>CAJHYW010000012.1_pt1 | contig 32252 bp, 29 predicted proteins | sample 9198811 | NCBI WGS metagenome assembly CAJHYW01 (sample SAMEA7708378, study PRJEB35096) | sediment metagenome | biome: marine neritic benthic zone biome [ENVO:01000025]; feature: sediment [ENVO:00002007]; material: shallow marine sediment [ENVO:03000034] sea grass bed [ENVO_01000059] ...
CTCGAGCGCATGCGCGCCTCGGCCGTCGAAGCCCACTCAGCAAGCTAAACACCAAGGAGGACGAGAACATGGGATGGCAAAAGAAGATCCTCCGGGTCGACCTCAGCGAGGGCACCGCGACCACCGAGCCGCTCAACATGGACTGGGCGCAGCGGTATCTGGGCGAGCGCGGCTTAGCGACAAAGTATTTGATGGAGGAAATGGACCCCAAAACGGACCCGATGGGTCCGGACAACGTGCTAATTTTCGCCACGGGGCCGCTTACGGGCACCATGTCATCGACCAGCGGGCGCTACGCCGTGATCACCAAAGGACCGCTGACCAAGGCCATCGCCTGCTCGAACTCGGGCGGCAAGTTTGGCGCGGAGCTCAAATACGCGGGCTACGACCTGCTCATCATTCAGGGCAAGTCACCAAAACCGGTCTATTTGCACATCGTCGACGGCCAGGTGGACATCCGCTCCGCCGACGAGCTTTGGGGCACGACGGTGTGGCATACCGAGGAGTGGCTCAAGGCGCATCACCAAGACCCGCTGCTCAAGGTGGCGTCGATCGGTGTGTCCGGCGAGCGCGGGGTCCTGTTCTCGTGCATCGTCAACGACCTGCACCGCGCGGCGGGCCGTTCCGGTGTCGGCGCCGTGATGGGCTCGAAGAACCTGAAGGCTGTGGCCGTGCGCGGAACGGTCGGTGTCTCGGTAAATGACCCCAAGCGCTTTATGCAAGCAGTGAAGGAAACCAAGGCCGCTTTGTGGGAAAACGACGGGCGCAAGGAGCTGACCGAGCTCGGCACCAACGCCATGATAGACATGATGCAGGAGTTCGGCGGGCTGCCCACGCGCAACTTCCAAGAGGTGCAGTTCGAGGGGACCAGCAAGATCAACCCCGAGGCCATGGTCACACCCAACGAGCATGGTCATACCAACCTCATTAGCAACAAAGCCTGCTTTGGTTGCACCATCGCATGCGGCCGCATCGCGCATATCGACGAGCAGCATTTCAGCATCGTCAACCGCAAGGAGTACTGGCACGCGTCGGGCGGGTTGGAGTACGAGACCGCCTATGCCTTCGGCCCCGTGTGCGGTGTGGACGACATCGATGCGTTGACCTTTGCCGCGTTCTTGATGAACGAGCACGGCATGGACCCCATCTCTTTTGGCGTGACCCTGGCCGCCGCGATGGAGCTCTACGAGAAGGGTGTGATCACCAAGGACGACACCGACGGGATCGAGCTCAACTTCGGCAACCCCGAGGCGCTCACGGTCATGGCGGAGAAGACCGGCAAGTACGAGGGCTTTGGCCAGGTACTCGGGCTCGGGTCAAAACGCATGTGCGAGAAGTACGGTCACCCCGAGCTTTTCATGGGTGTCAAAGGCCAGGAGTTTGCGGGGTACGATTCGCGCGCGCTCCAGGGCATGGGGCTTGGCTACGCGACCAGTAACCGCGGCGCCTGTCATCTCAAGCACGACACCTTCGCCGAGGACATGGAAGACCAAACCGGTAACGGCAAGGCCAAGCCTTGCAAGGAGTCTCAGGACAAGGTCGCGGCCATCGATTCCACGGGCTTGTGCTTGTTCACCGCGGCCGCCTGGGGACTGGAGGAGTTCGCACAGCAGATCGACGCGGCCTGCGAGGGCGACTGGAGCGCCGACCGGCTGCGCGAGACGGGTGAGCGTGTCTGGAACCTCGAGCGCCAGTTCAACCTGGCCGCCGGGCTTAGCATGGCGGATGACACCTTGCCCGAGCGTCTGCTAAAGGACCCGGCCCCGTCGGGGACGGCCAAGGGCCGTGTAAACGAGCTCGATAAGATGCTGCCCGAGTACTATCAGGTTCGCGGCTGGTCACCGGAGGGGGTGCCCACGCACGAGACACTGCAGCGTCTGGGGCTGGAGTAACACTCGCGGCATGAAAATTACGGTGAAGACCGCAGGGCTGCTGGGTAAGTATCTGCCGCCCGGGCATTCTACAAACCAAGCGGACATCGACGTGCCCGATGCGATCACGCCCGAGGGCGTTATCGCACACCTCGGCATGCCCGCCGACGCGAACTACCTGGTGGCCTTAAACGGCACCGTCGTACCCAAGGCTCAGAGAGGCGAACGCGCGCTCGCCGAGAACGACAAGCTCTCCATCATGCCCCCGCTCAAGGGCGGTTGACCGCCAGCGCGCGGTGCTCCGCTCAGCGTTGCGCCGTGGCGGCGTTCTTCGCGACATGCACCGGCGCATAGCTCGGCGCCAGCGATTCCACCCCTTTGATCATGTCCGCGGCCTTCTCCGCGATCATGATGGTCGGCGCGTTCAAGTTTCCGGACACGATGCTCGGCATGACCGATGCGTCGACCACCCGCAGCCCCTCCAGCCCATGCACACGCAGCTCGCCATCCACGACCGCGGCCTCATCGGTGCCCATCTTGCAGGTGCCACAGGGATGATAGGCGCTCTCGCCGCGCTCTCGAACAAAGGCGTCGATTTGCTCGTCGCTTTGCGCGGACTCACCCGGCGCAAGCTCCCGCCCGCGGTAAGCGTCGAACGCCTTCTGCGCGAAAATCTCGCGCGTTAGGCGCAGCCCGGTACGCATGTCCTCTCGGTCCCGCTCGGTTTGCATGTAGTTGAATAGGATCGAGGGTGGCGCGTGCGGGTCATCGGACACCAGTTTCACATGACCGCGGCTGGTGGCACGCATCGGACCGAGGTGTGCCTGGAAACCATGCGCATCGACCGGGTGCGTGCCGTCGTAATTGATGGCGATGGGTAAGAAGTGATACTGGATATCCGGGTGCTCCACGCCGGGACGGCTGCGGATAAAGCCACCGGCCTCGAACTGGTTCGAGGCGCCGGCGCCTTTATTGAACAAAAACCAGTCCAACCCGATTTTGACCTTGTTGTGCAGCTTGAGCGCGGAATACAGGCTGATGGGCTGTATGCATTCGTGCTGCACGTAGATCTCCAAATGATCCTGCAGGTTCTCACCGACCCCCGGGAGCTGATGCGTGTGCGTAATGCCAAGCAAGCGTAGCTGGTCGGCATCGCCCACGCCCGAGAGCAGCAATAGCTGGGGCGAGTTGATGGCGCCGCCGCAAAGAATCACCTCGCGCTCTGCATACACAGTCATCGGCCGGCCGTGCCATTCGTAGTCCACCCCGACCGCCCGCCTGCCCTCGAAGACGATACGGGTGCTCAAGGCACGAACGCGCACCTGAAGGTTTGGGCGTTCCATCGCCGGGTGCAGGTAGGCGACCGCCGCGCTACAGCGACGCCCGTCCTTGGTGGTGCTATCCATGACACCAAAGCCTTCCTGCTGGTACCCGTTCATATCGTCGGTGGGCGGGTAGCCAGCCTCGACGCCAGCATCGATAAATGCCTTGAAGAGCGGGTTCGCAGCCGGCGGTGTGGTCACATAGAGCGGACCGCTGCCACCATGATAATCGTCCTCACCCTTGCCGCGGGTCTCGGCCTTGCGGAAATACGGCAGGCAATGCGCATAGGACCAGTGGTTGAGCTCGTTGCTTGACCACCGGTCGTAGTCGAGCGCGTTTCCGCGGATATAGCACATGCCGTTGATGGATGACGAACCACCGAGCACGCGCCCGCGCGGGCAATACATGCGCCGGTTGTTCATGTACGGCTCGGGCTCGCTCTCGTAGTACCAGTTGACCTTATCGTCGGCCAACGGCTCCGCCAGCGCGGCCGGCATGTGTATCTTCCACCCGCGGTCGACCGGTCCCGCCTCGAGCAACAGCACGCTCACATCGCTCTGCTCGGTCAACCGGTTGGCCAGCACACAACCCGCCGACCCCGCGCCGACGATGATGTAGTCAAAGATCTCGCGTTCGCTCATAGTGTTGCCTCTCCTCCGAGCGCAAGACCGTAGCGGTTTTTGACGTCTCTAACAACATTCGTGGTACGCTCCCTGCCGGCCGAAGCCTGTGCTGCTACGACGGTCGAACAAAGCATGCCGAACGACGATTTCTCGAGCCGTTGCGTGCCAATGCGAAGCCCGCTTGGCGATGCCGCGCGCGGCGCGCTGCTATATGCCGGTCGCTTGGTCGTGTTTCGCAATGTGTCCGCCATGCATGAGCTCATTGCGCACGCGGACCGCAACGTGCGTGATGTGTTCGGCGTGCGTGACCCAACAACCGCTCAGTTCTCGCTCAGCCCGCACAGTTACCAGGAGCGGGCCGCACGACTCCAGACGCAGTTCGAGAAAGACCCCGACACGGCCGCGCTGCTAAGAAAAACACTCGAGCAAACGGGCGCGAATATCAGCCAGACATTTGCCGACCGCATCAAGCTTCGCATCCACCCGCACGGGAACGAGTACATCGGCGGGCGCTCGCGACCAACCGGTCTGCACCGGGACACCTGGGGCTCGAACATTTATCAGCAGGTCAACTGGTGGGCACCCATCTACCCGATCACGCGCGAGACAACGCTCGCCTTCTACCCGCGTCACTGGCGCGAGGCGGTGCCAAACACCAGCGCCGAGTGGGATTTCGATACCCTGATCCAACATCGGCGTACGGCCCCCCGGAGCGAACGCGATGCATACCCGTCCATACCGTTGCCGCTCGCGGAGGTCGACACGTCGGGGGAGCTCGGACCGCTGCTCGACCCGGGCGACGTACTTTGTTTCTCGGGCGCGCAACTTCACGGGACCGTGCCCAACCGCTCGGGTGGTGCTCGATTCAACATCGAGATTCGAACCGTGTATCTCAAGGATGTCGAGCGCGGGCGCGGCGCGCCCAACGTCGACGGCGAGGGGACACGGCCCATGTACCGGTGGTTCAAGGCGCTCGAGGGCGGGGAACCACTAGAGGACGCGCTAGCGGGTGGAGGACCGGAAAGCGAGCAACGCGTTGCCAGACCCGCCGTCAATAGCTCACGGTAGCTGTTGGTCAAGCCCGCCGTCCGCAATTCCTTAGCGGCTACGAAGGCAGGATGTAGGTATCCTCGACACCCCATGACGCCCACATGCTCCCCACCGTAAGGTCCAGGGTATCGAGCTCGCGCTGTTGTTTCTGCACGCGGAACGCGCTGCCATCCTCGGTTTCCAGATGCAGGGTGACCACCGAGCCGATGAACTCCTCGCTGATCAGCGTGCAACGCACGTTGTTCACGCCCTCCACCGGCGCGGTCCCGAGCACCGCACGGTCCGCGCTCACCACAAAGTCGACCGGCGCGCCTTCCTCGACGGCGTAACCCGCGCGGGCTAGTGCCCTAAAAGACCCGACATGGGTGGAGATGGTGAGGTAGTCACCGCCGAGCGCATCGACCGACCCGGAGATAATATTGTTGGTGCCAACAAACTCGGCAACAAAACGATTGGCCGGGTTGCGGTATACCTCGCGCGGGGCGCCGACCTGCTCGACGACGCCACGGCTCATAATCACGACCCGGTCGGCCATGGCAAAGGCTTCAGACTGGCTGTGGGTGACATAGACAAAGGTGATGCCAAGCTGCTTTTGCAGTCTGGAGAGCACGCCCTGCATCCGCACGACCAGGTTCGCATCCAGCGCGCTGAGCGGCTCGTCGAGGAGCAAGATCTCCGGCTCGGTCACCAGCGCGCGGGCCAACGCCACGCGTTGGCGCTGTCCACCGGAGAGCTGACTGATGTCACGCTGCGCGAACTCCGCGATCTCGAGCCGTGTCAACCATTCCAGCGCCTTCTCGCGACGCGCGCCCGGCTCCATGCCGCGCATCTTCAAACCAAACTCCACGTTCTTGATGACGTTCAAGAACGGAAACAGGGCGAGCGTTTGCCACACCAGAGGCGTGTCACGCTCTGCGGCACCGACTTCGTTCATGCGCCGGCCCGCAAGACGCACCTCGCCTTCGCTGGGTTGCTCGAGCCCCGCGAGCATACGCAGGGTCGTCGTTTTTCCGCACCCGCTTGAACCCATGATGGCGAGAAACTCACCTTTGTAGATCTCGAGATTGAGCCGCTCGACAGCCATGGCCGAGCCAAAACGCTTGGCGACATTATCGAAGACGACCAGTGGCGCGCTCATCGACCGCACGCTACCCGTGTAGAGCCTTGGCACCGGTCGGCGCGCGTGTCATCAATACGACCTGCGCGACCACCACCAGGGTCATGGAGGTGATAAACACGATGGTGCCGATGGCGTTGATCTGCGGGTCCACGTTGCCTTGCAGAATCTCGAGGATGACCACCGGCACCGTCTTGTTCAAACCCGACACAAACCAGGCTACCGCAAACTCATCGAAGGACACCGCCATGGTCAAGCAGAGCGCCGAGATGATCGCTGGCGCCGTGAACGGCACGATGACACTACGCATCGCCCGCCAGGAACTCGCACCGAGGTTCCACGCGGCCGCTTCCAGCGACGGGTCCATTTGCGCGAGCCGTAAACGAATGATGGCCATGGCGAACGGTGAGCACAGCACGACGTGGGCCACGACCACCGAGTGAAGCTGCCCCGACATGCCAATGCGCGAAAGCAAGGCGAGCATGGCCAGCCCCATGATGACCAAGGGGATGGTGGGGGGCAGCAGCGCCAGGGCGAGATAGGCACCTTTGCCGCGGAAGCTAAAACGAAAGTCCGTATACGCCGTGCAAAAACCGATAAAGGTCGAGACCAAAGATACGGTGAGGGCGACTACCATGCTGTTGGCAAACGCATCCCACACATCCGGATCGCTAAAGATGGTTTGGTACCACTTGAGAGTGAAGCCGCCGAGTGGGATCGTCGGGAAACGGTCGGAGTTAAAGGAGAACACAAAGCTTGCGATGATCGGCGCAAACACGAAGGCGAACACCACGCCGATGTAGAGCCGCAAAAACAAGCCGATGGCGCGCTCACCCCTCATGCGCGTTTCCGATAAGCCAGGCTGACGGCCGTGAACGCCACCGCGAGCAAGGTGACGATCATGGTCACGGCCACCACCGCGGCGCGCGGCCACTGTTGGCCCGACTTGGTGGTATCGACAATCAAAATGCTGAGTGTTGGCGGCTTGCTCCCGCCCAGGTAGTACGGGCTCACGAAATCGCCAAAGGACAGAATAAAACAAAAGGTCGCCCCGATAACCAGCCCGACTTTTGCTAACGGGACGACCACCAGAAAGATGGTCTTAAACCGGCCGCAGCCGAGATTGTGCGCCGCCTCGACCAGGTTCTTGTCCACGTTGGCAAGGCTGATGAGCTGCAACACCACCACCAAGGGCAAACACAGGGTGAGATAGCCGACGATGGTCCCAAACGGCGTGTTGAGCATCACGTACGGCCCCAGGCCGAGAAAAGAGAGCGCGCCGTTGATAATCCCCTCGGTGGCCAGAAAGACTTGCCACGCGTACGCGCGTACCAGATAGCTGGTGAAGAACGGGATGATGAGTAAGAAAATCGCCCAGCGGCGCACCGTGGGCGAGACCTTGAACGCGAGCGCATATGAGCAGGGAAAGGCGAGCGCGCTGGTGATGGCCGTAGACAGCAAGGCGAGCCCGAAGGTGCGGAAGTAGGCATCCCAGAAATAACCGCGTGTGTACATCTTGACCCAGTTGACGGTGTCGAATCCGGGCACCATGCGGTAGTTCTTGACCAACCAGAAGGTGAGCGCAACCAGAAACACGAGCGGGAACACAAAGAAAATGAGCTGCCACACCACCATGGGCATGGCCCATGTGAGCCCGTATAAGCTGACCGATTTGGTACCGCGAAAACGCGAACCGGACATGGTGGGGTCGGACGGCTGTCTCATCGAGTGTTGTGGCAGTGCGCGGGCGAGCAAATCTACTCACAATGCGCGTGGAGCCGAGCGAGCCGGCTCCACGCGTCGTGCCCTCAAGCGTTCTTATACTCGGACCAGAAGTCGTTCCAATCCTCCAGGCTTTGCTGGACCGGGACCCGGCGGAAATGAATACGCCCTTCGCGCAACAGATCCACGGCGTTCGGACCATTCAACACCATACCCTGACGCTTGGCTTCCGCGGGCGCCTCTTTGTTCAATGCCTCCCAGCCCGACTTGTACGGCAAGATCCCAGGGTAAGCCGCCATTTGCGCGGAGCGCACCTGGCCCGGCGGGGAGGTGATGTACTGAATAAACGCTTTGGCCAGGTCTTGTTTCTGCGATCCCTTGCCGATGGAAAAGGACTCGGTCCACTGGATACCGCCTTGCGTTGGCACCACGGAATCGACCGGCGCACCGTCTTTTCGCAACACGCCCGTGATCCAATCACCGATCCCGCACATGGCCCATACCTCGCCGTTCTTCAACGACGAGAAGGTACCCCCGTAGTCGAAGAAGCCACCCACCTGCGGCCGCAGCGAGAGCGTCGTCTCTTGCAGCGTACCCCACTGCTTGTCGTTGATATCGAAGGGGCCCGGTACGCTGTTGCCATCGCGCAGACTCAAGCAGCCGAGGTTTGGCAAATGCCAGTCAAAATGACCGACTTTGCCCTTTAGCTTAGCGTCCCAAAGAACCTTGTAATCGTTGGCTTCCTCGTAGGTCACCTTTTCGGTGTTGAAAGAGACGCCTAGATAACCAAAGCGCACGATCACCGAGTACAGCCTGCCGTCTTTCCAGTGACCCGGAAAGCCTTCGTACTCGGGGAACAAGTCGTCGAGCGGGTAGTCGCTTGGTGTCAGCTCCTCGATATAACCCGCATCGTTTAGCTGCTGGACAAACTCTGCATCAGACAAAATGAGATCATAGGTACCCGGCGGTGACTGGGCGATCAACGCGAGCATATTGTCGCCGCCCGCGTAGTACTTCGGCTTGAACTTGACGTTGTGCTTGGCTTCGAAGTCCTCGACGATATCGGGCTCCGCATGCCCATACCACGCCAGCATGTTGACCTCGGTCGGCGCCGCCAAGGCCTTTCGCGCGGTGATGATGGTCGGCGCCGCCGTCAATGCGGCCATGGCGGTGGATTGCTGCAAAAAGCGCCGGCGTGTCGGGCTCAACGGTACAGCGCTGGGGCTACCCTTCTTCTTATCCATCGGTTCCTCCTCCTGGTTGTGTCCGGCGCGCTGTCTCGCGGCCGCCCCCTGTTTGCGGGTCATGGTAACGTAGCCTCCGACTGGTTGAGAAGTCGAGTCCACCCGCGAGGACGCGAAACCGCTCCAGGCGAACCCGGTGACGCCATGAAGCAGACCTTGTAGACGCGGGCGCGGAGTGATTACATGCCGGTGCTGGGCAGACAAGGCCCGGCCTCGAAACGACCAGCCTCATGAACCGGAACGAGCTACGCAAGTATTTCAAAACACTGGGGCCCGCGGTGCTCCCCGTCATCCATGTCCTCGGCAACGAGCAGGCATTGCGCAACGTGTGGGTCGCCGCCGGGGAAGGTGCGCATGGGGTGTTTTTGATCAACCACGATTTTCCACCCGGGCGGTTCATGCCGATCATCGAGCACGTTCGCGCCGCTGTTCCCGACCTGTGGCTCGGGGTCAACTTTCTTGGCGTGACGGGTCTGCAGGCCTTTACCATGCTCGCCAAGCTCTCAGACCAAGGGACGCATGTGGATGCGTACTGGGCCGACGACGCCTGCATCGACGAAAACCACGCGTTGGACGAGCAACGTTCGGCGCAGCAAATCGACCGGGCACGAGCCAGCAGCGGCTGGGAGGGGTTGTACCTCGGTGGCACCGCGTTCAAGAAGCAACGCCCCGTCGAGGCGGACCGGTACGAGGACACGGCACGTCTGGCCACCTGGTTCATGGATGTGGTGACCACCTCGGGCATTGCGACAGGTGAAGCGGCCGAGACCCAGAAGATCGACGCTTTCCGCGCGGGCTGCGGTGACCACGCGCTTGGGCTCGCCTCAGGCGTCACACCCGAGAATGCGCACGCACACGCGCTCGCGGTAGATTGCGTACTGGTCGCCACGGGGATTAATGTCGACGGGGACTTCTACAATATCGACGCAGCAAAGCTGCGCCGGCTGCTGACTGTCATGCGCCGCGCCGGTGTAGCACTCTCGCAGGAGCAGCACACATGACTACAACAACAAACGACGACCAGCCTTGGTATCTGGCGCTGATGGCGCCAAACATACGCGGCGAGCGCTTCGCCTGGCTGGACCCCTCCGCCATGTATGTAAACGAGCGCGCCTTCCATGCGCTGCTCGATGACTTGCTCGCACCCTTCGCCCCCGAAACCGTAGACGTCGTCGCAGGGCTGGATGCGATGGGCTTCGTGCTCGGTAGCGCGATGGCCACACGGCTTGGCAAGGGTTTTCTCACCGTGCGTAAAGCGGGCAAGCTGCCCGTCGAGGCCGACACCGTCGAGTTCACAAACTACACCAAGCGCACACAGCAGATGCAGATGCGCAAACCCGCCTTCCATCCGGGGACACGCGTGCTGCTCGTCGACCAGTGGATAGAGACCGGCGGCACCATGCAAGGCGCCATCGAGCTGGTCCAGCGCCAGGGCGGGGTCATCGCGGGGATTGCGGCCGTCTGCATGGAAGAAAACGAGCAAAGCAACCGGCTGCGCGAGCGTTATCTATGCTCCTCGGCCGTACGCCCGGGGAGCGCTATACAAGAGCAATGCAACCGTCAGACCCTGGACAGCTTCGCAACCTACACGCCCGAGCAGGGCTTTCCGAGCAAAGGCCAACGAGACGTTTAACCGTCTCGTCAGGTCCCCCTAGACAAGACCTTACAACTGCGCAGATGCCGTATGGCGGCCTTGAGCTTGCCGGCCGCCTCGTAAAGCCGCGCGAGGTTGAAGTGCGCATCGACAAACTCGGGGTCGAGCTTTACCGCGAGCAAGTAGGCCTGCGCCGCTTCATCGGGCCGCTTTGCATCCTCCAGCACCGTGCCTAAGTTGAACGCCGCGGTTGGGTTCTCTGGCGCCGCCTCCAATGCGCGGCGGTAGTGTATCTCTGCGTCGGCGACACACCCTTTTGCCTGTAGCAGCCGCCCGAGGTTGATATGCGCCTCGGCGTTCAGCGGGTCTAGCTCGACCGCTCGCCTATAGGCCGCGCGCGCCTCATTGGGCTCCACGGGCTCGAGCTCGAAACCGAGGTTGTACCACTCATCGCTGTCCAGCGATTGGCCTGCCTCGTGCGCTTCGCCCGCGACACGACGCGCGACCGGCGCGAGCTGGTCGGCCATCTCCGAGACGGCGAAGTCGAACTGGAACTGTCCCGATTCGGGCTGCCATAGGGTCCCCGCGTCACGCACGACCACGCGGTCGCCTTGCGCCACGATCCGCACCGCCGTCAGGGGGCGTCCGGTAGGCAGCTGGCTGCGTAGTTTGAGCAGCGCGTTTCGGATCCTCGTCGGTGCAATCTGCGCGCTCACCAGCTCCTTGGCCGCGCGCAACAAGATGATGTCTTGAAAGGAGAAACGATAGGCGCCCCGAGGCCCCCGCTCTGGGGACAAGAAACCGCTACGTGCGAAGCCGCGGATGTGCGCCGGCGATAGACCAAGCAGCTCGGCAACGTCTCGCGTGGTGTAGCGCCTCATCGTTCGACCCGAGGCCGTTGTTGGGTTCAGCGCGACGCGCGCGCCGTGGTCTTCTTCGTGCCCGTCTTTTTCTTCGCCGCGCGTTTGGCCGGCTTGCGTTCGCTCGCGCCCGCTGCCGTCAAGCTGGCCTTGAGCGCTTCCATCATATCGATGATCTTGGTCTCGGATTCCTCGGCGGAAACAACCGTGATGTCTTCACCATCCACCTTGCGCTCGATGAGCTCCAAGGTGCGCTGGAGCACCTCGTCCTCGTACTGGCTGGGGTCGAACTCGTCGCTGGCCGCATGCTCAACGAGCTGCACCGCGAGCTCGAGCTCGGCGTCTTTGACGTCGGCATCTTCAATGGGCACATCGGCGAAGGAGCGTATCTCGTCCGGGTAGCGAAGCTGCTCCATGACAAGCCCTTCTTCCATGGGACGCACCATTACCAAATATTCCTTGCCACGCGCGGCGTACTTGGCCAGCGCTGCGCGACCGGTGCTGGCCAACGCCTTCGAGAGCAAGCGGTATGCGCGCGCACCACCCTTGTCAGGACCGAGATAGTACACTTTGTCCAAAAACAGCCGGTCTACCTTGTCGGCGAGCACGAACTCAGAGATATCGATGGCGTGCGTTGCCTTCTGCTCCAACGTTTTTAGCTCCTCGGGCGTAAAGGTCACGTACTGACCCTTGGCGAACTCATAGCCCTTGACGATATCGTCGCGCTCGACAGTACCGTGTTTCGGACAGCTAAGCTGTTGCTTGAGGCGTGAGCCACACGTCTTGTGGAGCTGGTTGAAGTGGATGGTCTTGGATGACTCGCTCGACGTGTACAGCTTGACTGGAATGGAGACCATCCCAAATGCAATCGTCGCCGTCGCTATCGCTCGCGCACCCATAACCGAATATGTTAGAAGCGAACGCGTATGCCTGCAAGCGACGACGCCTTAAGCCCTTACCGCGCAAAGCGCTCCGCCGACCGCACGCCGGAGCCTTTCGATTCGCGTGCGTCTTCTACCGGCAACCTATTCGTGGTCCAACATCATGCCGCGCGACGCGTGCATTTTGATTTTCGTATCGAACGCGGCGGCGTGCTCTGGTCCTGGGCGATCCCGAAGGGTCCTTCGCCAAACCCCGCGGACAAGCGGCTCGCCGTGCAAACGGAAGACCACCCGGTGGACTACGCGGAGTTCGAAGGCCGCATCCCCGAGGGGAACTATGGCGCGGGCGCGGTGATCGTGTGGGACCGTGGCACCTGGGTCCCGCTCGCCGACCCCGAGGAGGGACTGGCCAAGGGCAAGCTCTTGTTCGAGCTGCGGGGCTATAAGCTGCGTGGCAAGTGGACCCTGGTAAAGACGAGACGCGGGCCAAAGGACTGGCTGTTTATAAAGGAGAAGGACGGCTGGGCGCGCGATGAGAGCGACGCCGAGTTCCCACAAGACTCGGTCTACTCCGGCCTCACCGTGGAGCAGCTCAAGACAGGCGAGCGCAAGACACCCTCGCTCCGCCGCCGGCTGTCGCGCTATGGCGCGCACAAGAGCCGTGTACGCGCAAAAGACATAAAAGTCATGCTGGCAACGTCCGAGAGCAAACCTTTTAGCAGAGCCGGCTGGCTGTTCGAGGTGAAGTTCGACGGGTACCGGCTGATTACCGAGAAGGAGGCCGACACGGTCAAGCTGTGGTCGCGCGCCGGTAAGAATCTGACAGCCACCTTCCCCGAGCTCGAGAAAGCGGTGAGCGCCTTGCCATATGAGCACCTCATTTTGGATGGCGAGGCGGTGGTCCATAACGAACACGGTTTGCCGAGCTTTGCGCGTCTGGCGAAACGTGGGCGTTTGACGCGCCCCGTGGAGATACGAAGAGCCGCATCCGCCCTCCCCGCGTCGCTTTATGTCTTCGACTTGCTTGCCTTCGATGACTATGACCTCAGGCAGCTAGCGCTAAAGAAACGCAAGACCCTGCTCAAGGACGTGCTGCCAAGCGCAGGCCCCGTGCGTTACTCCGACCATATCGAGAAAGACGGCGACACCGTCTACGAGCACGTGTGCGCCATGCGCCTCGAAGGCGTGGTGGCAAAACGTGCGGATTCGACTTACCGGAGCGGGCGGTCGCCGGACTGGGTCAAGATCACGGCACAGAAGAGTGACGACTTCGTGATCGTTGGCTACACGACCGGCAAAGGCAACGCAAAGGTGCTCGGTGCATTGCATCTCGCCCAGCATCTGGGGTCGGGGCTGCGCTACTGCGGTCGCGTGGGCAGCGGGTTTAGCGATGACCAGCGCGGCTCGCTCGATGCGTTCTCGCCGCTGGAGCGCTCCGCCGCACCCTGCGAGGTGCCAAGCGACGCCACCGGTCGATGGCTTGCACCCGAGCTGGTTTGTGAGGTGCGCTACAAGCAGCGCACCGAAGCTGGCGTGTTACGCCAGCCGGTGTTCTTGCGTTTTCGCGATGACAAGGGCCCTAAGGAATGCACACATCCCGATGACCTGGGTGTCATACCCGAACCCACCGCGGAGGTGGAGACCACCGACGGGCAACGAGAGGTCCGTTTCACGAACCGCAACAAAGTGTTCTGGCCCGACGAGCACTACACCAAGGGTGACTTGATCGACTACTACGCGTCGATCTCACGTTGGCTTCTGCCCTACCTCCGGAACCGTCCGGTCGTCTTGACCCGCTATCCCGACGGGATCGACGGTAAGTCTTTTTTTCAGAAGGACGCCCCCGAGTTCGTTCCAAAATGGATCCGCCTGGAGCGTATCTGGAGTCAGGGCAGCGCGCGCGAGGTACGCTACTTCATCGTCGAGGACGAGGCCTCGTTACTCTATCTGGTCAACCTCGGCACCATCCCGCTACACGTCTGGTCTAGCCGCATCCAGCATCTGGAGCGACCCGACTGGTGCATTCTCGACCTCGACCCCAAGGGCGCGCCCTTTGCGCACGTGGTGAATGTCGCCAAGGCAATTCACACATTGTGCAAGAAGCTGGAGTTGCCCTGCTTTGCAAAGACCAGCGGCTCGACCGGTTTACACGTGCTGGTGCCGCTTGGCGCCACCTTAACCCACGAGCAGTCGCGTACCCTTGCCGAGCTGCTTTCGCGGGTCGTCGCCAAAGAGCTTCGCGAGATCGCCACCGTCACACGTGCCTTAGGCCAGCGCAGCGGCCGGGTGTACATCGACTACGGACAAAACGGACATGGCCGGCTGCTTGTCGCGCCCTTCAGCGTCCGCCCGCTCCCCGGAGCACCGGTCGCCATGCCGCTCAATTGGTCCGAGGTCAACGGTCGGTTGAGGCTCGACAAGTTCACCATACGCACCGCCGCGCGCCGCATGCGCGCGCTCAAGACGGACCCGCTTGCACCCGTGTTGGACCTGCGCCCCGAGCTCCAGCAGGCGTTGGTACGCCTGGGTAAGTACCTCGAGGGCTGACGAACGGCGCGTTTGCGGCGTCAAACGCGCTCGCATCCGGTGGGCGCAGGTAGCGTGGCGGCTATACTTACTAACAGCCTTCCTCGACGCGTCTCGTGCGCCATGACACAGGAACTACAAACCCACACGACCGACACGACCGATGCGGATGCCGGTATCCGTGCCTATCAGAACTGCGACTACCGCACCGCCTACGACACGTGGCTGCCGCTCGCCAAGCGTGGAAACGCACAGGCGCAGCACGGGCTGGCCAAGCTCTACGAGTTTGGTCTCGCCGTCGAGCAGAACTTTGCTGAAGCGGCAAGATGGTACCGCCGCGCAGGCTACCAGGGGGTGAACGACGCTCAGGCCAGCCTTGGACGCATGTACGCCGAGGGGCGGGGTCTATCGCAGAATTTCGCCAAAGCAACGAAATGGTTTCGAAAAGCCGCCCGCGTGACCGACACCACGGCCGAAGCTGCCTTGGGGGTGATGAACCGCTGCCAGCTCGGCATCACGCACAGCGGCGAGGCGCGCGAATGGTACCGACGCACGGCGCAAGACCAGAACCCGCAGGCGCAGTACATTCTCGGTCTCATCTATGCGCTCGGCGACGGCATCCCGCGCGATGTCGGCGAGGCGGTCAAGTGGTTGACCAAATCCGCGGAGCAGGGCCACGCCAAGGCACAGTACTATCTGGCCCTACAACATTTCTGCGGGAATGGCATGCCAAAGAATCACGTGAAGGCCTTCGCCTGGTGGAGCGTGGCAGCGACGCACGGCGACAATGAGTCCGCCACGCGGATGAACGCGCTTGCGCGTATCTTGACACCCGAGCAGCGCCAGCAGGCCGACGCGCTGGCCAGCGAATACCTGACGAAGTTCGTCGCCACACCCGCGAGCAGGCCTGAGCACCCACCCGCCGACGTCTAGGCCGCGCTAAGACTGTGTTGGAGCGCCGCTGTACGCGTCTTATACTGCCGCCTCACCCGGCAAATGCACAACGTGGCGGTGGTCAAGGACCTTGCCTCTACCCCCGAGCAATAGCACCCGACAGAGAAACCAACGTGAACATGCCCGCGACACTCAGGATTTACAACGGTGACAAAGTCGAGCCCACCTTTTCCGCGGATGAGATGAACCGACGGTTAACGCTGCTGCGCGAGTTCATGTCCGAAGCGGGGCTGGACTGCGCGATATTTAGCTCCATCCATAACATCAACTACTTCGGCGACTTTGTTTATTGCTCCTTTGGACGGCCCTACGGGCTGGTGGTCACCCAAGATGCGGCGACATCCATCAGCGCCAACATCGACGGCGGTCAGCCGTGGCGGCAGACCTTCGGTGACAACCTCGTCTACACCGACTGGCAAAAGGACAACTACTTTCGCGCCGCACAAGAGCTTGCGGCAAAGGCACGGCGAGTAGGCATCGAGTTCGACCACGTGACCTTGGAGCAGCGCGAGAAATTTGCCGATGCGCTCCCGGACGCGGAGTTTGTCGACGTGGGCGTCCCAACGATGCGTATGCGCATGTTCAAGTCACCGGAGGAGCTGGCGCTGATCCGGGAAGGCGCACGGATCGCCGATATCGGTGGTCAGGCGTGCGTCGACACCATTGGTGAAGGCGTGCCGGAGCACGAGGTCGCGCTCGCCTCCACCCAGGCCATGGTGCGCGCCATCGCCGAGACCTACCCACATACCGAGCTCATGGACACCTGGACCTGGTTCCAGTCGGGGCTCAACACCGACGGCGCGCACAACCCGGTGACGACACGGCAAATTCAACGCGGCGACATCCTGAGTCTGAATTGTTTCTCGATGATCTCCGGGTATTACCAAGCCTTGGAGCGCACCTTGTTCTTCGACTCCGCCACCGACCGCGAGCAGGAGCTGTGGCAGGTGAACTGCAAGGTACACGAGCACGGCATCGGATTGATCCGGCCCGGTGCACGCTGCTCCGACATCGCGGCCGAGCTAAACAGCATCTACGCGGAGCACGGTCTGCTGCAGTATCGAACCTTTGGCTACGGACATTCTTTTGGAACCCTGTGCCACTACTATGGGCGCGAAGCCGGGCTGGAGCTGCGCGAAGACATCGACACGCTTCTAGAGCCAAACATGGTCGTGTCCATGGAACCGATGATCATGCTCCCCGAAGGACAAGACGGGGCGGGTGGTTACCGCGAGCACGACATCCTGATCGTCACCGACAACGGCAACGAGAACATCACAGGATTTCCCTACGGCCCCGACCACAACATCATCCGGGCTTAGGCCGACGACACGGACCACGCACACGTGCGGTTGCGTCGCTTCCGCGGGGCGTCTATTTTCTAGCGTGTTGGGGAGGCGCCGATCGCGCGCCGCAAACCGCCACATCGCAAGCAATGCAAAATATAAAGTAACGCTTGTAACTAAAAGTAATAATTAATTTTTCTTATGGCTATCTCTAGCAAATCTCCAAAGCACATCGTGCTGACATCGCATCCCAACCAGCGGCAAAACACGCCATCGCTGGAATGGGGCGCGCCAGACCCGCAGACGCGGGGACCGGTCGTCGGGACACTGGCGCATCCCTCGCGCCGAAATGTGATCGGGGCGCATTCGGGCGCTTACGCGCTCTACCGCGCGCTTGGGGTCGCCGCCGGCGATCTCGACCCTTTGCACATCCCCGACCTCACCAATACGACCCCGGCGGCGGGTATCGGGCCGCACAGCCAATGGGCGGACGCGCACAAGATCATCTCGCTGGACCCCTACGGTCACATGGTGAGCGAGGTCTTTGCCGAGCGTCTGGACGATGGCTGGGATATCCGCCCAACCATCGCCGTAACCAAAGCGCGGGTGAAGATGCCCGAGATCGCCGACGCCGTGCGCGCGGCGCGGCTCAGCATCGATGGTCATGTGCTCTCGGAGAACGCCGACGTGGGCGTCACCAAAGCCGCGATCGAGCCGGTGTGGTATCTCCCGGGTATCGCCGAGCGCTTCGAGGTCGCGGAGAACGAGCTGCGCCGCAGCCTGTTCGAGCACTCGGGCGGGATGTTTACCGAGCTGGTTACCCGCAGCGATCTCAAAGTCTTCTTACCACCCGTGGGCGGTATTACCGTGTACATCTTTGGCGATGTGGCTGCGCTTGCCGAGCCGAGCACGCACATCGCGTGCCGGGTACACGACGAGTGCAACGGCTCCGACGTGTTTGGCTCAGACATATGCACATGCAGACCCTATTTGGCCCATGGTATCGAAGTGTGTATCGAGACCGCCCAGCGCGGCGGCGTGGGTATCATCGTCTACAACCGCAAAGAGGGGCGAGCGTTGGGCGAGGTCACCAAGTTCTTGGTCTACAACGCGCGCAAGCGCCAAGCGGGTGGCGACCGCGCGGAGACCTATTTCGAACGCACCGAGTGTGTGGCAGGTGTGCAAGACCTGCGCTTTCAAGACCTCATGCCCGACGTGTTGCACTGGCTGGGTGTGGCGCGCATCGATGCTTTCGTCTCGATGAGCGACATGAAACACGACGCAATCGTGTCGCAGGGCATCGACATCGTCGAGCGGGTCCCTATCCCGGATGCGCTCGTACCCGTTGATGCCAAGGTCGAGATCGATGCAAAGATGGCGGCGGGCTATTACACAAATGGTAACGTGCCCGATGCCAGCGAGCTCAAGGTGGCCAAAGGCCGCAAGCTCCACGACTAGTCTTCTCTCCCATCATGCCTTCGTACGATACCGGCGCCGCTCACCGCCTGTTGACCACGCACGCCGTGCGCAAGCGCTGCGGTGAGATACTTGCCTCGGCCGAGCGTGACGAGCTCGCCCACTTCGAGCTGCACACCGGCGCGCTACCAGCGACCGCAGACTATGTGGTGGCTACCATCCGCGAGCACTACCCAAGCCTGGCGGTCCCCTTCCATAGCCGCTGGCGCCACTTCAACGTCGGGATGGTCCCGCGCTGGGAGCGGCTACGCGACACGCTGACAGACCCCGACCCGGCCGAGATCGCGCGGCTGCGCTTCGAGCTGGCGATCACGAGCGTGTTGCTCGATGCCGGTGCCGGCGATGCGTGGACATACCGCGAGCAAGAAACGGGGTTGGAGTTCACACGAAGCGAAGGACTCGCGGTCGCAAGCCTGCGTTGGTTCGAGTCGGGCGCGCTGTCGAGCAGCGACAACAACACGCTGCAGGCCGATGCCGACGGCTTGGCACGGGTAACGCACGGGGCGCTTTGCGATGGCTTCCAAGTGACGGAGGCCAACCCGCTGGTCGGCGTCGAGGGTCGCACCGCCTTGCTCCATGGTCTGGCGGCGGCTCTGCGCGCCGCGCCACACATCTTCGCCAAGAAGCACCCGCCCCGGCTCGGCTATCTTTGCGACTACGTGCTTTCCAGCGCCGTAGCGGGCGCCCTCCCCGCGACGGCGATTTTCTCGGCGGTCCTGGAAGCGCTCGGTCCTATTTGGCCAAGACGCACGGTGCTTTGCGGTGTCAATCTCGGGGACTGTTGGCCGCACCCGGCGATCCGCCGCGATGACATCACCAACGCGCTGGTTCCTTTCCACAAGCTCTCACAGTGGCTCGCCTACTCGCTCATCGAGCCGCTCGAAGCGCTGGGTATCGTCGTTACCGGTATCGATGAGCTCACCGGTCTCGCGGAGTACCGCAACGGCGGCTTGTTTATCGACCTTGGGGTCTTGCGCCCGCGCGACTCGGCCGTGCTGGGCGATGCCCACGAGCCCGGCTCGGAGATAATCGTCGAGTGGCGTGCGCTCACCGTTGCACTGCTGGACCGTCTCGCACCCAAGGTACGCGAGGGGCTCGGTCTGACGCACGAGGCGTTGCCGCTCGCAAAGATCCTCGAGGGTGGCACCTGGAACGCGGGGCGGCGTATCGCCAAAGCGCTGAGACCGGACGGCGGCCCGCCGCTTCGCACCGTCAGCGATGGCACGGTATTCTAGGTCTCCACACCCCGGCGGAGAAAAACATGTCGAACAACGTCACGGTCGTCGAGCATCCGCTCGTGCAGCACAAGCTCTCGATCATGCGCCGCAAAGAAACACCCACCGCGAAGTTTCGCCAGCTCTTGAGAGAGATTTCCTTGCTGCTCGCCTATGAGGTCACACGCCGGCTGCCCACGGAGTACCGGGAGATCGAAACACCGATCACGACCATGCAGGCGCCGTTCCTAGAAGGTAAGAAGTTGGTCTTGATCTCGGTGCTACGGGCGGGCAACGGTTTGCTCGAGGGCATCCTCGACCTGATTCCGTCGGCACGCGTCGGTCACGTCGGCCTTTACCGTGACCCGGTGTCGTTGGTTGCGGTCGAGTACTATTTCAAGACACCCGACAACCTGGAGAACCGACCCATCATCGTGGTCGACCCGATGCTGGCGACGGGTAACTCCTCGGTTGCCGCCGTGCACAAGATCAAAGAGGCCGGTGGTCAAAGCATCAAGTTCGTGTGTTTGCTTGCCGCCCCCGAAGGCATCACCGCTTTCCAGGACGCTCACCCCGATGTACCGATCATTACCGCGGCCATCGACGAGCGTCTAAACGAGCAAGGCTATATAGTCCCGGGACTGGGCGATGCGGGCGACCGCCTTTACGGTACAAAATAGACGTCACCAAGATCACTCTAAACGGAATCGCGGCCCGCGATGTCCTCGTGCCACAGCTCCGGCCGCTCGCGTATGAAGCGCTCCATGAGCGCGATGCACTCGGTGTCGTTAACAAGCACGACCTCCACGCCATGCTGCATCAACAACTCTAGATTGCCCGGGAAATTCGTGTTCTCACCCACGACGACGCGTGGGATCCCAAACTGCAAGATGGCACCCGTGCACATCATGCAGGGACTCAGCGTGGTAGCGAGCGTCACACCGGCGTAGTCGGGTCGGCGTCCCACATTGCGCAAGCAGTCCATCTCGCCGTGTGCGATGGGGTCGCCTTCCTGCTCTCGCTTGTTGCGGCCGCGCCCAAGCAAGCGGTCGCCCTCGCCAAGTGCCGAGCCCACCGGCACCCCACCCTCGTCATAACCGGCCCGCGCCTCCTCCAGCGCAACCGCCAAAAAACGCAAGTCCTGCTCGGTTGGTGCACTAAACGCCGGGCTCACTGTTCTTCTTGTAGCCGCCGCATCTCTTGCCACACGTTGGTTGCGGCCCAGCGGTAGTTGGGGTCGGGAATGTTGTCCTTGAAGTTTGGATACGCAATATCGTGCACGTGCTCGCGGATGAGGTCTGCGAACTCATCGCGCTCCACGCTACAGCGGTAGCGATAGTCGCGCTCCGGCGTCTCCAAAATCGTTGCACCACCGGCCACGGTCTCGAGATGCTCTCGGCAACGCGCGCGAATCAGCAGCCTCTTGGCATCGGCGCGGTCTTGCACGACGGATACAAAAGCGTTCCTCAGGAAAATCCACATACGTTCTCCCCCACCACTGCGTGGCTCATGCGTTCCAGGACCTCGCGCAAAATGGCATCCGAGGTAGCGAAGTTGAGTCGCACAAAACCCTCGCCGCCGGGGCCGAAGTCTCGTCCGTTACTCAGCGCCACCTTTGCCCGGTCGAGAAAAAACCGGTACGGGTCCGCCCCCATGCGTCGACAGTCCAACCAGGCAAGATATGTGGCCTGTGGCGGCACATGGACGACACCGGACAGCTTCTCTCGGACCCAGTGTTCGACCAGACCGCGGTTGGCTGTCAAATAGCTCACGAGCTCGCCCAGCCATGCGTCACCGTGCTCCCATGCGGCATGCGTCGCCGCAAGCCCCAGGCTGCTAAGACCGCCACGCGCGTGCCGTGGCACACGCAGAAAGCGTTGCTGCAGCGCTTCGCTGCCAAATACGGCGACGGCACAGCGCAAGCCCGCGATGTTGAACGCCTTGCTCGCCGAGCTCAAGGTAACGGTGCGCGCCTCTACCTCGGGTGAAAGCATGGCAAAGGGTATGTGCTGACTGCCCGCATACACGAGGTCGGCATGGATCTCGTCGGCGACCACGATGAGCCTTCGTTCCAGCACCAGCTCGCCCAACGCCTCGAGCTCCGCGCGCGAGAAGACACGTCCGGTGGGATTGTGCGGGTTACACAGCAGCAGCATTTTGCTATGCGTATCGAGCCCGTCGCTCAACCGCTCGATGTCGATCTCGTAGCCATTTGGGCCGTTGTCCAGCGTGTGCAAGCGCATGGGTCGCTTGCACTCGCGCACCGCCGTCAAGAATGGCGGGTAGATGGGTGTCAAAATCGTCGAGAACTCGTGCTCTTCGGAGAATACCTCGAGAGCGATGTACAGCGCCTGGATAACATCACCGAGCACCTCGACCCGCGCGGGGTCCACACGCCACGAATAACGTTCCAGGCAGCGCTCAGAGAATAGCTCGGCCAAGGCGCGCGCGGCACCGTCGCTTGGGTACCCGAGGTCCGTGCTATCGAGAGCGTTTTGTAAAACCTCGCGAATGGGCTCCGCCGGTGGAAAGTCCATGTCGGCCACCCACGCCGGCAACACATCGGGCGCATAAGCACGCCACTTTTTGCCGCGACGCTGGCGCAAATAGCTGGGGTCCGGGGTTTGCAAGAGCATGACCGGCGCAGTGTAAACCCTAGCCGCGCAAACGACCAAGCGAGCCCGGATATCGCACCGACGCGGGCCTCGGCTTCGGCCCAAGCCTGGGACAACGACCCGATGCAACATCCGGGCTAATGACATCCTGTCCATCCTTGTGCACCTGACCCTTGTCGCAGCGGCGCTGAAGATCGAGCTCAAAGCACTCCTGCAAGCTTGATGCCTTCTATGACCGCTGGTGCAACGTCATGCTCTTGTCTGAGACTCCCTGTGCACGCCTTGCAGTGTAGGGCACAGCACATCGCGAGCGAACGGTGGAGCGGTGGATGCGGTGTGCGCAGCGGTCGCAGCAATTGTAGGCGCAGGACTACAGAGTTGACCCCATCGTTGAAAGCGGACCAGAATCCCGCGTTTAGCCCGCCAACACACGGAGCACGTGATGAAAGCAACCGAGGTTCAAAGCCGAGAGGACGCCAAGGCCATCGTCGAGCACCGCGGACTCAGCCACGTCAAGGTCGGCGTCTTCGACGTCGATGGCATCCTACGCGGCAAATACGTGTCAAAGGAGAAGTTCTTTGGCGCATTGGACAACGGCTTTGGTTTTTGCGACGTGATCTTTGGTTGGGATTCAAACGACCAGCTCTACGACAACGTCAAGCTCACCGGTTGGCACACGGGGTTTCCGGATGCGCCGGTGAGACTGCTGCCGGACAGTTGTCGCGACATCCCATTTGAGAACGGGATGTTGTTTTTTCTCGGCGAGTTCGGACCGCCCGCCGAATCCGTGTGCCCACGCGGCACCTTGCGCCGCGTGCTCGAGCGCGGCCGCGATCTCGGCTTCGAAGCATTCGCGGCCTTCGAGTACGAGTTCTTCGTGTTCGAGGAGACCCCGCACTCGGTGCGTGAGAAACACTACCGCGACCTCAAGCCCATGGCGCCCGGGTTTTTTGGCTACTCGGTCATACGCAACTCGAGCGGGTCCGAGTTCTATCATCAACTGCTCGCGGTCTGCGAGGAGATGGACTTTCCGCTCGAGGGTCTACACGAAGAAACGGGACCTGGTGTGCTGGAGGCGGCGCTTGCCGTGGACCGCGCGGACCAAGCAGCGGACAAGGCAGCCCTTTTCAAGACCTTTGCCAAGGTGCTCGCCCAGGTCAACGGTAAGATGGCGACCTTTATGGCGAAGTGGTCGCCGGATTGGCCGGGGCAAAGCGGACACATCCATCTCTCGCTGCGAGACGGCGATGGGCGCGCGGCATTTTTTGACCCATCGCAACCCGACGCCATGAGCACGACTCAGCGCCACTTCGTAGGTGGGCAACAAAAGCTCATGCCGGAGCTCCTTGCGATGTGCGCACCGACCATAAACTCATTCACGCGCTTGATCCCGGGGTTCTGGGCGCCCACCGATGCGTCGTGGGGTGTAGAGAACCGCACCTGCGCGCTGCGCGTCATCCCAGGCACCGAGAAGTCACAGCGTGTGGAGTACAGGATCGCAGCGGCGGATGCGAACCCGTACATCATATTGTCCGCCGCGCTGGCCGCGGGGCTTTGGGGTATCGAGAACGCAGTCGAGCCGCAAGCCCCAGTGCAGGGCAACGCCTACGACCACAAGTTTCCAAAGCGGCTGGCACTACCGGCGACGCTGTGGGAAGCCGCGCAACGTCTAAAGACCTCGAAGATGGCGCGTGAGTGGTTCGGCGCGGAGTTTGTCGAGCACTACGCCGCCACCCGCGAGTGGGAGGAGCGGGAGTTTCGCAAACACATTAGCGACTGGGAGATGGAACGCTACTTCGAGATTATCTAGCGTTGCATAGCCATGGACTTCAAAGCAAAGACAGCCCTGGTCACCGGCGCGGCGGGTGGTATGGGTCTCGCAATCGCTCGCGCCTTGCAAGCGCAAGGCGCATCGGTGGGTAGGCTGGACGTCAAGCCGGCGCCGCCCGGCACCGATGCTGCGTCTGACCTCTACTTTCGGGGCGACCTTAGCGACCCGGCCTTTGTACAGGCATCCGTGGACACGCTTTTCGAGCGCACCGGGCGCTTGGACTATCTGGTCAACGCGGCCGGCGTGCTCTGGTTTGGACGCGACCGCTCGGCGGTGGATGTTGACCTCGAGGTCTGGCGCCAGGTCATGGATATCAACCTCACCGGTATAGTTCACACGGTGCGCTCGACGGTCCCCTTGATGCGCCAAGGTGGCGGTGGGGCAATGGTGCATTTCTCGAGCAGTCAGTGTTTGCGCGGCGACGACAAACCGCAGGACGCCTACCAAGCCGCAAAGGCTGGGGTCATCGCATTGTCGAAGTCGCTGGCCATCCAGTTTGCAAACGCGGGCATTCGCTCGAACGTCATCATCCCCGGACCGACGGAGTCCCCCATGCAGGCACGCTGGCAAGCAGACCCGAAGCTGCGCGCGGCCACGGCGGCCTGTGTGCCGCTCGGTCGTGTGGGCATCCCCGAGGACATGGCCAACGCCACGCTGTTTTTGCTCTCCGAGCGAGCGTCGTTTATTACCGGCACCGAGCTCATCGTCGACGGCGGCCTGCTCGCGCGTCCCTAGCCGGATGCTATGATGACGCAAGATTTGTTCGCATCCACAAACCAGCGTACACCATGACTAGACATCTGAAATGCATCACCCCGGTCGATGGAAGTGTTTATGTGGAGCGCCCCCTTGCCAGCGACGCCGAGGTGGGCGCGGCCCTGGACCGCGCGCGTAAGGCGCAAGCGGCTTGGCGAAACGTTGCCCCCGAGGAACGCCGGGACCTGCTCACGCGCGCGGTCGATGCCTTTGTAAGCCACGGTGATGCCATAGCAACCGAGATTAGCTGGCAGATGGGACGCCCGGTGGCGCAGAGCCCCGGTGAGATCGCGGGGTTCGAGGAACGCGCGCGGTATATGGTCGCCATCGGCCCGGAAGCGCTGGCCGACATCAGTATCGAACCCAAAGCCGGGTTCACACGCTATATACGCCGTGAGCCGCTTGGCGTCGTGTTTGTCATGGCACCCTGGAACTACCCCTATCTCACCGCCGTCAACGCGGTGGTCCCGTCGCTGATGGCCGGTAACGCGGTGTTGCTAAAGCATTCCGCGCAAACACCGCTGTGCTCCGAGCGTTTTGGCGAGGCGTTCTCTACCGCCGGGTTGCCGGACGGCTTGTTCCAGCATCTGCACCTGAGCCACGCGACCGCTCAGAGGCTGGTGTCGGAGGAAGTCGACTATGTGAGCTTTACGGGCTCCGTCCAAGGTGGACATGCCGTGCAAAATGCGGCCAGCAAACGGTTTATCGGGCTGGGCTTAGAGCTTGGCGGCAAAGACCCGGCCTACGTACGCGCCGATGCCGACCTGGACCACGCGATCGAGAATCTAGTGGACGGTGCGTACTTCAACTCCGGGCAGTCGTGCTGCGGGATCGAGCGCATCTATGTGCACGAGGATGTCTACGAGCGCTTTGTCGAAGGTGCCGCCGACTTGGTCAGCCAGTTCCGCTTGGGTAACCCGATCGACCCCAACACCAATCTCGGTCCTATGGTGCGGGTCGCCGCGGCGGATTGGGTACGCAAGCAAACCGAGGAGGCGTTCGCCGCGGGCGCCAGAGCGCGTGTCGATGCGCGTCGCTTCGATGCCGACCAGCCCGGGACCGCGTACCTCGCGCCACAGCTCTTGACCGAGGTCGACCACAGCATGCGTGTGATGACCGAAGAGAGCTTCGGGCCGGTGGTCGGCGTGATGCCGGTCAAGTCGGACAGCGAGGCGGTCGCCTTGATGAACGACAGCGCCTTCGGTCTGACGGCGGCCATCTGGACCAGCGACGAGAAGGCCGCGGTCGAGATCGGCCAGCAAGTCAACACGGGTACTTTGTTCATGAATCGATGCGACTATTTGGACCCGGCGCTGGCATGGACCGGGGTGAAGGACTCCGGGCGCGGCTGCAGCCTATCGCGCGTCGGCTACGAGGTGCTCACACGCCCAAAATCATTCCATCTACGCACCACGACTTGAATCCGATGACGAATCAGCTGATGGGAAACTGGAACTACCCCGCCCCCATTCGCTTTGGCGCCGGGCGCATCGCCGAGCTCCCGGCGGCGTGTCGCGAGCTTGGCATTGCGAGACCGCTGCTAGTCACCGACCCGGGTCTGGCGGCTCTTGGCGTGGTCGGCAACGCCAAGCAAATTTGCGACGACGCGGGTTTGCATTGTGCCGTGTTCTCTGATGTGCAGGGCAATCCGGTGGAAGCCAATGTCACCGCGGGGGTGACCGCCTTCAAAGCAGGTGAGCACGACGGTGTCGTGGCCTTTGGCGGCGGCAGCGCGCTGGATGCGGGCAAAGCCGTCGCGCTCATGGTTGGCCAATCACGACCGATCTGGGATTTCGAGGACCGCGAGGACTGGTATACGCGTGTCGATGTGGTCGGCATGGCGCCGGTCGTCGCGGTACCGACAACATCCGGCACGGGCTCGGAAGTCGGCCGGGCATCGGTGATCACCGATGAGCGGGACCACACCAAGAAAATCATCTTTCACCCGAATATGCTCCCCGGACGCATTATTCTCGACCCGGAGCTGACCGTGGGGCTGCCCGCCCACATCACCGCCGCGGTGGGGATGGACGCCCTGTCCCACAATTTGGAAGCCCTGTGCAGTCCGCTGTACCACCCGATGGCCGAAGGCATCGCCATAGAAGGAATACACCTGATCCACCGTTGGTTGCCGGCCGCCTGCGCCGACGGCGCGGATGTGGAGGCACGCGCCCACATGCAGGTGGCCTCCACCATGGGCGCAACGGCGTTTCAAAAGGGCTTAGGCGCCATGCACAGCCTTAGTCATCCCTGCGGGGCAGTGCTGAACACCCACCATGGTCTGACCAACGCGGTCGTCATGCCCTACGTGCTCGAGTTCAACCGGGCGGAGATCGAAGACAAGCTGACGGCGCTCGCACGTTACCTGGGTCTAGCCAACGCCAGCTTTGACGGGGTGCTCCAATGGGTTCTCGGGCTTCGCGAGCAAATCGGCATACCCGCGACGCTGCACGATATCGATGTGCGCGAGGAGTATGTGGCGCGCCTCGCCCCAATGGCCGAGGCCGACCCGTCGTCGGCGACAAACCCGGTTCCGCTCACCGTCAGGAACCTAGAGAAGCTGTTTTTGTCGGCCATTCGTGGCACCATGCGGAGCGTCTGATGGGCTCGAGCAGTCGCCGGTGTTATTGGTACTGGTCCACAACTCTGTCAACCCACGTGGTGATATAGTCTTGGCCTGGCGAGCACGGGCATGATCGATTCGACTTGACGCGGCGCGGCAGCCGTGCTGACCTTTTCTAATACCGTGTAGAGGTGTGGCTGCCCGGAGTGGTCTCAACAGGGAAACTTGCTCCGATACGCCGGGTCCAACCAACTGAGTTGATGGACCTCGGATAACATATGAAAGCAAAGCGACTGCTACCGCTGCTTCTTGCAGCGGCGATTGGATTCTCCGGCGCAAGCGCCGCACTGGCACCGTCAGAGATTGCGGCGACGGCCGAACAACGCCGCGCCACCAGTCTCATCGTCCAGTTGATGGCCAACTACCACTACCGGAAGCTACCGCTCGACGATGCGCTTTCCGTCACTCTGCTCGAGCGCTACGTCGACAGTCTGGACCCCAACCGTAGCCTGTTCATGCAGTCAGACATCGACAAGTTCTACAGCGACCGGCACCGTATGGACGACTTTCTGATCCACGCGCGTTTGGAGCCCGCGTTCGACATCTTTAAGGTGTTTAGAGAGCGTATCAGGGAGCGGGTGGACTATGCCAACTCGCTGCTCGCGGAGCCTTTCGACTTCACTATTGCGGAGTTCTATGAGTTCGACCGGACCGGCGCCGAGTGGCCGACGAGCTCGACGGAGCTCGACGAGATCTGGCGAAAACGCGTCAAGAACGACTTTTTGACCCTGCTGCTCTCCGGTAAAACCGGGGAAGAGGCGCGCGAAACCCTGAGCGAGCGTTACAACCGCCTCGCCCGGCGCGCCGACCAGCTTGACTCCAATGACGTTTACCAGCTTTTTATCAACTCATACACATCGGCGGTCGAGCCGCACACTTCGTACTTCTCGCCACGCGCGTCGGAAGATTTCCAGATCCGAATGAGCCTCTCGCTGGAAGGCATCGGAGCGGCCTTGCAAACCGAGAGCGAATACACCGTGGTGCGCCGCATCATCCCGGGCGGGCCGGCGGAGAAAAGCAAACAGCTACAGGTTGAAGACCGCATTGTCGGCGTAGGCCAAGGCACCGACGAGGACATCGTCGATGTGGTGAGCTGGCGCCTCGAAGACGTTGTCGCGCTGATCCGCGGCCCCAAGGGCTCCGTGGTGCGGCTCCAGGTGCTACACAAGGGCTCGGGCTCCGAGTCCCCGGGCGAGATCATCACACTAGTGCGCAACAAGATACAGCTGGAGGACCAGGCGGCGCAGAAATCGGTGCTTGATCTGGATGGACACAAGATTGGCGTGATCCGGGTGCCGACATTTTATCTTGACCTGGCCGCGGTCGCCCGGGGCGAAACCGACTATCGCAGCACGACCAAAGATGTGCGCGCGCTCATCGCCGAGCTCACGAAAGAGGATGTGGAGGGTATCGTCATCGACCTGCGTGGCAACGGTGGCGGCTCCTTGGCCGAGGCGACGGAGCTTACCGGTTTATTTATCAAGTCCGGCCCCGTGGTTCAGGTGCGAGACTCCTCCGGGCGTGTAAAAATCAACGAGGACCCCGACCCCGCCATCGTGTACGAAGGGCCTCTAGCCGTGTTGGTGGATTCCAATAGCGCATCCGCGTCCGAAATTTTCGCGGGCGCCATCCAGGATTATCAGCGAGGCATCCTGGTCGGTGAGCCGACCTATGGTAAGGGTACAGTGCAGAACGTCATCGACCTCGACCGCTTCGTCGAGCCATCCGAGGGCGGGCTTGGACAACTCAAGGTGACCATCGCCCAGTTCTTCAGGGTGACGGGGGGTAGCACCCAGCACCGCGGCGTAGTACCGGATATCGTGTTCCCAACGGTGCTGGATGCAGACGCGCAAGGCGAGCGTTCTCTGGACAACGCGTTGCCGTGGGCCGCGATTCGACCGGTCAAGTACGATACACACGACACCCCGGACGACTTCATCACCGAGGTCAGATCACGCCACTTGCACCGCATCGAAGAGGACCCCGGCTTTCGGTATCTCATCGAGGAAGCACGCGCAAGACGCGAGATCAGGGACCAAAACAGCGTGTCGCTCGTGCAGGAGACCCGGCGTTCGGAGCGCGATGCCCGCGAGCAGGCGCAACGCGCCCGCGAGAACGCCTATCGCGTCGGGATTGGCTTGGAACCCCTCAGTCCCGAAGGTGAAGACGAGCGCGTGGAGATCGGTGACCTCATGCTCACCGAGACGGCCCACATCTTGTCTGACATGATCGAGATACAATACCCCGACACCGACACGTTGCAAGCCACCGTGCCAAGCACCCCCCAGGTGGCCGCACACTAAACACCGCCCTTCTGCTCCAATGGGCGGGCACGTCTTGGGTATCGTTGGTGTTGGCCACCTCGGCGAGGCCATGGCGCGCGGCTTCGCCGGTCAGTCGCAGAGTCTGCGTCTTGCGCTCTCGCCGCGTAGCCGCGAACGTACGCAACGGCTCGCGCAGCTCGACGGCGTCAGTGTCTGCGCCGATACCCAAGAAGTCCTGGACACCACCGAGGTGGTTGTTCTCGCCCTACCGCGCAGCAGCATCGTAGCGACCTGCCAAACGCAGCGCTTTGCACCGGGGCAGCTCGTCATCTCGGTGGCGGCCGGTGTCAAACACGCGCAGCTCCTATCCGCGCTGGGGCCGGCGACGTTGGTGCGCGCGATGCCGGTGACCGCCGCGGCGTGCAACGCGAGCCCGACCTGTTTGTATCCGCACGACGAGCGAGCCGCGAAGATACTCGCCTATCTCGGTCCTGTGCATGGCTTCGACGATGAAGCGCAGTTCGAAGCGGCAGCGACGATCGCCGTTTACTATGGCTGGCTGTTCGCGCTCATGGGGCAAACCACCAGTTGGCTTGGCGACCAAGGCGTGCCGCACGGGGTAGCCACCGCGCTGGTCGCGGAGATGACCGGCGCGGCGGCACGCACCGTGCAAACAGGTGGCGACGACCCACAGTCGCTGGCCGACGAGATCGCGCCGCCGGGCAGCTTTACGCGGGCGGGGCTCGAGCACTTGGCCAAGAGCCACGCGTTGGAGGCCTGGGTTGGGGCCTGTGAGACGGTGCTCGAGCGCGCGCGCGAAAACTCGCCCTGAGCCTCGTCGCGAAGGTCACCGCATCTTGAAGGACTCCTCCGGCCCGGCCGTATCGCTCGTCCCCTTGCTGTTGCTCATCGCGCTTGGCTCACTTTGGGGTGTGGCAACCAGCGTGGGGCGTGGTGTGGGTATGTTGGGCGTACCGCCGCTTGGCTATGCCTTTTGGCAGACACTCTGTGGTGGCTTGCTGCTGCTTCCGGTTTGCCTACTGCTTCGCAAGCCCGTGGCGCTTGGCCGCGAGCACCTGACCTACTACCTCGTGTGCGGTGTCCTGGGCAGCGCCATACCCACCAGCAATATGTTTTTTGTCTTGAACCATATACCGGCGGGAATCATGGCCATGGTTCTCGCAACCGCGCCCTTGCTCACCTATCTCTTAGCGCTGCTGACCCGTCAAGAGGACTTTGTTGCACGGCGGGCCCTGGGCGTGCTGCTCGGATTCATGGGGGCCGTGCTTATCGTCTTGTCACGCGGGGGCCTGTCCACGACTGACGCATCCACCTATGTCGTCATGGCCTTTCTCACGCCGGTGATGTATTCGCTCACAAACATTTATGCCAGCTTCGCGCGACCCGCCGACAGCAATCCGTATACCCTCGCGGTTGGGATGCTGGTTGCAGCCGGCCTCACCATACTCCCTGCCGCTCTGTATTTCGGGCAGTTCCACCCGATATGGGCACGCTTAGACCTGGCAAACATCCTCATCTTGACACACATCGGGATCGCCGGGCTTGCCTTCGTGATGTTCTTTACCCTGATAAGAATCGCGGGACCGGTATACTTCAGCCAGGTTGGCTATATCGTGGCCGTGGCAGGGATCGTGACCGGCATGCTGATATTCGACGAACGGCACTCGTCGATGGTCTGGGCCGCCGTTGGTCTGATCTTCGCCGGTGTGGCGCTGGTGAATTCCAGCCAATTCAAGCTCGCCCCGAGCCGGCGCTAGAACGCCCCGATCTCCAGCCCGGCCGCCATGGTCATCCCGAACTCTTCGCAACGCGCGATGATCTGCGGGGTGACGTCACCCCGGCAGACCAGCGGCTCCTGAACCTCGCGAAAAGGGTATCCGCGCGCGATGCGTTGGATGCTGCTGACCGCGCCCGTGCCGTCATTACCGGCACAAACGAAGATACCGTAGGGCAGCCCTTCGACTTTACCCTGCGCCGGGTAGAAGGTGCGGTCCAGAAAATCCTTTATCGCTCCCGCCATGTAACCAAAGTTCTCCGGCGACCCGATGATCAACGCATCTGCCCAAAGCAGGTCGTCCAGACCCGTGTCCAAAGCCCGTGAGAACCGGGTCTCGACCGCGTCGATGTCTTCATGAGACGCGCCGGCGTACACGGCGTCCGCCATACGCTGAGTCTTACCACCTTGCGAGTGGTAGACGATCAGCAAATGCTTCATGCGCTAAGAAAGAACCACAGCGGCACGGGCGCAACGGCGATGGCAATCAGCGCCACGAAAGCGTGCATGGGTACAATCTTGCTCATCCCAACCACCAGAGCAATGCCACCGCCGCCGCCGATCAAAGCGTTACCAGGCAAGTTCAAGGCGGCCGCGATAGTCAGATAACGATGCTTCAAGAGAAAC
>CAJHYW010000091.1_pt1 | contig 31207 bp, 24 predicted proteins | sample 9198811 | NCBI WGS metagenome assembly CAJHYW01 (sample SAMEA7708378, study PRJEB35096) | sediment metagenome | biome: marine neritic benthic zone biome [ENVO:01000025]; feature: sediment [ENVO:00002007]; material: shallow marine sediment [ENVO:03000034] sea grass bed [ENVO_01000059] ...
AAGTAAGCTAAGGGGTCAAGTCTTAACTTTCTACAAGCGGGGGCTGACTAGAGTCAGCCATCTAGCCATCGCGCGGGTCGAACTAACGCGCTCTTGCTCTCCGATTGCGCGGGTGGCATCAACGGGGACATGTAGAAAGTTAAGACTTGACCCCTTTCTCCTTTCTCGGATGCACTTGCTTCGATTGAGAACAGCTTTGAGCGATACGGTGATGGAGCGCGAGAAGAAGGTCAAGCCGCTCCTCGACTTGTTCGAGTACATAGGGGTCATGACGCCACGACTTCCCTGAGATGGTGCAAACGGTCTAGCGCCTGCTCGAACTCGAAGTCGTCGATAAGCGCGCCGATCTCCTGAAGCGGGCGGGCGACCTTGCTGTCCGCCGCGTGTGATTCGATCTCCGACACGAGCGCGAGTGCTTCACCGTCGGCGTTCTGCAGCAGCTCCTCGAGCTGGTCCAGCAGTGGTAGCAGCTTCGTGCTGTCCTGCGGGTGGATGGCAACGTCAGCCTTGGGAGCGGGTGGCGGGGATGAGAGACCCTCGACGAGCGCTCCTAGCTTCTGCCCGAGCTCGACCACGATCCTTTCAGTATCCGTGCCCTGCTTGATGGCGGCCTCCAACTTTGCGGCGAGGGCGTGTACCTCCACCGCTCCCAGATTGCCGGCGGCCCCCTTCAGGGTGTGGACATCGCGCTCCGCGCGCTCTCGCTCACCCTTATCGAGAGCGTTGCGAAGACGCTCCACCGTGTCGGCCTGCCCCCTGCAGAATTGTCGCAGGATCTTCCAGTAGACATCGAGATTGCCGCCAACCCGGGCCAGCGCGGTCTGGGTGTCCAGACCGGGCAGCGCCGGCAGGCCCACATCGGTCTGCGCTATGGGTGTCGCAGCGGGCATCGGGGAATCGGCGGGTGCCCCGCGAACCTCGGGGACCTCGAGCCAACGGCTCAGGACCTCGAACAGCTCTTTCACGTCGATGGGCTTGGCCAGATGGTCGTTCATGCCGGCCTCGAGCGCCTTCTCCCGGTCGCCGGCCATGGCGCTGGCCGTCATGGCGATGACAGGCAGGTTATCGAAACGTTTGTTCCGACGTATCTCCCGAGTAGCCGCATAGCCGTCCATCACGGGCATCTGCACATCCATCAAGACACCGTCGAAATCCTGCGGTCGCGCGACGAGTATTTCCATGGCGTCTTTGCCGTGATTGGCGACGGTGACCGTGAGCCCGGCGTGCGTTAGCAGCTCCACAGCCACCTGCTGATTTATCTCGTTGTCTTCCACGAGCAACACATGGGCACCGCGCAAATGTTCTTCGACAGAAATGACACCGCGAGATTGGGTCGCCTCTTTAGCCTCGTAGCCCACGGCTTCGAGAATGGAGTCGAGTAAGGTCGACGGGCTGACCGGTTTGACCAAGAAGCCCTCGACGCCCGCCGCCTCCGCCTGCTCGACCACATCCTCGCGACCATACGCTGTGACCATGACGACCTGCGGCGTTTCTTTGATGCGAGCGTCGCTGCGGATCCGCCGGGTCGTTTCGATACCGTCCATCCCCGGCATCTTCCAGTCCATGAGCACCAGCCGGTATGGCGGGGCCGCACTTTCCAGCTCCTCGATCGCTTCGGCGCCGGAGGCTGCCTCACCGGTTTCGAAGCCAAAGGACTCCAAATAGCGGGCGAGTATAGTGCGCGAGGTAGGGTGGTCGTCCACGACCAGCACACGCGAGCTGCGGAGTTGGGTAGGCATCGTGCGCGACTTTCGCAGCTTCGGCGCGATGCCGATACCGAATCGCGCGGTGAACCAGAAGTTCGAGCCCACACCGGGCATGGATTCGACACCGATTTCTCCACCCATCATCGTGGCGAGACGCTGTGAAATCGCGAGCCCGAGCCCGGTCCCGCCGTATTTGCGGGTGGTAGTGGTATCGGCCTGGGAGAAGGCCTGAAACAGACGTTTCTGCTCTTCTGCTGTCATGCCGATGCCCGTATCGCGCACCGCGAAGCGCAGCATCACACCGTCTTCGCTACGCTCGACCAGGCTTACCGAGATGTGGATCTCGCCCTCCTCGGTAAACTTCATCGCGTTGTTGGCGAGGTTGGTGAGAATCTGGGTTAAGCGAAGCGGGTCGCCCTTGAGTCCCAAGGGCACGTCCGGGTCGAGGTCCATGATGACCTCCAGCCCTTTCTCCCCGGACTTGACGCCGACTACGTTGGCAACGTTGTCGAGCACCTCCGCGAGGCCGAAGTCGCTGGACTCCATGTCTAGCTTGCCCGCCTCGATCTTCGAGAAATCCAGGATGTCGTTGATGATGCCGAGCAGGTTCTGCGCCGAGCTGTATATCTTGGCGAGATAATCGCGCTGCTTGTGGTCGAGGTCCGTCTGCAGAGCCAGGTGCGCAAGTCCCAAGATGGCGTTCATGGGCGTGCGGATCTCGTGGCTCATGTTGGCAAGGAAATCGCTCTTGGCCTGATTGGCTTCCTCCGCCTGTTCCTTGGCAATCTGCAGGGCGCCGGTGGCCTCGTGAACGCGTTGGGTGATGGTCCGATTCTGTTGCAGAAGAAAACCGACCAACAGCGTGATCAAAGCGGTCCCACCCAGCCCCGACCACAGCGCAAAACCGGCAAACTCGGTGTCGGGACCGCCCGCGAAGCGTTCGTCTATATCCCAGGTGAACGAGAGGTCGGCCGCCGCGCTGACCGTGCGCATAGTCACCGAGTAAAGTGCGTCAGGATCCGGTGTGCCCAAGACGGGAATGAGTTGCCCGGGCCCGTCCGGAGCGGCAAAACGACCCTCGATGTGCAGGCGCATGCCGTCGGGTGCGTGGACCTGGTAAAGGCCACTGACCAGTGCCTCGTAGTCAATGAGTCCGACAATGACCAGCTCACCCCGTGTGTCGTCGATGGCGAGCGCCACGGGTGAATAGCGTTGCCCCTCACCGACCGAGAACGGCTGCCCGAGCACGAGCTGCCCATGGCGGGCAACGGCCACGTCGATGACCGCTGCGAGCTTGGGCTGGGTGTCTACACGCACCCCGTGCGGCAGTGGACCCAGCGGGTCCGAGACAAACTCCACACGCCATGTGTCATCGGCGGGGCGCAGCACCGCCGCGCTGTCGACAAAGAAGGCCGTCGCCCGGGCCTCCATGGCATCGAAGGCGTCGAGGAACTGGTTCTCGGTGACCTCGAGCGAATTCTCGAACAGGGCCGCGACGCCGGAGAGCGGCGCGTAACTCTCCTCTAGCCAGCTCAACACCGTGCCGGAGAGCCAGCGACCGGCCTGCGAGGCTTCAGATTCCCAGTAATTGCGGGCGTCGGTGCGAAATGCCTCGCTCAGCATGAAGGAACCTCCGATCCCCAGTCCGGCGAGCACGGCGAGCGGTAGCCAGCGCAGCACTTGCATCAGCCGTCGCTTGTGGCAGCGGTCGTGGACACAGAAACCAAGGCGCTCGTCACCACTCGTTTACGCTGAAGATAGGCCTGAACCCCCGTGGCGGCAGCGTGCTCGATTCGTCGAAAGCCCGAATATTCTCGCGGTCGACAACAATGACCTTGGGCGCCACGTGCTTTACAAATGGTTTGCCCTCCAGGGCACGTACGGTCTGGTCCACCGCAATCCGCGCAAGAATCGCCTGGCGGTCGGTGGGCGCCGCGAGAATCTGGCCGCGGCTGATGCCACGGTGTACGGCCGGGCCATAATAATACGCCAGCACCCGAACCCGCTCGGTCAGGCCACGCTTGCGTAGTATTGGCAGCGCGGCCTCGGCCGTGACTGCGGTGCCAATGACGTAAGCGAGCTCCGGCTGCGCGTCCAATGCTTCCTCGACGAGCGTAGCCTGCGCGTTGAGACCGGTATCGCCGTGAGCACTGGCTACAAGGTCGATGGCGCTGTCCGCGACTCCCTCACGGAATCCGGCATCCCCCGCGGCGACCCAGGCGGCGCCTGCGGGTCCGGGAAACCAAGCAACCCGTACCGGCTCACCCGTATCCGCATGCAGGGCCTGAAGATAGCGCGCCGTCTGGTTACCCATGTCCCAGAAATCCGCCGCCGCGCGTGCCGTGATTCGTGGTGAGGACAGACCGTTGATCAAGTCGATGACGGGCTTACCCGCGTCGGCGTAGCGCTCGACCAGGTCGTTGAGCCCGTCTGCCGAGATGGCGCTCAGGATCAGCGCATCGGCGCCACGGTCCATGCATGCTTCGACCTGGTTTCGCTGTGTCTGGAGGTTGCCGTAACCGCCGGCCTCGTAAAGATGCATGCCCAAACTGAGTCGCCTCGCTTCGTCGATGAGGGCGAAGTTGACCGAAGCCCAGTAGGCGTCCTTCAGATGCGGGATGGACACGCAGATGCGCCAAGCTCTCTGCGCCTTTTCAAGCCCGATGTAGGTGTCACTGCGTCGCTCACGCTCGGTGTTAAACGGGGGGTCCCAGACATCCACCTCGACGGGATACCAGGGTTCGCTCGCCTGCGCAGGCAAAACCATCATGGCAAGCAAAAAGAACAGTCTCATGAAACGCATCGTGCGCACCGCAATTGGGGGCAAGTCTTCACTTTATACATAGCATTTGGCTGAACGCCAGCCCGCTGGTTGCATCGGGCACCCCAACGGACAGATGTCTAGGCGCCGCCCTCGGGTGTTTCGTTATTGCGTTTGGTCGACTATCTGCATGATGATTGCGCGGCGGCACGTTTTCTGGATGCTTAAAGGGGCGCACCATCATAAGCGGAACGACCGTCTTCATCGCGGCGCACGTGGCGGTCGAGCTAGCGTTGATCTGTCGCGTGATGCTGCGACCGCATCGTGAGCCCGCGGCGCGGCTCGCTTGGGTGGTTGTGATCGCTGTCCTGCCGGTGTTTGGCATCCTGGCGTACATTCTCTTTGGTGAGGTCAACATCGGTCGTCGACGCGTAGCCCGCCATCGGAGCGTGCTGGAACGCATGCCCGATTTGCCAAGCTGTGTGCCCGGCGATGAGGAAAATTTTATTGCCCGAGTTCGGCAATCTTACGAGCATTTGTTCCGCGTCGGGGCCTCGATCAACGGGTTCAACCCCGTTGGAGGTAATTCAGCCCGACTGCTTGCAGATTCGAACGCCACGATCGACGCGATGGTGGCAGACATCGACGCCGCTAAACACCATGTCCATCTGCTTTTCTACATTTGGCTACCCGACAACAACGGTTGCAAGATAATCGAGTCGCTGAAGCGTGCGGCGGGTCGCGGTGTTGAGTGTCGTGCGATGGTCGATGACCTTGGTTCTCGCTCGATGATCCGTTCCAAGCATTGGAAAGCCATGCGGGCTGCCGGTGTCCACCTGGCAGTGGCGTTGCCCATCGGCAACCCGCTGTTCCGGCCTCTGCGGGGCCGTATCGACTTGCGCAATCACCGCAAAATCGTGGTCATCGATGGAAGCATCAGCTACTGCGGCAGTCAAAACTGCGCCGACCCAGAGTTTCGCGTCAAGGCAAAGTATGCCCCCTGGGTTGACGCCGTCATGCGTTTCGAGGGACCGGTTGCGCGACAAAACCAGCAGCTGTTTGCCGGGGATTGGATGACTTACGCCGATGAGGACATCGATAGCCTGCTCCAGCAACCGGTCGCCGCGCCGCAGCCAGGTTTCCCAGCCCAGGTGATCGGCACGGGTCCGACCAACCGCTACTCGGCGATGCCCGAGATGTTCGAATCGCTCATTTACGCGGCCCGGCGCGAGCTGGTCATCTCCACGCCTTACTACGTGCCGGACGAGTCCATGCAGAGTGCCCTGTGTGCGTCGGGGTATCGCGGTGTAGCGACGACGATCATTTTCCCAGCCAGAAATGACTCCTGGGTCGTCAGCGGGGCCAGCCGCAGTTACTACGCGGGTCTACTTGATGCCGGTGTAAAGATCTACGAATACGTCGGCGGTTTGTTACACACCAAGTCGCTCACCTTGGACGGCGACATCACGTTGATCGGTTCCGCGAACATGGACCGTCGCAGCTTTGAGCTCAACTACGAGAACAACATCCTGTTTTGCGACAGCAAGCTGACCGCCGAGGTCAGGGAGCGCCAACAGCAGTACATTTCGAACTCCAACGCGGTCACACCCGAGATGGTGACATCCTGGTCGATGTCGCGCCGCCTGTGGAACAACACCCTCGCCGTGGTCGGGCCGATTCTCTGACGACAGGACAGGGAGATGGGTCTTCACTGTATAGATTTTAAATGGCTGCACGCCAGCCGTCATTCAGCCCGCTTTCTACGTTCAGACCTGACTAACGGGCTCCGGCACTGCCGGATTGCTGACAACGGCTTTCCCAAACGCCGCATCCGGGGGTGCAAGCATGGTCGCAAGCAGCGCCACCTCGAAAACGCTGAGCTCATCAAACACGCTCACGCCGATGACGAAGCCAAACAGGATCGTCAACGGCAGTCCGATCAACAGCAGACGAAGCGGGAGACGTTGGAACCGCTTAGCACCGAAAGGTTCGCGTTAGCACCGTGAACAGAACCATCGCGAGCGTAAGCTCGGCAATCGCGCTCAGCGCCTCGCCATCAACTCTAATATTCAAAGCGCCGAGCAGCAGCGGCCCGACCAGAAAGCCAAAGGCGACGTAGACGATCGGGCCGCCGACCGGTGTGCGCTCGAGACGCGAGGCACAAACCGAGTAGAGAAAGACGAACCCGGCAAGTACGGCGACGTTTTGATATCTGGTCATGGCTTGTCGGCTGCTTTAGTAACCACGTACCTCACAGCGGCTCGCCGTGTATCCCTGGCATGGTTCAACGCAGCGAATACTATCTTTGCCCCAACCAAAAGCAACCAAATAAGCGGCTGGTCCCGCCGGGAAGGCTGCGACTCGAGCGGCTCGCATAGCGTGTGGGACCGGGTGTCTACTCGCAGTTCTCGAGCGTTGGACAACATACACGGCTATTGCAACGACACGTCGCGCGATCCATTCGCTTCGTTCGTTGTGTAACTCCGGCATATGGTAGATTAAGTCGGATTCGGACGGCTGAGTGACGCGCAGCCGAGCAAGCAGGGTAAACCCGCCGTCGAATGGAGCGGAAAAAGCATGAACAGAGCACAACGGATATTTGCGACGCTGGTTGCAGCGGGCCTCTTGTCGTCGACCTCGGCGCTCGCAGAGATCTTGATCGCCACCGGCGCACCCCTGACTGGACAGTCTGCATCCTTAGGCGAGCAGATGAAGGAGGGGGCCCAGATGGCGGTGGCCGACATCAACGCGGCCGGCGGGGTGCTCGGTCAGCGGCTTCGGCTCACCATCGCCGACGATGGCTGTGACGCCGAGCAAGCCGTGGCCGTAGCGAACAAATTCACCGATGAAGGCGTCGTGTTTGTCGCCGGCCACTTCTGTTCCGGCGCCTCTATACCGGCATCGAAAGTATACGAGGAGGCGGGCATCGTGCAGATCTCTCCCGGCTCGACCAACCCAAAGTTGACCGATGAAGGCGGTCCAAATGTGTTTCGCGTGTGCGGCCGTGACGATCAGCAGGGGACCGTCGCCGGTGATTTCCTCGCGGAGACGTACGCAGGCAAAAACGTCGCTATCCTCCACGACGCTTCGGCCTACGGTAAAGGGCTTGCGGACGAGACAAAGAAACAGTTCAACAAGCGTGGTATGCGCGAAGCGATGTACGAGGCGTATGACGAGGGTGAGAAGAATCTTGCGGCCCTCGTGTCGAAGATGAAAGATGCGGGCATCGATGTTTTTTATCTAGGTGGTTACCACGGCGACGCGGCCTTGATGATCCGAAAAGCCCGCGAGCAAGGCTACGATGTGCAGCTCGTATCGGGTGATGCGTTGGTCACAGGCGAGTTTTGGAAGATCGCGGGTGATGCAGGTGAGGGAACGCTGATGACCTTTAGCCCGGACCCGCGCAAGAATCCCAATGCGGCGCCGGTAGTGCAAAAATTCCGCGCTATGGGGTACGAGCCCGAAGGCTATACCTTGTACACTTATGGTTCCATTCAAGCCTGGGCGCAAGCGGTAGAGATAGCCGGGACCACCGATACGGACAAAGTCATCGAGGCGCTGCGTATCGACACGTTCGAGACCGTGCTCGGCGACATCGGCTTCGATGAAAACGGTGATGTGACGGCGCCCGGCTACGTTTTCTACCGGTGGACGAACGGCACCTACGACTACATGTAGAGAAACCGTCCCGTTCGACAGCGGTTTCCGGCGACTGATGAAAATCCTGCAACCAAGAGACTGGAGCCTGTCGCAGAAAATTACGGGCAACGCGCTGTTGGTTGGCGCGGGTGTCATCGCGGTCATGCAGTGGTACAGCGTGACCCAGGCTTCAAAAGCCTTGCTGGTGCAGGAGGCACGCGCATTGGAGGCCGTCAGGACGTCACGCGCGCACTATATCCAGACCTATTTCGACATCATCGAGGAGCAGATGCGCAGTTTCGCGAGGAACAACGTAACCATCGAAGCCATGGCGGAGCTAACCCGGACATTCCATCTGGCTGCAGAGCAAGAGAATGCAGAGTTGGAGTCCGTCAATGCGTCGCTGAAGTTCTTCTACGAGGAGCAGTACCGGCCCCGCACCACGCGCTTGTACCCCACGTGGAAGGGGCATGAGCATTATCTCCCCGAATCTCCATCCGCGCGGGTGCTCCAATCTAAGTACATCTCCGAGAACGTCTATCGAATCGGCGAGAAGCGCAATCTCGATGCGGCGTTTGGGCGGGCCGAGTACCACCGCACCCACAAGCGCTTTCACCCCTTCGCTCGTGAGTTCATCGAGTCATTCGGTTATTACGACATCTTCCTGTTCGATGTCGACGGTAACCTGGTCTATTCGGTCATAAAAGAGAGTGACTTCGCATCGAACTTTCTACGCGGAGCATTTCGTGATACGAACCTTGCCGAGGCCTTTAGACGTGCTTCCGAGTCCGCGGATATGGACACCGTCACCATCGTGGACTTCGCGCGTTACGAGCCAACCTACGGTGCAACGGTGATGTTTATCGCCACTCCGATCTTTAGCTATGGGCGGCGACTCGGTGTTGCGGCGATCCAGTTGCCGATTGACCGGGTCAACCGGATCATGGGTGAGTCGTCGGGGCTGGGAAAGACCGGGGAGACTTTTCTTGTCGGTCCGGATTTTTTGATGCGCTCTCAGAGTCACTTCGATGCTCACCCGTCGCCGTTGAACACGCGGGTGCCTACAAAAGCCGTAGAGAAGGCCTTCGCGGGTGAGTCGGGTACCATCGTGGAGACCGGCTATAGGGGCCGTGAAGTCCTCGCCTCCTTTGCTCCCATAAATTTCTCGGGTGTCGATTGGGTTATGGTGGCGGAAATCGACATGGATGAGATTATCGCCCCCGCGACGAGACTCAGAAATCAGATTATCGTGGTAGGGATCGGCCTCGTGGTGCTTCTCTTGCTGGCTTGGCAGCTGCTTGCCCGACGCTGGCTGATCAACCCTGTCAACGCGCTCGTCGGAGCCACGGAGCGCGTGCGCCAAGGTGATTACTCGAAAAGAGTAAAGATCGGGTCGAGCGACGAGATCGGCCAGCTTGGCGATGCCTTCAACCACATGTCGGAATCGATCGCGCGCGATATCACCCGGCGCGAGGCCGCGGAAGCGACACTTGCAGAGGAGACGGCGATCCTCGAGGCGACGCTCGAGTACATGGACCAGGGGATTTTCATGGTCGATAGCGAGCTCCGGCTGGTGGCATATAACCGGCGGGCGTGCGAGCTGTTGGACCTGCCGGATGAGTTTCTGGCGACCCACCCCACATCCGAGGAGATCGTGAGACGGCAGATCGAGAGCGGCGAATTTCCGGATGCGCAAGGCAGTGGGCTGGAGCAAGTAAAGAAGTGGATGACACCCCTAAAGACGCTCGCCGAGGCGCACAGCTATGAGCGCAAACGTCCCAACGGCATCGTGCTGGAGGTGCGCAACAGCCCCTTACCCGACGGCGGCTGGGTGCGTACCTTCACGGACATCACACAGCGCAAGCAGGCGGAGCAAGCACTACAAGAGAACGAGGAAAAACTGAGGACTATTATCGACAATCTCCCAGTGGCGGTCTTTCTCCGCGACGTAGAGGGCCGCTACATCATAATTAACTCCGAGTACGAGTCGATCTACAAGGTGAAGGATGAGGGTGTGCGCGGCAAGACCCTCTTCGATGCCCTCGATAAAGATACCGCTGAGGAGTTCTCCGCCCACGACAGAGAGGTGATTAACACCAAACGGGTCGTGGAGCATGAGATAACGCTGACGATCGATGGTCAGGAGCGAATATACGTGGCGCTGAGCTTTCCTGTGCTAAACCCCGAAGGAAAGGTTATAGCCGTTGGCGGGATCGAATATGACATCACCGACAGAAAAGCCTTGGAAGAAACCATGGCGCGCGCGCGGGAGGCTGCGGACGAAGCCAACCGGGCGAAGAGCGAATTTCTGTCCAACATGAGCCACGAGCTACGCACGCCGCTCAACGGTGTCCTCGGCTATGTGCAAATCCTGCAAAAAGACAGCTCGCTCAGCGAGACGCAGCGCGAGTGTCTAGAAGCGATCGATAGCTGTGGAAAGCATTTGCTGGCACTCATAAACGACGTGTTGGATCTTTCCCGTATCGAGAGCGGTCACCTCGATGTCGATGTCCGACCCTCGGATCTTCACGTGATTCTAAAGAGCGTGCAGGATATCCTTCGTCCCCGCGCTGAACACAAGGGTCTGAAGCTTTATTGGGATATTGAACCCCAGATACCGCGCGGCATCCTCACCGATGGTCCAAAGCTCCGCCAGGTACTGGTGAATTTGCTCGGTAACGCGGTCAAGTTCACAAACGGGGGTGCCGTCTCGCTCGATGTAACCGAGGCCGCGCCGAACAAGCTGCGTCTCGCCGTGCATGACACCGGGGTCGGGATGAGCGCGGACGAGCTGGAGGTCATCTTCGATGCCTTCAAGCAGGTCGAAGGCGGCAAAGTCGAGGGCGGCACCGGTCTCGGTCTGGCCATCAGCCGCAAGCTCACCGAGGCGCTCGGCGGGGAGCTGACCGTGGAGAGCGAACAGGGTACAGGCACCACGTTTACGCTGACCTTGCCGCTTGTCGAGGCCGAGCTTCTGGACGACGGCGAGCTCCAGAGCGGGATGCGGAACGATGCCGACACCGTTGTGCTCGCGCCTGGGCAATCCATTTCGGTGTTGATCACGGATGACCGCGCCGCGAATCGCGACATTCTCAAGCGTCTGCTGACCCAGGCAGGCTTTAGCATCGTCGAGGCCGAGGATGGTGTCCAAGCCTTGGAACGGCTGGCAGAGCAGGACTTCGCGCTTGTGCTCATGGACATAAGGATGCCGCGTATGAACGGCGTCGAGGCCGTACAGCGCATCCGCGAAGATGCAAATCTACGGGACACGGTTGTCATCGCGGTGTCGGCGAGCGTGTTTCCCGATTCGGCGGCGCGATTCTCGGAGGAAGGTTTCGACGACTTCATCGCCAAGCCATTACGCGCGGGCGAATTATTCGAGAAAATTGCGCGGCATCTGGACGTCGAGCTGAGTCGTTCCGGCGCAGAGCCAACGCCGGTAGAGAACGCAACCACTCAGTCCGCTATTTCCCCAGAGCGCGCGCGCGCGGTCGCGGCACGGCTACGGGAGGCCGCGGCGATGGGCGATGTCTCGACGATCAGCGAATTCGCGACAGAGTTGCGGCGAGACGAAGCAACATGTTCATACGGTGAGACGGTCGAGGAGCTCGCGAAGACCTTTGATCTGGACGCTATCATCCGGCTCGCTGACGAGCTTGCCGGCGTCGCCACAAGTGACGAGGAGTACCGATGACGACCGGCCCAACCCGGAGCCCAGCGCGGGGAGAGCCAGACCGGGTTCTTCTGGTCGATGACAACCCGACCAACCTTCAGGTTCTTTATCAGACGCTGAATGGCCAAGGCTACAAGCTGCTGGTCGCCAAGAACGGGGAAGCGGCGCTAGAGATTGCGCGAAAAGCGCACCCGCATCTGATCCTGCTCGATATCATGATGCCCGGTCTGGACGGCTATCAGGTCTGCGAACGGCTCAAAGGCGACCCCGACACCGCCGATGCCGCGGTGATTTTTCTCTCCGCGCTCGACGATATCAAGGATAAGGTACGGGGCTTCGAGCTCGGCGCCGTCGATTACGTCTCCAAACCCTTTCAGGGTGAGGAGGTGATCGCGCGTGTCAACACGCACCTGACAATCAAGCGCTTGGAGCACGAGCTGGCCGAAGCCAATGCGCGCATGCACCGCGATCTCGAGGCGGCGGCGCGGGTGCAACGTTCCTTGCTGCCCGCGGTCTTGCCGGAGACCGATGCGACCAAGTTCGCCTGGCGCTATCACCCGTGCGACCAGCTCGCCGGCGATTCGCTCAGTCTATTTCGTCTCAGTGACAAGCACGTCGGGATGTACGTGTTGGACGTGACGGGTCATGGGGTCGCCTCGTCCCTGTTATCGGTGGCTGTCTCGCGCAGTCTCATGCCACGCCCGGACCCAAGCGGCGTGGTGTTGAAGGTGGACGACACGGGGAACCCGCTCGTCGTTCGACCGGCGGATGTGCTCACCCGTTTGAACGCGCTTTATCCGATGAGCTCGAATGCCAATTTCTTCTTTACTATCGTCTACGGGGTGCTGGACACTGAGGCCAAGCAGTTTCATTTTGCGGCCGCCGGCCATCCGGGGCCGTTGCACGTCGCCGCAGAGGGGAGTTCGACACCCTTTGCCGCCACGGGTATACCGATTGGGTTGTTGGAGGAAACGACCTACGACCAGGTGACCGTGGACTTAGCGCGCGGCGACCGGGTTTATCTGTACTCCGACGGCATCTACGAGGAGAAGAGCGCGAACCGCGAGCTGTTCGGGCAGGAGCGCTTTTACGAGACGCTGGTCGAGGGTCGCGCCGTTTCTCTCGACCAGAGTGTCGATGCAGCCATCGAAGGTGTTCACCAATGGAGCGGCGCACGAACTTTCACAGACGACGTCGCCGTGCTCGCCCTCGAGTCCACCTAATTCGGGGGGGTCGGGGAGGGAGTTTCGGGGACAGTTTACTTATTTCCACTACTTCACCCACTCAAGGCAAGAGCGTGTCTGGAAATAAGTAAACTGTCCCCGAATTAGGTTCTCGCCATTAGCTCGTAAATGGTCATCTCGACCCGCTGCTTTATGTACTGGAAGAACGGGTTATGCCGCAGCCGCATGAGCTGGTTGACCGATACCGTCAGCAGGCGGTTTTCCCCGCGCGGTTGCAGCGAACCGAGCGGCAGTCCGTCGTAGCCCTCATCCGTGGTGGTGTTGCCGTCACCGTATACTGGGTCGTTCGGTGGAAACGGTATTGCCACGTGCGACAGCGAGTACACGTTGTATGGCCACTCCAGCGACAAGTTTGTGGAATCGACTTTGCTGGTACGGGGTGCCTTGGTGAGCTCGCTTAGTTTGGCGGATTTTGACTCGACGTTGGTGATGGCCGTGAGGCGATAAGGTAGGTTCGTGCGGGTTGCCAACCGTTGTAACGGCGTGTCCTGTGCCGCCGGCATAAACGCCTCAAGCTCGTGCGAGCGGTTCACGTCGAACACGATGAGCTCGCTGCTTTCGTTTCCGAGCTTGTTGTAAAGATCTTCGACCGTTGCCTCGACCTCGACCGTGGCGTCCTTGCGCGAGGTGAACGTCATCACGGGCGGGAAGTCCGCTAAGCGGCCGGCCTCGTGCGCCTCTTGCACTTGACGCTGTAGCACGACGGTCAGGTCGTGCGCCTGTTGGGCCGCGTTCTTTGGAAACGAGTTGTACTTGAACGGGTCGTACTCCGGCTCGATGGACAGCCACTTGAACTTCGCGAAGTAGGGCATAAAGCTCAGCAGCTTGTGCCAGTTCGAGATGCCGGCGATGGGTGAGATACCGATCTCCGGTGAGAAGAGCAGCAATTGGTCTGGCCGTGGCAGACTCGCATCCGACAGCGCATCGAGCGTGTACTTTACCGTCAAGGCGCCGCCGTTCGAGTACCCCGCCATGGCGAAGCGCAGCTCGGGTCCGATACGCTCGCGGACATGACGCGCGGCGAGCCGGCTCGCCGCCACCCAGTCTTCCCAGTGAACCCGTGTCAGGGCCGCGGGGATCGTCCCGTGAGCGGGCAAGCGCAGACCGAGGACGTAAAACCCATTAGCGTGGAGAATCTCGGCGAGCGCCCGCAAGCTGTAAGGCGAGTCGGTGAGACCATGGAGTAACAGCGCGCCACCGCGGATGGTATCCGGGATGAGCTCGAAGGTCCGGTTCCAGTTGCGCGCCCAGCGAGCAGGGTCCTGCGGACCGCCGCTGCGATAGCGACTGTACACAAATGAGTCCGCAGCATCCTGCTGCTTGCCCAGTACGTCCTCGAGCTCGTCGAACACACGTGCTTCGCGGGCGAGATACGCCTCGAGCGTGCGCTCGCTCGCCGCGTCACCGGCGGTAAATTCGCTTGGCAGCGTTGCGGTATGCCAGACATGCAGGTCCGCTATGGTGCGTGACTGAAAAGCCCACACCACGAGGATGGTCAAGACCAGCAGCCCGAGAGTTAGAGCCGCGCGAACGAACCAGGTAACGATGCGCTTCATGCTTTTTCCGTATCTCCCATCTGGTTTGAGAGCCCGGTCTCTACCGCACCACCCGAGAACACAAGTGTCGAAAAGAAACGCTTGTATTGATCGTGTTTGGACACGTCGAAGATGATGTGGGTCAAGTTAAACCTCGTCCGTGGCAGCGCCATCTTAAAGATTTGACCGCATCGCCGTCTTGGGAACCGTTGTAAAAGGTCTGGCAGCCGCAGGCCATCATGTTTTTGGTCGGTGCTGGTCATTTGGATTTCGAGCGCCTAGGTTGGCCACGACCGTGTTGTCACATGCTACCGTTCCTGTCATCGGGAGTCTCGCGGCCGCTTGGACAATCGAACGCGTGTTTAGCTTGGTTTGAATACGGTCTAAGTGATTTTTGCCGCATATGCATGGTGAGGCGGCTGAACATAGTTCATTCTGGCGACGGGGAGACGAACAATCGGGGTAGGGTCGATGAACAAAAAGGTTTTGGCGGTAGCAATCTCTGGTGTGGTTGGTGCGCCGATGTCGACGCAGGCGATCGAAGTCAGCATCTCGGGCCAAGTCAATCGTGCCATCATGTGGGCGGATGACGGCAGACAGAATGACGTTTTCTTTGTAGACCACACGAAGTACAACTCACGTTTTCGCTTGACGGGCAGCCAGGACATCGGTCGGGGAATGATGGCTGGGTTCAAGTTGGAATTCTCAGCAGGTACCAACGAAAACGCCTCACAGACCATCAAGCAGTCGGGTGACAAGAACCTGGTTGGCGGTGCTACGACGCGGGGCTCTGGTTTCAACCAGGCCATCATTGGTCGTCGTGTCAACGAGCTGTGGTTTAGCGGTAGCTTTGGCAAGGTCTCGCTGGGTGCGGGCCCCGGTGCGGCGGATGGCTCCGCCGAGATCGACTTGTCCAACACCTGGCTGGCATCCGAGTCGATATGGACCACCTGGGGTGGTGCACTGACCTTCAGGACCAGCGGCAATTTGTGTCAGGCGGGCACGACGCGTAGCCCGACGCCGCCGAATACCCCGCCTGGTGTCGCCACCGTTACCACGACGGTCAACCGTGTCACCAACGGCACGGCGTGCCGCAGTGGTATCACCATCAAGTCGATGCAGTCCAACTTTGACGGCGAAAGCCGTTACAACCGTCTGCGCTATGACACGCCTTCTTGGAATGGCTTGTCGGCGGCGGTTAGCGTTGGTGTCAACCAGCTTTGGGCCGCGTCGGGGCACTGGCATGCATCGTTTGCGGGTGGTGACCTGAGCGCGGCCTTTGGTTACGCACAGGGGCGCGGTGATGCCCGCCGAACTATCACGGGCTCGGCGTCCTACCTGTTCTCGCAAGGCACTAGCATCACGGTGTCGGTGGGTAACCGGGAGTTCCGCAAGGTCTGTGCAGCGTCTACCGCGGCGTTGGGTGGCCCAAAACAGTTCTGCGCGCCCATCGCGGGTGACCGTAGCGATGCGCGCAACTACTACGTCAAGCTGGGACATCAATGGGGCAATAATGCGATCTCTGTTGACTACGGCCAGACGGACAATCTGTTGACTAACGGCTCATCGGTGCAGCGTATCGGGTTTGGCTATGTGTATACGGTCCCCAAACCCAAGATTGAGCTTTACGCGTCCTATGGCAATGTGAATCTTCAGTCGTTGCCAAACACATTTCGTACTGGCACTCTAACGGGTAACAGCGCCTCCAATGGTGTTGTTACAGGTAACGGCAGTGCCGATTTCGAGCGTTTCAACACCGTTGGCATCGGCTCGAGAATCAGGTTCGATTAGGTTGCTTTGCGTATTGCTCGGAAGGTGTATAGTCGCGCAGGAAAGCGTTTTGAGTTTTCTTAGTGGCAACCAGACTACGAGGGGGCGAAACCACAATGGCTAAACTGTCTGCAACGCTAGTGATCGTGTGTGTTAGCGCGTTTAGCGGGCTCGTTATGGCGCAACAGGTGGGGGAGGGCGTCGAAAAGATCGTCACCTCGCCCGCCGAGGTGCCCAAAGGGATGGCTGAGAATGCCGACAGCGATGCGCCTGTGCTCAGCACGACCGGTGGCGCGGTCAAAGGTGGTGCTAAAGCCGCCGGAGACATCGTCGAGGGCTCCGGGGACATCGTCCAAGGCACGGTGAAAGCCCTCACCGGCGGAGGCAACTAGGCCCAGGGCAGCGCGGCGGACGTACGCCCCGCCGCGCGGTCATCTCAAGAAAATATACTGGACTTATTACAGAGCCGCCGAGGAGCATCAGCTCAGAAGCTTGAGTCCCTTCCCCCCGCATCTCGCCGCTTTTCTTGTCGGCGGAAACTCTGCCGGCGCTCAGCGTCGCGTGAAAGCGCGTGCGGCGGTCTCAGCGATGCGACCGCTCCGCCTGCGCTTCGTGCAACGGTGCGGCGGATAGTCGGTAATTTTCTTTTCTGGTGGAACATCGGATCTAGCCGTGCGTGGCACAGCTTGAGTGAGCGGGAGGGGGCGTGCGGCGAGTGGTCGTAGTTGGGCCTTGCGAACATGTGTTTCGACACGATTTTCTTACCTGGAACCGCAACCTGGTTCAAATTCGACAGTCGATGGCGAACGCGATACTGTATTCCGGCATTGCACGCTGAGATTTACCTGGGACGTTGTTGCATGAGCCGCGGAGACAAGCGCATGACCGCTGACAAACTCCAGAGGTGGGCGAATGCGACGACCGTGCCCCATGGGGTTTTGCCGGCAGACGCATCCAAACCAACTGGAGCACCAATGGAGACGGGAGGGAATCCATGACCGTCGAGTGGATACTCATAGCCTGGACGGTGGTGGGGCTTTGCTGGTGGGTCATTGCGTTCGCCTTGAGTGCGACAGCCACCGTTGCGCCACGCGCTACGAGCGCGGCGGATCGCCGCAAGATCAGCTTCTTCAAAACCGTGCCGGCCTTTCTGGGCGAAAAGGATCTGGCGGGTGTGGGCGTCTGTCTCGAATCTTTTGTGGCGCAGTTGGACGACGCGAGCGAGCTGCTGATCGGCTGCGACGTGACAGACGGGGAACGGCTCGCGCGGCTTGTCGAGCGTTTCTGCGCGCGTTACCCTCAGGCTTCGATCGAGCTGATTGTGCATTCTGAGCGTGACCGCGACGCCAACCCAAAAGTTGGCAGTATGCGAGCGTTGGCGCGCCATGCGACGGGCGAGCTGTGGTATTGGAGCGACGCCGACATCGTGGCACCATCGGAGCTGTTACGCTCGCTGCGACAGGACTTCGCAGCCAGCGACGCGGACGTCATCACCTCGCCCTATCTGATCCGCGGCACGGAAGTCGCACCGCAGCTACTCGACAAGCTGTTTGTGAATCTGGAATTCTATCCAGGCGTCGTGCTTCTGGGCCGACTCGACCTCATCCGTTTTGGCTTTGGGTCCGGGATGTTGTTCGAGGCCGGCCGGTTTGAAAAAACGGTGGACTGGGACGAGCTCGGTTGCTGGCTTGCCGACGATTACCACCTGGGTAAGCGACTCGGCCGCGTCCGTCTTGGCAGCACGCGGTTGACGACGGTGCCGGGTCCGCGGAACTGGACGGACGCAGTGCTGCACTATCTAAAGTGGCAAAAGACGATCCGCTGGTGCCAACCCGCCGCCTTTGCCGCCCAGCTAATCGTCATCCCCGTCATCGGCTGGTTGGCTTACCTGTTATCGGCTCCCACCCATCCGGTAGCGTGGACCGGTTTGGCCGCGGCTGTCGCGGTCGACACGGGGGCCGCCCTTGCGGTATGTCGGGTGCTCGACTGCTCCGTGCGCTGGCGATGGCTCCCGGGTGTCGCCGTCTGGAGTATCCTACGCGCGCTCGTCTGGATCGCCTGCTGGCTGCCGTGGCCGATCGTCTGGCGCGACCGCAAGTGGTGGTCACCGAGACAGGCTGCACGTACCCGGTTGGAACGTTTCGACACCGACACACCGCCGGCTGTCGAATGACCCCCAGGTGCCGGCGGCTCACCTGGCAGCGGCTGGGTGGGCTACTTCTCGCCATATGTGCATTGCCGCTACTCGGTTGCGCGCGCACGGTGGAGCTGCCCCCGGTCGACCTCGAGACACCGGAGTGGACTGTGTGGACGGGGCAGGCGCTGTGGGAGCGCCCGGGTGGCAAAACCAAGCTGGCGGGCGAGTTGCTCGCGGCCCGCCACACCGGCGGCGACCTGCTGGTGACCTTCTCAAAGCCTCCACTTTCGGTCTTTACCGCACGCAGCGCGGCCGGTATCTGGCGCATCGAGTTTGTCGAGCGCGGCCGCACGCGCGCCGGTAGAGGACGCCCGCCAAAGCAGTTTGTCGGCTTTGTCATCCCGGATGTGCTGGCAGGGCAGGCGCCCCCGGCCGGGTGGCGGGTGCAGCGGACAGACGACGGCGTGGTTGACCTGGTGCACCGAGACGGCGAGCGTCTGTACGTCGTTCTGGACCCATGAATCGGTCATCGCGCTGGGTCCTGGCGGGTGGAGCCGTGCTCGCACTCACGCTGCTGGTCGGGCTTTCGCGTCTGGAGCTGGATGTCGATGTCTTCTCGCTGCTCCCCGCCGATTCGGCGATCGTCGAAGGACTGAGCCACTACCAGCGCAACTTTGGGTCAGCGCGCGGGCTCGTTGTCTCGGTGCGCTCGAGCGATGCGAAGACAACCGCGCACGCTGCCGCCGCGCTTGCCAAGGCGCTCGCCGCCTCGCCGCTCGCCGGCTCGGTGGTTTGGCGGGGAACCACCGATACGCAGGCGGTTGCCGACCTCACCGCCTATGCGTGGCTCAACCAGCCGCCCGAGCGCTTTGACCAGCTGTTCGAGCGTCTTGGCGATGGGCGGCAAGGCAGGCTGGAGCTGACACTCGAGCAGATGGCGACGTCGCTACAGGCGGAAGACGTCGCCCGGCTTGGCCGCGACCCGTACGATCTGAGCAGCATTTTGAGCGACGCCGCGGGTCTGTCGGGCAACGGTATGGCCAGCCCCTTCGTGTCGGCCGATGGTCTGCTACGTGTCCTGTTTGTCGAGCCCCCGTTCGAGGACACGGGTTTCTTGCGTTTGCGCCGCTGGACCGGGCAAGTCCGCGAGCTGGTCGAGCGCGCTCGCCAAGGCGGCGCACTTGGCGATGAGGTCACGCTGCGTCTGACGGGCAATCCGGCGTTTGTCAGCGAGTTTGGCTCGGGTCTGCTGCGCGATATGAGTTGGGCTGCATTGGGTACCTTGATGCTGGTCGCGGTCTTGTTCTGGGTCGCCCATCGCGACTGGCGCCCGCTGCTGCGTTTGGTGACGGTGTTGGTCATTGTGCTCGCCGTCGCGACCGCGCTCGCGGGTCTGCTGCTCCGCGAGCTCAACGTCCTAAGCCTCGGGTTTGCCGCCATTTTGCTCGGGCTTGCCGCGGATTATGGACTCATACTGTATCAGGAGCGCAAGAGCCACCCGGACAAGACTGCGGCCGAGCACCGGCGTGCGGTTGCGCCGAGCATTTTGTGGGCAGCCGTGACAACGGCCGGGGCCTTCTTCATGTTGACGCGTTCCAGCCTGCCGGGTGTCGCGCAGCTCGGCACCTTGGTGGCCATTGGCATCCTGGTGGCCGCCGCCCTGATGCTGCTCGGTTTTCTCGCCGCGCGTGCGCCCGTCGTGGCAGCATCATCGCCAGCGCACGGTGCGCTCGCAGGTGCGCTCGGCAGCGCGTGGAGCGCGCGGGTCGCCCGTGTCGTGACCTTGCTGCTTGGGCTCATCGCGTTGGCCGTGCTGGTTGCTCGTGGCCTACCGTCGGTCGACTATGGGACGACGCAGCTTGGTCCAAAAGCAGGCGCGGCGCGTGCGGCATGGACGGAGATCGAGACCGAGATCGGGGGTCTTGAAGATTCGCTATGGCTGATTGTGGCGGGCGCAACGGTGCCCGACGTCGACGAGCGCATGCAACGGGCCCGCACGCTGCTCGAGCAGGCGAGAGCTGCGGAGACCTTGAGCGGGTATCGACTACCCGTCGAGCTGTGGCCAAAGCTCTTCTTTCAGCAGGCGAACTGGGCGAAGCTCCCCAAGCTCGTCACGCTCCGCGCCTCGGCGCGCGATGACGCGGTTGCCAGCGGGTTTACACCCGCATCGCTCGCGCTAACCGAGGCCGTGTTCGACAATTGGGGTGGCCTCGCACCGGCCGATGGCGTGGTTTGGCCGCGAGGTGAGACCATTGGATGGATGCTTCGCCAGTTCGTCGCACGTGATGAAGCGGGTTATTTGCTGCTTGGGCGGGTCGAACCCGCACCCGGTGCAACAATCGCTGAGCTCTCCGCGCTCGCGCAGGCGCTGCGCGAGACGACGCAGGCCAAGCTGGTGGGCTGGTCGCTGTTGAGCGAATCCTTGATCGGTGTTCTGGAACGCGACCTTCGACGGGTGTTGGTACCGATGGCGGTTGTATTAGTCGTCCTGCTTGGCGCTGCTTTTCGCAGTGTCGCCGCCGTGTGCCTCAGCCTGCTCAGCCTCGCGGTCAGCCTGCTCGCGTTGCTCGCGGTGATGTCGCTGGCCGGCTGGTCCTGGAATCTGATGAACGTGATGGCGCTCGCCTTATTGCTTGGCGCGGGCGTCGATTACAGTATCCATGTGCAGCTTGCGATGCAACGCAACGCGGGTGATGCGAACCGCATGCGTCGCACCGTCGGACAGGCGATACTGCTCTGCGCCTTATCGACGGCGGCGGGCTTTGGCACGCTCGGTTTTGCCTCCAATGCCGGCTTGGCCAGTCTGGGAAAAGTGTGTGCCACTGGAATAATTCTCGCCGGGCTGGTATCGGTGTTCTTGTTACCGGCGTGGTGGCAAGGTCTGGCGCACCGGGCGCCTCGCACCGAGGGGAGACGATCACAATGCTAGCTAGACAAAGCGTGCTGTTGGCCGGTCTGCTGGTGTTCGCCCAGGCGTTTGGTGACGATGCCGCACAAGCGCCGTCCTTGGACGGCTGGCTGGTCAAGCAGGCCACGCTAAAGAGCTGGTCGGCGGATGTATTGCAGACGCGCACGCTGGAATCGCTCAGCAAGCCCTTGCGTTCCGCGGGACGGGTCTGGTTCGTGCAGCCAAATCGCTTTCGCTGGGAGCTCGGTGACCCGCCGCGCACCATTGCCGTGCGCACCGGCGAGGAGCTTGTGGTCGCTTACCCGCGGCTCAAACGTGTCGAGAGATATCGCTACGAGGACCAGGATGATGCGGCGCTACGCCAAGCCTTGGCGCTGCTCGAGGTCGGGCTGCCATCCGACCCGGAGGCATTCAAGCAGCGTTACGAGCTGCTCTCCAGCGAGCGTGTGTCGGACACCATCGTATTTGAGCTAAGACCCGCGGCCGCGGAGGCCAGACGTCTCATCGAGCGGATCCGCTTGGATGTGGGGGCCGATGACCTGCGCTTGCGGGCAACCGAGCTGGTGTTCCCGGATGGCTCCAGGCTGCGAAACGAGTTTAGCAACTACAGCCGGGACAGCGACGTCGACCCCCGCTTGTTTAGCACCGACGACTGGGCCGATGACTCGTGAGCGCCGCATTGCTCAACCATCGTCGGCAAGATGCGAGCCGAGCTCGATCAAACACTGCACGTCCAAGTCGGAGTCGATGCGCCGGGGATGGAACATGAACTCGTGCAGACCGTCTTGCAAGCTAGGCAGAACGTCGCGAATCTCCGCCGCGTTCATCCTGAAGGTTCGGTCTACGCCCCACAGCGTGCTGCTGCACTCGAGCCCCAGACCCTGCGTATACGGGCGTTGCAGCACCCGGTGTATAGCGCTGTGCAAGGTCCGGCCCGCGCCCCCCTCGAAGAAGCACGGCCGGCCCCAACGCAGCCAGCCATGGAAGTCGCTTGGTAGGGTCTCGACCAGCGTGGCGCGGATAAAGGGGTGAACGTGCAAATGATGGTGCGTGTTGATGAAACGACAGTCGAGCCCGGTCGCTTGGAAGGCGTCCCACTGTCTGCGGATTTCATCGCGTGCAAGCCGTCGCGCTTTTGGCAACAGCCCGATGGCGAAGCCGGCTGCCGTGGGGGAGCTGCCCCAGGGCCAGCGTTCCTGGCTACAGGGCTGGCTGTCGGCCAAGTGCAGATGCCAGCCCACTTCGAGCTCCGGACACTCGCGCGCCCGACTTACGGCATCTTCGGTGCCTGGTTGTCCCATCATCAGCGACGCGCCGCTCAGCACACCCTGACGGTGGGCGTGCACAACCGCCTCGTTGACTTCGGCGCTGAGCCCGAGGTCGTCCGCGACGAATACGATCCTTCTCCTCATGCCGATGCACTATAACGCACCGTCAGCGGATGGGCGCGGGATTGTCATGCCGGCGTTGGCAGGCCAAGGCGCGTGTTGAGAAAGCTGATCCCAAAGATCGACGTGTCGTTGCGGCGACGCCAGGGCATTTTCGAGTTCTGCGAGGATAGCGAGTGCATTTTCAGACTCAGTGTCACGACCGCTGCGCAGACGCCGGCAGTGATGAACACCGGTTTGCCGGCGGAAGCACGGATCATCGAGATGCACTTCTGGAACGAGAACATGCCGAAACTGCCCGACAACGGACCCGACCTTGCGTATGCCAAACGGCTTAGACGCGCGACCGTCTCATCGCTAAGGGAGATCGCCGCGTACATCCAACAACCCGATAAGCAAGACATAAAGATGCTGATCGGGGTGACCTTTCTCTTTCACCCCGGCGGGGCCACGGGCGCCGAGCGATTCATCACCGGATTGGGCTTCTCTAGCCTGCCCTATGACGCCTATATGAACCGCGTCCACAGGTTCTGGGAGAACATCTACCTCGCCTTGATCATGTGGACCTACAACAAAGCGACCCTGCGTGCCCGCCAGGTGTTCAGCATGCCCCGCACCTTGATATGGATGACCCGGGACGAGCTGCTGGACCGTTATGGCGGCTGACCCAGTCGTTCGGTCCGTGCCGTGATGGCGTTTGATTTTCGACGCTTTCTGCGTTTCTGGTACTCGTGGCTGTTCCGGTCTCCATGGACACGCAGGCGCGTCTGCATCGCGGCGGCTTCGGTCATCGTCGTGCCCGTCGTGGTCGTCTTCAACTGGACCTTCTTGCTGCTCGACCGGCTCCTGTTCCCGGGCTTTAGCCGGCGCGCGGTGGAGGCGCCGGTCTTTATCGCCGGCAATCCGCGCAGTGGAACCACGTTGATGCACCGGCTGCTCGCAAAGGACCGTGAGCGCTTTAGCACCATGTGCATGTGGGAGATCCTGTTTGCGCCTTCGGTGACCCAGCGCAAGCTCGCGCACGCGCTCGCGGCGCTCGACCGCGCGCTCGGGTCGCCGCTCGGGCGTCGCCTCGGCGGTGTGGAAGAGGGTTGGCATCAAAGCAACGTGATGCACGAGGTCTCGCTGCTAGAGCCGGAGGAAGACGATTACTTGTTTCTGCACGTGTGGTCCGCGCTCACCATCGGTTTGTCCTCGGGTTTGCTCGACGAGGCACGACCCTACGTGCACTTCGACCAGGCGCTGCCCGCGCATGAGCGCACGCGGCTGATGAAGTTCTACCGCCGCTGTTTGCAACGCCACCTGTACGCGCATGGACGCGACGGAGCGCCCGTGCACTATCTCGCCAAGAACCCCGCCCTTTGCCCGAAGCTTGGCTCGGTGTTGGCGGAGTTTCCGGATGCAAAGATCATCTACATCGCGAGGAATCCACTACAGGCGCTCCCGTCGTATCTCAGCATGATGCAGTTCTCCTGGCAGGTGGTGGGTGTGCCGGTAGACGGCGAGGGGTTGCGCGAGTTTCTGCTGGAGATGGCCGCGCACTGGTACCGATACCCGCTAGAGCGACTGGCACGCTTAGCATCGGCGCAATACTTCGTGGTCAACTACGATGACTTGGTGCGCGATACGCGTGGCACGATCGAGAAAATCTATTCGCACTTCGGTTTCGAGGTCGACCCCGCCTTTGCCGCCGTGCTCGATGTGCGCAGCGAGCAAACGCGTCACTACAAGAGCCAGCATGCGTACGCCGGCGAAAGCCTCGGTTTGCCCCGCGAACGCATCGTCACCGAGTTCAGCGACATCTTCGAACGCTTCGGCTTCGACACCGGCCCCTAATTCGGGGACAGTTTACTAATTGCGCCGGCCGTGAAATGTCGCTCGGGGAGTGCGGACTGCGCGGCGTTTTGTGTCCTTTCTAATTAGTAAACTGTCCCCGTTTTATTTTGGGTGCGGAGCTCGAAGACAGCGAGAGCTGGGAGGCCCAGGCCGAGCACGATGACGTAGTGCAGCGCGCGGTAGAGCAGGACGGCGGCCGTCGCGTTGGCCGGGTCAACACCGAGCAGCACATAGCTTGCGATCATCGCGCTCTCCGTGGCGCCGGCACCGCCCGGGGTGCCGGCCAGCACACCGGCGGTTGCACCGAGCGTCACGGTGCTGAGCAGGATGGCGAGCGCCGGTGCGTCGCCGACCGAGCGAAACACAGCCCACTGCGCGAGGAGGCTGAACAACAGAATCAGAGCGGCGTACCCGAGGCACGACCAGCCAAGCCCGCGGTCGCGCACGAGCGGCTTCACCGTATCGATCACCGCCTCGGCCTGCGCGGCAAGCTCGCGCATACGCCCGGCGCTTGTAGAGGCGCGCGTGCGTATGGACCGTGCCATGTTGCCAAACACGCGGTCGGCGTGGCGTTGGGTCCACACCCATGCCACCGTTGTGAAGATGACCGCAAGGAGGGCGATGCCAAACGCGACCCACCACCGGCCCAGCAAGGCCGGCATGAGCACCAACGCGCACATTGTCGCCAAGGCCATGAAGACCTCGTGTGTTAGCGTCTCATAGAGTACCGAGCCAAAGGAATGGCCGATGCGTTGTTGGTACTTCCTCGCGATCCAACGAGCGCGCAAGAACGCACCGAACAATCGCGCCGTCGGTGTCAAGTGGTCCACGGCTATGGCGGCGGCGACGGTACACACGCTCCAGGCGGGCGCCGGCGTCATACCAAGGCGTCGCGCGACGAGCCGCCAGCGCTCGCCCCAAGCGACGGGCCGGCCCGCGAGCAAGACCGCGGCCGCGAGCAGCCATGGCCAATCGGCGGAGAAGACCAGCGACTCGAGCTCGGACCAAGCGATGCTCCGCAGCGCGCGTACGGCGAGCGCTACCAGCGCAGCAAACAGCGCCAGCTTTGCAGTCCAGGCTAGTACGGGGCGCATCCGGTCTAGACCGAGTGGAGCGTCGTTAGCATGGCTACGCGTTGGCGCAGCGTCGCCGGAATCAAGCCACCCAGAAGGCTTTCTCCAAGTCTTCGAACTCCGCCGCTTTGCCCTCAAACTTATTGCGTCCAAGCTCGAGGACGTATACATAATCGGCGATGCCGAGCGCGTGACGGATCTCTTGGTCGACAAGAAGTATGGTCAAGTTGTCCCGCGAGGTCAGCGCTGTCAGCATCTCGTAAACCTCCTCGGACAGCATTTTCGATAGACCTGCGGTCGGCTCGTCGACCAGCAGCACCTTGGGTTCGGCCATCAAGGTGCGACCTATCTCCACCATGCGCTGCTGTCCGCCCGACAGCTCCCCGGTGATCTGCTTGCGCTTCTCCTTGAGCACCGGAAAGCGCTCGTAGTTTGCCTCCATCTTCTGCTGTAGCTGCTTTTTGTCGCGTCGGAAGGTCCAAGCGCCGAGTTCCAAATTTTCTTCGACGCTCATGTCCTTGAAGATCCCGGGTTGCTGCGGGATGTAGGCGAGACCCTTGAGTATACGGTTGTAGGTGGGGACCGCGAGAATGCTCTCGCCTTCGAGCAAAATATCCCCGGCGTTTGGCTTTAGAAACCCAAAGGCCGCACGCAGTGCGGTCGATTTGCCGACACCGTTTGCCCCCAGCACGGCGGTGATCTGGTTGCGCCGTACTTTGACGTTCAAGTCCTGCAGAATATTCAGGTCCTTGTAATAACCGACGTAGAGCTCACGCATCTCGAGGACGGCATCGGCTTGCTTTGTGTCGTTCATCTTCGCCTTGGGGTGCTCATCGGCGTGGCGCCTTAGTGAACCGGCTGCCCGTCGTCCTGGGTTTCGTCTTCCTCGCTGCCAAGATAGGCTTCGATGACCGTAGGGTCTTTTTTGACCTGCTCGGGTGGCCCGTCGGCGATCAAATCACCATAGTTCAACACCAGCAGCCGCTGACTGAGGCTGAAGATCGAGTCCATTTGATGGCTGATGATAATGATGGCTTTGCCTTCCTCGTTCACACGACGGATGTAGCCATAGATAATTTCCATCAGCTTTGGGTGTACACCGGCAAAGGGCTCATCGAGGATGATGACATCCGGATTTAGCATCAGCAAACGTCCAAGCTCGAGCAGCTTCTGCTGGCCCCCCGAGAGCGCCTGCGCATACTCGTTGCGCAGATGCTCCAGCGTTAGAAACTCCAACACCGACACGGCCTCCTCATGCAGCTCGGCTTTGCTTTGATGATGCTCCATCGCCAGCGCAGGAACGTACAGGTTCTCGAGCACGGTCATGCGGCGAAAAGAACGCGTCACCTGGAAGGTTCGCCCAAGACCCGCGCGCGCGACCGCATAGGGTTGGAGCTGGTCGATACGTTTCCCGTTCAGATAAACGGTACCGCTGTTGGGTTTGATAGCACCATCGAGGATATTGGTGAGCGTTGTCTTTCCCGCGCCGTTGGGGCCGATAAGCCCAATCAGCTCGGGCCCGTGGATCTCGAAAGAGACACCCTTGAGCACATGAAGCCCGCCAAAGAGCTTTTGCAAGTCGTGCACCAACAGCTCGATCATGTGGAGTCCTCGGCAGCTGTAGGCGCCGTTTTTCGTGTCGCCACGGTCTCCTTTGCGACATGCCCGCGGGTGAAATGCAAGATCAGCGGATGGATGAGGCCGTTGCGCGAGAACCTCAGTGTCAACATGAGCAAGACACCAAAGAAGACGAGCCGCCAAACGGTCATGTCCACCGTCACACCACCGATCGAGAAGCTGGTGCGCAGCAGTTCCAGCACGATCTGGATGATGATCGCGCCCATGGCGGCGGCCACGAAGTTCTCTAATCCACCGATCACCGCCATCGCGACGACGAGGCTCATCTGCAGCAAGAAGAGATTGTTGGGTGTGATGATGCCTACATAGTGTGCTTGAACGGCGCCCGCGGCGGCGGCCATCATGGTGGTAATGACAAACACCAGCACCTTGTAGCGTGTGGTGTTGACACCGAGCGCGGCGGCCGCGTCCTGGTCCTCGCGTAGCGCTCTTACAAAGAGCCCGAACCGTGAGCGCGCCAACCAGGCTAGGATGGCGAGACACGCGAGCAGCAAGAAGAACATCACGAAATACGGTGGCAGCTTGTCTGTCTTAGCGAAGTACTGACCAAAAACGGTGATACCGTTTTCGAACAGATGGGGTAGCTCGAGTCCGGCTTGACCACGTGTTACCTGGATCTCCGCGGAGATCGTGGCGCGTAGGATCTCCGCAAAGCCAAGCGTGAACAGCGCTAGGTAGGCTGCGCGCAGCCGCAGCACCAGCAGACCAATCAAGAGCCCGAAGAAACCGCCCATCAGCGTCCCGAGCACGATCCCCAGCCAGATGGGCATCGGTGTCACCTGGACCGTCCCGTCCCACATGGCTAGGGCTTGGCGCAGACAATCCTGTGTGAGCGTCGACGAGGTGACACCGATGGGGTTGACGATGATGAGATACTGATCGCCGAACGGATACTCCGTGCAGAGATTTGTGGGCTCGGGTGAAAGATAGAAGTAATGACAAAAAAGCGCGGTCGTGTAAGCCCCGACCCCCATGAAGCCCATGTGCCCAAAGGAAAACTGGCCGGCATAGCCCGAGAGCATCGACCAGCTCGCCGCAAGAATGGCGTAGAAAAAACCGGTGATCAGGATGTGCATGATGTAGTCGTAATCCCTTCCGGCATACACAAAGGGAAATGCGACAAAGAACACAATGAGCGCGAGCCCCGCGACGTTGGGGATCTGCTGCCTGCTCATAGCTTTCCGTGGGTCCCGCTGGCGTACTTGCGCCCAAAGAGCCCCGTCGGTCGTAGCAGCAAGGTGAGTGTCAACACGATCATCCCGTAGGCAGGGATATACGATGCGGCTTTCTGTGGGTTGGGTATGCACCCCGTGCCCGCTGCCTCCACGAGCCCGACGATGATGCCACCCACAAAGGCGCCCGGGAGCGACCCAAGCCCGCCCAGCACGACGATCACAAAGGAGCGCATGGCGGGGATGTTCCCGACCTGTGGTAGCCAGGAGAAGGCTTGTACGAGCAGCGCACCCGCTAGCGCGGCGATCATCCCGCCGAGCGCAAACGCGAGCATGTTCATTCGGTCGGGGTTGATCCCGGCAATCGCGGCGGCCTCGCGGTCTTGGCTCACGGCACGTAGCGCCTTGCCGGTCCACGTACGGTGGAGAAAATACAACAACGTGAGCAGGACCAGCACGCACACGGTGGCGGCGACAAAACGTGGGTTCGAGATCGAGATTGTATCGAACAGCTCCATGTTGCCGCGGTTGGCTTTTAGCAGCCAGGGGTCTTCGCTCGAAGGCAACCGGATGCGTGGAAAATCAAAGAAGCGTCTGGCCTTGACCGGGTTGGCGCCCGCCATGGCCTGGACGAAGTATTGCATGGTAAAGGCAAGCCCAAAGGTCACCAGGATTCCGTACTCGACGGGACGTTCGATCTTCCCCTCGTACATGGGTGTAAGAAACAAGCGCTCGAACACCGCGCCCAGCGCAAAGGCGACAACACAAGCGGTCATCACACCAAGCAGTGGGCTGATCCCGGGGAACCACACGGCGGTCACGAAATAAACGACCATCCCGCCTACCATATAGAATTCGCCGTGCGCAAAGCTGACGACGCCCAAGATGGAAAAGATGAGCGTCAACCCCAACGCCATGAAGCCGTAGATGATCCCGATGATGACCCCGTTGGTGATCTGCGAGGCCACAAACGAGCCGTTTGACACACAGTTGTTGCTCGGGTCCGCAAATGCAAAGGCGGCAGCCACCAGTGTGACGGCGGCCAGCGTCGGAAAAATGGTGAATCCTTTTGTCAGGTCGGGTGTCTTGACCCACAGCGGCGCCAGGCCAAAGGGCCCTGTGGCCGCGCCAAGCATGGCGCCCACGAAGTTTGCGTTGGAGGTGTCGAGGTCGCGACGCAGGTAGACGCGACGCGTCACGATGCTTCCCACGAGACCCCAGAAGGCCATCCAGCCCAAGACGCCCCAGAATATTCCAGGCGTTTCCATTCTTCTTAGTCCGCGGTGCCGAGGTCAGAGCAGCAAGCGGCGAGGAGCGAGTGTCTCACCCCTCACCGACCCCTGTTTCAATGCATCCAGACCAAGCGCTGGCTACTTGACGTAGATGGGCTCGCCCGTCTTGTAGGCATCGGGATAGACGATGGGTGCCGAACCCGAGCTCTGGCCTTCCTTTTGGTATTGGATAACGGTCAGGGCAACATCTGGCCATTGGTGCCACCACTCGTCGCCTTTGCCATCCACGCTTGGGTCTTTCTTAGTGCCATAAGGAAAGTAGATCCGACCCAAGGTCCCATCGTGGCTGATGTTCTCCAACGCCTCGACGATGGCGTCACCGTCGGTGGATTCGGCTTCGTTGATGGCTTGAGCGAGTATGGCGATGGAGTCGTACGCCTCCATTGCATAGCTCTCGACGTCACCCTTGCCGGTTCGCTCTTTGTAGACCTTGGCAAACTTCTTGCCTTTTTCCGTAAACAAACTCTCCGGTACGCCGATCCGCTGCACAAAGGCGAGATTGCCGTCGGGTACGTTCTCCCAATACGCCTTGCTCTCCAGTGAGACCTGACCCGCATGAAAAGCGATATCCATGGGTCCTACACCCGCATCCGCCGCTTGTTGGGTAAAGTTATAACCCGCCTCACCCGTCGCCAGCACGATGATCAGGTCCGGGTCCTCCGCCTTCATACGCTCGACGATGCCCGCATAATCTTGTGTGCCAATGTCGACGCTAAAGGTGGCGACTTCAACACCGCCCGAGTTCAGCCCTTTGGTGGTCTCCTCCGCGGCGGGGATACCGTAATCGGTGTTCTCGGTAAGGATCGCAGCCCTCTTGATACCCGGCACCAGCAGCCCGTGCTGCCAGATCGTTGAAGACGCCCAGGAGCTCAACGGCGCAATGCGGAAGATGTACTTTTGCTTGTCACCGGTGATGGTGTCGTTCCAGGTCTCCGCAAACACGACGGGGACACCGCGCGCGTCGGCGACGTCCTTCGAGGCCACGCCCACCGAGCTGTGATAACCGCCGCCGACCGCCACCACACCATCCTGGGTGATGAGCTTCTCCATGATGGCGGTGGCTTTCTCGGGTAGACCCTCGCTATCGGCGATGACGACTTTTACATCGCACCCCAAAACGCCGCCCGCCGCGTTGATATCCTCTTCCGCGATCATCATTGCATCGCGCATCGCCTCGCCACCCACCACCGTGCCCGGGGCCGAGAGCGGCGCGATACCGCCAATTTTTATCGGGCAATCCGCCGCATTCGCACCGCTGCCGAGGGCAACCGAGCCGGCCAGGGTTATGGCGGCAAGTGTACGTTTTTCGAACATGATTCCATCCCCCTACTTGACCTTGTTTAGTTATGTGTCCGCTGAGAAAACCAGGATGCCATAGGGATTTGAGCCCCGCAACACGAGCCAGGCGTCAGCCGCACCCGCCGCCTAAAAAGGG
>CAJHYW010000242.1_pt1 | contig 30776 bp, 34 predicted proteins | sample 9198811 | NCBI WGS metagenome assembly CAJHYW01 (sample SAMEA7708378, study PRJEB35096) | sediment metagenome | biome: marine neritic benthic zone biome [ENVO:01000025]; feature: sediment [ENVO:00002007]; material: shallow marine sediment [ENVO:03000034] sea grass bed [ENVO_01000059] ...
CAGATATTTGCAAGCGCGATTCTCGCCTCGGACGGCGTGCCAAAAGCTTTTGGCGAGCTAATCCATCTACGCACCGAGTTTGACAAGGGGTTGGAGCAGCTAAAGGCAGGGGATGATCGGCACTACGACAAGCTCCAGCGCTATCTCGCCGGTCTCACCGATGTGCAAACGAGCTGGCGCGACCTCTCGGCGCAGATCCAGCAACTGCTCGCGGCTGAGAAGACCACGGTCGGCCTGCGTGCGGATATCGCTGACTTCGATGCCATGGTGATAGGTGCGCACTATGCGATGCAAGCCATCGTTGACGAGCTGTTTAGAGACGAGGCGCCGGTCGAGCAAATTTACGTGGCCACGCGTCAACTCATGCTCTTGGAGCGTATGTCACGAAAGCTCAAGGAAATCGCCGAAGCCGGGCCCGACGCCGCGGAGGCCGCCGACGAGTTCGGCAACGACGCGGTGTTGTTTGCCCAAGTGCTCAATGGGTTGTTGGTCGGCGATTTCGAGCTGCAGATCGAGCCCGTGATCCCTGCGCCAGCGCGCGAGCGGATCACCGCGCTCGGGGCTCAGTTCAGACAGCGGACCACCTTGGTTGGGAGCATCCTCGCCAACTCGCGCGACCTCATGACCATGCGTGAGACGGCCACGGGTCTCCCGGCGCAAAGCGAAGCCTTGCGCACCGCTCTGCACTCGTTGCGCAACAACTACGGCTCAGGACAGCGGACCGCGGCGGGCAGCTTCGAGATGAGCGACGTGGTCGCGGCGCTTGGGGTCCTGTGTTTGCTGTTGCTCGCTTTTATAGGCGCGCGCGAGGCGCGTGCAAATGAACGCGAGCTCGCGCGTTACTATCGCGACGCAACGCGGGCGCGCAAGGAAAAAGAACAAGGTGTAAAGGCGGTGGTCGACAGCCTGGGGCGTATTGCCGAAGGTGACCTGCGGACCTTTGCCGCCATGGGTGAGAACGGCACCGTCGATGAGACGGTGCGCGAAGCTGCCAACAATCTGGTCGAGGCCTTGCAGGCCAAGCTCGGCAGCGTCCAAGAGATGACCATGCGGCTGACGACCGCGCTACAACACGCGCGCAATGCGTCGAGCCGGCTCACGCTCTCTAGCGAACAGCAAGCGAGTCAAATTTCAGACCTGGCGCGCCCCGCGCACCGGGTCGCCAGCGTGGCCGAAGGCGTCAGCAACTTGAGCAACACGACCCACGGTCTGGCCGACGCGTCATCGCGCGCGCTGGGTGACGGGTTGAGCGCGGCCCAACGGGTGGCGAACGACGTGCAGGCGGTGGGCGGCTCCACCCATGAGAGCGCGCGCTACGTGCAGCGCTTGGGAGAGAGCTCGCAGGAGCTCGGCGAAGTGGTTCGCGTGCTCCAGGAGATCGCCGACCAGAGCAACGTCATCGCCCTGAATGCCGCCATCCAGTCGGGCTCGGCAAGCGACCCCAACCGCAGCTTGAACGCGGTCACCGATGAGATCCAACGTTTGGCCGAGCGCGCGGGCCGTTCGGCCAAACGCGCCGAAAGCCTGGTATACGACCTGCAAGGCAACGCGAATCAAGCCAAGGTTGCGTTGGACAAGGGTGCGGGAACCGTCGGCGACTGCGTGGACTGTATCGAGTCCGCTCTGCAACGCCTGCTCGAGGTGGAACAGGGGTTTAAGTCGGTCAACGACACCGTGCAGCGGCTCATCGGTGCGGCAACGGAGAACGTACGTCAAGCGGATGCGATCTCGCTTTCGGTCGAGACACTCCAAGACCTCAGCATCGAGACCTATGACGAGAGTCTGACCACCAGCAACTCCTTTGCCGAACTGAGCCATTTGGTCGAGCAAACACGTGGCGCGCTCAACGGGTTCCGGCTCCCGGGGCCCGACCGCGCGCATCCCAGGTCCGGGGAGCCGCTGCTCCCCGAGATACCGGAGCCGAACGCCGGCCTGCTACCGGGTTTGGAATCCAGTGCCGACCCGCTGTTACCGGAGATCCCCGAGGTGAACCGCGAAGCGCTCGCCGGGCTGGAGGCGGGTGACGAGGACCTGCTTCACGAGATCCCGGAGGTGGAGTCGGGTGCGCGTCCCGGGCTTTCGGAGCGACGGACGCAAAGTGTTTGAGTAGAGCGTGGTGTCCGACCTGCATATTCATCAGGTTGCCTCGGAGCTTCGGTGCGCCCGCGCGCTGGTGGCCGAGCTGCCGGCCCGGCATGCGTTTGAGACGCTGTATCGAACACTTCGTCGCGTACGCGGGTCGCTGGACCTGCTCGGTTTGCCGGGGACCGCCGTGCTTGCCCAGGAGCTCTGCGAAACGGTCCTGCGCGCGGCCCGAGCCGACGCGAGCGACGACGCGCGGGTGCTGGATGGCGTCGAGCAAGGCGTGGAGGCACTCGCCGATTTTCTCGACCAGTGGTGCGATGGGCGGGGTGAAAACCCCCTCGGCATGCGCGGTTTTGTCGATGCGCTGCGTGCGGCGCGTGGGGCGGAGCGCTCGCCCACGCAAGCCTTCTTCAATTCCCCGGTAGACGCGCGGCCGGTCGAGCTTCCCGCGACCGAGCAGGTCGCTTTGGACCGGGACTTGCGCGATGCGACACGGCGTTTGCGCGCGGCATACCAGCGGGGTCTGGTCGAGTGGCTTCGCGGCACCGACAGGTCAACCGCTTTCCAGCGGATCGACGCGGTCGTGACCGAGCTCGAAGCGCTTTGTACGCCATACCCTCAAGCCACGCTCTGGTGGGTGGCGCGCGCGGCCGTCGCCTGTATCAGAGAAGACGGAAGCAGTCTGGACGGCGTCTTGAAATCGGCTTTCTCAAAGCTGGACCGGCAAATCAAACACCTGACCGAACGCGGCGCCCGCGCGCTTGGCGACGCGCCGCCGCCGGCCTTGCTCGAGCAACTGCTGTGCGGCATCGCGCTTGGCGACTACGAGTCGGCGCATGTGCGCGCGGTGTGCGAAGCGTACGGGCTGCGTGGCATGGGCGGCGCCGCTGCGTCGGACATGGACCAAAGGGACACGGAGGCAACCCTCGAGGTGGAGGCGCCTCGAGCCGTAGACGATGCGACACCGCTCGCGGAGAACATCGCCTCGCCGGACACTGCCGTCGACGCGACGTTCATTGAGGAAATCGAGGATCTGTTGGAGGCTTTGCGTGTGGCGTTGCCCGCCATGGAGTCCGAGGGCGCCGTCCCGCTCGGAGTCGTGTTCACGACAGCGCGTGCAGGCTTTGCCGAGCTGGCGCGACTCGCGCGCGGCGTTGAGTGCAGCCCGGTTGCCGACCTCGCGACCGCTTTCGAGGCGTTGTTGAACGGTGTCGAACGCCAAGATGCGCACGACGTCTCGCCGGCCGTCTACCAGCTTGCGTGCGAGGGGCGCGCCCAGTCGGAGGTCTTGGTGCAACGCATGCTCGCCGGCGCGGATGACGATGGCGCGTGGCGCGACTTGGTCGAACGCGCCCAAAGTGTGCTTGGCCATGCCGCGCCCTTACCCGGTGCAGCCCAAGTCTTGGCCGTCGATGACGCGCTTCCGTTCATCGACGATTCTGTGCTGTTGATGGTGCGCAGCACCGACGTGCTGAGCCGCTGGTGCGACAACCCGAATAATGCGGAATACCTGGCGGAGCTGCGACGTGGCTTGTATGCGCTCGGGCGCGATAGCGAGCTTGGCCGCTGCGCGGGTCTGGGCGAGCTGTGTCACGCTTTGGACGCGCTGCTCGCCTGGTTGGAGGCGGAAACGCACGGCTTGTCGGCCGACGACTACGTCGAGACAGTGGCCCGGGCACACGAGATGCTTTGCGTACAGGTTTCGGCGGTACGCGCCGGGCGGCCCATACCCGATGGATCGGACCTGACCCACGCGCTCTCCGGTCTGCTCACCTTGGCCCCGTCGCGGACAACGTCGTCAACGGTGCACCCGCCAGTGGAACGCCAACCCGGTAAAGCCGGCTCGCAGCACCCGACCGACGTGGTGATGCTTGCCGGTGCGCTCAATGCCGCCAGGTTGCAAGTGGAACAGCACACGGGTCTGATGCGTGAGAATCTGGACGCTTTGGCGCTTAGCGTGAAGAAGCTGCGCAAACGCGTGCAGTCTTTACCCGTCGATGCGGCGCCGGCGCATTTCGGCCGCGCCCAGTCGATGTCTGCGACGCTACGCGCGGCCGAGGTGGAGCTCTCGCGTCGCGAGCTCGAGTCCAGCGCGGAGGACATGGACAACCTGCACGAGCTGATGGCCGGGCTGAGCGACCAGTCGCAGGTGTTGCTCGAGCAGCAAGCAAAGCTGAGCCTCGACCTGCAACGTGGTCTGCTGGTGTCACGCAGCGTCCCTGTCTCGAGTCTGGCAACGCGTTTCGAGCAGTGCATCCAGACCGCCGCCGCGGCCCTTGGGAAAAGTGTGGCGCTGGTGATCACCGGCCACGACTGTGAGGTCCACCGCTCCTTGTCCACACAGCTCGTCGCTCTGGTCGAGCATCTGCTGCGCAACGCCGTCGAGCATGGCGTCGAGCACGCGCACGAGCGCACCTTGCGTGGCAAGCCGGCGGTGGGGACCGTAACGCTTTGCTTTGGGCACGAGGGCGAGGATCTGGTCGTCAGCGTAAGCGATGACGGCTCGGGCCTTGACCCATTGGCAGTCCGCACGCGCGCACGCGAGCAGGGTTTGCTGGGCGCGGACGCGCACTGTGAACCCGAGACCATGTACCGCTTGGTCTTGCAGCCGGGGCTTAGCACCGCGGCGGCGGACGACACGCGGGGGATGGGGCTGACCGACGTGGTTACGGGTGTGGAGCGCTGCCGAGGCGTGCTGACCATCGACCACGAACCCGGACACGGGGCCAGCTTTACGCTGCGGGTCCCGGCAACGACGGCGATGGCGGAGGTTCTGCTGGTCGAGGCCGCGGGCGAGCGGCTTGCGATCCCGGTCAATGCGGTCGAGTCGGTGGCGTCAATGAGCAGACAGGAGGCGGAGCAGCAGATTGCGAGCGAGGCGCCGGTCTTCGCGCAGCCGGACTCGGTGCACCATCCGCTCGCGTATCTAGGAGAACTATTCGACACCCGATTCGGTCAGACCGACCCAAGCCGCCAGCGGCAGGCCCTGGTGGTCGTAAAGTCCGCGTACCGCCGTCTGGCGATGATGGTCGACGCGCTGCACGGTCGCGACGTCGTCATGTTGGAGCCGGTCGCACCGCCGCTCAGCTCGGTCCCGCTGGTCGGCGCGACGACGGTCCTGGGTGATGGGAAGATCGCCCTGGTGCTCGACGCGCCGACTCTGGTGCGGACGCTGAGTGCGGGTGTGGGCAAGCGTTTTACGCAACGCGAGGAAGCGGATGCTGCCCCCACGGTGATGGTCGTGGATGAGTCTCGTGCCATTCGTCGCGAGACAGGTCAGCTGCTCAGACGCAACGGGATGCAGGTGCTTACCGCGAGCAACGGCGTCGATGCGCTTCGGCTGCTACGCGAGCGCTGTCCGGATGTGATGCTGCTAGATGCCGAGGTGCCGGGGCTCAACGGCATGGAGCTCAAGAGCACAATGCGCCACGACGGTGCGCTTGGGACGCTGCCCATCGTTATGCTGGTGTCGGGTCGCGTGCCCCCGCGCGAGGCACATGAGCTCGGTGTTACCCAGTGGTTGGGTAAGCCGTTTCGCGAGGGTGAGCTGCTCGCGGCTATCGACGGCGCGTTGCGTTGAGCGCGCAAGTGCAACACCGTGTCCGCAGTGTGCTGCTGTCCGCGCCGGGTTGCAGCTTGCTCGTCCCAGTCAGTGTGTTTGCCGAGCTGCTCTCCTACGAGACGCCCCGGCCGCTCGCCGGCGCGCCCGACTGGCTTGTCGGCAGCGTGGGTTGGCGTGGCGTCGAGCTCCCGGTGGTGAGTATGGGCTCGGGCGATACGGGTGCGTGCTCGGGGGCACGGTTCGCCGTGCTCTGGGCGTTGAATGACGAGCGGGCGGACCGCGCATATGCTCTGTTGGTGAGCGGTGTGCCCAGAGTGCACGTGGCAACTGCGGACACGGTGCGGCCCGCACCTGGAGAGCGCGAAGCCTTTGTGGCGAGCCATGCTTATGTGAACGGTGAGCGGGTCGCTATTCCGAACTTGAGCGCCATAGAGAAAGCGCTTTCGGACATGGCGTGGGGCCAGCAAGCGACACAGTGCGAGGCCGGGTAGAGGTCCCCGCGCCCGAGCCGGTCTTACTTCAAGTCTCCTAGCCGAACTTGCACCGCGACCAAGGCCGCCAGCGCGGCCGTCTCGGTACGTAGAATCCGGGGACCAAACCCCACGCGTACAAACCCGGCTTTCTCTGCCTGGTAGAGCTCATCCGCGCTCAGACCACCCTCGGGCCCGACCAGCAGCGTGACCTCGCGGGCGCCGTCGCACACTTCGCCCATGCCGGTGGTCGCGGTGGGGTCAAGCGCGATGCCGAGCTCCGGGCGCGCGTCTTGTAGCCACGAGCCAAAGTCATGCAAGGCGCTGATAGTCGGAATGTCGTTGCGCCCGCACTGCTCGCAAGCGTGTCTGGCCACGCTTTGCCAATGCTGATGGCGGCGCTCGGCACGTTCCTCACTGAGACGTACGGCGCTGTGCGTTGTTGCGACCGGGTCGATACGATGTACGCCGAGCTCCACGGCCTTTTGGATGACGAAGTCCATCCGCTCACCGCGCGCCAGGCCTTGGGCAAGCGTGACCGCCACCGGGGATTCGCGGGAAACCTCGACGAACTGGTCTATGCGCACGTGCACGACACGCCGGTCGTGCTGCTCGAGGTGGGCGTGGTACTCACCGCCGCGTCCGTTGAACACGACCAGCGGTGCGGGCGCCTTCAGCCGGAGGACTTTGCTGACGTGGTGCGCCGCGCGCTCGTCCAGCTTGTAGCGCTCGCCGACGTTGAGCGCTTGGTCCAAATACAAACGCGTGATGCGCATTTGCTGGTTCGAGCGACGGCGGCGGTCAGGAGTGCGGACGCTGGCTCAGATCTCCAAGCCTTTCTCCATCAAATCGCGTAGCAGTTCGCGCTGTTGCTGGCTGCTGTCGCCGCCGCCGAATATCAGGGCCCCGGAGGAGAAGGAGCTCCCGTAGGTGTTGGCGAGATTGATTACCTGCCCCAAGCCCAGCAAGAACTGCTCGTCGGTCAATGGTGATAGTGGGTGTAAGTAGGTGCTCCAGACGATCGATTTCGCGATGCAATAACGCGCATCCAGCGCGGTGTCGAAGTTGGCCTGCATCAGCCTGTAGAGCTGTTCGCGGCTGAGGTCCTCGGCGCGCGCGACACTGGTCAGTACACGCATGCGGTCAGCGTTGTCGTCGGTGATGACCGTAACGTCGCGCCCCGCCACGCGAAGCTGCCAGTATCCACTCTCGGACTGCGCTTCCGGGTCCAGCCGCTCGATCAGCACCCGCAGGCGCTCGTTGGTCATGGCCGTGTGCAGACCTGGCGTGTCGGCGCGTCCGGCCGGCTGCTCGGTTCGGGTGTCTTGTGCCGCCACACCCATACTGCCCACTCCCAGCGCAAGCCAGCAGAACAAGGTAGGAAGGCGGGAGCTCGTCGATTTCATTGGATGTCTCCGGTGCGGTGTGCATCACGCGTCTGTGCGTCCCTTGCAGGCACCATTATATAGCGACTACGCGGCGCGGGCCGGACCGCGCGCAAAAGGGGGCGTCGGGTCTCCCAAACCCCGTGTCGGGGGAGTATAGTGCGCAGTCGTTTCGCAAGTTCGTGCCTGCCGGGCTGGCTCTTTTGGTCCAAAAGCTTTCTCCCCGATCGGCTAGAACCACCATTCATAATCAAGGAGCCATCTCATGATGCGCATCTTCATGACTCTATTGCTACTCGGCAGCGCGGTGTCCGTGAATGCTCAGGAAGACTCTCTCGCGACCAACCGCGCAAAGGCGAGCTACGCCATTGGCTTGAATTTCGCTCAGGTGTTGAGAAGCGAAGGTATCGATGTGGATGTCGAGGCTTTGACGGCGGCAATCCAGGACCTACTGGAGGGCCGTGGGCCCCGTATCTCGATGGAAGAGCTGCAGGCCGGGGTTCTTGCCTTCCAGGCAGAGCAACAAGAGGCGAAGAATATGGTCGCCGCACGTAATGCGGAAGCGGGCGAGGCCTACTTGTCGTCCAACCGCCAAAAAGACGGCGTGGTTGAACTCGAGAGCGGGTTACAGTACCGCGTCATGGAGCCGGGTGATGGACCGAACCCCGCGCCCGAGGACACGGTGCTGGTACATTACCGCGGGATGCTGGTGAGCGGTGAGGAATTCGACAGCTCGTACAGCCGCGGGCAGCCGACCACGCTCCAGGTCAGCCAGGTGATACCGGGCTGGCGCGAAGCCTTGGCGTTGATGAGCCCAGGCGCGAAGTGGCAAGTCGTCGTGCCTTCGGACCTCGCTTACGGGGATGCGGGCGCCGGTGGGACCATCGGCCCGAACGAGACGCTCATCTTTGACATCGAGCTGCTAGAGATCCAGTAAACCCCCCGAAACTCGCTAGCCTGATGCGGCAAATTGGGCCTCGAGGAAGCGGCGGATCTGCCGGAACTGGTCGGTGATATAAGCGCCTTCGTGTGGGAGCTGAAAGATCCCCACCAGACGCCCCGCGGGGTCGGTCAGCAGGATGGCGGCTGTGTGGTCGACCAGGTAGAAGCCGTTGCTGTCGGGCTCTTGCAGCTTGTAGAGCACGCCAAGCTGTCGAGTGAGGGCGCCCAGGTTGTCATCCGACCCGGTGAGCCCGATAAAATCAGGGTTGAAGTAGCTCAGGTACTCGTGCAGGTACTCGGGTGTGTCCCGCGCCGGGTCAACCGAGACAAACGCAAACTGCACGTCTTTGGCCTCTGCTGGCGTGGTTTTGAGTTGCTCTTCCACATCGCGCAGCACCGTCAGCGTGACGGGACAAACATCGGGGCAGTGGCTGTAGCCAAAGAACATGAACGTCCACTTGCCTTGAAGCTGGCTCAGACCGAAAGGTCGTTTGTATTGGTCGACCAGCTCGAATTCACCTACCACCTTTGGGTTTGGCCACAGCAGCGAGGCGATCTCGGAGCGCTCCGGCTGGGTGAATACCAAGCGTTGATACACGAAGCCGCCCGCTAGGCCGGCAGCGCCCGCCAGTACAAAAACTAGCGCGAATTTCATTATCCGATTCTTCATGGTCCGCGATTATACAAGCGCCGTGTTGTGATGGCGCGCCGCAACAGACCCCGACCGCTGTGCAATTGTTTTGAAAAAGCGAACTCGGTCACGGTGTTCGTGCGGTCTCGGTCACAGTTTTCGCACGCGAAGGGCTAGGCAGACGGGAATTGATATGAGATAATCCCGCGCCGGTTTGGAACTTAAGAAAAACGTCTAACAAATGATTGCAACCCCTTGTTTTCGAGTACTGATGCTGATGACGTGCATGGCCGCCGTGCCGGCGACCGTAAGCGCACGCGCGAGCTCTGAAAACCAGCTCTACACGTATGCGCAGTACCTCTATACGAAGGGGGAGTACGTGACCGCCATCAGCGCCTTCGAGCAGCTCGTGAAGGTCGCACCAGACGTCGCCCGCTACCACCACTCACTCGGCAAAGCCTACGGCCGGCTTGCGTCCGAATCCAAGTTTATACGGGCGATGCGCTTTGCAAAGAAAGCCCGGCGTTCTCTGGAGCTGGCGGTCAGCCTTGATAGTCACAGTGCCAAGGCGCTCTCAGACCTCGCCTTGTATTATGAGCGCGCGCCCAAATTCCTGGGTGGTGACAAGAACAAGGCCGAGCAAGCCAGGCTCAGGCTTGCGCATTTGTGTAAGACCGAGACCATCGAGCCGGATGTCTGCGACGGCGACGGCTTGTACTAGCTCACCAATCAGGACGCCGCTGCTGTCCTAGCGATCCGCACGGGTCGACACCTTCACGTCATCTAAAGCTCTCGGGTGGCCGCGAACTGCACGTCCGGCCAGCGTTCCATGGTGAGGTTCAGGTTGACGTTCGAGGTCGCCAGGTACACGAGGCTGCCCGAGCTGTCCAGAGCAAGGCGCGCTTCATTCTTGTTCCGGAACTCCTGCAGCATTTTCGTATCCTCACAGGTCACCCACCTCGCTGTGGAGACATTGATCGCTTCGTAGCTGCTCTCGACGCCGTATTCGTTCTTGAGTCTGTAAATCACAACGTCGAACTGGAGCGTTCCGACCGCGCCGAGTATGACCTCATTGCTCTGCAACGGTCTAAACACCTGTGTCGCTCCCTCTTCGCTGAGCTGGTCCAAACCCTTGTTCAGCGCCTTCATCCGCAGCGGGTCACGGAGCAGGACACGTCTGAACAGCTCGGGTGCGAAGTTTGGAATACCGGTGAACTTGAGGTCTTCGCCCTGTGTGAAGGTATCGCCGATCCGGATGGTGCCGTGGTTGTGTAACCCGATGATATCGCCCGCGTATGCGCTCTCGACGTTTTCCCGGTCGCGTGCCATAAACGCGACGGCGTTGTTGAGCTGCACCTGGCGGCCGGTTCTCACGTGACGCAAGCGCGTGCCGCGCGAGTACTGCCCCGAGGTAATCCGCATGAAGGCGATACGGTCGTGGTGCTGTGGGTCCATATTTGCCTGGATCTTGAACACAAAGCCGCTGAAGTTCTTCTCGCTGGGCTCAACCTCGCGCTCGACCGCATGTCGCGCCAGCGGCTGCGGTGCATGCTCGACAAAGCACCGGAGCAGCTCCTCCACACCGAAGTTGTTCAACGCGGAGCCGAAGAACACGGGCGTGAGCTTGCCCTGCAAGTATTGCTCGGGCTCGAAGGCGTGGCTCGCCCCTTTGACCAAGTCGATGGACTCGCGTAGCTCGTCGGCCTCGCCATCCAAGACCTCGTCGAGCATCGGGTTTGCAAGCCCATCAATAAACGGCGGCTGCGCGGAGCGCGGCTTGTATAAATGCACCTGGTCGCTGAGCAAGTGATAAACACCCTTGAAGTGCGAACCGCTACCGATTGGCCAGGTAATGGGCGCACAGCGGATGTCCAGCACGTCCTCGATCTCGTCGAGCAGCTCGATCGGGTCACGCCCGTCGCGGTCGAGCTTGTTGATAAAGGTCATAATCGGTGTGTCGCGCAGCCGGCATACCTCCATCAGTTTGACGGTTCGCGCCTCCACACCCTTCGCGCTGTCGATCACCATCAACGCCGAATCCACGGCCGTCAGCGTGCGGTAGGTGTCCTCGGAGAAGTCGCCGTGCCCCGGCGTGTCGAGCAGGTTGACCACTTTCTCTTGAAACGGGAACTGCATCACCGAGGACGTGACCGAGATCCCCCGTTGCTTCTCGAGCTCCATCCAGTCCGAGGTGGCATGGCGGCTCGCTTTGCGGCTCTTTACCGTTCCGGCGAGCTGGATGGCGCCGCCGTAAAGCAAGAGCTGCTCGGTCAGGGTCGTCTTGCCGGCGTCTGGGTGCGAGATGATCGCGAAACAGCGGCGACGTGCGACTTCGGAGGCGATAGCGTTCATCGAGGATAGTCTAGCCAAGGTACCGCATAGGAGATGGGGGCGTCTGCCCCGATCTCCAAGGCGGCCGCGGATTGTACCAGGCTCGAGCGTGTTCGCAATCGCGGGCCAGGATATAGTTCTCGGCGCGGCTCGCACCGAGGGTCTTGCGCGCGGCGCGAATAAGGCCAGCGGTTGGCGAGGCTGTCGCGCAACGGGCGTACTCGGCGAGCCCACCAGGCGCGTATTTGCGGCGCGTTATCCCGGCTTGCCCCTAAACGCGGCTGGAGGCGGCAGCGGGCAGTTTCCTGCTTTTAGAACTCCTCGGAATCGCCGGGTTGCAGCACTATCAATTCTACTTTGTGGTCGCCGAGCGCCGCTTTGAACTGCTCCGGTGTCCCTTTCAGCGGCGGGAAGGTACCGTAGTGCATGGGGATTACGGCTTTGGGCTTCAACAGCTCGCGCACCGCGTAGGCGGCGTGCTGCGGGTCCATGGTGAAGTGCCCGCCGATGGGGAGCAGGGCCAGGTCCGGGTCGTAGTAGTCCTTGATAAAGCGCATATCCGCGAACACGCCCGTGTCACCGGCGTGGTATACCGTCCACCCATCCTCGAACTCGATGATGTATCCGGCCGGCTCGCCGCCTTCGTAGACCCGTTTCTCGCCGTCGGCTCCGGTATGGAGGACCGCTGAGCTGTGCTCGGCGCGTACCATGGTGAGATTGATCCCATCGCCCAGCGGCTGGATGGTGCCGCTCTTGTTAAAGCGAATGAGCTGCTCGTAGGGGATCAACCCCAGTGTCGCGAAGGTGTGCCCCATGTCCGCGTTCATGCCCACCTTGGCGCCGGTTTGCTTTGCGATCTCAACGGTATCGCCAACATGGTCGCCATGGCCGTGAGTGACCAGGATGAGATCGACCCGACCGAGCTTAGAGAGGTCCTTCAACGCCGCCGGCGTCTTCGGATTCTTGGTGATGAAGGGGTCGATCAAAATCACCCGGCCGTCGTTCAAGGTCAGCTTGAAAGCGGATTGTCCGTACCACTGAAACGTCATCGCCTGTGCCGTGGTCGATAAACCAAAGCTGGCCGCAAGCGCGAGTCCAAAAACGAAGCCTAGACGGCGGCGCTGTGTCATTGTCACTCTCCTCGATGTGCGTGTGTCATCACGGTCTACGAGGCCGGTGTCTGCCAGCGCGCAAATCCCGGTGCGCGCGGCGACGCAGCGGGGCGACCTCGAGCCGTCATCATTGGTTATCCAGCCCGCTGTGGATCCGTCCAAGCATCACGACTAAATTAGAGTCCTTGGGGTTTGGTGCAAACGCACACGGCCGTGCGCCCATCCCGCCGCTGCCGGCCTGCTGCCCGGCGACATAATATACACATGTGGATGAATCGGCATATGCGTAGATGGACGAATACGTCGAACGAATGATGAGCAAATGGCCGGGCGTACCCGCGGTCTACGGCTGGTTATCGCTCGACCAGCGTGGTCGGTGGTGTCTGCAGGGCCGGCCTATAAGCCACCGGCCTTCGGTGGATTTCATCTCCCGCAACTACACGCGTGACGACCACGGTGCCTGGTTCTTTCAAAACGGCCCGCAACGCGTGTTCGTGAGCCTCGACTACACGCCCTGGGTGGCGATGCTCAGCTCACCCGGTGTGCTTTGCACCCACACGGGGGTAGAGGTCCGCTTGCTCGAGACGGTGTTGCTGGACGAGGAGGGCAATTTGCTGATGCTTACCGAGCACGGCATTGCGCTGCTTTGTGACCAGGACCTGGCCGCCGTCGCCGAACTCCTCGTCGATGGCGGCGGCCGGCCCGTTGCGGTGGATGACTTCCCTGAACTTCTGCTCGAGTGTCAGGCGGGCGACTCGTCGGCTTTGGGGCTGCGCTGGCACAACGATACCCTGGCGGTCTCGGCAATAGAGCGCGACCGCGTCGCCGCGCAATATGGTTTCAATCCACGGCCCTAGCGGACCTTGCAAGCACCGCTGATTGCTTTGTGGGCGGCGGTGAAGCCCTTTAGCGAATACCGGTCCGTGGTCAATGTGCCCCTGCTCGACACGCCCTCGATGACCATGGTGCTACCCGCGCGCATCGCGTTGACCATCTTGCGTTCGTCTTTGTCGCTGTAGCTCCATGCCGTGCTGCTATCGGTGACGAGTTTGAACTTTTGCCCATCGATGTTCACCGTGACGTCGCTGTCGGCCTTGTAGGTATAGCCCGTCTCGACGCTGATCTTGTTGTTTCGTTTCTCCGCGGGGCGGTGAGTGACGAAGGCGTAGATGTCACCGCGGCGCGTGTAATTGCCCTCGGACTTTTCCGGTTGGCTCCACATCATGCAAACGGTTTCACCGTCTTCATCAAAGGTCGATGCTGTCCAGCTGTTAAAAGTGCCGAGTGTGCGCGCCGCCGCGCAGGGCGCACCAAGCGCGAGCGTCAACCCAAGGAGCAGCGCTGCCTTAGCACCGGTGAGGCACAGGCCGTGCGAGCGTTTCTCTTTCATCGACATCGGGTAGCTTTATCACAATGAGCTAGGCATCATAAATTGGATGCCGGGTTACGACCAGAGCGAGAGGCATCGCAAGCGCTCACCGACGGAGGAAGATGGTTTGCCATCGACCGATGTGGGCCACGGACCCGCTACAACTCGCTCCTCGTTTTTCTCGCGCACGCGCGCTATCTGATGCTCGGCACAATCCGCTCCATCGCCTCGCTCTTGCTGAGCTATGGTCTGCTCTTGATGGCCAACGGGCTGTTCGGGACGCTGCTCGGGGTTCGCGCGAAGATCGAGGACTTCTCCACCGAGACGATCGGTATCGTCATGGCGAGCTACTTCTTGGGGCTGCTGCTTGGCGCCCGCTTCGCCGTGCGCGCGGTGATTTCCGTGGGCCACATACGCGCCTTCGCCGCCTTCGCATCCGTCATGTCGGTGTCGGCGCTCATGCACGTGCTTCTCACCGACCCCATTGCCTGGTCCCTCCTGCGCTTGTTCTCGGGCTTTTGCATGGCGGGGATGATCATGGTGACCGAGAGCTGGTTGAACGAACGCGCAACCAACGCGACCCGTGGCCAAATCCTTTCCATATACATGATTACGAACTACTTTGCGGCCGGTTGCGGGCAGTTTCTGTTGCCGCTCGCCGACCCCGCGAAGTTTCAACTGTTTTCTGTTGCCTCCATCTTGTTCTCCCTGGCGCTCGTGCCCGTGCTGTTGACACGCGCGACCGCGCCACGGCCCGTCGAGCCGATGCCGATTGCGCTTGGCAAGCTGTACCGTACTTCCCCGTTGGGCGTGATCGGGGTGTGTTGCGCCGGCCTGGTCAACTCGTCCTTCTATGGTTTGGGGCCCGTCTTCGCGCGTAGCGAAGGGTTGAGCCTGACCCAAACCTCCGCCTTTATGGCCTCAGTCATTATGGGCGGCCTGGTGTTGCAGTGGCCGGTTGGGCGTCTCTCCGACCGGGTCGACAGGCGCTGGGTGCTGGCTGGCGTTGCTTTCGCCACCAGTGTCGCGTGCATCGGGATCGTGCTGGCGACACGCTTCGCCAATATCTGGCTGTTTGCCGCAGGTGCGGTCTACGGCGGGTTTTCCTTTACCGTCTATTCCATTTGCGCCGCCCATGCCAATGACTTTACGGAGCCTGGAAACCTCGTCCAAACCGCAAGTGGTCTGCTCGTCGCGTTTGGGTGCGGAGCGGTGGCGGGGCCAATCATTGCCGCGAGCACCATGTCCGTACTCGGACCGCCGGGGATGTTCCTGTATAGCGCGATCGTCAGCGCGCTATTGGCACTGTTTGCCTTCTACAGGATGAGTAGACGGGCGTCTAAGCAACGGGCTGAGCGAAAACCTTTTGTCCCCACACCTGCAGCACAGCATCTCTCGCGTGAGCTCGCGACCCGGGTGCGGGACCAGCTTGACCGCGACCTGGCGCACATGAGCACCACGAAGCGCTATTGAGCAGGGCTTATCTCCTCATCTCGAGGTCGCCACGCCACTGATCATCTACCCGGGTCAGCTCTCCGCGAACCCGCACGGGCGGTTCCTCTTTCTTGGCGGCTTTGATTTCACGGTAGGAGCTGCCGAGGGAGTGACCCGAAAAGGTGATGCGGCCATCGGAGCTGTCAATCTCGGTGACCTCCACGCGCACCTTGCGATGACGGTCGTCACTTCGTACGAAGATGACCTCTTGACCGACCGCAATCTCAAGGTCGTAGGCAAGCTCGAACGCCATATTTCTGACTCCTCTGCGCTTTGCGCTATGAACGCTGGATGATAGCGAGGTTCTTGGCGCCGCCGTTTGTCCCGCAGCGACATTCACGGATCTTTTGACAGACATTTCTCCGGGATGCACCGTTAGCCGTGTGCGAGCACGTCTATCCCATGTCGTTGGTTTTGATGATGCGCCGTTCGAGCGCGCTCACCGCGGTGATGTCATGGTGGTGGGCGTGGTGTACGCGGGCGGGCGCATAGAAGGCGTGCTGAGCACAAACGTGCGACGCGATGGCGCGAACGCCACCGCGCGACTCGTCGAGACGGTGCAGCGGTCGCGTTTTGGCGCCCATCTGCAAGCCGTGTTGCTCCAAGGCATCGCCTTCGCCGGCTTCAATGTCGTAGACATACAGCGACTACACGTGGCGCTCGGTCTCCCAGTGGTCGTGGTGGCCAGAAAGTCGCCGGACCTCGGCGCCATACGTCGGGCGCTGCTCGCAAAGGTGCCCGGCGGTGCGCGCAAGTGGCGGCTCATCGAGAAAGCGGGGGCGATGGAGGAGACGAACGGGGTGTTTGTTCAACGCGCGGGTATCTCTATGTGCGCCGCGTCGCGCTTGCTCGAAGGTTTGGCGGTCCACGGCAAGCTACCGGAACCGCTTCGCGTGGCACACATGGTCGCCGCCGGTGTCACGCTGGGCGAGAGTCGGCACCGGCCATAGTCGCGCGGTGGCGTCGCACGATTTGAACGAAGCAAGGGGGATGGTCTACGTGGTCCACGTTGACTATCCTGAACGGCGCAAGGACGTTATCCGCCAATGAGGGGGGTACCCATGAAGACGCGGTCGCACGATATCAACCTGCGCTACTGGGAGGAGATCACCCCCGTCCACGTACGTAGCGATGATTATGACGTGGAGGGATTCGCCGCCGGCGGTGACCAGCTTGGCGATGAGGAAGTCGAGGCGCTGGGGGATGTGGCAGGAAAGACGCTGCTGCATCTGCAATGCCACTTCGGTCTGGACACCCTCGACTGGGCCCGCCGCGGTGCGAGCGTGCTCGGTGTCGACTTCTCGCGTACCGCGATTGCGGAGGCACGCCGTTTGGCGAGCAGGCTCGGGCTGACGGACCGGGCCGAATTTCTAGAGAGTGACGTGCTGGAGCTGCAAGCAAAGCTGGCCCGCCGCTTCGATATCGTGTTTACGTCTGTCGGCGCGCTGACTTGGTTGAGCGACCTCGAGCGTTGGGGTGAAGTGGTTGCAGGAGCGCTCGCCCCCAACGGGACTTTCTACATTCTGGAAGACCACCCGTGCGGGCTCATGTATGACGCCGACGAGAACGGGCAACCTGCTTTGAAGTACGGCTATTTTGACGGTGCCGAGTTTACCGAGTTCGAAGGTGACCCCGACTACGCGGACCCGAGCTACATCCCGCGCTCGAGCTGCTGCTGTCACATTTGGTCCTTGAGCGCGACGATGCGCGCACTCGAGAAGCAGGGCATGCTGATCTCGGACTTCGCCGAGTTTCCTTACATGCGCTGGCGCCTGTTGCCGGACATGCGCAAGGACGCAGAAGGAAATTTCTACATGCCCGAGGGCGCCCCCGACATCCCCTTGATGTTTAGCTTCAAGGCACGCCATGCGCAGGTGATTGCGGGCTAAGAAGGCTCATCGAATTGATCGCTGAACCCCATTTTGCGTTTTTGAACGAGCTCGGGACCCGGGACGTCCGGCACTCGAATCGCACGCTCTACGAGCACCTGGTCGGTACTCATGACCTGCTGGAGCGCTGGGGGAATCCACCCGCAGTCTGTCTGATCGGCTTGTTTCACAGCGTGTATGGGACTCAGACCTTCGAGACCTGCAGCGTGAGCCCCAGTGAGCGCCCCCGGGTCCAGGCGGTACTGGGTCGTGAGGTGGAGAGGCTGGTTTATGTGTTTGGTGTCACCAACCGCGACGAGTTCTTCGAGCAGATCGGCGCGGCGCATGTTTGTCTACGCGACCGCGTGCAAGCGTGTGATTTGACGGTGTCGGCGCTCGACCTGCGGCGGTTGGTGGAGGTGGAGGTCGCAAACATCCTCGAGCAGGTGCCGCACAAGAAGAAGATTGCCAGGGGGGTGAGGGAGATTTACATGGACCAGTGTGAGCGAGCTAAGAACTGCATCTCAACAAAGGCTTACCACCATTACCGCCACATCTTCGCCAACTATACTCATGCTGTTTGCGGTGGGGATGCCGCCGACGATCAGTAGTTTCTGACGCGTCCCTAGAAGAAACAGGCAGTTAGCGGCCCCGCATGGTCCGGGTGCCGCGCTCAGGAGGACACCATGCGAGGTTACACAAAGACTCTTTTGGCGGCACTCGGTCTGCTTTGGTGCACCAGCGGCTACGCCAACGTGATGCAGATGGGCATCATCATGCCCGAAGCGCAGGCAGGACCGTTACGCGGTATGTATATGGCCGAGGTCGAGCAAAGCTTTGGCACGCCGGAGCGCAAAGTGCCGGCGGTTGGAGAGCCCCCCATTTCACGGTGGGTATACGCCGACTACGTGGTTTATTTTGAAGGCGCGGTGGTGCTCTACTCGGTACAGCGCCTGAAGTAACGCCGTGGCACAATATCCGGATGGCGTCATCACAGCATCCGGACTCCTATTACGCCGCCACCGCCGTTGACGTTCCAGAGCTCCCGGCACTCGCCGGAGCTACCCGTTCGGATGTGTGTATCATCGGTGGCGGTTTTACCGGGTTGTCGTCCGCGCTGCATCTTGCCGAGGCCGGCTACGACGTCGTTTTGTTGGAGGCCGAGCGCGTCGGCTGGGGCGCGTCGGGTCGCAATGGCGGTCAGCTCGGCAGCGGTCAACGCAAAGACCAGGACGAGCTCGAGCAGCTGGTCGGCAAGCAGGACGCGCGCCGGCTATGGGAGTTGGCCGAGGAAGCAAAACGCGTCGTCAAGGAACGTATCGAGCGACACAACATCCCCTGTGACCTAAAGCCCGGTGTTCTGCACGCCGGCTACAAGCCAGGCGACGCCGATTGGTTCAGGCGTTATGCCGACAAGCTCCGCACTGATTACGACTATCCCCATGTGCGCGGTGTGTCCCGCGAAGAGATGGGCGAGATGCTCGGCACATCCATCTATCACGGTGGCTCACTGGATACCGACGCGGGTCATCTCCATCCGCTAAATTATGCGTTGGGTCTGGCGCGGGCCGCGCAAGCGCAAGGCGCGCGGCTGTTCGACCAATCCAGGGTCGTCGCTTACGACCGCAAACAACCCACCACCGTTCGTACCAACAGCGGTTCGGTCAGCGCAGACTATGTCGTGCTCGCCTGTAACGGGTATCTGGGGTCTCTGGAACCGCGGCTGGCGGCCAAGATCATGCCCATCAACAACTTTGTGCTCGCCACCGAGCCGCTTGGCGATGCGCGTGCACGCGAGCTCATACGCGACGACGTGGCGGTGGCAGATTCCAAGTTCGTGATCGACTACTATCGTTTGTCCGCCGATAAGCGCCTGCTGTTTGGCGGTGGCGAGAATTACACGCGCCGGTTCCCGCGCGACCTGAAGTCGTTTATCAGAAAGTACATGCTAAGGGTGTATCCACAGCTCGAGAGCGTAGGCATCGACTACGCTTGGGGCGGCACCTTGGCGGTTACGCTAAAGCGTCTGCCGCATTTTGGGCGGCTCACTCCCAACGCGTTTTTTGCTCAAGGGTTCTCCGGACACGGCGTCGCTTTGACCTCGTTGGCGGGAAAGCTCATAGCCGAGGCGCTTGCTGGAACGGCGGAGCGTTTTGACGTATTCGCCCGGCTGCCCGTGACCTCTTTCCCCGGCGGTACGCTGCTACGATGGCCGGGTCTGGTTGCCGGAATGCTTTACTACTCATTACGCGATAAGCTTTAGCCGGCACGTTACACCAAGACGCATCTAGGTCATCGCGACAGTCAATAGGTGCGACGGAAGTCGGGCGCGAGCTAGGCGTGAACAGCCGGTCGCCTTCAGTCAACGGCCGGCGCTCTGGCTGGCAAACAACCGCATGAGCTTGACTGGATTTTTGCAAAGGACGCACATCGGCTATGAGAGCCGCGAAGGTTGTCTGGTTTGTTCTGGCCGTGCTCTGTCTCGTTTATCTGGGGATAACCTGCGCCGGCCTGCCAGACTACGTGCCCATACAGTTTGACGGGCGTGGCTACCCGGTGCGTTGGTTCGCCGCAACTTATTTTATCGGCTGGATGGTGTTCTTCCTCGTTGCTCTAAACTCGGTGTTCGTTTGGCTCTGCGTGTATGCACGCAAGGTAAACGGAGTGCAAGGTATCAACATCCCCTGGAATAGCTACTGGGCGGCCACTGGCGCGCGGCGCACACTACTCGCGCGCAAGCTGCGTGTGTTCGGCAGTGCCGCGGGCATCTTTAGCAACACCGCCTGGCTGGTCGGATACCAGACTGTTATCGAGCGCACGCCGCGGCCCGCGGTTCAGGTGCTCGGGTCGACCACGCTGTCCGCTATGCTCATCGTGATGGGGTCGTTGGTCCTCGTCGTCTTCGCTATCCTCTATTTCAAACCGCCCAGACACCGCTGAACCAGTGCTCACGCTAAACATCATCGGTGCGGGTCGGCTCGGACAAACCCTGGGCAGGCTTTGGCATGCCGCCGGCGTCTGCACCGTGCACACAATAATGAACCGGTCGCGCTCCTCTGCCGAAAGCGCCGCAAATTTTGTGGGCGCCGGTCGCCCGGTGTCGAGCTACGCCGAGTTGGGGCAAAGCGACGTGACGCTCATCGCGGTGTCGGACGACGCGATTCGCGGCGTGTGCGAGGCGCTGGTGCGCTATCGTGCGCTCGCGCCGGGTTCGATCGTTTTCCATTGTAGCGGTGGGTTGTCCTCCGAAATCCTGGCAGCGGCCCTGGATGTCGGCGCGCGTACAGCGAGTGTGCATCCGGTCAAGAGTTTTGCGGAGCCGTCCCTGGCGGTCGCGAGCTTCGCCGGAACCTACTGTGGCATGGAGGGTGACCCCGAATCCCTAAGGCTGCTCAAGAAGTGGTTCGGTGAGGCCGGTGCGCGGTGCTTTGATTTGGACCCGCGTTATAAGACCCATTATCACGCCGCCAGCGTGATGGTCTGCAACTACCTGGTCAGCCTGATGGAGCTTGGTTTTCAGCTCTACGAACGCGCCGGCGTAACGCGCTCGCTCGCCGCGGCACTCGTGCAGCCGATCATGCAACAGACATTGGACAACGTGCTGGAGCTTGGGACCACCGAGGCGCTCACCGGCCCGATCGCACGCGGCGACCGAGAGATGGTCGCGCGCCATTTGGCTGCCTTGAGTACCGATGCGCCGCACATTGCGCGGGTCTATGGCGAGCTAGGTCTCATCGCTGCGGCTCTTGCACGCGAGTCGCGTCGCGCGCAGGGTGTCGATCTCGACGCACTCGAGCAGCTGCTGCGAGCGGCCATCTCGCGACAAGAGGAAGGACCGGGCTAGCGCACGAGCTCCGCGGGGTGCCAGATTGCCGCTGTCGCCTCATGTCTTTCTAAAACCCCTGCGCTTCCATAGACTGGTCGTTGGTTGGCATGCCGCACGGTTTGCTACGCGGCCGACTGGAGTGGCGAGGTGGCTATGCAAAACCGGCCGTCGTCGTTCAAAAACGCTATCGGCAGCTTGCTCTGCAAGCTTGGGGTGCACGACTTTCGCATCTTGGAGGCCAGCTTTGGCTTTGGTGGCACCAGAGTGCACAAGCTGGAGTGCAAACGCTGTGGCCTGACCGTCACCCGGCGCAGCCAATGGAATAGCTAATTCGGGGACAGTTTACTTATTTCCCCGCACGCCCTTGCCGCGGACAGCAGCGGTGGTCGAAATAAGTAAACTGTCCCCGAATTGTCGACGGATTCCCACGAATAATTGTCTGATCGCTCGGTGCAAGCCGCGTGCGTGCAAAGTCCCCGGGGGCTACATAGCTATTGGGTTATGCTCAGCCTAAACAACCCCTGGATGCCTTGGTCGCTGGTGAAGTACAGGGCGCCGTCGGGCCCCACGGTGACGCCAACGGGGCGCGCCCACCGGCGGCCGCCCGGGAGCTGAAAACCCGTGACCAGGTCATCGACCCGCATCGCCCGTCCTTGCTCGAAACGCACCGCGACGAGCTTTGGTTCACGCCGGCTGCCCGGGCTGCCGGAGGAGTCGCCGGTCGGTCTCGTCGCCCACGAGCCGTGCAGCGCGACAATAGCGTCGCCGTGGAGCCGTGCGTCCATGCTGCCTTTGGGGACGAAGCTCACACCCATCGGCGCGCTTCGGGCGGGAAAGGTTGCAACTGGGCGCGCGACCTCTTCGCGTGCGCGTGGCGCTTCGCTGCGTATACAGGGGTCGGGGTTGACTCGGTTGCCGTCGAATTGAAACCAAGGCATGCCGTGATAGGAGCCCGGGTCGACACGGCTAAAATACTCGGGGGGCTGTTCGAAGCCCTGGTGGTCCGGCCCGTGGTTGCTGGCGTAGAGCACCTTTGTTTCAGGGTGCCATGCAAAGCCCACCGGGTTACGCAGACCCGACCCGACCACTTCCACGCGTGCCCTTGAACCGGATTCTTCGAGCACCACGATGCCGCCGCGGCGACGGTTGTTGTTGTAGCTGCTATCGAGATATTCGTCGGGGCAATTCCCGCTGATCCCGACCCCGACGTAGATACGCCCATCCGGACCCACGTGCAGCGTACGGGTGGTATGACTGCCACCGCTAGGCAGCCGCGCGAGCAACTCGAGGTCCTCATCGGATAGCGGTGAGCGGCTGTCGGGGTAGTCGATTCGATACACACCGTTGTTGCGCCCAACCAACAGCTCGCCATCGCGCAACGCCACACCGTGGGCGTATGGGTGAAGCTGTAGCAGCACCTTGGCCTCGCGGTAAGGCGGCGCGATTCGGTACACCTTCCCCGACAAAGAGCCGACTATAGCCTCGCCCGCGGCGCCGAACGCCAGCATTCGCGGCGCATCGAGCCCATGGCTGAGAAGCTCTAGACGGTAGCCTCTTGGCAGCCTGACCCGATACTTTTTTCCAAGCAGCTCGATGACCTGCTCTTCGTATTCGAGTGCCTCTGCTGACGCGGGGGACTCGCGTGCACTGATGACGACAATCGCCGTCAGCGCAGCGAGGGCGAACAGCGCTAAGGTGTTCTTTGTGTGCATGTTGCGCGGCTCGAGCTTGGTCAAGGAATCGCAGTCTCGGTTGTGGTCGAATACAGGCACCCTTATGTTACACGTCCGCGGCCTTCATCAAAGCCGCACCGCTTGAGCCGAGGAGGCAGGCATGACAGAAGAGGCCATACCGACCGTGCAGATCGACAACGAGCGTGTACGCGTCACCGAGTGGCGGTTTGCGCGGGGCGCGGCGACCGGCTACCACCGCCACGAGTACGACTATGTTGTCGTGCCCATGACCAGCGGCTTCTTGAAGCTCTCCGGACCCGACGGCGAGCATCGCGCGGAGCTGAGCGCCGGGGTTTCTTACTTTCGCAATGCCGGTGTCGAGCACGATGTCGTCAATGACAACGCCTTCGAGTTCGTCTTTGTCGAGTTGGAGGTCAAAGAGCGGTAGCCGCATGTGGTGCCAAGGCATAAACCGTTAATGCTGGCGTGTGTCCAAGATGGGTGCCGGTGAGTCTTTGAGCAACAGCTCGACGTCAACTGGGTCGAAGGCATAGGTTGTGCCGCAAAACTCGCAATCCACGCTGACTACCGGTTGCTCGGACAAGATCTCCTCCAGCTCACCGCGCCCCAGCGCGCGTAGCATGTCGCCGACCCGCGTGCGCGAGCACCCGCAGTGGAAGCTAAGCGGTTGACCGCGGTACAAACGCACATCTTCCTCGTGATAAAGGCGTTTTAGGATCTCGACTGCGGGCAGCTTCAAAAGCTCTCCGGCGGTGACTGTGCCTGCCAGATGCACCGCCCTGTTCCATACATCCGGGTCGTTGTCGCGTCCCGGAAGATGCTGTAGCAGTAGCCCAGCGGCATGTTGGCGGTCCGCTGCAAGCCAGAGCCGCGTGGGGAGCTGCTCGGAGTTTTGGAAGTAGACTTGTAGGATCTCGGCCAGGCTATCTCCCTCCAGTCCGACGATCCCCTGGTAGCGCTCTTTGCCGGGGCCCGGGTCGATGGTCATCGCGAGGTGCCCTTTGCCGGTGAGCTGCCCCAAGGGGCCCGGGTCCACCGTGCCGCGCCAGCGCGCCAGGCCGCGCAGCGTACGTCGCCCGGTGGCTTGGACGACGACCAGATGCATCGGTCCGTCGCCGGACATCTGCAAGATCAGCGAGCCGTCAAACTTGATGGTCGCCGAGAGCAGCGCCACCGCCGAGAGCGCTTCGCCGAGCACATCCAGCACTGGGTCGGGGTAGCTCCTATTGGCTAGCAGCGATCGCCACGTGGAATCGAGGTGGACCAGCTCGCCGCGTACGCCGGAGTCCTCGATAACAAATCTGTGCAGGGTGTCGATATCGTGCATTGGCTTGGGCCTCGCCCCAGGAGGCTGGTCGAGAAGCTGGGGCGACGTGCGCCCAAGATTCTACAGCAAACGGTTGTCGGGACCATGGTACCTAGACCCCCGGTGTCTTCTGGCCTCATCATCGATGTCGTTGCGGTCAAGACCGCGCTTGGGACGACCCGCCGGTGTCCACGTTGAGTCCAGCCTTGTTCTTCGCGGTGCTTCTGGCCGCGCTCTTGCACGCCGTTTGGAATGCGCTGGTAAAGAGTCGGGCGGACCGGTTGCTGATGCTTGCGGCCGTCACTGTGGTGGGCAGCATCTTTGGCGCGGCCTTGGTTGTGACCAACGCCCCGCCCGCGCCTGCGAGCTGGGTGTACATCACGGTTTCGGCCTTGCTGCACACCGGTTATTTCTTCTTCCTGATACGTGCCTACCAGGTGGGTGACTTGAGCCATGTTTATCCACTGGCCCGCGGCTTGGCGCCGCTTTTGGTCACGCTTGGAGCGTGGTTGTTTGCCGGAGAGACGCTCGGGATGCTCGCTCTAGTCGGTATCGCGCTGGCGAGCTGTGGCATCATGAGCCTCGCCGCCGACGCGGGCGCACCCTGGCACGTTGACAAGCGACCCGTGTTGTTTGCTATCGCGACGAGTGTGTTCATTGCCGCGTACACGGTGGTTGACGGCATCGGCGTACGACTATCGGGCAACGCCTTGGCGTACATCGGCTGGCTGTTCCTGGCCAATAGCTGGCTGCTGGTGGGCGTAACACTGCATCGTCGCCGCGGGCGCGTCATGCGCTTTGTGCGCGACCAGTGGCGGGTCGCCGTAGGCGGTGGTGTTGCTAGTGTGGTGGCCTACGGGCTGGTCATATACGCAATGAGCAGCGGCGCCATGGCAATAGTTTCGGCGTTGCGGGAAACCAGTGTAATCTTCGCGGCACTGATAGGCACCTTAGCGCTGGGTGAGGGCCTTAGACGCGGTCGGGTTTTGGCCGCTAGCGTCGTCGCGGTCGGCGTCGCGCTAATACACGCGACACCTTGAGCTCCATGGGAGCCTTTGCGATGTGCAGAGTCTTGGTTGTGATTGTTTTGCTGATGTGCTCGGCGTGCACGACAACATCGTTCGACCGGGCCGCTTCGGCACCACGCTACCCGGCCTACGAGGGCACGGTGGAAGTGCTCTATGAGTTTCCGCCGCCGGACACGTACAAGGTGCTGGGCGTTGTCTTGATCAGCGGCGCGCGTTATACACGCCAATCAGCCATGACGGATGACCTGCTTGCAACCGCCGCCAAGAACGGCGCCAACGCGGTGGTCATGCAGGGAGCGATCGTCCAACCCGACGACCAGGACCCGCGCACGCGTCTGGCCGGGACGGCCATACGCGTTGGTGAATAGCTTCGGCTGGAAATGGAGAGGCCGCGGTCGCGTTGACGGCGTCGACAGCGCGGTTCCGCCAGTTGCGAGAACCAATGCGCATGCCATCGCAACAAACCCTGTCTCCACGTTCGAGTGTGAACACTTTACGCTCGACGCTGTCTCTCAGGGCAGATCCAATAGGGTACGCATAACCCACGCAAGCGCCTTGGTCAGATAGTAGGCTGCGAGGTAGCACATTGCTAACCCGACCAGGTAAATGACCAAACCTTCGCCGCTGATCCCCGCGAAGCCTCGAGTCGAGAAAAAGCCGTATCCAAACCATAGAATCGCCGCCGCCAATCCCACCCGATGAGCGATGCGATTGAGCAATGGCCGGGGTTGCTGGCTCATGTTTGCACGCGGCTGGGTTACCTAGCGAAGATGGATGGAGGCGCTAGGGCGCGGTCGCCTGGCTACGGGGTTGCAACGCTAAAGCCGAGACGGGCCAATTGCCTTCCCTCTTGCATGTCCCAGGCCTCGACCTGGTCGTTGCGCTGACGGAAACCGGCGATGCTCTCGAGGTCTCTGCGACCCGATAATGCGATCTTCAATGACATCAAGATGCCCTGATGCGCAACGACTAGTATGTGTTGGTCAAGGGCATGTGAGCGCAGCGCATCGAGCGCATCGGCGACACGCGCCGCGCCGTCATAAACACTCTCGCCGCCCGGTGCCGGCACGGTGAAATGCTGCGCGCGCCAGACCTCGAACTCCGTGCCCAGCTCTTGGCGAAGGTCCGCCTCGAGCTTACCTTCGTAGTCACCGAGCGAGAGCTCGGTCAGGCAAGGTGTTGTAGCTAGGGTCGTCTGTGTGCCTTCGATGATAGTTGTTGCCGTTTCAACGGCGCGCGCGAGCGGGCTGCTGAGCGCCGTGGCAAAGCCGAGCCCACGTTCTCGCAAGCCGTCACGAATCCGGCACGCCTGCGCGCGTCCCATTTGGTTTAGCGGCACGTCCGTGGTCGACTGGAAGCGGCGTTGTCGGTTCCAGTCGGTTTCACCGTGGCGAACGAGTATCAGCGCCAATACAAAGCTCCTCGGGCGTCGTTTTCCTGTCGCATAGTTAGCATCGGAGCGCGTGCTGTCAAACGGGCGTCGAGGCGTGGTGGATGTTAACTGCGGCTCAATAGGGATTTCGCTATCATAAATCGCTTCGCTCGACCCGGGTAAACTCTCGCCTATGAAGCTCGTCGCGCTCGCATACTATCTGCTCGCATCCGCTCTCGCGGTGACGATCATCGTAAATTCGAGCGCCGCATCGCGCGATTACGACGAGATGTACGAGTACTTCACGCCCGCCAACCAGGTCGATATGCAGGTCAAACAGTTGCTCGAGACCCTTTCCTTCGGTCTGTACGGCGGCACCTCTGTCGTCGCCGAACGCATACAAGAGACGACGCGCAGCGCCGAGCAACACAACAAGAAAGCGGATTGGAGCGGCTGGACATTGCTTGGGCTGTCCACTCTTTTCTTGTTGCTCAACACAACGAAGGCGAGAAACGATGCCGCACGGTGGCAAGTGCGCATCGCGACTCACGTGCTGGGTGTCTCCGCGGTATTTCTCGTCATCGGCTTGTGTGCACCCATCTTGACGCTGGTGGCCTACACCGAGGTGGCGGTGTTGGGCAAAGTCGTGTTCAAGTACGAGTCGAAGGGAATACTCAGCACGGTGGTCGACTTGGTACGTAGCGGTAACATATTTATCGCGGTCATCCTCTTCACATTTAGCGTGGTGACTCCGCTGGCAAAGCTCGTTCTCTCCGTTCTCGCCTTGCGTGCCCCCGACGCCACGTTACGACGGCGAACCGTTGCCATTATCGCGACGGTGGGGAAATGGTCGATGGCCGATGTGTTGGTGGTGGCGGTGTTGTTGTCTTTCTTTGTCGCCGGGTCCGACCAGTTTACGGATTCGTGGCTGGGCCAAGGTCTTTATTTCTTTGCAGGCTACTGCATACTGGCGCTTGTCGTCGGACACCTCATCGCTGGGCTGGACAAGCGGCCGGCCGCAACGACATAGTGCCGGCGAGCAACGCAGTCTTGCGGCAAAAACCCGGATGCGACGCTGTTTATGACCCGACCCGACCCCGTGTTGACACTGTATGGCAGACAAGACTGCCACTTGTGCGAGAAGATGTGGCTCGCCGTGGAGCCATGGTCCAAACGCTTGGGTTTTCGGCTGGTCGTGTGCAAGATCGAGGGCGACAGCGAGCTCGAAGCCCGCTATGGGCAGCGTATACCGGTGCTTGCCGACGGGGATGAGGAGATCTGTCATTTCTTTTTCAACGAGGCAAGCTTGCGCACCTGGTCGGCGAAGCGGCAAGCGAAAGAGCACGACAAGCCCGGCGCGTCGTGACCGCTGCGAAACGCCGGCGCTAACCTAGCCGCATGGACGAGAACGAGGACCCAAGACCCGTTCCACTCTATGAGCGCATCTATGCCGTGATACGGCAAATCCCACGCGGGTGTGTGGCCACCTATGGGCAGGTTGCCGCGATCGTCGGGAGCGGCAATCCTCGAACCGTTGGCTACGCGTTGTCATCGCTCCCCGACCGAAGCGATGTGCCCTGGCAGCGGGTGGTCAACAGGCAAGGACGGGTGAGTCCCCGTGCCGACGGTGCGGAGGACTCGCGCCAACGCGTGTTGCTGCTCGACGAAGGCGTCTTGTTTGACCGGCGTGGGTGCATCGACTTCGACGTCTACGGCTGGTACGGTCCGGACATCGAGTGGCTGGAGCGGCATGATTTCTATCCCGCTTCCAGACCGACCAACAAGCCTTAGCTCGAGCGGGAACGCAGATGCAGGTTATCCGTGCCTTTGAAGATGCAGATACCGCCGGCGTGACGGCCTTGTGGCGACGCGTGTTTCCCGATGCACCGCCGTGGAACGTCCCGGAGGACGATATTTGCCGCAAGCTCCAGACTCAACCGGAGCTGTTCTTTGTGGCCTGTCAAGGCACAGAGATCGTGGGGACGGTGATGGCGGGTCACGATGGACACCGCGGTTGGGTGCATCTGCTTGCCGTGAGCCCAGAGCTTCGCCGGCAGGGCTTGGGACAGGCGCTGATGAAGGCGGCCGAACAGGGGCTCGCGGCGCAAGGCTGTACCAAGCTCAACCTGCAGGTGCGTGCGGGCAATAAAGCGGTTTTAGGTTTTTACCGCGCTCTCGGGTACGAAGTCGAAGAACGCGTGAGCATGGGTAAGAGGCTGAGATAGCCCGCGTATGGCACCAGACTACATCGTACTCATCGTCGCCGACCTGGACCGCGCCCTCCGCTTCTACACCGACACCCTGGGGCTGCGCTTGGGCCACCGCTCCGGTGCCTACGCGCAGTTGGTCACCGGGGCGACACGGCTTGCACTTTATGAGCGCGACGCCATGCAAACCACACTCGGCATGACGCTCAGGGCACCGGCCGCCGATGCCCCCGGCTTCGAGCTCGGTTTCAAGGTGCCCGATGTGGATGCCGCGTGCGCCGAGGTGGCCGCCGCCGGTGCCGAGCTACTAACGCAACCAACCACGCGTCCTTGGGGGCAGCGCACTGCGTACTTGCGCGACCCCGACGGTCATCTAATCGAGCTCGCGCAAGACCTCAAAGCGCCGCCGGCAAAGCCGGGCGGGTCGCCCTGAGACCGTTGTCCCCGAGGGCAGTCCAACGTCAAAGCCGTACTTGCCATCCATCCTATCTGTTGCACGTCGCATCGCGCCCGCCCGTCATCCGCCGCCGGGTATTGATAAAATAGCGATACCTGCCATTGCGCGAGGCTCCGATGCCCATCAAATGTATTACGTTTGACCTGGATGACACACTGTGGGACTGCGACCCCGTAATTCGCGCGGCGGAGACCAAGTTCTACACCTGGCTAAGCGAGCAGTACCCCCGTATCACGCAACGCTACGGTGTAGAGGCGCTCGTGGACCACCGTCGCGAGCATTTCGCGCGGTATCCCGACATGTGGCACGACTTCACCTGGTTGCGCAAACGCTGGCTGGAGCATATCGCGCAAGAGTCGGGATATGATGACACGCTCGTGGAGACGGGGTTCCGCGTGTTTTGGGAGGCGCGCAACGACGTGGAGCTTTTCGAGCACGTCGAAGAGACGCTGGCCGAGCTGTCTGCTCGATATCGCGTCGGAGCGATCACCAACGGCAATGCCGATGTGCATCATATCGGTATCGGGCATTTTTTCGACTTTGTGGTGACGGCGGCCGACGCGGGAGCGTCGAAACCGGACCCGGGGATTTTCCAGGCGGCGCTTGGGCGCGCGGGGATCCCCGCCGCGCAGGCCGTACACATCGGCGATGACCCGGTACGCGACGTCATGGGCGCCAAGGCGGTGGGTATGTATGCGATCTGGGTGAATTTGACGCAGGAGGAATGGCGCGGTGACGCGTCGCCGGATGCCGAAGTTCACACCATTGGCGAGCTGCGCCGAGTCCTAAAGGATTTCGAGCCCTAGACCATTATCCGCTAGCCTGCGAACACGGCCGCGGGTGCAAAAGCTGACCGCGGATTGCACTACCGTGCACCCGTGACGAGGACGTTTATTTGGGGGAAGGGACCACAACGGCTACGCGCGAAAAGCCACCAAGCGGGACCGGCTCCGGTGTGGCTTCCTCGACCCAGCCGACCACGCCCGCGCACGAGGCGCAACGGGGCGTACGCATACGCGTCCTCCTGACCGCGGCATCGGCGGGGTTGATCTGTCTGGCCGTCGGCACGGTGCTGTATTTCGATGCCCGCAGCGCGCTGCTCAACACGCGTCAGCTCGTCGCGGGGAACACGGCACAAGTGGTCGACTCCGTGTTCGAGACGGTGCGCCGACACCTCGATGACGCGAAGGCACAGGTCCACTCCCTAGAGCGTATGGTGCAGCAGGGGCGGCTTTCGCTTGATGACGAAGAGTCAATGGCGCTCGCACTCGAGTCGACGCTTGCCGGTGCCCCCCAGGTGCAATCGATCGGCTTTGCCGCCTCGTCCGTCGACTTTATGGAGGCGATGCGAACCGCTGACGGCGTGCTCCTATACAGACAAACCCATACGGGGGGCGAGAACGTTCGCGATGCGCTCCTCGCCGCGCAGGCATCAAAAGAAGCGTTTTGGATGAACCCGATTTACCTCGGGCCACCGGTCAACGATATCGCTCTTTATGTGGTGATGCCCGTGCGCGTCGAAGGCGAATTCTTGGGCGCTTTCTTTGCCGCCGTCGGCGTCAACGAGCTCTCTAGCTTCTTGAACCGCATCGGGCGTCAGCACCGCGCCGTGCCATTTATCCTGGCTGCCGAGCAGA
>CAJHYW010000134.1_pt1 | contig 30252 bp, 30 predicted proteins | sample 9198811 | NCBI WGS metagenome assembly CAJHYW01 (sample SAMEA7708378, study PRJEB35096) | sediment metagenome | biome: marine neritic benthic zone biome [ENVO:01000025]; feature: sediment [ENVO:00002007]; material: shallow marine sediment [ENVO:03000034] sea grass bed [ENVO_01000059] ...
TACGTTAGATTGGAGTGCGGTCGCTGTCTAAAGAAAAGGCAAGTGTGTAAAGTTTCCCGGCCAAAAGCGCCTTCGACCACTGCCAACAGCGTTGTCCCCAAGGAGATCGAGCTCACACTCGACCACCTTATTCCAGCGGGTCTACAAACCTTTGGGTGGCGAATTCCTAAGGTGACGTCAAAAGTGTCGGCATCCCGATCACGATTTCGAAGTAGGTGGGTAACCAACGGCAGTTGCGCCATGCCCACCGGGGACAGCGACTGCCTCGTTCGATGACGCTATCCGCGTCACGGCGACGCCGAATAGGGTGTTTGCATTGACTTGTTGCGTTTGTCAGGAGTACTTTTCGCCGGGTGATTTGGCCAGCAACATCGAGGAGATTACGACATGCGAGACTGCTTCTGGGAGTGACGATGGCCGCCGCGTCCACAATGGCGATTGCCGGCGGGGCGGACGGCGTCTGGAAGACGCAGGTGAACCCTGACGGAGGGTATCTAGAAGTCACGATCGGCTCGTGCGAGTCGGATTCCACCAGGACTTGCGGCAAGATCTCCAATGCCTTCAACAAGCAGGGCGCGGATCCGAAGTACGCAAATCTGGGCAAGTTGATGGTTAAGGATATGAAGTCGGGCGACGGAGCAAAGTACTCGGGCGGCACGATCTGGGATCCGGAGGACGGCAAGACCTACAAGTCAAAGATGCACCTCAAGGGCGATGTGCTGGATGTGGAAGGTTGCGTGTCGTTTATCTGCAAGGGGCAGGACTGGACGCGAGTGAAGTAACGCGCCCGGCCGACTCTTGCCCGAAGCCCTCGGCTCGGCAAGGGTTTTCGTCCGCTCCCGCTGCTGGGCGGTCATTCGACGGATGAGTATTGACCGGCCAGCTGTGTGGTCGACTTTTGGCTGTCTCAAAACAACACGGCGGACGAAGAACCGCACGTTCCCGTCGCCCGCCGATTGATACCAAGTCCCTAGGCGGTTGGGCTTGTACGCCCGAAATCTGACCCGATTTACCAAGCATGCGGGACTTCGACCTCGTCGCTTCGCTCCTCACCAGGGCCGTGTCTAAAGTCGAGATCTATTTCAATTGCTTACAGCGAAGAATCAGCCTGAATCAGAGAAAACCTTTAGACAGTCCTGAGCCATAAATGGAACCTGCCCTTCGCGTCAACGATCTCGTCAAGGAGTTTCGTTTGGGGGACCGCCGGATACCGGTCTTGCGGGGTTTGTCGCTCGAGATCTCCGGTGGAGAACTGGTGGTGATCATGGGACCGAGTGGCTCGGGGAAGACCACCTTATTGAACTGTGTGTCGGCCATTGATACGCCAATGGCTGGACGCGTCACGGTGGGCGGGGAGACGGTCGACTACAGCTCGGAGCTTGTTAGAACTCGGCTGCGTCGCCAGCGCATCGGCATGGTGTTCCAATTCTTTAATCTTATCCCTACGCTGACGGCGCGGGAGAACATCGAGCTACCCTTCTTAATTGCACGCCAGAACCGTAGTGGCTTCTCGGTCGCGGTTGAGCAGATGATGAAACGGGTGGGACTGCAGGACCGTCATGACCATTATCCACATCAATTGTCCGGCGGAGAAATGCAGCTTGTCTCCATCGCACGTGCGCTTGTGAACTCGCCCACCTTATTGCTAGCCGATGAACCTACGGGCAACGTCAACCCCAAGGTGGGTCGTTCCATAATGCATACGCTCCGAGAAGCGGCCAAAGCGCAAAACGCCGCCGTACTGATGGTAACGCACAGTCCGGAGCACGCCGCGTGGGCCGACAGGGTTTGTTTTCTCAAAGACGGAGTGATTGCCGGCGAACATCGACAGCAAGGTTTAACGCAGAGTATCGCTCCGATCTATGAGCGTCTACTCGAGCTTGATATTTGAGCAGGATCGGGCCTGGTCGTCCGCATGAAGCTCAACCTTAGTATCTCGACTTATCTGGCGGCCAAGAGCCTCGCACGCCACCGGATGGTCGCTGCCACGACCGTGCTTGGTGTGGCCATCGGCATGACGGTCGTCGGTGCCATCCTGATCGTCGATTCAAACACGGTTCAAGAGTTCGGTGTAGAAGTCGTTGCGCCCGCGGAACCTGTCAAGGCGGCAGGGGAGGTCGAAGCGGTCAGTGCCTCGATGCTACCCGACATTACCGGCATTTCCTTTGTCAGAACGGGCCGCGGAGACAAAGCAAAAATGACTCTGGTGCCGACGCAAGAGGGTGTTGGGCGGGCAGCGAACCAAGACCTCGTTTCTTCTTTGCCAGCGAAGGGTGTGGAGGACTATCAAACCATGCGCCTCGCGGTGCGCCTCGCATCCTTGCTCGCGTTCTTGGTGGGCGCGACCTTGGTGTTCTACACCATGCGCTATTCGGTTGCGGCTCGTGCCCGTGAGTTCAGTCTGCTGCTGTGTCTTGGTGAGTTCAGAGTCAACCTCGGTGTGTCGATGCTGATTGAGAGCTTGGTGCTGGGCGGGTTGGGCACGTTGGTCGGACTGGGTCTCGCTTTCCCCACGGCCCAGCTTTTGCTGGGGCTTGGTATATCAACGACCGGTCAGGCACCGTCGGGCGGTTTTGTAATCCCGTGGTGGGAGCTGGTGGCGATGGGAGCCATCAGCGTCACCGTGGCAATACTCGGCGTGCTTAGTCCGATTCGTAGTCTTCACAAGCTCGAGATCGCTGAGGTTCTGCAGCCAAGGTTTATGTCGCACGACATAGACGAGCGCGATTTTCGCTCCCAAGGATTTGGCTGGCTCATCCCCATTGCGCTCGCCGCCACGTATGTCAGCGTAAGACCATTTCTGCAGTCGTGGTTGTCGGTAGTGCAGTTCTTTTTCCTCGAGCTGTTTGTGGCGACGCTGCTCGCGGTTGTGGTCCTATGGTGCGTGCGACCGCTCCTGCGTTGTGTACTTGGCATGTTCGAGAGACTCTTACAGCCCGTATTTCCATTGGAATCGCAGCTCACGGGTCGGCGCATCAGGTTAACGAGTCACAAGATCGCATTCTCGGTTGCGGGCGTGACTCTGGTCTTCAGTTTTCTGACGGGCTTGCACGATATTACCCGCAGCCTAAAGCACGAAATCCATACATGGGCGGCGCAGGCTCTCACGCCTTACGCTTACTTCGAACGCCGCTTCGCTGGGCCAATGGCTGAAGACGAGCTGAGGTCTCAGGTCGAGACGCGAGGTCTGGATTTCTTCCGTTTGTCTCCACTGGTCGGCGGCCCGTTTCCGTTTCGTTTGATCAACACCAGCGACCTCAATCCATACTTATTAGCGCGTGGTCGGTCCCCGCTGACCCCAGACACCGTGATTGTGACGCCTACCCTGGCTGCTCGCTTTGGCCTACAAGCGGGTGACGTGGTTGAGGTAGAGACGTCTACGGACTTGCATCGCTTCGAAGTCATAGAGCTGACCGATGACATTGGCTTTTATGCACGAAACGGCCGCTATGTAGACCTCAAATCATACGCGCTGTTTAGCCACAAGGCGCCGCTGTTCCAGGGTGGTTTTGATAGCCTTGTTGGTGCCTTTGCAATGGCGCGCTCGGTGGACGCTAAGCGTCCCTATCGACGGCGGAGCGCGGAAACCGACCTCTATCCTTACTACCGACTCGTCAAACATGGCTTCGGTCTGGGCGTGTGGCAGAAACGCGAGATCGACAAAGACTTTTTGATCTTCGACTTTATCCTGTTGATGACAGTTGTTCTCGCATGCGTTGGGGTTGCCAACAATATGCTCATCCAAGTGCGCGCCCGGGACCGTGAGATTTCGGTGTTGCGTACCATCGGGATTAGTCGTTGGCAAGTCACTCGGTTGCTGCTCGCCGAGGGTTTGATCATCGGCGTTACCGGCGCCACGCTGGCGGTAGTCCTTGGCAACGCACTGGGGTTCCTGAGTGTTTCATTTCTGGACCGCTTTACCCTGTTTCAGTACGAGTTTCTTTTCTCAGTGCCCGGTACGGTCGCGGTGATCGCGTTAGCGGTTATTACTTGCTCAATGGCGGCGATTTACCCAGCCATAGTGGCTGTACGCACGGTATCCGCGGAGGCGCTCAGCTACGAGTAAGTGCCGCTTCGATTTGCGGCTTGGTGGCGCCAACGGCATTGGGGTTTGCCTTGTGACGAGGGTTTGCCGCCAGGAGTGCGGCTAGCGAGCGCCGTTGCTTGGCCGCGATCTTAGAAGGCGTGTCACCACGCTTGACCGTGTACATGGTCGGGTTCTCCACCAACGGGCCCAGGCCGCGTAGAGTATAAGGTCCAACCCGCCGGTCGCCAGAAGCGAGTCGTATCGGTCGCTGCACGGGTCTGAGGAGGGGCTGGGAGACGCCCATCGGTGTAAATGATTGTAGAATCGACGCTGGCCACGCGACGTCTGACGGGAGTGTTTGGCATGTCCGGTGTTGGGCCGGCGTGTACATCCCGTCATGCTGCGTGCTTCCGAACGCCGAGGCCCGCATGGGCCTTGACGCTTAGCGGGCGTTGACCGGGGATTGGAAACATGACTGATACGGATTCGGCCGAGCTCGCCTATCACTATCCGCTGTTGATAAGGCATCTGCTGCACACGCCGCTTTTGTGTTCGCCGACGCAGGAGATCGTCAGCGGTGACACCGAGCGCTACGATTACCGGACGTTTCGCGAGCGCATCGGCCGTCTGGCGAGTGGACTCGTATCTTTGGGGGTCGGCGCCGGCGACACAGTCGCGGTGATGGATTGGGACAGTCACCGATACCTCGAGTGTTTCTTCGCCGTGCCGATGCTGGGTGCGGTATTGCACACGATAAACGTGCGTCTCTCACCCGAGCAGATCCTCTATACCATCAATCACGCCGAGGACGACATCATTCTCGTCAACGCGGACTTTATACCGCTTCTGGCGCAGATCTCGGGTCGGTTTGAGCGGCCAGTCAAGACGGTCTTGCTCCAGGACGGTTTGGGCTCCGAGGAGCTGCCCGCCGGGTTTGCGTGCGCCTACGAGGCCCTGTTGCAAAGGTCGGCTCCGGACTTCGTGTTCGAAGACTTCGATGAGTGTACGCGGGCCACGACCTTCTATACCACGGGCACGACGGGTGAACCCAAAGCGGTCGCTTACTCCCACCGCCAGCTCGTGCTCCACACGCTCGGTCTCTTGGCAGGCTTTGGCCCCGCAGCGGGAAACAGTCGCTTGCACAAGGGCGATGTGTACATGCCCATAACACCCATGTTCCACGTCCACGGCTGGGGCTTTCCCTACGCCGCCACCTTGATGGGAATCAAGCAGGTATATCCTGGACGCTATGCCCCAGCGACGCTGCTCGGTTTGATCGAGCGCGAGCGTGTCAGCTTCTCGCATTGTGTGCCCACGATTTTGCATATGCTGCTCAGCGCGCCGGAATCATGCGACGTCGATTTATCCGGATGGAAGGTCATTGTTGGCGGGGCGGCATTGCCGCAAGGTCTTGCAAAGACGGCTTTAGAGCGCGGGGTGGATGTCTTCGCCGCCTATGGAATGTCGGAAACCTGTCCTTTCTTGACCCTGGCGGAGGTCCCAGCGTCAGCGGGCAATGACGATGAGACGATAGCGCAGCGGTGCATGACCGGCAAGCCCGGTCCGCTCGTCGAGCTTCGGGTTGTCACGCCTGATTTTGCCGAGGTGGCGCACGATGGGAAAACGACGGGCGAAGTTGTCGCTCGGGCACCCTGGTTGACCAGCGGCTATATCAAGAATCCCGAAGGGTCTGAGGCCCTGTGGCGCAACGGTTATTTGCACACGGGTGATGTAGGACACATGGACAGCTCGGGGTCGCTCCAGATTACCGACCGCATGAAAGACGTTATAAAGTCTGGGGGCGAATGGATCTCTTCGCTGGACCTCGAGAGCATTGCGTCGCGCTGCGAGGGGGTTGGCGAAGTGGCGGCTATCGGTGTGCCGGACGCTCGTTGGGGCGAGCGTCCGCTGCTACTGGTTGTCAGGAGGCCGGAGTCAGAGACCACGGTTACGGCCGATGACATACGCAATGCCATTCGCACGCAGGTGACAGCGGGCCGCATCTCCCGATGGGCGGTCCCCGAGCGCGTGGAGTTTGTAGAGAAGCTGGATAAAACGAGCGTGGGCAAGCTAGACAAGAAGGCGTTGCGTACTCGCTACGCCGGTGACATCAAGCCGCGTTGAGGAGCAAAGCCGTGTCCGCACAGACCAAGCAGCATCTTTTGCCAGACCACGTTGAAGCCCGGGTGAAGTATCTAGCCCATGCGAGCGGGCTCAAGGCCTACGTCCCTTCGGTGGGCGGTGGCGACGTCACCGAGCATAAGGGCGAGTATGTCATAAAGACCGTGACCATCCACAACGCGCGGGGCCGCGCCGAGGGACTGAGTCTGGACTGTGAGGGCTTCGTTCTGATACCCGAGCGCAGCGCAGTGAGCGACTTTTATGACGATGACCAAATCGCCGCGGTTTATGACGCCGAGCTAGAGGCGTTGCTCAGACGCGTCACGGGTGCAGCCCGCGTCGAGATCTTCGACCATACGCGGCGTGCTACGTCCCTCGAGACTCAGAAGCAGAGAATGATCCGCGAGCCCGCCACGCTGATTCATGGTGACTACACGGCCCGTTCGGGACCACGCCGGCTGCGCGACCACTTTGCGGATGCCCCCGATGAGGCGGAGGCGCTGCTTCGCCATCGTGTTGCCATCGTGAACGTCTGGCGCTCTATCGCGGGCACTGTGCGGAGCGCGCCGCTAGCGATGTGTGATGCTTCGAGCGTGGCGCCTGGCGACCTCGTTCCAGTTGAGCGCCAGGCCAAGGAGCGTATTGGTGAGATCCACCTTGCGCTGCCCAACCGCGCACATCGCTGGTACTACTTCCCGGAGATGACTGCTGATGAGGCGTTGCTTTTCAAGACATATGACTCCGCCACCGACGGCCGCGCCCGCTTTACCGTCCACACCTCCTTTGACGACCGCTCGGCTCCGTCCGATGTGTCACCACGGGAGAGCATCGAGACGCGCTGCTTTGTGTTCTTCTGAGGTCCGCGCTCGCCGTCCAATCCATCAAAAAGGGGCCTCAACCCAGTGCTATCGGTCTTGAACCAAAAAGGGGCTCGAGCGGGGCACCACTCGTTGTTTGAACTAAGCTTGTAGTTAGCACCAGCGCATGGTTGGAAGTGGTATTTTGTTCCAAGCACGTCACGTGCGGACATCGACGCTACCAGGGCGCTACATCATCACAATCTTGGATTGATGACCAGTTTGACCGAACGCGCTGTTTCACGCGAAGGCGCTGCGGGCACCGGATTCACCATGGGTGACCTGCTCGGAGGATTGGCCGGGACCGCAGTGGCGTTGCCGCAGTCGATGGGGCTTGGCGTCGCTCTCTTTCTGACAATGGGGTTTGACGCATCTACCGGTGCGTTGGCTGGTCTGATCGGGGCAGCGGCCCTGTCCTTGTTCTCCGGTATGGCCGGTGCCACCGTCGGCATGATCAGCGCGCCAAACGGACCGGTCACCATGCTGCTCGCGGCAAGTCTGGCTGCAGTAGCGGCTCAGGGTGTCCAGGGCCAGGACATCCTGCTCGCCCTCATTGCCATCATGCTCTTGACCGGGCTTCTGCAGTTCTTGTTGGGCATCACGGGGAGTGGTCAGCTGGTCAAGTTCATCCCCTACCCGGTGGTTGCCGGGCTAGTTACGGGGATTGGTGTGCTCATGGTCGCATCCCAGCTCCGGGCGCTTTCCGGTGAGGAGGCCAAAGCGATGGGCTGGGGTTGGACGATGGTACCCGTGATCACGGCGCTCATTACCTTTAGTGCCATCGAGCTCGCGCCCCGAGTCTTGCCGCGTGTACCGGCTATCATCAGCGGGCTGGTGCTCGGTGTTCTCGTCTTTCATCTGATTATGTTCGCCTTTCCGGCCACAGCCCCGGAGTCTTGGTTGGTCGGCACCATTCCGGGTGTGGGCGCCCTGCAGTTCGACGTGAACATGTCAATGCTTGCGGGCTTGCCGTGGCAGGTGATCTTGGTCTCGGCAATGACCTTGACCGTGCTCGCCTCGGTTGACTGCCTGCTCACCGCCGTAGTTGCTGACGAGGAGACGGGCGAACGACACGATGCGAGCAAGGAGCTCATTGCGCAGGGCATCGGACAAGCCGTGGCGGGGTTGCTCGGTGGTATCGGCGGCGGTGGAACCAAGGGCTCGACACTGGTTGCGGCGAAGACGGGTGGCCGGCGTTGGGCTGCCTTGGTCTCCAGCATGACCTTTGTTTTTCTGATCTTATTTCTCGGGCCCGTTGGTGAGGTGCTCCCGGTGAGTGTCCTCGCCGGGGTAATCCTGTACGTCGGGGTCAATCTCTTCGAGTGGAACATGCTACGCTGGCTGCGGCGCAGGGCAACGCGTTTGGATGGGATCATCGCCTTGCTGGTGGTCATCACCACGCTTGCCTTCGACCTCACGGTCGGGGTGGCCGTTGGGGTGGCAGGTGCAGTCCTGCTTTTTGTTAGGCGGCAAGTGCGCGCGCCGGTGATCCACGTGCGTGCCACGGGTGAAACGCACCGTTCGCTGCACTACCGAAGCGAGGCGGAGCGTCGACTTCTGGATGAGTACGGTGCCCGCATCGTGTACATCGAGCTGCGCGGCAACTTGTTCTTTGGCACCGTTGACCGTTTGTTCACGGAGCTGATGTCCGACCTCAACCGGCCCGTGTGGATGATCCTCAATATGCGCCGCGTGCAGTCGATGGACCTGTCGGGGATCAACTTGTTCCGCCAGATGACCAAGCGGCTGGACGCGCACGGTGGGCGGATGCTCTATTCGAATGTGCGCAAGAGCGGTGTGATGGGCCGCAAGATGCACAAGCTCTTGCGTTGGCTTGGTCCCGAAGCCGAGCTTCCTAAGGTGAAGACCTTCAAGAGCACGGATGCCGCTCTGGAGTATGCGGAGAACGAGCTTTTAAAAAGCCTCGGTCATGCGCCGAATATGGGACCACGGCGTGCCGAGCTCGAGCATAGTGAGACCTTCCGGCGTCTGCGCCCCATGACGCGGGAGGCGGTGCGGGCGGTGATGCGCCCGGTGAAGCTCAAACGCAAGGACATGGTGTACGGCTATGAGGAATTCGGCGACGCCCTGTACTTTATCGTGGAGGGTGAGGTTGAGATCCGGCTTCCGACGCGAGTCTATCACTACAAACGGTTGGCAAAGCTGGGCCCCGGGTCCTTCTTTGGCGAGGACGCCTTCATGGACCCCGCACCGAGAAGCGCGGCTGCGGTGGTGACCCGGGATGCCGAGCTGCTAATGCTCGACCGTCAGTGTCTCGAGTCGCTCAGCGAGAGAAGGCAACGGGAAGCCTGGTCCGTGCTCTATGAAATCGGGGGCTCCCTGGCCCGACAGCTACGCTGGACTCAGGAAGAGCTCAGGCGACTCGAAAGATGGTAGGTGCACGACCTGACGCTATCTGTTGGTATCGTCGGTCATTCGCTAACGGGTACGGACGCGCCGTGGCTCGAGTTCCACGGACCCGATGGAGGTATCCGAGGTTTGCGCAAGGTTAGGGGGCGCTATACCGGTCGATGGAGGGTCGATGGCCCCCTGCTGTGCCTAGCCTATTTTGCCGATGTGTCGCACAATGACTGTTGGACCTTCGCACTAGAGGCCAATGAGGTCCGCTTTTATGACAAAAGCACGGGTCGGCTCGACGGGTCGGTGGCCTTGCGTCTGGACGCTAATCCGAAGAATCTCTGACTGCCCATTTGGACTGGACGCTGACAACCGGGCACGCGATCGCCTACGATGAGACCCCGGGTCAGGCATGGCAGGAGCACGGAGACCGACATGAACCTAAAAAAACAAGCCCAAACGATGGTGGACAGAACCGCTAGCACGCTGGGCGTATCGCTGAGTGAGTCACAGTCCAAGGAGCTTAATCAAATTATCGAGCAAGCGCTGATCGACGCGGTCGTCGCGGCCTCGACGCACAGTAGCGAGGCGGCAATGCAGTGTTGCAGCGCGGACCGGGACCTTGCGCACAAGATCGCGGAGCGCATCGAACTCGCTAACAAGGCGTTGATTGCAAATCTTTCCGGTATGCGCTGACCCGCAAACGGCTTTAGGTTCCCGCGTCTCGTAGCCCAGACCTTAGCGGGTCGAGGTGATGAGAATAACGCTTCCACCGTTCAACTGCATGCGTGTAGATGGGTTGGCGTACCTGCCAAACGCTGTTGGTAAGTACGGTTCGTTTGTTTTGATAGAACTCGAGACATCGGTCATCCCATTTAAGGCCACAGCGCTCGACCAAACGACGGGCAGTCGCTTCGGTGTCGCGGACCAAATGCTCGTAGCGAACCGGGTAAACCCGCTCTCCCAATACGTGGTCCCAATGAGACATCAGGCGAGAATACTCTCGATAGTGGCGGCCGATATTGAATAGGTCCCACGAAAATGCCACGTTTGGAAGCTCTCTGAAGAAAATGGACACGCACGTATCCATGGCGTCGCGCTGACAGTGAATGATATGGGCGCGTGGGAATGTCATCGCGATCATTCCGAGGTGAATGTAGTTGCTGAGCAGCTTGTCGGTTACGTGCCGTGCACTTGGCGCGTCTCGCCGCAGACGGCGCAGGTAGCTTTCGGTCAACGCGAGCACGTCGCGTTCCCCCAGCTCTGCGAGGTAGGTCGAGTAATGGGCGCCGGTGTCGCCATAGGTACGCTGACCAAAGCGAACGAGTTCGAAGAACCTGAATTCTCCGGCACCGCCAACCTGAGGATGACTGCTCAGTATTTGTTCCACCAGCGTCGACCCGGAGCGGGGCATGCCGATAATGAAGACGGGTGTGTCCGAATCGCTAGCGCCGGGGAGCCCCCGTTCTAAACGCTCCCGCGTGAACTGCTCGATGACCCGGTCGATCACTGTCGTGTGTTGGTCGTGGTCGTAGCGGGCGCTTGTCCCACCAAGCTCGTTAGCCGATGCATAGTGCTCGAATGCCTGGTCATATTGGCCGACATCATCGAGCATCTTGGCGAGCGCGAAGTGTAGATACATCATGTCGTCGGTGGGGAGTCCCGGTTGCGCGATGAGCGCTCGCAAGCGTTCGATCGATGAAACATCGATGGTGGAGGGGCCACTGATGGCGGAGAGGTTCTTCCAGGCGAGTGCTAGCGCCGGGTCCAAACCCAAAGCGCGTTGGAAGCAGGCGCGTGCCTCATCGATCTCCCCCACGGAAAGCAACACGGCGCCAAGGTTGTTTTGTGTGGCCGCCCGGTCCGGGTCGAGTGCGAGCGCATGCCGATACGCATCCTCCGCCGTCTGCATTTGACCGGCACCGTGTAACGCATCGCCTAGCGCGTTGTGTATGAATGCGCTGTCGGTGTCGAGACACGCGGCCCTATCCAGATCGGCGATTGCGAGCTCCAAATCACCTTGCGCCGAGTGGGCGATGCCGCGATGTGCGAGAAACATGGTGTCTTCGGGCTGGTATCGCAAGCCCTTCGTGCACGCGGCAATAGCGGCTGCGGCATCACCTGCGCTCGCATAGTATTCGACCAGCGTGTGCAAGCTTTCCAAGCAGCTGTCCTCGGTCGCTAATGACAAGTAAAGGGCCGATTCGCGCGCTGAGCTTTCCTTCCGCAGCCGCTCCACAGGGGATAACTCCGCGACGCCGGCCTCCCTAGCTGATATCCGTTGGCCGCGAAGTACGTCGACCTTGTCCACGTCCGTTAGCGGCGACGCGATCTTCGCCCAGAGGTCATGGTAGCGGGTCTCCCGCGGCGCTAGACGAAGCGCGTCACGGCATGCCTGCTGCGCCGCTGCAAGGTCACCTGTCCGTTGCAATATGTCCGCAAGGTTGGCAAAGACTGGCGCCACCTCCGGCGCAAATCTGCTCGCGGCTCGCGCGGCATTGGCGGCGGCCGGCAGATCGCCCAAGGCCTTTAGGGCAAGACTGAGATTGTGCAGCGCCTGGGCATCGTCTGGCCGAGAACGCAGAACCACGCCAAGGCATTCGATGGATTCCTCGAAGCGGCCGATCTCTCTCAAAGCCACGCCAAGATTGGTACGGAAGTCGCAGTTGCGCGGGTCGCCGACCAGCGCCGCTTCGAAGGCCGCCACGGCTCCCGGCAGGTCGCCGCCTTCGTATTTGAGCAACCCCAAGTTGTTATGGGCCAAGCTATGACCGGGTTCCAGCAACAAGGTAATGCGATAGGCGGACATCGCAGCGTAGGTGTCGCCGCGGGCACGCAGAGTGTCAGCGAGGCTGTTGTGATAGTCCGGCTCTTCTGGGTGCGCATCTACCGCAACCCGTATGAGCGTTAGTGCCTCGTCGTAGCGCGCCGTCTGCAAACACACCAAACCGAGCAGGTAGGAGGCTCTTGGATGTCCCGGGTGCTCGTGCAGGACTCCCAGGCAAAGCGGCTCCGCTGCAGCCCAGTCCCCCACAGTCAGCAGGCGTCTAGCGTTGTCCAGGTCGGGCTCGACGGGCCGCCCGACAGGGTTGGACGTCGCCGAGGTCTCTTGGCTATGAGGGGTGTGCGATGACGTTGACAATCAGGTCGCTGAGCAAGGCGTGTTCTAGTTGACGCAGTGTAATCGCGCCGCCGCTTGCCATAAAGCGCTGTACACCGCGAAGAGTCGGTGGCCACGTGGCACGCCGACCTTGGGTCACCACCACTATAATGGTGTCTTCGGTGTTAGGATAGCAGCGCGTTTCTCACAATCGGAGGTCGTCATGGCTAGCTGGAAATCCACGGGAATGAGGGGCGCTGATGTCCGAGCGTGCTGAAGTCCTGCATACGCCGACCCGTAAGGTTAACGTAGCATACAGTTTCGACCGCGGCGCGGCGGAACACAAAATCGGGTTGCTCGCCTTGAGCACCGACCAAACCACGGAATACGATTTTGTCCGCATGCTGCCGAGCGAAGGCGTGATGTTCTACACGAGTCGTGTGTATGTAACGAATCCGATCACCGTGGAGAATCTGCGCAAAATGGGCTCGCAGCTTAGCGATGCGGCGGCCCGCATTTTGCCGGAAGTGGAGCTTGGCGCGGTTGCCTACAGCTGCACGTCGGGTACGGTCGCACTTGGTCACGAGGAAGTGGAACGGCAGGTCCAAAAGGGGCGCCCTGGCGTAGCCGTCGTTACGCCGATCAACGCGGCGCTCGCGGCGTTCCGAGCGCTTGGGGTGGAGCGTATATCGTTGCTCACGCCGTACATCGACGAGGTCAACCAAGCGATGCGCGAGTATGTCCAGACACGCGGTGTGGATGTGCTGAACATAGGTGGGTTTTGTCTAGACAATGACTTCGATATGGCACGTCTGCCGCCCGCCGCCATCGAGGAGGCGGCCGTGGAGATTTGCGACGACCAGGCTGATGCGCTGTTTATCTCTTGCACGGCCATTCGCTCCGCAGAGACCGTCGAGCGATTGGAATCGCGGCTTTCAAAACCCGTGCTCACCAGCAACCAGTGTATGTTTTGGGAGTCTGTTCGCCGCGCCGGCTATCAGGTTCCCATCGAAGGCCACGGCCAACTCCTACATCACGCCTAGCTCAGTCGGATTATACCGTTGAAGCCGGCGGCCCGGGCATCTTGCCCATAGCTCTAATCCTCTCTTTGTCCTTGTGTAGGTGACCGGAACAAACACATCCGGAAACTGCCACGCGTCGCGGTCGGAGCCGGTGTGACCCGCGTTGCACTTTGCGGTGTCACGCTGGATTCACTGTCCATCCAGCACTACTCGATGCTTGACACGAATGTTTGCGCTACAACACACGCCGCGAAACTCGACCGCGCAAATACAAGCGGTGTCGCTATGCTTATGCGTGCACTAAACATACCTAAGCGGGTTGGACCATGAGTCAGTATTGCGCGACGGACGCAGAACGGATTCACCAAGTGTACACGCACGGTCGTCGAGCCTTTTTGACGGGCGAAGGTCACGACATAAACCCGCATCGAGAAGACCCCATCCTAGCGATGTGGTGGCGCCAAGGTTGGACTGAAGCACTCGCGGACTGGATGAAAAAATCTTCGAAGTAGTCAACAGATAGAACCGGCTCACTAGAAAGATGAACCGGGTTTGGCGAGGAAGGCGAGCTCCTCCATCGTCGACTGCCTGCCCAGCAGTGTGTTTCGGTGCGGAAAACGACCAAATTCCGCGACCACATTTCGATGTCGGACGGCGTAATTCAAACAACCCTCGAACACCTCTTTCTCCGCATCGCTAACATCGTTTAACAGCTTGGTGTAGAGCGCGACCGATGTGTCTTGATGCTCCAGGGATTCCGAATGTTGGAGCGGCAAGTAGAAAAACCACCGCTCGACTGGTCGCAGCGACGTATCGACGCTCTGCGCGACGCCGCTCAAACACCAATTTAGCGCAAGCGTGTCATAGGCGAAGGTCTGACGGGAGCCACGATAAATGTGGCGCGGGAATTGATCGGTTAGCAGGACCAGGGCGAGACGACCGCCGCGTGTCGCCTCCCACCCGTTTAGCCGATGCTCCGCGGCCTCATCGACCAGTCCAAGAAAGCGCTCGCGTATTTCCCGGTCGGCGTCCGCGCTCTTTGACCACCATAGCGTCGCCTTTTTCTTTGCGGTTTCTATGGCGTCGCTTGGTCGGTCGCCAAACCAAAATGCCAAGACCTCCTGCGGGCAAATGGATGAGGTCTTAGTCTGCACAAATTTCGAGTCGGGTAAGACCTTGGCGTGACCGCGAGGTCAAAGGTCGATACTCAACAGTGTTTAGTTCCTCAGGATTTGTCGTGATGCTCGTCGGCCAGCATGCTCTCGACCATTCGTTCCGCCTGGTGGAACCCTGCCGCGGCTTCGTCGGTCTCTTTGAGGCACTTTAGAAGAATGTCCCGGGGGGCTCCAGCGCTCGTTTGGAGCAAAACCAAGGGTGTGCTCTCACCGGGATGAATGCTGAGGGTCGCGGTGCAGCCGCTCACCTGCTCGAATGTCCTGAGTCCGGCCGCCAGGGCATTCAATGCGCCGAGGTCGGCCATGCCACGGTTTATGGGTCGAAGCACGGCAAAGGCGGATTCGTCATCAATCCAATGGGCGCCGTGTACGTGCAGTCGGTATGACTGAAGCACCTCGCGCAAAGTCCAATCTTCTTTATTGTTCATCAGCTTCTCCGGTCCCCCCCAACCTAACGTTCCAACGACTGCTAAGGGTGCAGACACTACGCCAGGGCCAAGGTTCGAAGCGTATGCTACCGACCGAAACACCCGCTTAGCAAGCGATGGTTTTTCCTAGATGGGAATGGGGCGACCGAGAGCCTGCGGGGCCCTGCTGACGGCTCCGTAGACGGCCCGTTTTGACGCCTTGTATTCAGTCGCTCGAGGAGGAGTGTGCCCGACCAGGGGCCACGTCTAGACCAAGGCTAGAGCGAGGGTTTGGGTATCGGCGCGTCCTGGTCTTGCGGGTCGGAAAAGTTGAGCTCGATGGAAACACCCTGTGGGTCTTCGATAAAGACTTGTCGCATCCGCCGGCCGGGCACGTTGTAGACCTCGAAACGAAGGCCTGCCTCGATGATGTTGCTCAGCGTTCGCTCGATGTCCCGTGCATCCAGCGCTATGTGGTCTATGGGCAGCGTGCTTCCACCATGGGGGTCGTCGGAGACGCTGATATGGATAAGCGGCTCACCGTTCGCATAGAGCCAAGCCCCTTCGTTACCAAAAGGCGGCCGCTCACCCTCCGAAAACCCGAGAACCTCGGTGTAGAAACGCACCAGCTCCGGAAGCTTGTCGGTGCGAAAGTTGACGTGGTCGATGCCGCGGATCATAGGCCTACGAGTGTAACGAATACGGGTGATCGCGAACATAGCGCCGGGTCCCGGGCGCGAGGCCGTCATCCGGCGCAAACGTTTGCCGCAGGGTGACTTTGCGTACACGCTGGGCGCCCGGGTTCGGGATAGGCTATCGGGCATCCGCTTATTCGAGGGAGTGTTTGCGATGCAACTGTTCAACATCGACGAGATTCCTCTTCCACCCGCCGACGAAAGACGCACATGGGCTGACCGAGTGCATGATGACGCACTGTCGCGCGGCATTAATCCGGTCCACTAGATCAGCCGGGTGAGCTTCGGCAAGGGTTGGCACTCCGCTGAGGACCTCGTCCGCGAGGCAGGTCATTTACTCACCGCCGCTCGTCCAGTCCGCAGATGTGTCGGGATTGCTTACAGTTCTCAAGACTAAAATTATAAATCACTCGAAATATCTTTTATATAATTTTGATTAGCATATATTTTATTATTCAGCGGCGCAACATTTGCATAGCTTGAAGAAACCACAAAGTGGGCGCCGCCACTATTGGGCGAGCGTCTCAGGAGCGGCGAATGTTGGCAGCGATGGGGAGGAGACTGGCGCTCAGCAGCCTGGTGGCAGGCCTGTTATGCGGTTGCATGGAGAATCGTGCAATCGAGGAACGCCTGACAGGCGAGCTGGTACGTGACGCAAAGGCGTGTCTTGGCAAGTCTTATCTAGAAACCGCCTGGGGCGTCCGATGGGACCGATATCTGCTGTCACGTTCTTGCATCATCGAGGCTGACCAGGCCGAAGGGCGTTTGACGACCGTCTCGGTGCAAGGCTCGCCAACGGTCTGTTACAGCCTCGCACACAGTTGTCTGTAGCTCGCATCCCGTCGGTCGGGCGCGCCGCCGCCCCTACGTGGCGCACGCGCGTTGCCGCGGCGCCTCGTAGAAAATATCTATTTAGGAGGATGGCTCCTGGTAAGTGCCGCCATTACGTGATTTCAGCGCCCACTGTAGGGAGGCTGGGACGTCATTTTGGTGCGCGGAAACCGCTGCCAATGCACGCTCGACAGCTATCTTTGCCTGCCGTATCGCCTCGAGTGCCTCTAGCAAGTCGGTCTTCGTCTCAGAGAGCTTACGTTGCTTGACCGTTTCACCCATATCTGACCTCCGATATTTCGTGTAACTATGTTCCGCTGCATGAGTTATGCCATCAATTAATAATCATGATGTTATGCAGCGTCTTTAATGTATTAGCTTCACTGTTGTAAATCCGACCGACACATTATATGTCGCCGCCTTCCTAGGCGCCTCACCCCCGTCGCCCTTACTCCGAAGGAATTCCATAAAAAACAGGGCACTAGCGTCGTTCTACGGCCAGGTTACAGCGTGTAAGAATTCCCGACAGGTGTTCGGTTCCCGACCGCGAATGCAATCGAACCGATTGCCGGGCCCCGCGGGACGCGCTGGGTCGTGATCACCGGGCGCTGGGAGACTTTAATCCGCAGGGGTCGACTCATGCTTCGACTGGGGCCGACCCGACGAGCGGTGCGCGTTAGTTGGTGCCGACCAATGCAATCGAGCCAGCGCTGACGTTTGAGAGGCTCTGCAGCACCCCTCCGTCGATCTCCATGTACCGCCGCACTTGAAAATACACCGTCTTGTCGCCGGGCCCTTGGCTAAGCTCGAACTCTCGCGGAGTATCAAAGCTTTTCCAAGCCGCCCCCTGGAAGTCGGCACGCTCGCTCGCTCGATAGTGTGTCGGCTGCCCCGCGACTTTTGCGGAAAGGACGACTGACCGTTTCGCCGTCTGCTTCTGGCCCTCGTTTATAAGAAAGTTGCGGACCATAAAGCCGGGCGTCTCCTCCGTCTCGGGCTCTTCGTCGGCAGCCACCGCGCCAGCGCAAGCGGGTCCCAAGCCACCGGGACGCAACGTCACCGCCAAGATGCGGTTTGCCTCTGATGGCAGATCATCGCGACGGTAGCCGCGGTACTGCGTTTTTGACACCGTTAAGACCAGCGCGGTTCGCGGGATTTCGTTGAACACAACGCGTCCGCTGGCATCGGTCAAACGCGCACCAAACTGGCTGTGGTCGGCGGAGGTTCCAAGGCAAACCGATGCACCAGCGAGGGGGCTTCCAGACTTGCTATCCACGACCGTGACACCAACATCGGGCAGGGGGCCGGCGACGGCCCCCGCGACTATCGTGCAGGCTAAGCCGATGCCGCTCAATACTCGAAATATGCCGCTCATTGAGGATTCCTCTTCTGCAATGACTCTATGTCGAATCAATGCAATATTTGTACTCATATCGTAAAAGACGCCCGTCATCAGTAGCTTAGGCACGGGTCGGGCCCATGGGCGCGTCTCGAATGTAAAGAATTCCGACGCATGTTTAGCGCTATCATAACGACATGGGTGTCGGCCCGGAACGTCTTCTGAATCCTGCCCCACGGACGGGGCGAACGATCGGTGTGGCGGGACTAGCGACTGGTGGCGCTAGCCACCGATGAAGGACATCTCTACCTTGGGAACCGCGGTAGTTTCCGTGGTGCGGTCGAGTGAATAGCGGTCTCGACGCCGGCTCCAAGCGGAGAGTAGGGCCGTCTTGATGTATTCGTCCGAGGCGCCTTCTCTGAGCAGGCGTTTCAAGTCTTGACCGCTCGACGCAAACAAACAGGTGTACAAGGATCCGTCCGCCGAAAGCCGGGCGCGCGAGCAGCTCGCGCAAAACGGTTGGGTCACCGACGCAATAATACCGATCTCTCCACCGCCGTCCTTATAGCGCCACCGCTTTGCTACTTCACCATGGTAATTCGGTGACGCCGGTTCGATTGCAAGCTCGTCACTGACAAGCTGGAGGATCTCCGTTGCCGGGACCACCTCATCGAGCCGCCATCCGTTGGTGCTGCCGACGTCCATGTACTCGATAAAGCGCAGGATATGCCCACTACCATGAAAGTGGCGGGCCATCGAAGGCACGCTGTGGTCATTGACCCCGCGCTTGACAACCATATTGATCTTGATTGGTGCCAGACCGCAGGCGCTTGCGTTGTCAATGGCCTCAAGTACTTTACGAACCGGGAATCCCACGTCGTTCATTACCTTGAACGTTTGGTCATCGAGTGAATCCAGACTGATGGTGACCCGGGCAAGCCCAGCATCGCGTAACGATTGGGCCCGTGCACGCGTCAGTAGCGCGCCATTGGTCGTCAGACTCAGGTCTTCGATGCCGGGAATGCGTGCCAGCATCCCGACCAGACGCTCGAGGTTGCGCCGCACGAGAGGTTCGCCCCCCGTGAGGCGAATTTTTCGGACACCACACTGGCTGAGAAGTCTCGCCACACGCTCAATCTCCTCGAAAGACAGCAATTGCGCCCGTCTGAGAAACTCGTAGCGTGCTCCGAAAACTTCCTTGGGCATGCAGTAGGGGCACCGAAAATTACAACGGTCGGTGACCGAGATTCTCAGATCTCTGAGTGCTCGCCCGAGGGTGTCGGTTGCGGTTGGCGTGTTGGACATCGAAAACTGGTCAGATTTTTGCCTAGACGCATCGCATCATACAATGAAGGTGAACGGCACTCTAGACGGGCAGGTCATGGGACGAGACAGGGGGCTGGTGGGCAGCTTTGGTCAAGCGGTCCGCGGCGCTGGCCGAGATGCGCCACGCTGAAGAAACGGTGTACAGCGTGCGAGCGATGCAGCCCCGGGATGCGGCGTCGGTTTGTGCGATATATAACCAGGGGATAGACGACCGGCTCGCTACGCTGGAAACGCGCAAACGTACGCCCGCAGAGCAGGCAGACTGGCTGGACCGACGCGGCCCCAGGCATCCGGTGTTTGTGGCCGAGCTCGATGCGAGGGTCGTCGGCTGGGGTAGCCTCAACTCATTCAACCAGCGCAGCGCCTACGACCATGTTGCGGATTTTTCCGTCTACGTCGAGCGAGCCTACCGTGGGCACGGTGTTGGCCGAACACTGGTCGAGCGGCTGGTCGAGTCCTCCCACGCGCTCGGTTACCACAAAATGGTGCTCGCGATGTTTCCCTTTAACGAGCCCGGCAAGGCCTTGTACAAGAGCCTGGGTTTTCGGGTGGTCGGGGTCTATGAGCAGCAAGGGCGGCTGGATGGAAGGTGGGTGGACATCCTGATCATGGAGAAGCTGCTCTAAGTCGGCTCGTGCGTCACAGGTAGCCGAGCCGTTTCAGCAAAGCAGGACAATCTTGGTCCTGCAGCACTTCCTCGACGCGTCGCGCGAACTCCGGTTGTTGCCATCTCCCGACCGACCTGGCGTGCTGCTTTATCGCACCGTGAAACCAAGCTCGGTCCCGGTGGATGCTCGTGTGCGCGGGCCAGTCGGAGAGCTCGCGTATGCGAGTCTCGCCCAGGAAGTCACAGATGCGCTCGATGGCCTCCTCGAAGCGCAGGACGAGGTCTTCGTACTTGACCGTAAGGACTCGCGGGTCGGCCTCTAAGCGCAGTCCCAGTCTCAAGTAATAAGCCCACTCGTGCGGCTCCACCCAAAAACCGTTTGGGTTCTTGGGATGCATGGAGGTGCATACGTCGCGGGCGTCGCGCACTACGTTTATAAAGCGCACGTCCGCCCCGAAGTACTGAAGAATCCTCGATGCAGAGAGCAGGTTGCTCGGCGTTTTTTCACACCACCGCAGCGCAGTATTTGGGATTCTTTTGGCCAAGAGAGCCCGATAGAGACGATGCTCACGTGCGGGCTCGTAGCGATTGGGGTTATCTGCGCATCGTTGCCACAGCGTGAAGGCATGTGTTTCAACAGGTATGGCGTAGATACTTGGATGTGCGCCAAGAATGGATAGCAACAGCGTGGTGCCGGAGCGAGGACAACCGCCAAGAAGAATCGGAGGCGCTTTGAACCCGCGAAGACGCCGGCGGGCAGCGAAACCCAAGAGCGGGACGATTGTCTCGTACTTGAGCCTTTTCAGGACCTCATGTCCCGGGAGTTGCATGGTTCGCTACGGCCATGGCTGGTCAGCAGGGCACCTCAGGGGTGGCGAACGATAGCAATGAAGCCCGGTGTACGCAATCTAGGCCCACTCACTACCCGTATGCGCGGTCTGAAGCGCCGTGTCCGGACGGCTCCTTAGGGTGGGCAAGGATACGACAACATACCCACTCGGGGAATTGCGAGCGCCCGCGCTCGAGATGCGACAAGCCGCTTTCGTGGTCATCGTTCCTGGATCGTGATGTCGTCACATACCTGGCTGTGATCGTTATCACAGCGCACAGTCAGACCGTTGGCCCTGACTTGCAATCGGGGCTGAAAGCGTCGATATCTTTGTGGAGGGTGGAGTCAGCTACGAGCGAAGAGCCCGCTTTGAGGGCAAGCCAGCAAAAAGGACGTTTATCCATGAAGCGTTTGCTAAACAAATTTGGCGTAGCACTGTTGATGTACTGGTTTGTTGCGATCGCCGTATCCGCTGCCTTGCTGGGGTGGAGTATCACCGAAGCAACTGATTCGGTCGCGCTCACCGTCCACGCACTCGTTGTCGGCGCCAGCGGCGCAATTTCAGCCAGCGTGCTGATCCTTTACACATTTGCCAAGCTACACCCTCATCATTCGTAGAGGCGCGCTGTCCTAAGACGCGCCCCAGACCAACGGACCGCAGCCGGGTGCAGTACGGCGCGGGGGCAACCAGATTACAGGGGGGACTCCTGTGGCAACTATAGACTTGGTCGACTACGCACGCGATATCGCGTCACATTTGCGCTTGCAGCAAACGCCCAAGCGGGCGGGCAAGTGGGGTGGGGGGAAGTATCTCGCAGAATGGCAGGACGGTTTGATTCTCGTCGTCTTCTACGATGCCAATGGGCGAGGCGTGGAGTCCTTTACCCTATAGCTCACAGAGCCCCGCCGAGCTCCGATGGGGCAATAGAGCGGCGTGCTCTGGTGAATCCTGAGTATTGTCGACACTCCGCCTCGACCGGTACAGGCGCGTTGCGACCGGCGAGCAGCTCGCTCGCGCCGAGTTCTCCTGGTCACACCGTTTCCGAGCATCGTGCTAAGCTTCGGCCTCGACCCCAACGGGCCAAGAGCGTGCAAAAACTCGTCACATTCCTATTGCTGCTGGCGGTGATTCCTAAAGTCGTTTCTGAGGTTGCGCTTGTTGAAGACGCGGTGCGCAGCGGCGACTACGACCAGGCCCGGGCCTTGCTAGAGCAAGCGGTCTCGGAGGGCGATGGAGATGCTGCCTTTCGGTTGGGCCTCTTGTATCGCAATGGAAAAGGCGTGCCGCAAGACTATGAACAAACACTGAAGTGGTACCTGAAGGGTGCCACACTCGGCAACGGGATGGCGCAAACCGGGCTGGGTTATCTCTACTACAAGGGCTTGGGCGTGCCCCAGGACAACGTACAGGCCTACGCATGGTTCGATATCGCTGTCCAAGGTGGGCACGATGGCGGCAAGAAAATCCGCGACTGGCTGGTTAAGACGATGCCGGCGACCGAGCTAGAGCAAGGCAAGGCGCTCGTGCGCCGCCTCCAGGAATCCATCCGTGCGTTCCCCCCCCCGGAGCCCACGTCCTAGGCTTGCCTCTAGCGGCGATTCGGCGCCTCGACTCAAGCTTCGGCCGGTCTTCGCTCCCTTCACGACCCGTCGTTCTTGCGCTGGGCAAGATATTCTTCGGCTCTGCGCTCGCGCATGGACTTTATGGCGCTATCCGCGTCGATGAAATTCGAATCGACTTGCTGGGCGCTGACCGGTCGCCTCAGCCGCCAACGGGAAAGCAGCGATGATATGGCCCAGCACATGCCAACTACCGCACCACCCGCCAGTCCGTATACCGCATAGCGGTCGAGCTCCATGACGTCCAGCAGCATTGTCGGTAGCGGCACCTTGTCCAAATTCGCGCCCGATGAGGAGAGTATATAAGCGCGATAGAAGAACATGACAAAGGCCGACAGGAATCCGCCGATCAGGGACATTAGGACGACCATCATCAAGTAGCGCATAGTTCGAAACCCCAAACCTCGAGCAGAGATCCTCTAGCACCGGCCGACGCCATAGCTCGGCTCACTGTGTGCTGTCGCTCACATTTTATGCATGCGTGAACGCAGAGCAACCGCGATGCTTCACAATTCGGGGTCTGTGAGCCAACTATCACGGTGCGAGAACGGACCTTGGAGTACCCTCGGGCGCGTTGCGTATTTGGTCGCAAATTCGAGGTAGTGACTTTGCACCTGCCTTGAATTTGCGTAAGTTCTTCTTTAGCGATCAGCGTGTGAGGAAATTCTAGACGATGGGCTTCTTGGACGAAGTCAAGCAGAAGCGTGCGGCGGAGCAGCCAAACTCTCAGACCGACTTACCCATGGTTGCAAAACCGTCGCATCTGCAAGCGATTCAGCCCCAGATCCACGCGCTCCATGAGTTCTTGGAACGCTTCGTCCAGGGGCTCAACAGCACTCCGCCCAAGGTGAGAGTGGGATATCAAGTCTCGAATTTCGGCAAGATGCAGGTGTTGAATCAGGGAGACTACGCAGTAATCGCCGACGATGAGGAGAATCCGACGCAGGTTGCGCTCCAATTTTGCTGTCGGGGTCCGCGCACACTCGTCGTAGAGGCTAACAACCGTGAAAAGAACCAGTGGCAGCAGGATTTTCTCCTCGAACACGGGTTTAGGTTTCACTGCAAGAGCCACGCGGACTGGCGTTACATCCTTACCATAGAAGAGTTCGTCCCCGTATCGTTTTCCTTTTTTGCGGATGACAAAGAAGCGTTGATACGTCTCGAGATACGTAACGGTGAAAGTCTCGGCATAGAGCGTCACACCTTTGCCCCCACACAGATCAGCGCGGACTTCATGGAGGAGCTCGCCAAGCGCGTGTTGCGTAAGGCAAACCGATTCGATGAGCTGTGTGGAGACCGTGTATCGAGTGACGCGCGACGTGAATTCCGCGCAAAAATTGCGGCACGTCAGATTGAGCGCGAATCGGAGTTGGGTGATGCCCCCGCCGAGAAACCGAACGCGAAGACTAGTAAGTTGGGCGGCGTTTTTCGCTGGCGCAAGAACTCGGAGCCATCCAACGGTCGCGTGGTCAAATAAGACCGCTTGAGCACCGATTTGCGTTGGCGGTGCGGGTCTGCGCGGGTTGAGAGTCTACCCGCCCGAGCGCGTCTGACGTATTGCGACTAAACAGCATCCTTTGGCCGAGCTAAAATCACACCCGTGCAGGAACCGGTGTGATGTCCAGACTTAGCAAAACCCCTCTCACGTTAAAGCTTCGCGAGTCCGCGTCGCTGGTGCTGCTTGCACTGGTGATCGGCACTGCCCTGTGGACGGTGGCACGCGACTGGAGCGAGCTCATAGCCGCAGGGGGTTGGTTTGCCGTCTTTGGTCGGTTCTTGGTCGTGACCGCGACGCTGACGCTCTTGGCCGTCGTCCTGCTTATTGGGGTGGGTTTGTTTGTTGCGCCCGTGTTGCTGATGTTGACGCTAAGCAATGCGCTGGGTGAGAAGGGATACGCGTATCGCGAGATGGTAGGGCGTCTGCTCGGCGGGTTGCAGCCCCGTCGTCTCGGCCGGCTATTGATACGGGCAGCCGACCCCTTGTGGAAGACCTTGTGGTGGGCGTGGTGGTTCGCAGGCACTTATCTGAAGCGTAGCAGACGGGGTTAGGCGTGCCTGCGGCGCCGGGCCCGCGGTGCGCCATGAGGTAGCCGCCGCGCTAGCACAGCGGCGACGACACCGGCTAGTAGGAGAAAAAGCCAATGTCCACGTTCAGCTTGCGCTTGTCAGCATAATTGCACTTGCCATAGACGCCTTTGGTGTACTGTTGCTTGGCCTCTTTCAGGCACGAGCGAAGCGGACCTTGGTTCTGAACACGAAACTCGTCCGACTTTGGGCCGTGGCTGAGATAACAAGCCATCACTTCACTATTGCGAATTCGAGCGACTTCCTCGAGACAGGCGTCATCGGCGAAGGCCGTTGGAGTCGCGAGGAGCAAGACGGTCGTCAGGGTCGAAATTAGCGGGGCTTTTTTCATTTTGTCGGTCTCGCCTGTTTGGGTTTAGATGGGCGGGAGCTGTCTGATACAGAAGACCACTTGCATGATCTGCAGCTAAACGTAGTTGCTGCGGGTGGATAGTCAACGCGGTTGCCGGAGCCTGGCTGCGTACAGTGGCGTGGTTGGCAAAGCTCGGGAACCTCGGGTGCGCCTTGGCGCATCGGTGTGGTCCGCCGGGGTGAGCGGCTATCGATTCGACGGGTCTCGTTCGCTAAAGCATCCCGACTATCGCGCCTGTCGAGCACGTCGCGAGGGTGCCACTCACCAGCGTTCTCGGTGCAAGCTCGAGGATCTCCGCGCGACGACCTGGACACATGGTCACGAACCCGCCAATCATGATTCCGAGGCTGCCAAAATTGGCGAAACCGCACAGCGCGTACAGCATGATCAGGCGAGAGCGATGGCTCAAGGCATCAGAGGGCAACTCGGTGAGCTGTATGTAGGCCAAGAACTCATTCAAGACCAGCTTGGTGCCCATGAGCGCACCTGCGACCGTTGCCTCGTCCCAAGGCACGCCCATCAGCCAAGTCAATGGCGCAAGCACGAAGCCCGCGGCTCTCTGTAGGGTTATCGGTGTGTCAAACAGCGGTGGAAAAATGGCGAGGAGGCCGTTGAGAAGCTCGACTAGAGCCACCAGAACCAGAAGCATGGCCGCAACGTTCAGCAGCAACTGCAAACCGTCATGCGTGCCTTTAGTGATGGCGTCCATAGAACCGTGGATGTCAGGCGATGACATCGGTTGGATAGCGCTATGCGTAGTCTCGTCCGGCACCATCAGCCGCGCAATGGTGATAGCCGCCGGTGCGCTTATCAACGATGCGATCAGGAGATGCCCAATGGCGTCCGGTACCTGTTGGCCCAGGATTGATGCGTAGAGCACCAAGACAGTGCCGGCGATCGTGGCCATACCGGCAGACATCAGCACAAAGAGGTCGCCTCTCGATAACACGCTAAGAAATGGGCGCACAAGGAGCGGTGCTTCTACCATCCCTACAAACACGTTTGCCGCCGTGCCGAACCCGAGCGGACCACCTATCCCGAGGGTCCGTTCGAGAATCAACGAGAATGCTTTGACGATTGCCGGCAGCACGCGCCAGTAGGTCAGCAGCGCACTGAGCGCGCTAACCACGATAATGAGAGGCAGCGCTCGGAAAGCAAGCACGTAGCTGACGCCGGTCTCGCTCTCCTCGAAGGGCAACGGACCACCGCCAAGGAAGCCGAATACAAAGCTGGTGCCGGCCTCTACGGCGTCCTGGAGCACCATGACGGCGTAGTTGAGCGCGACGAAAACGCCGTTGATGACCGGCACTTTGAGTAGCAGCACGGCGAGAACAACTTGCACGCACAACCCGCCGAGCGCAATACGCAGGCGCGCGTGACGACGATTCTCGCTGAGCAACCAGGCTATCCCCGTAATCGCGACCAGCCCGGTCGCGCTATGCAATGACTCGAGCATGTTGTTTCCTCAAGATGGGTTTCTGAAGCCATTTAATGGCACAAATAACACCGGCCTGCTCAGGGCAGCTGACGGCCGTCAAAGCTTAGCAAGCACGCGCGGTTCGCCCTCGCCGACACGGCGTCGGGTCAGTTTGTATCGGGCGGCGGCTAGCCAAGCAGTCTTGCAGCATCGTGCATGGTATCGATACCGGTTAGATAGGCCCCATGAGCGGTACAGTAGAAATCGCTCGAGGTGGCCTCCCCCGCGAAGAACAATCGGTCGTCCAAGGGTTCCCCGAGCCGGGCGCGCTGATGGAATTGCCCGGGCTGCGCGGCGGAATACGCCCCCTTTACCCAGGGGTCGCTTTGCCATGCGGTGACCGTGGAGCCGGTCACATGCTTCAGGATGTCCGCACCGAAGAGCTTCTTGAGCTTCTCCTTTGCCAGTGCTTCGGACGCTTGTATACCGGCGCGCTCGAGCCACGTGGCGAAGCGGCCCCCGGTGAGTGCCACCACCTGGTCCTGGTCGAATGGACGAATGCTTAGACTCACCGGGACCTCATCGTTTTCGATCAGGGTCGCCCCCGTAGGATGACCCGGGCCGAGGGCGTTCTTGTCCAAGTGTAAGCAAATGCGGTTGTGGCAACCGAGCGGCAGTGCGGCGACCGCCTCTTGCTTCCACACCGGCAGTTGCGGTGTGAAACGAATGTCACCCGTCCCGAGTATGCCGGTCGATACGGTGATCAGCGCGACACGCGCCTCTACAGTGCCGCGGCGGCCGTGCAAGCGCACGCGCGGTCCACCCCAGTCGATGCGCTCGACCGCCGCGTTCAACTCCACATCCAGGTCGCGGGCAAAACGTTCGATGAGCGTTCCATAGCCTTCTTTGAGCGGCCAGTCCTCCATAGTGTCTCGGTAGGAAATCCAGTCCATGACCGAGACCTGGTCCGCATCGGCTGAAGTGCCCAAGGTGACGAGATAATCAAACAGTCCCGTCCATTTGCTATCGCGTATGGTCGCGTCCGCGATAGACGCTTCGGGCTGCCTTGGGTAGCTGTCCTTTACACGCTGCACATTGCTGTCAAAAAAAACTTGCCAGTCTTTCTCATCCTGCGCCGAGGCCCAGCGCCCGTCCATGTGGAGCGTACGTCCGAATGTCCCCTTCGTATACGTGAAGCCATATGCGTCCGCGACTTCCACAAAGGGATTCAAGCTGGCCGAGTGCAGCCAGTGACAGCCCAGGTCAAAAGCAACGCCGGGCGCAATCATCTCCGTATACGCCCGTCCTCCAACCCGGTGCGAGGCCTCCAACAGGGCGTAGCGTAGCCCCAGCTTCTTCGCCGTCTTGGCCGCACCAATACCCGCGGCGCCGGCGCCGATTACCGCGACATCGTAGACGGTGTTGTCTAGTGCCAAGGTCTACGTCTCAACGCACGCGAGGTAGATGAGGGTACGTTTGCCATCATGGCTTGCTTGGGTGGGTTCTCGCACAGCCGGCACCACGTCTGTGTCGGCAGCAAGCCGGGCACGCCGCGGGTTGCCCCGGTAGATGGCTCGGCTCCAAACACGTAGTCACACCCAAACATGGGTCAGCCTTTTGCCTGCGACTTGGCCCATGAGTCACGCAAGCCCACGGCGCGGTTGAATACCCGGCGTTCGGCCGTGCTATCCGGGTCGAGAAAAAAGTAACCCACTCTCTCGAACTGATAGCGCTTGTCTGCGGGGCCCGAGCCAAGACTCGGTTCTCCACGGGCGTCTTCGAGTGTCTCAACGGAATTTGGGTTTATCTGTGAAACAAAACCCTCCGCGGCGGACATCGGATTGGCGCTGGCAAACAACCGGTCGTACAAACGCACCTCCACCGGGACGGAGTGCTCCGCCGTCACCCAGTGAATTGTGCCCTTGACCTTGCGTCCATCGGGCGAGGAGCCTCCGCGCGTCTCGGGGTCATAGGTGCAACGCAGCTCGATGATCTGGCCGCTTTGCTCGTCTTTGACCACATGTTGGCATTTGATGTAGTAGGCGTAACGAAGCCGAACCTCACGACCGGGCGCTAGGCGGAAAAACTTCTTGGGTGGGTCCTCCATGAAGTCCGCACGCTCGATGTAAATCACACGCGAGAAGGGTAGGGCACGCACACCCCTCGAGGGGTCATTCGGGTGATTCTGCGCCTCCACCTCCTCCATCCCTTCCTCGGGGAAGTTCTCGATAACGACGCGCAGAGGGGCCAACACGCACATCACTCGTGTTGCCGTCGCATCCAGCTCTTCGCGAAGACTGTTCTCGAGCACCCCCATTTCTACGATATTGTCCTTTTTCGTGATCCCGACACGCTCGCAGAAGTCTCGAACGGCGCCGGGTGTGTAGCCGCGACGGCGCAATCCCGAGATGGTCGGCATGCGCGGGTCATTCCAACCCTTTACCCAGCCGCCGCTCACGAGCTCGTTCAACGCCCGCTTGCTCATGACGGTGTAGTCCAGATTGAGGCGCGAGAATTCGATCTGTTGTGGGTGGCAGGGCGCGCTGACATTGTCCAGCACCCAGTCATACAGCGGTCTGTGGTCCTCGAACTCCAGTGTGCACAGCGAATGTGTCACGCCCTCGATGGCATCGGACAAACACTGGGTAAAGTCGTACATGGGGTAAATGCACCACGCGTCACCGGTGCGATAATGCTCGAGATGACGGATGCGATACAGGGTCGGGTCGCGCATGTTGAGGTTTGGCGAGGCCATGTCTATCTTGGCCCGGAGCACATGTGCGCCATCGACAAACTCGCCTTTTCGCATCTGCGAGAATAAGTCGAGGTTTTCGTCCGCGCTCCTGGTGCGGTAAGGGCTTTCCTGACCCGCTTGGGTCAAGGTTCCTCTAGATCGACGAATTTCTTCCGTGCTCAGGCTGCACACGTATGCTTTGCCTGCGTCAATGAGCTCAACGGCATACCCATACAGCTCCTCGAAATAGTCCGAGGCATAGCGCAGGTGCTCGCCCCAGTCGAAGCCCAGCCAGCGTACGTCTTCCATGATTGACTCGGCGTATTCGATGCTTTCTTTCGCCGGGTTCGTGTCATCGAAACGCAGCGTGCAAACCCCCCCATAGTCCTTGGCAATGCCAAAATTCAGACAAATGGATTTGGCATGTCCAATGTGCAAGTACCCATTGGGTTCCGGGGGGAATCGCGTAACAACACGGCCTTCATTTTTGTTGCTCGCGAGGTCCGCGTCGATGATTTGTCGGATAAAGTTGCTGGGCGCGTCGCGCTCGTTCATTGTTATGACCCTTCACCGGGTATCCCTGCTGAGATAGGATTGTATTGTGCGTAGCGGCGATGCGGCATGAGCCGTCCGTTTCCCATTTGCTATCAGAGAGTGAGCATTGGGCAACCGATGCGGTAGCACGCGAGCTTACTATACACGCCAAGCGTAACCGAGTTCCATCCGTTCACCGAGGGGCCAAGTGCACAAAGAGTTACGAGTTTCCGTGTGGCGGGGCGCGGACAAGGGTGAATATGTGCGTTACACGGTACCGCGCTTCAAGAACCAGTCCGTCTTGGACGTGGTGACCTATATCCATCGCCATTTGGACCCGACGCTGAGCTATCGCTTTTCGTGCCGGGTGGGGATGTGTGGCTCCTGCGCCATGACCGTCAACGGCACGCCGCGTTGGACCTGTCGCACGCAGGTGGCCAAGGTGTCGCGCCAGGGACGGCTCAAGCTCGCACCGTTGAGCAACATGACCATCATCAAGGACCTCGTGGTCGAAATGACCGAGTTCTTCGATAAGTGGACGCGGGCGGCCGGCCAGTTCGAGTCGAGCGCCATGGCCGCGGACGAATTTGCCGTGGTTTCGCCACGGTCGGCGAAAAGACAGGCCGTGGACGAAGCCATCGAGTGTATTGGGTGCGGCGTGTGCTACTCGGCATGTGACCTCGTGCGGTGGCGGCCCGACTATTTGGGACCGGCCGCGCTCAATCGAGCATGGTCGCTGGTGATGGATGTGCGTGACGCCGGCAACGCGGAACGTCTCGGCGCCGTCGCGGGCGATGCGGGTTGCCACGCGTGTCA
>CAJHYW010000056.1_pt1 | contig 29434 bp, 19 predicted proteins | sample 9198811 | NCBI WGS metagenome assembly CAJHYW01 (sample SAMEA7708378, study PRJEB35096) | sediment metagenome | biome: marine neritic benthic zone biome [ENVO:01000025]; feature: sediment [ENVO:00002007]; material: shallow marine sediment [ENVO:03000034] sea grass bed [ENVO_01000059] ...
CTCTCATCCGCGGACAGCCCCAGCGGCTCGAGCTCCGTTGCCAGAGGGTCGTCCTTTCCGCCCCCCTGGTCATAGAACGCCACGACGTCCTCGAGGGTGGCCATGGTGCCGTTGTGCATGTAGGGCGCGGTGTACTTGAGCTCCCTCAAGGTCGGCGTCATGAATGCACCCTTGCGCGTCTCGGCGCCTTCGACGCTCTTGTTCTGGTTAAAGGCGCCCAGGTCGCGTTTCAGGTTCATGTAGTTGGGTATTCCCATGAACATGTTGTAGGTGATGAAGGCCTGGTGGTTCAGGGGGTCGCGGAAGATGTCGAAGTTCTCGGGCACGCCGAGGTTGTGATATGTCCCGTCGCTGAGCAGCGGACCGCTGTGACACGCAACGCACCCGGCCTTGCCCGTGAACAGCACCTGGCCGCGTTTCGCGGCGTCGGACATATTGCCGGTGTCGAAGGGCACGTTCTTTGAGGTCAAGGTCTTCAAGAACTCGGGGATGGCGTTGCGCACCCCACCGTTGGAGGGCTCTCCAAAGCCCGCGTCCTCGAACATTTGCACATACACGGGATCCTGCTTCAGACGCTCCTGCATGATCCGCATGTCCATGTTCATGATGTACGTCTCCGTCAACATCTCACGGGTGACGTCGTTCAGATTCGTACCCAGACGCCCGTCGTGTAGCCAGATCTGCTTGTGGGCGGCATTGATGAGCGTTGGTACGTTGCGGAAATGCCCGTTGCCCGGATAGCCGGGCGAGAGGGCGTCGGCATGGGAGAAGCCCTGCTCGGGCTTGTGGCAGGTAGCACACGAAATCGCCGCGTCACCTGACAGACGCTTGTCGTAGAACAGGCGCTTGCCCAGCTCCGCCTTGGCGTCATTGACCTCCAGGGCCGGCAACGGGCCCAAGTCCATGGAGTCACCCGCGTGAGCAATGGCCGCGGCGGCCAAGGCGAGCGTCAGGGCTGTGAGCCCCCGCCGCTTGGTTAGAACTCTACCCATTTGCCAGTCCTCCGATGATTGACCGTTACCCCCGGTCATCTGCCCGCGCGAGGCAGTGACCTTTTGACTCAATTGAAATGCATAATTCGCGCCAATAACATGGGTCGCCCGAAACCGTGGCCAAATCAGGAACATAGGTTTTGGCGCACGGAGAGCCAGCGATCCAGGTCAGAACGAATTGTTCAATCGGCGCCCGGGCTGGCGCCAATCCGTTCAATCGCTAGCAATATCCGGGCTCGCCTTGCGGCGCTGGCTACGCACCAGCACGAGACCCAGCGCGAACACCAGCAGTGCGGCACCCGCGGGGGTTGCGTAGACCGTCGCGAGCTGAACCTCTGGGGGTAGCAGCAGCCAGTACCACGTTGTCAGGGTGTGCCTGGACCCCACCTCACCGTTGCTGCCGTCCCAGTTGGCGAAAGACACGGGGATGAAGCGGCCCTCGTCGAACGCCAAGTCGCCCGAACTCGCCTCTGCGCGTGGGCGCTTGATCATCACCCGCCAGCGCCCGTGTTCCCAGCTCCCCGCTGCCGTTAGGCCGATCTGCCCATCGCGCGGTGTGAGGGGCTGATCGGGGCCGGTGGCGTCAAAGACCACCGCACGGGGCCCCGCAACGGGGTCGATGCTCCCAGCGTTCCAGTACCAGATGGTGGTCGGGTGCTGCGCGTCCCCGTGGCGGTAGAGCGGCTTCTCCACCACGGGCGTCGTCTCGAAGGCCTGCTCCTTGGGAACTTGGATGGCGAATGCGTCGGGGAACATCTCGAGGGACTCGTCCTGGATCTGGGTCGCGGTCTTTTCGCCCGGCCGGCTGTCGGTGCGATCGTTCACCTCCAGCAGGAAGGCAATCTCGCCGGCGTTGTAGAGCACCCGCACGCTCAGCGCATCGGCCAACGGCGTGAACAGGCGTTCTTCCTGGATGATGTTGGGTGCAAGGCGCAGGGTCACCGCCGAGGCCTGGTCCCAGGCCGGGTCGTCCACGGCGTCCGGCAGGGCGCCGTCCACCTTGAAGCCGGTGATCAGGGGGTTCTCGCCGGGCGCAGGTGCCGCGCCACGTCTCAGGGAGTACACATAGTTTGCGACATGCCACCGGTCCTCGAGGCTGACGGGGTCCACGTTGCCCTCTTCAACCGCGCGGTGGGCCGGCATCGGTGTGCCGGGTATGCCGATGGAAAGACGCGCGTAGATATTGCGGATGGTCTGCTCCCGAGCGACGTCCTCGGTACCTACCACGTTGGTGGTACGCCAGGTCCAGGGCTTGGTCAGATCCCGGGGCCAGATGCGATAGCCCCAGTCGTCTTCGAGCCGCTTTCCCGAGGTGATGTTGCCGCGGCCTTGGTCACCATGACATTCCTTACAAGCCTTCCGGAACACCTCGGCGCCACGCGCGACGGATTCCTCGGAGAAGGCGATCTGACCCTCCAACGGTTCCGACTCGGTGATCACGATGATATCGTCCCCGCTGTAGAGTCCCTCGTCGTCGAAGTCCTCGTCCGGTGCTTCTTCCGGCGCCCATGTCGCGGTGAAATCGAAGCGTTTTACCACTGGCACAAGACTGCGGATCTGCTCGTCCCCAAGCAGACTCGACCAGCCCGGCATGCCGGTTCCCTCGAGCCCTTCCTTGATGGTCTGGAACAGGTCCTCGTCGCGGGCCGGCAGCGAGCCCGGTGACGACTTGTACTTGAACAGCCCGAGAGTGAAGTCCCGGGGTCTGGGGTACAGGTGCTCGGCCGCGGGCCCGTCGCCGGCCCCCGTCTCGCCATGGCACACGGCGCAGCGCAGCTGATAAAGCCGTTCGCCGTCCATCTGGCGGCGCTCGCTCTCGACCTCCTCTTTGAGACTGGACACCGCTCTCGAGGTCTCCTGGTCCCACATCCGCGGCACCTGTCCCACGTAGTCGTAGAGGAAGGTGATCACGTTCCATACATCCTCCTCGCCGAGCATCTCGTGCCACACCGGCATGGCCGAGTTCCAGGGTGTTCCCTCCTTGGGCAACCCCGGCCCACCGGTCGTGATGCGCCAAAAGAGGAAGGCCTCCTGAAGCTGGGCGATGGTGCCCACGTCCTGGAAGTTCGCCGGCAGCGGTTTGAAGGCGCCAGCATAGACCCCGTGTCCGTCCAGGAGGTCGCCATGACAATAGAAGCAGTTCTGGTAATAGACCTCCGCCCCCGCCTGCACGGCGGCGCCATAGGCCTCCATGGCGGCACCCTTGTCGCTACGCAGCTCCGCGAGCACCGCGGTCCGAACGGGGTTTTCCAGGCTGGTCAGGTCATAGCTGGTGTCGTACAGACGCAACGTGGAGGGTGGCGCGGGGTGGACCTGGCGTAGCTCCACCGGCGCCTCGAGAGAGGGCTTGACGGCCTGGTAGACCAGGTAGCCTACGATGCCGGGAATCACGACCAACGCGAGCCACCGCACCGGCCATAGTCCCCCGCGGCGTAGCACCGCCAGGATGGGCGCCTTGAACTCCGCCCATCGCTCGTCCTCGAAGGAGAAGTAGAGCAGCACCCCCACCACGGTGATGACCATGAACTGGATCATCAGGCTGCGCGGCATGACCGGCGGGAACGCATGCTCGAAGACCAGCCACGCCACCACCACCACCGCCACCCCCTGGAGCAAGGCGGGGATGCGAAAACCTGTTCTGGGCGTGTCGGCAGGCATCATTCCAGGTGGGAGGCCCCACTCACTCCTTGCTCTGCGCCAAGAACGTCACGAGCATCTCGAGCTCCCGGATGGTCATCCGGTCCGCGAAATCGGGCGGCATGATGCCGGGTGGAAAGCCTTCGGCGATGACTGCGCCGGGGTTTATCACGCTCTCGCGTATCTCCTCGGCGCTAAGACGCGCGCCGACGGAATCGAGCTCGGGTCCGAGCGGCGACTCGGTCCCAAGCATGGTGTGACAGGCGGCGCACGCGTACTTGGCGACAATCGCCTCGGGGGTCTCGGCGGACGCCGCTGGTGCCTCGGTGGGCGCGGCGGCGACCGGCTGCGCGGCGGGCTCGGGCGCCTCGCTTGGCAACGCGACCGTCACCGGATTGCCGTCCTTCGCCTGCATGAATGCGATTACTGCATCTACTTCCACAGGGGAAAGCTGGATTGGCGGCTTGTCCACGCTGGGCATGGGCGACTCGGTGTCGTTGGTCCCTTTCTTGCCGAATCCCTTCACCACATAGGCGCCAGGCGCAACCAGGGACTCGCGCAGATAGCCTTCGGCGTTGTCAGCGGTACCCGCGTACCTCGGGTCGGCGAGCCGCTCGGCAGCGGTCTCGACGATGTTCAGCGCCAGCAGGTCGGGCGCACGACCCAGGTTGTTGTGGCATAGCGTGCACGTTCCCTTGCCCTGAAAGACGGTTTCCCCGAGCGCGACAAAGCCGTCCATCGTCAGCGCGCCGACATCCACTTCCTGTGCCACGGGCGCCTCTCCCTCCACCTGCGGCAGGATATGGGCGACGAGTGTGAACAACAGTGCCAGCGCCAGGCTGAACCCCGCGACCTTGGTGAGCACCGGTGCGCCCTTCCCAGCGGTGGATGGCACGTGCGTGTCCAACGCCTCGCTCATGCCGGCCTCTCGGCGGGCACCGCGTCCGGGATCTCCTTGGTCACGCTGAACGACGCGATCCAGAAGATGAACAGCACCAGGAGAAGGAACAGCACCGTCACCACGGTCATCATGTTGCCGGCGTGCCCGATGGTTGGGATGTAGTTTTCGGGGGAGTTGTCCTTCATGATGGTGTAGACGTGCCAATGGGTGCGCACGGAGGAGCGTACGTAGCCCATCAGGGCCATGAGCCAGGTGAAGGCGACGGGCAGTGCGAAGAGCGCGTATTGGGCGCGGTCGCTGACTCGGCCCCACTCGGCCGGGAGTCGCTTCGCGCCCTTGAACATGAGGGTGTCGATGGTGACCCCGGCTACGATTACGATGAGCGTGGACACCACCTGCATGACGCTGGAGCCCACCTTGTAGACGGTGTTGGTGAAGTAGCCGTAGTAGATGCCGGCGAAAACCACGTTGACGATAGCGACCACATAGATGGCAATCATCAGAGCGTTGGCCGCGCGCGCCCAGGGTACTGTTGCGACCTTGTCCGCTCGGCGGTAGATCTGGAAAGAGAGGAAGGTAAATATCAGCATCAGGTTCACGGCGATGTTCTTTGCGGGCATGATGCCGAGCGGCCCGAGGATCTTGTGGTGGCTTCCGCCCAGCGCCGTCATCTCCGACGCGCTCAGCATCAGCGTGTGCGGGGTGACCCATACGAGGAAACAGGCCACCAGCACGAACGCGATGTACTTCACCAGCCAGGTATAGCGCGTGGCCCCCGTCGTGCGCGACATACCCGACCACAGGTAGTAGTTACCCGCCAGCAGTATGGTGCCGATGAGCACGGCCTGGACCACGAATAGCCAGGCGAGGATCCCGCCCATGGCCGTGATGCCCATCTGCTGGGAATACGCGTACACCTCGGCCATGAGCCAGTAGCCGGCAAAGGGTAGCGGCAGGAACGCGAGGATGGCGATGAAGTTCGCGGTATAGCCCATCCAGTCGTAGTGGGCGCGTTCCGGCAAGGTCCTGGCACTGAGGAACTTGTAGGCGGCGTAGGCGCCGACGATGGCGCCGCCGAAGGCGATATTGGCGAGGAAGCGATGGAGGTTGACCGGGTTCCACAGCGGTCCCTTCATGATCTCCCAGATGTTGCCGACCACCGCACCCGTCTCGTCGACGCCGGAAGGCGCCATCATAAACGTTGCCCAGGAATTGGCGACCACCAGCAGCGTCGTGCCCACCACGTTGAGCATGAGCCCGAGGGTGAGATGCACCCACTTGCCATTGCCCGAGGGCAGCGCGTACCAGGTGTAGTAGTAGAGGTAGAGGAAGGCGCTCTCGGCGAAGAACAACACCGCGTAGACCAGGGTCTGGGAGCCGAACACCCGCATCATGTACTCCATGAACTGCGGGTAGAGCAGGAACAAGGCGATCGCGAGGGCGCCACCGAACAGCGCCGTAATCGCATAGGCGGTAATGCTTATTTTCATGAACTCGTGGGCCATGTCGTCGTAGCGCCGATCGCCGGTTTTGACACCGAGCCACTCGATGACGAGGACGAACAGCGGCACCGCCAGCACGAAGGCCGCGAAGAACAGATGCATCTGCGCAACAACCCATACGACCGAGCGACTGCTGACGCCGATGTTGGGATAGTCGCCGCGTGTCGGACGGGGGGCCGGGACCAGCGTCTCGTCCACTGCCATGCCCTCGGCAGTCTCCGCGCCGGCCGCCTGGGCGGCGGGGACCAGTTCGACCGCCTCGGCCTGCCCCGGGCAGGTGACCGCCCACAGGACGACGGCGACGACGAGCAACGCGCACAGCCTCCTGGGCAGGGTCGGTGCGCCGGCGAGAGGGTAATCCTGGCTCATTGGGCGGGCGTCAGGTCCAGGTTCAGGGGCAGCCCCTGGCCCCCCATGATCAGGTGATCCATGGCGTAGAACGCTACGAGTGTCAGCGCGAAAACGACCAGCCAGAGCATCAGCGGGTTGGCTTGCAGGCGCTCGAGAGCAGACGAAGCCCGGCGCTCGGTCTCGGGGGCGCCGCCGGCGCCCGTCTGTTCACCGTTCTCGGTCATTTCTACACGCACCTCGGTGATGTGTGGCCTGATGCAATATGCGGGTTAGCCCCCGTGGGGCGCTACCCCGTGGGAGTAGATGAGCAGCCACCAGAAGAACACCAGTGCCGCCAGCAGGGCACCGTAGAACAGCTTCGGTCCCCAGGTCGCCTCCCCGTTTGCGGGCTTGTTGTCCGGTTCTCGAGCCGCCATCCATTTCTCCCGCGCGGCCGGCGCCGCTCCCGTCGTTTCACCAAGCAACAATCGGGCCAGTGCAACAGGCTCATGACACGAGCCTTTCACCGCCGGGCGCAGTATCGTCGAGTCATCTTTGCGGCGCGAGCGGACGGGGGGGAGTCGGCAGCGCTTCTGTTCCCAAAAGGTTCGCCGTCCCGGGAGCTTGGGCGGTGGATCCCCGTGCCTGGACAGACCCGATCAGGGTCCGCCCGCCGTGGTATCGGGGAGACCCCGACGCTTCCCGCGGGCCGCAGGCGCAGAACATGATCTCTGTCAATTCTGGTACGAATCGTTCAAGTTACCCTCTGGCCTGACAATCGGGGTGAACGATTTGTTCAAGACGGCACCATCGCTGCGTTGGCCACGGGGTGACAAAAGACTGAAATCCCAGGAAATCCGCGGAGATTCGCGGTGACCGGTGTCGTTGGCACCGTTCCTGCTAGGAGTACCAAGGGCCCCGTTCGCGAGCGCCGCTAGATGAGCACCACGATGGCCGAGCAGATCAGCAACATGGAGCCGCGACCCGGCGTCTGCGCGAGGGGTCGGGCTATCAATGCGCTCGTCCGGCTCCTGGAGGTCGGCGACGAGGCGGACCGCTGTTATGCCTGCCGGGCGCTCGGCGTGGTCGGCTCGCCGGAATCGGTCCCGGCACTCCTCGAGCGACTCCGGGACGAAGACGTGGACGTGTGCGTCGATGCCGCCGAGGCGCTGGGCCGCGTGGGAGACTCGACGGCGGTACCCGCTCTGCTCGACTCGCTGCAAAACGACCCCGATGGCGAGGTCAAGACGGCGGTACTCGAGGCGCTGGGTCGCCTGGGTGGGAATGACGTGCACGAAGCGCTCCTCGGCGTGGCGGCCAGACGCCCCGAGCACATGCTCTTCGACGACTCCGACTCCTGGGACGCCTGGTGGGACATGCAGCTCAAGGCGGTGGAGGTGCTCGGCCGCATGCGCGTGGCGCGCGCGGCGCCGGTCCTGGAGCACATCCTGGACGACGAAGAAGGGCAAGACATCGACAGCGCGGTGCTGAAATCCCTTGCGCTGCTCGGTCAGGAGGGAGAGAAGCGGCTCGCGCGGCGGCTCACCGAAGGAGACGTGCGCGGGCGCCGGCGCGCCGCCGCGGCCCTAGCCCATGCGCGCACCCCGTCGGCCGTCGAGATGCTGGGTCGCGCGATGTTGGACCGGGCGCCGGAGGTGCGTGTCGCCGCAGTGGAAGCCCTGGGACGGGTACGTGCGGCACGTTATCTACCGGCCATCGCGTTGCTCCACCGGGATGGCGACCCCCAGGTGCGGGCCGCGGCTGCCAGGACGGCGACCGATTTGGCTGCCGAGGCCGACGAGAACGCCCTTCCCGTGACGGAGCTCGGTGCCCTGGCGGCCGACCCGGCCCCGGAGGTTCGGCGGGTGGCGCTCGGCGCACTCGTGCGAGCGCCCGCCCTCCCAGACGAGCTCCGTGGGACGGTGGAGGCGGCGCTTGGAGACAGCGACGACTCGAGCGCCATGGCCGCCTGTCAGGCGCTTGCAAAGTTCGCCGATGAGGCGGCCTGCCAGCGTTTGCTCGCGGTGCTCTCGGACCCGCGCCGCGAGCCCCGCGTCCGAAGCATGGCCGCCCGCATGACCGGCGGCTCGGGCGTCAGGAGCCGGGCGACCATGGAGGGGCTCACGCGCGCGATTGGCGATACCGAGCGCAGTGTCCGGCTCGCGGCGCTCAGTGCGCTCATGGACCTCGGCAGAGGGTGGCCGGTCGACGAGGGAGACGGGCCCAATGAGGTGGTCATCGCCGCGCTGACCGGCACGCTGCTCCCGCCCGAGAAGCCGGTTGAGCTGCCGGTCGAGGTGGGCGCGCTCGGCGGTGAACCCGCCGATGGCGGGTTGCAGGAGGAGACGACCCGGGCGACGCCGGGTGTCGAGGGAGAGACCAGGCGTGACTCCGGCGAATCGCACCGGTCGCCTTCGTCGACTCTGGACGCCATTGCGCTGCGCAACGCCGAGGTGGCGCTCAGTCTGGGTGAGCGGGAGACGACCGCGCGCGACGCCACCGATCGACGCGACGCCCTCGCCGACAAAGACGAAGATCTCCGCGACTACCTCGACATCGTGGAGTCCAATGAGCGAACCGCGGAGTGGCTCTTCAGCCGGGACACCGGACCCTTGAACAGCGACGTGCGCCGGCTCGCGGCCCAGGTCGTCGGCGGCGCGTGCTTTGTGGGGGCCTTACCGGCGCTGGTCGCGGCCCTGGAGGACGATGATCTGGAGCTTCGAAAGCAGGCTGCCGCGTCGGTGGCCCTTATCGCCTCGGGCGCCCGCGGACTTCCCGCGCTCGGCTCCGCCGTGGAGCCCCTGCTGGCTGCTTGCAAACACTCCGACCGGGATCTAAGGGCGGCCGCTGCCCGTGCCCTGGGGTGCCTTGGCGATGGTGCCTGCACCCCTGCGCTCGTGCCGCTGTTGGGCGATTCCGACCCCGCCGTGCGGATCCAGGCGATCCACGCCCTGGGTTCTCTGGCACCGAATCTGGACACCGGACGTGAAGGGGCATCCCTAGCCGCGACCGAGCCCCTGGAGAATCTGCTGGGTATGCTCGAGGACGCGTTGCCCGGGGTTCGCAAAGCGGCGCTCGCCGCCTTGGCCACGCTGCTCGGGAACGAACGCGAGACGCTCCACGACCCCCAGCGGGTGCTGGAGAAGATCTTGGACGCCGGTTTTGCCGGTGACGGCGGCCAGGCGTGGGATGCGGCCCGGGCGGCGAAGCAAATCGACCCGGATGTAGCCGCCGAGCGAGCCGTGGTCCGGCTCGAGACGTTGTCCACCAGCGCTGAGCGCCGGGTGGCGATCCAAATCCTGGAGGAGCTCTGCAAGGCCTGACGGCTTTCGAGGCCCTTCGCCTGTCAAGCGAACCGACGAGAGGAGACAACCGAGATGAAACGCGCGACAAGCTTTCTCGCCCTGCCACTGGGCGCGCTGGTGGTCCTGGGTGGCCAGGCGGCCGCCTACGAGGTGATGGAGGTCAGTGACGGTGGGTCGGTCACGGGCAAGGTCGCCTTCGCCGGCACCGACCCCGACCCCAAGGTCTTTGCCATCACCAAGGACCCCGACACCTGCGGAACCGGTGACCGCCTCGTCGACTTCGTCAGGGTCAACGACGGTGCGCTCGTCGACGTGGTCGTTTATCTGGACAAGGTGACATCCGGCAAGGCTTTCGAGGAGGCTGAAGCGCCCGGCGACCTCGACCAGAAGGGCTGCGAGTTCCATCCCTTTATCCAGGTCATGCACAACGGCGGTCAGATTTCGGTGCTCAATTCCGACCCGGTCAGTCACAACATCCACACCTACGAGATCCTCGGCCGTGCCAAGAAGACGGTGTTCAACGTGAGTCAGCCCGACCAGGGCAGCCTCATCAAGAAGACCGTAAAGCTCAAGCGCGGCGCCGCCATGAAGGTGGAGTGCGACCAGCACGACTTCATGCACGGCTTCGTATTCGTTGCCAAGAATCCCTACTACACGGTGGTCGGCGAAGACGGCTCGTTCAGCATCGATGGCGTGCCGCCTGGCACATACACGGCGAAGGCCTGGCACGGAACTCTGGGGGAGAAGAAAGCCAGCGTTACCGTGGAACCGGGGAAGGCGGCGAGCGCCAGCTTCGAGTTCGAGGGCAAATGAAGCCACACGACCGCAACGCCGGCGCCTGGCGCCGCTTGCTGAACCCGTTCGACTTGTTCGTGCTGTCCGGCGCCACGGTAAATTTCGTCGTGGTGGCGTGGCTAGTCGGTTATTGGTTGCTCAACGGCTAAATAGGGAGGACGCCCATGTGCGCGCAGCCCCTGCCCGATGTCGAAACACTGCCGCCACTGCCATGCTACGGGGCCGTGCTGCTCGCGGCGGACTCCTCCGACCATGCGAACCGCGGCATCCGAGAAGCGGTCGCGCTTACCGGTCTGTGGGGTGGCAAGGTCACCGGGACCCACGTCTACGCCGCGAAAATGCACGACGCGCGTTTTCGCCAGATGGAGGGCGGCCTGCCAGAGCAATACCGCAAGGAAGAGGAGCTGGAGCGCCAGCGCGATGTCCACGACGATCTGATCACGCGCGGGCTCTCGGTCATCAGCGACTCGTACCTCGACCAGGTGCAGCGCACATGCGCCGAGGCGTCGGTCGCTTTCGACCGATGCCACCTAGAGGGCAAGAACTACCGGCAGCTCGCGAACGAGGCGAACGGCGGTGACTACGATCTGCTGGTCATGGGTGCGCTGGGCCTCGGGGCCGTGGAGGGCAGCCGGCTCGGGACGGTCTGCCAGCGGGTGGCGCGGCGCGCGGAGATCGACACCCTGGTCATCAAGGACCCCGCGCGGAGCATCGCGGAGGGCCCGATCCTGGTCGCCGTCGACGGGTCGACGCACGCCTACGGCGGGCTGCTGACGGCGCTCTCACTCGCGAGCCGATGGAAGGTCCCAGTGCAGGTCGTGGCGGCTTTCGACCCCTACTATCACTACGTGGCCTTCAACCGCATCGCTGGCGTGCTCTCCGAGGAGGCGGGCAAGGTTTTTCGCTTCAAGGAGCAGGAGCAGCTCCACGAGGAGATCATCGACGCCGGGCTCGCGAAGATCTACCAGAGCCACCTGAGCGTCGCGAAGGGGATCGCCGACGACTATGGCATCAACGTGGAAACCGTCCTTCTAGACGGCAAGCCGCACGACGCCATCGAGCGCCATGCCCGCAGGACCTGCCCGTCCCTGCTGGTCATCGGCAAGCTTGGTGTCCACGCCGACCCGGGACTCGACATCGGCGGTAACGCCGAGAACCTACTGCGGAATGTGAACTGCGCGGTGCTGCTGAGCCAGCGTCAGCACCAACCCAGAGTCGACAGAATCGCCGCAATCACCACCTCTTGGACGGAAGAAGCCGAGCGGCGCATGGAGCGCGTTCCCACCTTTGTTCTCGACATGGCGCGAATGGCGATACTTCGCTACGCCCAAGAGCACGGCCATACGGTGATAACGGAGCGCATCGTCGATGAGGCCACTGCCAGGCTGATGCCCGGCCGCGCCGAGCAGTTCATGGAGCAGGTGGTCACCGCGCGGGGAGGACGCGTCGAACCATCCGACCCCGGCGCGCCCATGGACTGGTCTGCCGAGGCCGAGGCGCTGCTGGACGGCATCGACGACCCCGCACTTCGAGACAACCTGCGAGGCCGCATCGAGAAGAAGGCGCGAATCGAGGCTGCGGGGCGCGTAGAACCAAGCCACGCAAGAAATTTCCTGCAGGCGGCGGACGAGGCACCCCCGGACTTGGACGGGATAACCGCCTCCGCGAGCGCTCTCTACTGGGAGGCGGCGGCCATCGCTCGCCTGATGCGTGTGCCCGAAGGCTTTATGCGCGAAGCGACCCGAAACCGTATCGAGGACTACGCCCGCGAGACGGGTGAGCCTCGTGTCACCCTGGCGGTGGCGGAACGCGGTCTAGCGCAGGCACGCAAGGCCATGCGCACCGCGCTGGAAGTCAAGGGGGAGGGCGATGGTGGCGAGGCGCCGCGGCTTAGCCGTTGCCCCTTCGCCAACCCTGGTGCCCTGTTCGCATCGGCCCCCGAAGCCGGCGAGGGTCCGGTCTGGACCGAAGAGGCCCTAAGCTTGCTGGACCGCGTCCCCGACGGGTACTGTCGGGACATGACCCGGAAGGCCGCCCAGGCCATCGCCGCGCAAAGTCACAGCGCGCGCATCGACTCGGACTTCGTCGCCGGGCTTATGAAGGTGTTTGAGACCGGTTCGAGCAATGTCTCCGAAACCATGCCCTGGCGGCACGAGGCGCGGGCGCGGATCGCTAGGGCTCCCGACATGGTCCGTGGCATGCTCGTTCGCGAGATCGAGGCGTGGGCTCGAAGAGAACAGCGCGAAGCGGTGGACGAGTCGGCGGTGGACGCCGTCAAGGAGGAGTGGCGCAACCGCGGGGTGTTTCATCTGGACCCGGAGGACCCGAGGGGCAAGGAATGACGGCGTCCGGCACCGTGCCGCTGTATCTCCTCGCCATCAACCTCACGAGGCGCTGCAACCTGGCTTGCGCCCACTGTTACCTGGACGCCGGCACGCTGCGCGAGGGCGATGACGACGAGCTGACAAGCGGTGAAGTCAAAGAGATTCTGGACCAGGTAGCGAGCCGCGGCGACGGCTCGATGGTGGTGCTCACCGGTGGCGAGCCGCTGCTCCGCCGGGATCTCGAGGAGATCGTCGGACATGGCGCCGGGGCCGGACTCGCCATGGTGATCGGCACCAACGGCATGGCACTGACCGACTCGCGGGTTCGCTCTCTGATGCAGGCAGGAACGCTGGGCGTCGGCATCAGCCTGGACTCACTGGATGCGGCGTATCACGACGGCTTCAGAGGCCTGCCCGGCGCGTGGGATAAGACCATGGCCGGGATCGAATGCTGCCGTCGACATGGCCTCTCGTTCCAGATCCATTTCTCGGTGAGCGAGGGCAACGCCGAGCAGCTTCCGGCCATGATCGACTTCGCCCACACGACCGGGGCCCGGGTTCTCAACGTCTTCTTCTTGGTGTGCACAGGGCGGGGCGAGTCCATGTCGGACATATCGCCACTTCGCTACGAGCGTACCCTGAATTACCTCGTCGAAGCGCAGAGCGAGCACCCTGAACTCATCATCCGAGCCCGATGCGCGCCCCACTTCAAGCGAGTCGCCCACCAGCGACGACCCGACTCCCTGCTCAATCGCATCAGCGGCCGTGACGGCGATGGCTGCATCGCCGGCACCCACTACTGCCGCATCACCCCCCAGGGCGCGGTCACCGCCTGTCCCTACATCGAGACCGTCGAGGGTAATGTGCGTGACCGAGTGTTCCTCGATATTTGGGACAACGCCCATGGCTTTTCGCAGCTACGCAACCCGGTGCTGCGAGGTAAGTGCGGCGCGTGCGAGTATAGAGAGCTGTGTGGCGGGTGCCGCGCGCGGCCACTGGCGGCGGGAGGGCACCTCATGGACGAGGATGCGGTCTGTGCGCACGCGCCGTCGGGCGGCGCGGTGATCGTCCCAGTCTCTGACTTGGAGCGCTACGGTGTGCGATGGAGCGAAGCGGCGAGGGAGCGGCTGGAGCGCGTGCCGCCTTTCCTGCGACGCCTGGTCAAGAAGCGTGCCGAGGCCTACGTTGCCGAGACCGGTGAGGGAGTGGTTACGCCCGAACACCTGAGCGCCCTGGTGGCGAGGCGCTTCGGCGGCAATCCACCGCGTCCGCCGGACATCCCAGGCGCCAAGCGATGAACGAGCTCCGGGTGCTGGTGGTCGGGGGCGGGATATCCGGGCTCGCTACCGCGTGGTGGCTGTCGCGGCTCGGCGTGGACGTGGAGGTGTGGGAAGCGAGTGCGCGCGCCGGGGGCAAGATCCGGACCCGCCGCGCCGACGGCTTCGTCATCGAGGACGCCGCCGCGCTCGTAATGCGCTTTCGCCCGGAGGTGGACCGTCTTGTGGACGGAGTCGGTCTCGCCGGCGCTAGGCTACGCCGACCCCCCACCTCGCCCCGGTATCTCGTCAAGGACGGAGCGTTGATGGCAGTACCCATGCGTCTTGGGGCCATGGTCACCTCCCCGCTGTGGAGCCTGCGCGGCAAGATGCGGCTCCTCGCCGAGCCGTTCATTGGACGCGGGGAACGGGATGATGAGTCGGTGAGCGAGTTCGTCACCCGGCGCCTCGGGCGCGAGGTGCTCGAGCGCGCCATGGAACCCTACCTGTCCGGTCCCCTCGCCTCGGACCCCGACCTCGCCGAGGCCCGCAGCGTGCTGCCCCGACTGACAACGCTCGAGCGCGGCTACGGCAGCCTCACCGCGGGGGTGCTCGCCCACAGGGTAATGCGCCGTCGCACGGCTTGCGCGGCGGAAGGCTTCAGCTTTCGCGACGGCATGACGGCGCTCGTGGACGGGCTCGCCGCAAGCCTCGGCGCGCGGGTGCGCCTGGGCCATGAGGTCGAGGCCATCGAGCCCGAGGACGGCGCGTGGCGCGTCGAGGCGTGCTCCGCAGGTGGGCGACACACGGTGACCGCGCGCCACGTGGTGCTCTGCAGCGCCGCCGACGCGGCGGCCCGCGTGCTGGCGCCGCTGGACCCGGAGCTTTCGGGTCTGCTAGACGGGATCGCCTACGCGCCGGTCAGCGTCGTCCATCTCGGCTTCGAGAGTGGCGTAGTTGCCCACCCGCTCGAGGGCACCGGTTTCCTGGTCCCGCGAAGCGAGGGTCTTGCTTTGACGGGATGCCTTTGGACGAGCAGCATGTTCAGCGGTCGAGCGTCGCCAGGACACGTCCTGCTCACTTGCTACCTGGGCGGATCACGGCGTCCAGAGGCGGTCGACTGGGACGACGATCAAACTCTATCGGCGGTGCTAGGCGAGCTCGACGGCCTGCTCGGCCTGCCCTGTAACCCGGGTCTGGTTCGCATCCACCGCCACTGCCAGGGTCTGCCGCTCTACCACGGCGCCTATCAAGCGCGGCTCGAGACCATAGACCGGCGTCTGCGCGCCCTGCCCGGGCTGCACCTGGTCGGGAACTACCGCGCCGGCGTGTCGGTGCAGGACCGCATCGCCTGCGGCCGGACCGTCGCCGCACGAATCGTCGAGCAAACGGTGGCGGCGCGCGCTCCCTTCCGCCATCCCCCGAGAATGCGGGCAACGCGCCACGCGCTGGCGGCCGGTTCAGCAAGCGAGGCATGATGGACACGGACACGGCCCGCGCGCCCGGGAGCAAGCCGTTTAGCCCGCTGCGGGTGGTGGTCCCGGTGCTCGCCGGCCTGCTGTCAGTCTCCGCACTTGCGCAGTGGTATGCGCGCTCGGTGTCGCTGCCCCGTTACTGCGAAAACCCGACCCGCACGCTGACGCATCTCGAGCGTATCCTCGCCGAGAACCGGCCCGCGGGTGACGGGTCCAGAAGGCCCTACATCGTGGCGGCGAAGCTTCTATTCCTGGTGCCTCGCGGCGCGGACGAAGGCCGGGGGGCCTACCTGGACCGGGTCCGTCGTCACCTCCAGGGGCAGTGCCAATGACTCGTCGGCGTCGACGTCTAAGCGGAGCGGCGCGGTGATCGCGAGCGCCGCCGGCACCGGGGCGAGACACCGTTGGGCGATGTTGAGACAGGCGCTTTGGTACCTCTTGCTGGCGCTAGCACTTCTGCTCGGGATCGGCATTCTGCACTACTACGCGGCGCAGCGCGCAGAGCGCGCGGAGCTGTTCACGAGCGAGCGGTTGAACGTAGCGTTAGGCAAGATCGCCATCGTCAAAGCGCTGGAGGGCGTTGAGTCGGATCTGGCCTACCTCGTCGCCCACAATCAGGCTCGCGGCCTATTTCGCCCCGACAGCGCGGGCGCCAAGGCGGCGCTCGCCGAGGACTTCTTCGCCTTCGTTGCGAAGAAGAAGGTCTACGACCAGGTCCGCTTCCTCGACCTGGCAGGCATGGAGCAGGTGCGCGTCAACTTGAACTCGGGTAACCCCGTCATCGTTTCGGAGGACCGGCTCCAGAACAAGGCCGATCGCTACTACGTGGAGGACACGCGAACGCTGGAGCGTGGCCAGACCTATGTCTCACCCTTCGACCTCAATGTGGAGCAGGCGCGCATCGAGCTGCCCATCAAGCCGGTGATCCGTTTCGGAACGCCGGTATTCGAGCCCCTTGGGGGCAAGTGCGGGATGCTGTGGCTCAACTATCTCGGAGACAGCCTGCTCAGTGCGTTTCGAACCGCAACGGCGAACGTTTCCGACCACGTCATGCTGGTCAACGCGGACGGTTTCTGGATGAGCAGTCCTCAGCGTGGGGACGAGTGGGGGTTCATGCGCGGGCAGGAGCGCACCTTCGGGTCGAAGCACGGCGCGGCGTGGGAGCGAATGCGCGGCGAGGACACCGGCCAGCTCGAGACCCCCGGTGGCATTTTCACGTTCGCGACCATCGACCCTGACGCGGCGCTCGCGGGCGGGGCGCGGGTGTCGGCACCATCGGGTTCCGGCCCCCGTCCGTGGAAGGTCATCGCTCACGTTCCTCCCGAAGCGCTCTATACCGCGCCGAACAGATTCATCGCCCGATACCTGCCGCTCTATCTCGTGATGCTGCTAGCGCTCGCGGCCGCCGCCTTGCTGCTCGGGCGCGCCACGGTGAGGCACCGCCTCGCCGAGGCCCAGGTGGAGTTCGAGCGGCGCTTTCGCGAGATTCTCGAGAACATCCAGCTCAAAGTGGTGGGTGTCGACCGGGCCGCGAAGGTGACGTTCTGCAATGACGCGATTCTCGAGCTGGTGGGCCGGGAGCGCGCAAACCTGCTCGGCCGCGAGTGGATCGAGACGCTGGTGGCACCGGAGTCCCGCGACGAGTGCAGGGAGATGTTCGCGTCGCTACTGGCCGGCGAGAGCGTACCATCGCGCTACGAGAGCTGGGTGACCACCCACAACGCAGAGCGGCGGCTCGTGGCGTGGAACGTAGCACCCGTGCAGGGCCCCGCGGAACCGCTGGCCGGGGTCACCTTCCTTGGCGAGGACATCACCGAGGCGAGGCAGGCTGAGGTGGAGTTGCTGAAGCTCTCCCGCGCCGTGGAGCAGAGCCCGAGCACCGTGATGATCACCGACACCGAGGGCCACATCGAGTACGTCAACCCGAAATTCACCGCGCTCACCGGCTACAGCCTCGACGAGGTCCGCGGCATGAATCCGCGCGTGCTTAAATCTGACAAGACCACACCGGCGGAGTACGCCGACATGTGGAAGGCCATCTCCACGGGCAGCGAGTGGCGGGGCGTGTTCCAGAACCGCAAGAAGAACGGGGAGCTCTACTGGGAAGCCGCCACCATATCGGCGGTGCGCAATCGCGAGGGGGAGATCGCAAACTACCTGGCGGTCAAGGAGGACATCACCGAGCGGCGCATTCTCGAGGGACGCTTCCGCCATTGCGTCGAGTCTGCGCCAAGCGCCATGGTGCTGGTCAATCACGAGGGGAACATGGTGCTGATCAACCGCGAGGCCGAGCGCATGTTCGGCTACCAGCGGGAAGATCTGCTCGGCCGTCCGGTGGAGATGCTGGTCCCGGAAGCGAATCGAGCGGCCCACGCAAAAAGCCGCGAGGACTTCCTGACCCAGCCGCGCTCGCGTGCGATGGGCATCGGAAAGGGGCTGTCGGGACAACACAGGGACGGACACCTGTTCCCCATCGAGGCTGGCTTGCACACCGTCGAGTCGGACGAGGGAAGGATGGCGCTCGCGGCCATCGTCGACATCACCGAGCGGCGCCAGCTCGAAGAGGAGCTCAACGATCGCAACCAGGAGATCGCCAAGACCCAGGCTCTGGCCGCGGTGGGGCGAATGGCGAACATGGTGGCGCACGACCTTCGCAACCCGCTCTCGTCCATAAAGATGGGTCTGCAGATCATCGGTAAGCATGGGGCCGGGCGGTGGAGCGAGCAGGAGGTCGAGCTTCGCGAGATCGCGCTCGAGCAGGTGCGCTACATGGAAGAAGTGCTCGACGACTTGCTCAGCTACTCTCGGGAGAACTCTCTGGCACCGGAGTGGCTGCAGGTCGACAAGCTGCTCGACGCGGCGATCCTGCTGGTGCAGAAGCACATCGACGAACACAATGTGAAGATCACGACCCGCTACCAGGTGGGTCTACCGACCCTGCATAGCGACCGCACCAGACTTCGGCGCGCGTTCTGTAATCTGATCTTGAACGGCATCCAGGCGGTGGAGGGGGTCGAGGGAAGACGTCCCGAGCTCACGATTTCCACACATTTGGAACTGGCCCCGGACCGGCCCAAGATACGCGTGAGCATCTGCGACAACGGCCGGGGTCTCGACGCCGACCATGCGTCCAGGGCCTTCGAGCCCTTTTTCACCACGCGCGCCATGGGAACCGGGCTCGGGCTTGCGATCGTCAAGCGCATCGTCGAGCAGCATGATGGCACGGTCGAGCTGCTGCCCGGCGACATATCCGGCACCTGTGCGAGCGTGATCTTGCCGACCGGCCCCATAAACGTCGACCCTCGGCGGCGCGCGGCGCGGGGCCCCGGGGATCTCGATGAAGAGCACGCCGGTATCCGCGAGGATGAGCCGGTCCATCTGGAAACCACTCGATGAGCCGAATCCTCATCATCGATGACGACGTGGCCAGCTGCCGCACGCTCCAGCTCCACTTCCAAAGCCAGGGCCACACGGTCGCACTCGCCCACAATTTGAACGATGGTCTGGGCAAGGCGAAGACCACCGACCCGAATCTCATCATCCTCGACATCCGCATGCCCGGCCGGAGCGGTCTCGAAGGATTGCCGGAGCTCAAGGAGAGTCTGCCCGACGCCCCCGTGATCATGATCACCGCGTTTCACGATATGGATAGCACCATCGAGGCCATGAAGGCCGGGGCCGACGACTACATCCACAAGCCGGTGGACATCGACGAGCTGGATACTGCCGTGGCAACCGCGCTCATGCGGCTACACTCCGACGAAGGCGACATGTCACTTCCTCACAGGGAGAGCGGCAAGCCAGGAGCCAACACCATGGTCGGCCGCAGCCGCGCCATGAGGGGGGTCTTCAAGACGATCGGTCTGGTTGCACCGAAGACGGTCACCGTCCTGATCACGGGGGAGAGCGGCACGGGCAAGGAGCTGGTCGCCCGCGCCATCCACGATGCGGGACGAAACCCCGCCGGGCCCTTCGTCGCGGTCAACTGCGCGGCCATCGTCGAAACGCTGCTCGAGTCGGACCTCTTCGGACACGAGAAGGGGGCCTTCACCGGAGCGGTCAGCCGTCAGACGGGGAAATTCGCCCTAGCCAACGACGGCACCATCTTCCTCGACGAGCTAAGCGAGTTGTCCCCGGCGGTGCAGGCGAAGCTTCTCAGGGTGCTCCAGGAAAAGGAGTACCTCCCTGTTGGCGGGGTACACGTGCAGACAACCAACGCGCGGGTCATCGCCGCGACAAACGTGGACCTTCGGGAGCGCGTCGAGCAAGGTTCCTTCCGCGAGGACGTCTACTACCGGCTGCAGGTGGTTACCATCGACGTCCCGCCGCTTCGCAGCCGCAAGGAAGACCTGCTGGACCTAGTGCAGACTCTGCTCGCTCGAATCAACAAGGACATGCACCGCAAGGTGACCCGGGTGGCGATGGACGTGATGGAGGCATTCCACGCCTATGAGTGGCCAGGCAATATTCGTGAGTTGGAGAACGTGCTGATGAAGGCCGTTGCCCTGTGCCCCGGCGACGCGATCACCATGGACCTAATACCGGAGAACATGGTCAGTGGCCACCAGTCGACCAAGCCCTCGTCCGACAGGAGTCCGCTGCTCAGCCTTCGAGAGGTGGAGATGCATCACGTGGCCCGGGTGCTGTCGGCTACGGGGTGGCACAAGGGGCAGACCTGCGAGATCCTCGGTGTGTCGCGCCCCCGCCTGCGTCGGCTCATCAGGGAGTATGGGCTGATCCCCCCGGCGAATATTCCCGACGCCGATTCCGCCGAGGACGCGTCGCAGGGGTCGGGTCCGCGCTAGCGGTGAATTCGAGCGTTGTTGGGTAAGCGTCCGACCCTGCACCGTTACCAACGCCATCAGCGTCTAGCTTAGCTAGAACGAGTAACGAAGCGAGCGACCTTAGGCCAGTGGCTCACGGTTGACGCCACGGCGGATACGCACGCGGGTCCCCGCGTGGTTACGCAGGTGAAAATCGAAGCCTTGTTGGCGTGCCGCCTGGACTAGCCGCACGTTGCTAAACCGCGGCCCAAGCTGCCCCTCGGTTTCGAGCGCCGCAAGCCTGGCGGCCATGCCTTGCTTCTTCGTGACCTGGTGGGGCTGGCAGTCGTGCATGGCGTCGATGTTTGCGAACTCCAGATGCAGCGACCCTGCTTGCTCCGCCTCGCGCATCAATGCATCGCCCTTTGGCGTACGGCTTATAAACAGACTCCACCCGCCCCACTCCTCTTCGGTGGGCATGCCACCGGGCCAGGCGTCGGCCACCGCGACGTCGGTCATCTCACCCGTCGCGTCGGGGCAGATCTTGCAACGGAACTGGTGTGTCCAACCCCAGGGGCCATACCAAAAATCCAGATAGGGCTCATCCACGACGCGGCCATCATTTGTCTCGGCATGTGTTGGTCCCGGACATCCATAGCCACGATAGCGGAACAGCGAAAGCTCCTCCTCGTTCTCGATGCCGTTTCGATGGAGCATCGCCCGCGAGCACTGGAGGTCGCCAAACGTGCCACACGAGAAGGCGAGGGTGTAGGTCACCAGCCGGTTCACCCGCGGGTCGTGTTTGCGCATGTTGTGCACCGCCGAGATGTCGCAGGGTTTGCCAATCACCGCGAAAGGTTTTTCTCTTGCCAAAAGCTCGGTGAAATCGACCAGCGGTGCCGCCGGGCCATAGCGCGAGCCCGCGGCCTCCAAGACTTGTGCGCGGTCAAAGCTGAGGTGTCTGACCGAGCGCATCGGCTCTTCCTTGGAGGCGGCCAAATGTAGGATGAACTCGGCTTTTCCAGTTTCCAGCAGGTGGATACCGAGCGCCGTCAGCGCTCCCCCCGACGAGGCCACGTGGTGGATGTGCTCGTCGGCCGCATGACCGCGCCAGACGTTGAGCCAGGGGCCAAACACGGTGTCGACCTTGGCGTCCTTGTGTTTCACCGGGTCAAGGGGCTGGTCGATGGTCGCGCCCGGGCAGGTCTTGACGATCAAGGCGTCGGTTTCGGCATCCAGCGGTTGGAGGATCTTCGGGCGCAGCCGTCCGGGCGGGTCCACCATGGTCATCTTCACGCGCTCCGGGCCGGCGATGGATTGACACAAACCACACCCAATACACAGACCGTTCTCGACGATGTCCTGCAAGCTTTCCGGATGTCTCATGCGCGTTTGCCTCTGCGTCGGGTCGACGGAGTGTAGCAAATCGCACCCCCATCAAAAGACACGAAAACGCGGTTTGCACGAGTGACGGCAGGTTAGCGTTAAGATAGCCGGGGAGAACAACTCCGTGGCCAACAGGGCAATACGCTTTGACCACGAGGGCGAGTCCTTAGTATGCCGACACCGAGCCAACAGGACCGCTTGCGCGCCCTGCTTACGGACAATAGACGCCGGCAGCGGCAAGCCGTCGACAAGAACGGACCAACAACGGGTACGCTGGTGGTTTTCTCCGGCCGCAACCGGAAGGCAAAGGCCGAGGCGGCACGCGCGTTGGCTGAGGAGCTAGACCTCGAGCTGCTTCGCATTGATGCGTCGGGCCTGGCACAACAAGACACCGGCGCGCGGGAAAGTAGTCGGAATCGCGTGTGCGGGCGCCCAAGGAGCGGGTACCTTGCTGTACATCGAAGAGGGTGACGCGTTGTTGAGTAAACGCGCAGAGGTCAAGGATTCGCATGACCGCTATGCAAACACAGAGACAAACCATCTCGGGCGTCGTCTGGATGACCATCTCGGCCTGGTGGTCTTGAGCACCAACAACAACCCACCCGAGAGTCTGTCTTCGCGTGTACGATACATGCTCGAGTTTGATGAAGATGAATAGAACGCGCGGTAGCGCGGACGAGGAGAGACCATGGAGGTTCTAAAGAGCCGCCGCAAGGCACGCGCGCAGCGTCGAAAGCAGCGCACGGCACATCACGTCACCTGTTTCCCCACCCTGGTCCGCGAGATCCCGGTCTACGAGGTCCTCGACAGCGAAGGCGTCGAGCTCATCCACAATGCGTCTTTGCGTATCCTCGAGGAAGTCGGCATCGACTTCCGCGACGATGAAGCGCTCGACATCTGGAAACGCGCCGGTGCCGATGTAAAGGGGCAGCGTGTGCATATCGCCCCCGTGCAGCTCATGGAGCTTGTGAGCCAGGCGCCGGAGACCTTTACCCTGCACGCGCGAAACCCCGAGCGCAGCGTGACTATCGGTGGCAACAACATGATCTTTGTACCCACCTATGGGTCGCCTTATGTGATGGACATGGAGGGTGAGCGACGCTATGCGACCTTGGCCGACTTGCATAACTTTCACAAGCTGGCGTATCTCGCACCGAGCCTGCATATGACCGGCGGTATCACCTGCGAGCCCACCGACGTGCCGGTCGCGAGACGTCATCTACACATCGCGTATAGCTTGTTGCGTCACTCCGATAAGCCCTTCATGGGGGCGACCACCGCGCGCGAGCGCGCCGTGGATACTGTGGCCATGGCGGAGCTGGTCTTTGGCGAGGGCAGCCTGGAAGACCGCACGGTGATGGCGTCGGTGATCAACTGCAATTCGCCGCTGGTGTGGGATGCCACCATGTTGGATGCGCTCAAGGTCTACGCACGCAAGAACCAGGCAGTCCTGTGCTCTCCATTTGTCATGACCGGTGCGAGCACGCCATGCAGCACCGTCGGCGCGGTGGCGCAGCTCAACGCGGAGGCGCTCGCGGGTATTGCCTTTGGTCAGCTCGTGCACCCGGGTGCGCCGATGATCTATGGCCACTATCTGGCCACCGTGTCGATGAAGTCGGGCGCGCCCATGGCCGGGACGCCGGAGATATCGCAGATGAATTTCATGGTGGGTCAGCTTGCCCGATTCTACAAGCTGCCATGGCGCTCGAGCGGGATGACGGCGGGCTCGAAGCTGGTCGATGCACAGGCCGCCTACGAAGCCAGCATGACCATGTTCTCGGTGCTGCTCGCGGGTGCCAACTATGTGTTCCACGCGGCGGGGTGGAACGAAGCAGGATTGTCGGCAAGCTATGCGAAGTTCATGCTCGATGCGGAGCAGCTCGAGATGTATTTCAAGCTGGGGCACCGGGTCGATCTGTCGGACCTGGACGAATGCATCGATGCGATAAAGGAGATCGGTCCCGGGGGCCATTTCCTCGGCACGCAGCACACCTTGAAGAACTTCGAGACGGCCTTCTTCATGCCCGAACTGTTTGACAACAACAGCTACGAGCAATGGCTGGCCGAGGGCGGGCTGGATGCAAACGCGCGCGCGCTGAACCGGGCGCGCGAGACCCTCGAGCGATACGAGCAGCCGGCCATGGACTCGGGCATCGACGAGTCCTTGCGCGCTTATATCGCCAGACGCGAAGCAGAGCTGCCCGATACGGTCTTCTAAGTTATCTTGACACCAAAATTGCGCGCCTGCATGGTGTGAGGCGGGAGGACGAATCCGGCGGGTTGCACGCAAACGTCGGCACCTCGCCTTGCCGACATTCTTCCGGGTAAACTCGTCTCGTGAGCCGCTAATTAGCACCAGCATACCCCCAAGATAAGTAAACTGTCCCCGAAATAGAGGTTATGGACGTGTCCAAGGGTGTTCCCATTGTCGATGTTGGCGAGCTTATCGCGGGTGGCCCCCCAGTGGCGGGGAGCGGCGCGATCGAGTCCATCGGCTTAGCCTGCCGAGAGTGGGGCTTTTTCCAAGTCACCCGGCACGGGGTTTCTTTGGCGCTCATCGACGCCTTGTGGGAGCAAGCGCATCGGTTCTTTGCCTTGCCGTGGAGCGTCAAGCGTGAAGTCATGCGCACGCACGACAACCCGCGCGGCTACTATGACCGGGAGCTCACCAAGAACACGCGCGACCTCAAAGAGGTGTTCGACTTCGGTTTCAAACCCCACCCGGAGCTACCCGACGACGACCCGCGGAACTCGACCTTGGACGGGCACAACCAATGGCCGCGATCATTGCCCGGTTTCAAGACCACGCTCACCGCGTACTACTCCGCCTGCGAAACGCTTGCGCTGCGTTTGACGGAAGCGATCTGCGTTAGCCTAAAGGTGCCGGCCTCGCAGCTAAACGACTCCTTGGTCGGTACCCACACGAGCTTTGCTCGGCTGAATTACTACCCGCCCTACGACCCGCTCGAGCGCGCGGATGGCGCGCCGCCATCGGCCGCCGGTGAGTTTGGTGTTCACCATCATTCGGATGCCGGAATTCTCACCATCTTGTTGCAGGATGAGACACCCGGGCTACAAGTCTTCAGAGACGGTGAGTGGCATGTGGTCGAGCCCATCGAGGGTGCGCTGGTAATCAATATCGGTGACATGATGCAGGTGTTTTCAAACGACACCTTCGAGGCGCCGCTACACCGCGTGCTCGGCAGTGGCACAATGGCGCGCTACAGCGTGCCTTTTTTTTACAACCCAGCCTACGAGACCGACTGCTATCCCTTGCAGACCATGGTCGATGCGCCCAGCGCCTCGCGCTATCGCCAGGTCAACTGGGGCGAGTTCCGGCAGCGACGCGCCGAAGGTGATTACGCCGACTACGGGGCCGAGGTACAGATTGCGGATTATCGTATCGCCTGACGTGCAGGCGGGTCACCGGTGCCTACTAACCTCTCACCCGAATACAAGACCGCCGAAGCCGCTTACAAAAGCGCGCGCGAGCCAAAGGAGCGTCTTGCTTGTTTGCGCGAGATGTTGCGCAGCGTCCCAAAGCACAAGGGTACCGAGCGGCTTCAAGCCGAAATAAAGACGCGTATCAAGCATCTGAGTGAGGAGCTTGCGGCCCCAAAGAAGGGCGGTGGTAGCGGTGGGCCACAGCAAGTCGTCAGACCGGAGGGGGCCGCGCAGATCGCGTTGCTCGGCCCGGCAAACGTCGGCAAGTCCACGCTGCACGCGCGGCTGACCGGCTCGCACGCGGGCACGGGCCCTTACCCCTACACGACCCACGAGGCGATGCCCGGGATGTTGAGCGTTGAAGACATTCACTTCCAGCTCGTGGACCTCCCACCCCTTAGCCGCGAGCATCCCGTCCCTTGGATAGGCAACGCGCTACAGCCCGCCGATGGCTGTCTGTTGGTCGTTGACCTGCAAGACCCCGAGTGCATCGAACAAGTGCAATACATCATCGAGGCGCTTGCCGAACGGCGGATCACTCTGGACCCGAGCTGGGAACGGTACACGCCGGACGAGGACGACCCCGACTACGACCCCTTCGCCTTACGGCTACCGACCTTGCTCATCGTCAACAAAGTGGACCTGCTCCAAAGCGCCGATGACGAGCTCGTTGTTTTCTTCGAGCTGCTCGGTATCCCTTTTCCAGCGCTCCAGGTGTCGGCAACCGAGGGCACCGGACTCGAGCAGATCGGCCCGTGGCTTTTTGGCGCCTTGCATGTGGTGCGAGTCTACACAAAGGCGCCAGGGCGCCCACCCGATACAGACCAGCCGTTCGCCGTTCGCGCCGGAGATACGGTCCACGACGTGGCGCTGCTCGTGCACCGCGATATCGCCAACTCGCTCAAGTTCGCCAAGGTGTGGGGCAGCGGTCACTTCGACGGTCAGCAAGTCGGACGCGACCACCTCGTCTCGGACGGGGACATCCTCGAGCTGCATTAACCCCCAATTTGGGGACCCTAATTTCGGGGACAGTTTACTAATTATTAATTAGCACCAACATACCCCCCAAGTACCAGCCGCCGTGGTTCAGACCGACGCGAGTGCTTGCTCCAGCGCGGGCATGGCGATGCCCAGCCCCAGGCGCCGCGCCTCATCTGTCAGGCGTTGAAGTTCCTGCAGCGTATCGTCGCCGCGCTTGCCCCGGCCAACCGCGGCGAGCGCACGACCGCGGGCAATAAAGAAGTCGCTCCATGGCAGTGGTTCCGCGCGGGTGAAGTCTTCCAATGCTTGCGCATACCGCTCCACGCCATCCCACTCGCGCGCGCGTAGCAAGGACTCCATGCCAAGGCGGTAAAACCAAAGATGGTTGTGGCTGACGCTGCCCGCGCGCAGATACGACTCCGCGGTCGACAGCGCCCGGTCTCGTCGCGCCGGGTCGTCGTAGTACACTAGTGCCAACGCGCCAAGCACCCTGCCACCGTTGAACGCTTTTCCCTCGCCACCTTCGGTGCGGCGGGCGGCCTCGGTCAGAGTTTCTCGTGCCGACTCGAGCCGCCCCTCGAGCTCCTCTGTCAAACCGCGCCATAGCAAGAACAGCGGTGTCCATGCCTTGGCGCCCAGCCGGTCCGCGATCTCGAGGCCCTTGTTTGAGCATCCCACCACCGGGTCGACATCGCCGGTGGATAACGCGATGTGACAGATGGCTCCGAGCGCATTCATCTCCGCCCGGTCGTGTCTTGCTTTTCTTGCGGCCTCCACGGCGGCGATGGCCCCGCTCATCGCATCGTCGCACTGGCACAAATACATCAGCGAGAACGGCACCATCGCCAGATAGGCGATCTCGATGCGCCCGTAAGCCTGGTCCCGGCAGAGATCTAGACACGCCGTGTAATGCTCTAACGCGGTTCTCATCTTGCCGGCCGCGTAGGCCGCATCGCCCAGCCCGCCCAGGGCCCGCGCCTCGAGATCGCCGGCCCCCGTGCGGCGCGCTGATTCGAGGGCAAGCAAGTGCTCTTCCCGGCAACGCTCGATCTGGCCAAGTGAAAAGCACACGTTTCCACGCAGGTGATGCAGCCGAGCAAGCAGCTTTGAAAGCCGTCTTTTCTTTGCGATGGGCTCGGCCTCGTCCAGATGATGCATGGCTCCCGCGTAGTCGGTGGTGAGCCGCATCCCCGCGGCCACGCCAACCAGCGCTTCGCAGCGTGAGACCTCATCGGGCGCCTCATCCAGTGCCGCCGTATAGGCGGCGATCGACGCCTCCGATTCACCCGTGTCATGGAGCAGCTCGCCCTTCAAGCAGGCCAGCTCGTGCCGCATCCGCGGCTCACTCGCCACACCATGACCGCGCTCGCAAAGACGCAGGGCGCTGTCGTAGCGATACGCGTTTGCCTGGCTCCGGGCGGCGAGCAGATACGCTTCGGCGGCGCCGGAGTTGCCGGCACGGTCCAGATGCTCGGCCCGTAAGACCAGGTCGCGCTCGGAGAACCATTGCGCGGCGGCCTCGTGCAGCTTCGCTCGTTCGCGTTTAAGGATGGAGGAGTAAACACCTTCTTGGATCAGGGCGTGGGAAAAGAGGTAACCATTACCCTCGGCCCGAATCAGAAAATGGGCGACAAGCTCGTCACAACGGTACTTATCATCTTGTACCAGATGCCGAACCAGCTCCCCGGTGAAGCGTTGCCCAACCACCGACGCGGCTTGAAGCGCGCGCTTGTCGCGGGCAGACAACCGGTCCACGCGCGCGATGACCAGGCTCTGCACCGAGTCGGGGAGCTTCTCCACCGAGCCCTCCTTCGCGGCGCGCAAGAGCTGCTCGAGAAAAAGCGGGTTTCCGGCGGCACGCGCCAGACAGCCTTCGGCCAAGGGGTCGCTGACATCCATGAACTCCGCGATCAGCGCGACCGAGTCCGCGGTCATCAGCGGACCCACATCGATAGTAAAGAACGGGCTGCCGAGCGTGCTGGCACGCCAACTCTGGTCGAGCTGGTCGCCATCGATCCGCGAGGTCATGACAAGCAGCGCTGGGCACGTGGCGACTGTTTTCGTGAGCATGGCCAGATGCGCCAAGGTCACCGCATCGGCCCAGTGCACATCCTCGACCACCGCGAGCGTGGGTTGACGGATGGCGGCCGCCGCGAGCAGTGCGGAGGCGACGCTGCGCTTGCCCTCGTTGCGTGTAGCGTTGTCCATGGCATCATAGAGGGTGCGCTGATTTGTCGGCTGTGCCAGGTCGAGCAGGTCGTTTAGAAATACCTCGTGGTCAGAGTCGAGTCGGCCCTTGGCAAGCGCCACTTCCGCGGCTCGGCGGCGCTCGCTCTCATCGCTTCCAACCGAGACACCGAGAAGACTTCGCACCAGCGAGCGGACCGCATCCTGGCCCTTACCAACGCCGAATGGGAGCACCAAACCGCGATGACAGGCGAGCCCCCGCTCGATGGCGTAGCGTGCGAGCTCTTCGACGAGTCGCGTCTTGCCGATACCCGGTTCACCGCGGATGTAGACCGTTTGTCCGTGAGCCGCTTCACCGGTACATGCGTCCAACATGCCGCGTAGCTGCATGAGTTCGGCCCGCCGGCCGACAAAGGGTGTGCGCTTGCTGGCGGGTCTTGCCTCTTCGGCCGAGCGTACCCGGCGCAGCGCAAACACCGGCATCGGTTCGGAGATACCTTTGACACGGACGGGCTCGAGCGCCTCTACGTCGATTCGTGCTTCGGCGAGCCGGCGGGTGGCATCGGTCATGTAGACCTCGCCGGGGGCGGCGACCTGCTCCATACGCGCCGCGATGGGCACGGTCGGTCCCGAGGCGTCGTGCTCTACCGTGTCACCCTCACCGACGGTGAGCACTACCACCTCACCGGAGTGCAGGCCAACACGGATCTCGAGCCCACTCCCGTGACTGCGCTCTAGCTGGTTTGCGTACTCTGCGACCGCGCGTTGCATCTGGACCGCAGCCTCGCAGCCGTCCACCGCATGCTGCTCGCTTGCCATGGGCGCGCCAAACATCGCCATGACCCCGTCGCCCATGAAGCGGCACACGGTCCCACGGTTGTTCTCGACGGCTTCACACATCCTCTGGGTCGCACCATAGAGCAGGTCGTGTGTCTCCTCGGCATCGAGTCTCTCGGTCAGCGCGGTCGAGCCCGTGATGTCCGCGAAGAGCAGCGTCACCGGTTTTCGCTCACCGGGATGCCGCTCCCAGGCCGCCAGGTGTGCTTCCAAGCGATGACTGCGCGGGCTTGGCTGCGTAACGGTAGCAACAGACGGGTGCTCGGTACCTAGTGCCGCGATCGCCTTGAGCAGCTTTTTTCGATGACCGAGCTTGAGC
>CAJHYW010000067.1_pt1 | contig 29288 bp, 24 predicted proteins | sample 9198811 | NCBI WGS metagenome assembly CAJHYW01 (sample SAMEA7708378, study PRJEB35096) | sediment metagenome | biome: marine neritic benthic zone biome [ENVO:01000025]; feature: sediment [ENVO:00002007]; material: shallow marine sediment [ENVO:03000034] sea grass bed [ENVO_01000059] ...
CCGACGCTGCGACGCCTGCACGATGCCGTTGAGAAGCTCTGTGAGCGGTCGCGGGAGCTGTCGCTGGTGATGGAGGCGTAAGTGCGATCACGTCGCGAAAGGGCCGGACGAGTGGCACAAAAGTGACACAAAGAAGTGGTTACTAACCTGAAGATGGTGGCTACGGGTGCTACTGAATAGACCAAGTAACCGGCTGGTTTTCCTCACTTTTCCATCATCATCATCCGGCTGTTGCCCCCATGGTTGCCCCTGCTTTAGGTTGCCTGCCTCCAACCTAGTGCAAGGCCGATAGCAGCCAATCCTACGAAGATGAATGAAGGCTGGGACAGCTCCTGGCGTAGGCGACGTGTGTTTGTCCCACAACCAAAACGCGGTAGCGTGGCGTCGTCGCGTTTCAGAAGATGGTACGGCAGAGATGACCTGCAGAGTTCGACCCGGAGCGGCTGTTCCCCGGTGTGCGCCCGGCACCGCTCAGGAACTAGATACCGGACATTCGCGCGGGGTTGCGCAACAGTGATAAAGAGGATAGCGGTGGGGACAAGAAGAAAAAGGGGGAACGATGGTTCTGGTGCTGGTTCGGTCCCTTGCCTGACCTGACCCTGGCGAACGGTCGCTTACTTGGGTCCAACAAAGCCCATTATGAATTGGTCGACCGGCCGGTGTTGGCCGGAACTAGCGCCGGTCAGCCCAAACAATCGTGGCTGCGGGAATCACCCAAGGTGAGCTTCCGAGATCGACCCAACTCGGTCACCCAGCCAACACTCAGGTGAACGTCAGCTTTAGCGATATTGGTCGGTGCTAACAAGGGGTGTTGGCATTGGTTCATAAGTCCTGGGCAAGACGAAAGCCGATGCGTACGTTCCGCGTATTCGGTCTGCTCATGTAGCGGTACGCCGAACGTACGTCCTCAGATGAGCTGGCCCAGGAGCCACCACGAACCACGCGCCGAGCGCACTCACCACCTGGTTCCACCCCCCAAGGCGAACCGTCCGCAGGCGCACCCCGGTAGTCGTCGTGCCAACAATCTTGCACCCGCTCCGAGACATTACCCGCCACGTCGTGAAGCCCGAATGCATTCGCATCGAAGCTCCCGACCGGTGCAGTTCGGTTTTCCCACGTGGCGTCGCAGACCCAGCCGACATCGTCGCAATTTGCGTAATTCTGTCCAACTGAGCGCCACCAGTAGGGGGTATCCGTGCCTGCCCGTGCCGCGTGCTCCCACTCCGCTTCCGTGGGTAACCGGTAGCGCTTGCCAGTCTGCTCGGCAAGCCATTCTGCATAGGCGACCGCGTCCTGCCATGACACCTTGATCACCGGACGATTGCCTCGGCCCCACCAATCGTCAGGCCGTTCGCGCCCCGTGGCCTCAGCAAACACGTCGTACTCTTCAAACGTGACTTCATAGCGACCCATCGCAAACTCGCTAACCGTGACGCGATGTTGCGGGCCTTCGTGGTCACTTCGTCCCTCCTCGCTCGCCGGTGAGCCCATCATGAAACTCCCTGCAGGAATCACTACCATCACCGGGCCTCGGGACCCGTCCTTGAGGGTATCTCGACATACCGTAGTCGGCGCGAGCGTTGCTAGACAATTTGGAGCTGCTGCTTCTGCCTCACGTCGCTTCTTCGACTCAGCTAGGCGACGTTGTTCCTCCTGAGCCTTTCGCTCCGGATCTTGCTCCGCACCGTGGGAATGCGCGAACAGGACGAAGTACCACTCGCCTTGTACATACTCCCAAAGCTCAACGCCTTCGCCCGACTCTGCCTGGGGGCTGCCTTCAACAGCAATTCGAGCCCACATAGTTACAGCGCATTGGACGGCAGGTATCGAAAGTACTCGGTGCTCACCCTTTGCGCACCGCGTTTCCTTTACTTTCAGTTCTTCAATTTGTCCAGTAGGGGCGCCCTCGTATTGCTTTTTCCATTCTGCCAACGGTAGGTGTCGCATGTCCGGCGCCCAGAACGCATACGCCCTTTCAAGGTCGCGTGAAAGAATCGCCGAATGGTATTCAAATACTCTCTCTTCCAATCTCTCGGGGTTTGGAACAGGCACTTCGTCCGATTGCGCCTTGCATGTCAGTGATAGGCACAGTGAAAGAACGCAAAGCGGCACTATTGAGTGCTTGAATTTGTTCATAAGTCTATACTCCGCGAGGCGTTGGAACGCTATCGGCTCCAATCTTGAAGCTATTGCGGCTTTGACCTCGGCCTAAGCGAAAGATCAGTATCAACAACGGGTAGAACACTCCACATCCTGGGATGCAATGATCTTCGAAGGCAATTCCACTGCGACTACTCGGAGGCTAATGGTCAGACCAGCATTCCAAATTGATTGAAGTCAATATTCCCGCGTAGTCCTGCCCACAACATGAGCGCAGCTTCGAAAAAGGGTTCTCATGCTAAGAGCACCAACATTGCAGCACGGTAACGTCGGCAGCACCCACGCAGCGCGCTTTGTGAGGTGGGCAGTAGTGGCCTTTGTGTGCGCCACTTGGGGCACGGTGGTAAAGGCGGATTACCAGGCAGGGCTCGCCGCCTTGCAGCGCGGCAACTACGCGACCGCGTTGCGTGAGTTTCGTCCCCTGGCCGAGCAAGGGAATCCGTACGCGCAGTTCTCGCTCGGGTACATGTACGCCCACGGCCAGGGCGTGCGGCAAGACGACGCCGAGGCGGTAAAGTGGTACCGCAAAGCGGCCGACCAGGGGGACGCGGATGCACAGAACAACCTTGGAGGTATGTACATCTTGGGCCGGGGTGTGTCGCGGGACGATGCCGAGGCCGCGAAGTGGTTTCGGAAAGCGGCCCAACAGGGGTACGCCGCTGCGCAGGACGTTCTGGGGACCATGTATGAGGCCGGCCGGGGTGTGGGGCGGGACGATGCTGAGGCGGCGAAGTGGTATCGCAAAGCGGCCGCGCAGGGGTACGCCGCTGCGCAGTACCACCTGGGGGTCGTATACGAGAAAGGCCAGGGCATACCGAAGAACGCGGCCGAGGCGGTGAAGTGGTACCGCAAAGCTGCGGAGCAGGGACTCACGCCTGCACAGAATAGCCTCGGAGTCATGTACTACAACGGTACAGGTGTTCCCAAAGACTTTGTGTACGCGTATGCCTGGTTCACCCTCGCCGCTGCTCAGGGCGAACAAACGCCTGCAAACAACAAGAGAATCCTCCGCGCCAAGATGACCCGAAGCCAGGTTGCCAAAGCGCAGAAGTTGAGCGAAGAGCTCGCGGGACAAATGGCCGCGGAGACTCGCTGGAGGCACTATAACGACGCCGGGATGGCGGCTTATCAACAAGGCGATTACGCGGAGGCCGTCAGACAAACCAAACGCGCACTGAAGGAAGCGGAAGCCTTCGGAGAAGAAGATCCACGATTCGCTCTCACCCTCAATAATCTAGCGTTGTTATATACGGCTCAGGGGCGCTACGCCGAAGCCGAGCGCCTCTACAAGCGCGCGTTGCGGATTTCGGAGAAGGCGCTTGGGTCTGAGGACATACGTGTGGCCGCGAGCCTCAACAATCTAGCGGACCTATATAGGCTTCAGGGGCGCTATGCTGAGGCTGAGCCGCTCTACAAACGCTCCCTCGCGATTTCCGAGGCGGCGTTGGGCCCCGAGCACCCCGATGTTGCCCGGGGCCTCAACAACCTGGGGTCGCTGCATCAGGCACAGGGGCGCTATGGCGAGGCAGAACCCCTCTACCGGCGCTCGCTTGTCATATGGGAGAGGGCGTTGGGCCCCGAACATCCCGATGTAGCCACGAGCCTCGGCAATCTGGCGGTGCTCTACAGGGCTCAGGGGCGCTACGCCGAGGCTGGCCCGCTCTACAAACGCTCCCTCGCCATTCGCGAGAAAGTGCTGGGCCCCGAGCACCCCATTGTGGCCACAAGCCTGAGCAATCTGGCGACGTTGTATCAGGCTCAGGGTCGCTACGCCGAGGCTGAGCCGCTGTACCGGCGCGCGCTCACTATTTACGAGAAGACATTGGGCGACGAACACCCGGACGTGGCGATTGATCTCAGCAACCTAGCAGCGGTCTACAGGGCTCAGGGACGCTATGGCGAGGCAGAACCCCTCTACCGGCGCTCGCTCAACATTTACGAGAAGTCGCTGGGCCCCGAGCACCCGAATGTGGCCTTGAGCCTCAACAACCTGGCGTTACTGTATCAGGATCAGGGGCGCTACAAAGAAGCTGAGCGACTATTGAAGCGGGCGCTGCGGATCTCGGGGAATACGCTCGACCCGGATCATCCACAAGTGGCCGCCACTCTTGACAACCTTGCGGCGCTCTATAGAGCCCAAGGACAAGAGCAGAAGGCGGAGCGATTGCTGCGCAAGCACGGAAAAAGATGAGCGTGTTCATGCGCAAGACGGTCGTGTGTTTCGCAAGTACGAACAGAAACTACACAAGCAGCCGTTCAACGCGCTCTATTTGTTGATTGTCGTATGGCTGCAGATGGCCGGGAAGCGACGATACGCCGTGCCGGCAGGGCCACTGGAGTCGATAGAGATTGATAATCGTTTGGCGATTGCTGCGCAAGCACGGAAAGAGATGAGCCTTACATTGACCCCCATCCCCGGACATCACCCAAGGCCCTGATCAAGAAGTCACTTGGAAGCACCTTTGCTACCTTACGTGTCGCCCGACCATCGTTTCTCAGCCTCTTCGCCTTTCGCTCAGCTTGATGCGCCTTCTTGCTCTGGTTGTTGTCCAAGTACAGCTTCGCCAATAGCTGCCACGCTAGGAAGTTCTCCGGAAGCAGTTCCGTGGCGGCAGTCGCGTTGGCGATGGCATCAGCGGTAGCGCGTCGGGCAGCCTGGTGGCTTGCAAGTTCCAGCAGGAGAAGATGGCGATACCCGACGCTAATGCCCGGAACCGCGAGCCCCAGAGCAAATTCCCTCTCGGCTTCTCGTAGCTTGCCGCCGTAAGCGGGAGGAAAGTTTCTTTTTCCAAAACGATGCGCGAAGATGACCCGCCTCTCTAGGGACCAGACTTTTGGCCGCCATCGACACTAGCCGCACCGACCTCATCGAGGAGATGAGACGCAACCCTGTCGGTCATCACAGCGGGGATCTGCGCCGGCTGTTGAACCTGCTTCGAACGCACCCCGAGCTTCCGCCTTACGTACTCGTGTGCGCAAAGCCGCAACGCGAATGGTGCCTGGCATTGAAGCCACCCGGCAGGGGGACACCGGTCGAGCTTGTAGAAGGCGTGGTCTACACCGACCCGGTGCGCGCCGAGTGGGAGGTCTTCAAGCTGCGTTGGGAGGCGCTGACCGGGCAGGCGATTGAGCCATGAGCGAGCTGCCGCGAAAACGCATCATCGGCTATGCCGACCGGTTGAGCGCGGCCCCAGGCGATACCGTGTCGTTCATGCTGAGCTGCGAGGACGTGGCGCTCTACGAGGCGGACATCGTGCGTCTTCGAAGCGGCGATCTGCATCCCGACGGCCGGGGCTTGCTGGAGACCCCGGTGGACACACCGGTGAACGGCACCTACTCAGGAAGGGTGCAGCCCATCAATGCGGGCTCCTACGGGGTCGTGAGCGCGTCTGGGCGTCTGGCATCTCTATCCAGCTTCACGCTCCAAGCCTGGGTCTGGCCGACCACGCCCGCGCGCGGCGAGCAGGTGCTGCTCGGCTGCTGGGTGAGTAAGGAACACCGTGGCTTTGCGCTCGGTATCGACGAGCGCGGCGTCTTGTCGCTCAAGCTCGGCAATGGAGAGGTGCACCGCCTCTCGGGTGACACACGGCTGCGGGCGCGGCAGTGGTACTGGGTGGGGGCGAGCTTCGATGCGGAAACCTCGCGGGCCAGGGTGTGGCAGTGGACTCAGCCGTCGTACCCGGCCGAGCCGAGCTCGACCGAGCTCGAGGCGACGCTCGATGTCAGCCCCGCCGGCGCGGAGGTGCCGTTCCTTTTTGCGGCGGCGCCCGAGGCAGACTCCAGCGAGCGGATGTCCACGGCGGAGCACTACAACGGCAAGCTCGAGGCACCGCGTGTCTTCGATGCGGCGCTGGAGTTCAAGCAGGCCTCCCGGGCACAAGAGCGGCCGCTCGGTCATCCCGCGCTCATCGGCGCGTGGGACTTCGCCCGTGAGACGAGTACCGACCGGTTCATCGACACCGGCGCATTCGCCTTGCACGGACGCTTCGTCAATCTCCCAACTCGCGCGATGACGGGTCACGCCTGGAGCGGAGAGATCCACGACTGGAAGCAGGCGCCCGAGCAGTATGGGGCGGTGCATTTCCACGAGGACGACTTGTACGACTGCGCCTGGGAGACCGACTTCAGCCTGGTGATACCCGATACGCTTCACAGCGGCGTCTATGCGGCCAGAGTCCGTGCCGCCGAAGGCGAGGACCGCATCCCGTTTGTGGTCCGTCCCGCCCCCGGTGCGCCCCGGGCCAAGACCCTGGTCCTGCTGCCAAGCGCGAGCTACCTCGCCTACGCCAACGAGCATTGCGCTTGCACGGGCGGCGGTGAGATCCAGATCGCGATGAATCATCTGATGGCGCTCTCCGAGCAAGACCTGTTGCTCGATGCGCGACCCGACCTCGGCTATTCCATGTACGATGTCCACGCCGACGGCAGTGGCGTCGGCTACAGCTCGAGGCTGCGCCCGGTGCTCAACTTCAGACCCTGCGTCACCAATGCCTGGGTGGGTGCGGCCGGTACCATCCCGTGGCAGTTCAATGCCGACCTGCCCTTGCTAGATTGGCTGGAGCAGACCGGGCGGGACTTCGATGTCGCGACCGACGAAGACCTGCACGCTGAGGGCTTGTCCCTGCTCGAACCCTACCGCGTGGTGTTGACCGGCTCGCACCCCGAATACTACTCGACGGCCATGTACGACGCCCTCGATGCGTATCTGCGCCGCGGCGGCCGGCTGATGTATCTGGGCGGCAACGGTTTCTACTGGCGGATTGCCTACCACCCGACGCTCCCCGGGGTGATCGAGCTGCGCCGGGCCGAGGACGGCATCCGCGACTGGGTGGCCGACCCCGGCGAGTACTACATGAGCTTCACCGGTGAGTACGGCGGGATGTGGCAGCGAAACGGCCGCCCCATCCAGTCGCTGGTGGGGGTCGGCATGGCGGGTCAGGGGTTCGACGTCTGCGGCTCCTATCGGCGCACCGCGGCGGCGGATAACCCGAGAGCCTCTTTTATCCTCGCTGGAATAGACGACGATCTCATCGGCGACTTCGGCACCGTCGGCGGCGGGGCCGCCGGTATCGAGGTGGACCGCTTCGCGCTCGACAAGGGCTCGCCGCGCCACGCGCTGGTGGTCGCCACCTCCCAAGGGCTGCCCGATACCTACTATCCCGGTCCCGAGGATATCAACAGCGCCCACCCGGCGATCGATGGCGCGCACAACCCGGAGGTGCGCGCCGACATGACCTTCTTCGAGACCCCGGGCGGTGGCGCGGTCTTCTCCGTCGGCTCCATCGCCTGGCTCGGCAGCCTGAGCTGGAACGGCTTCGACAACAACGTGGCGCGGGTGATGGAAAACGTGCTGGCGCGTTTTCTCGAGGCCGAGCCCTTCGAGATGCCGCCCGCCTGAAGAACGTGGCAATTGCCACATGGGTTCGCTCTTCACCGCGGTAGCCTTTGTCACAGCAGAGCTTCTAAGCAGCTCAGTGAGCGGAGGCCTACCATGAGCCGATATAGTTACAACAGCGACACCTTTTCGAGACTGTATGACATCGGGGGTGCTGACCTTGCCCTTCGTTACGCAGAAATCTCTTCCAGCCGGTCAGCAGAGCGCCGGCTCGAATTTACGTCGCTTCGTTTCTACGAAGGTGAGACCTATGCGCAGGACTTTTCCCGCTGTCAATATAGTTCGCGCTTTCCGAAAAGCAGCACGCGCTACGTTTTCTTTCTGGTCGAGATGACAAACCCCTGGAGATCCATCACATCAACCCACGAGCTTGTCGCCCGCTACTACAAATCCGACGGCAGCCTGCTGGGAGAAACAGAGCAGACGATATCGGTGAGGCCGGAGTGGGAAACCTTTTGGCACAGCGGCGGCCAGGGTTGGAGCACACCTGGATTCTGGCCGCCTGGCTCTTACCAAGTCGAAATCAGCGTCGACGAAAAGTACCGCACAACCGGTACCTTTGCCATCTTTGCCGACGTGATGAGCAACCCCTTCACCACCCCGTGGTCACCCTAAGGATCAGCAAGCGACATAGGAAGCCAGCCCCTCGAGAGGAGAGTACGAAATGGAGCGAGATGTCGAAAACATAATCAATCTCCTGAAGAGCAAGGATGTAAACAGCCTACGGGCCTTTGTTGCGAAGTGCCCTCCCGCATCCATGAAAGCTGTAACTGTCTCTATGATTCAAGAGTACATGCCCGCTGACACGCTCTTGGTGGCGCTCAACATGGTGGTTGAGGACTACAGCCGCGGCGTCGCTCCCGAGTTGGGTGTCACCCTCAGCAAAGCTATTTATTTGTACTCGCAAGAGCTGTTTGCTCAGGACGAGTCAAATACCCACCTCGTCAACGCCGGCCGTAGTGCCACCAACTGCGTCATTGGCCTCAATGCGTTGGGTCGGCACGAAGAGCTGATAAGCTTTGCCGACGCCGCTAGAGAGTGGCTAAGTGAGAACAGCTATGGCGAGGTTGAAGCCCTGCTATTTCTGTATCGAATCGAGGCACAGATCGATCTCGCCCATTACGATGAGGCGGAAGCGCTACTGCATCAACCCGACATTAAAGCCTTGCTCACCGTAGACGCATTCGACCGAATGCGGTGGGAGACACTTACCCAGCGCGTTAAGAACAATAAACGTCCCGCAACCTTACTGTCGTCGGCAGAACCCTCGATGAGCGATAAAGACGTCATCATCGAGAATCGCCGCTCGATGCTGGAAAAGTTTGGCGCGCTTGCAGACATCTTGCCGGCTGAAGAGGCGGCTATGGTCGAGAAATTCATTGCGGAATCTTCAACGCAGAAAGAATTGGAAAAAGACGTACCAGACTCCTTGGGGCAGTGGGCAGTAGATAGCCAAACAAGAATGGACCACCTCACCGATTTCCTAAGCGGCAAGCCCGCGAAAGACGTCCTACGTGACTATACGTCGGCTATTGGGCGTCCTGACCTCGCCGCCTCGTTGCTTGGCGGCTTGTCATCTCGCAGAGACGACACCGAGGATAGCGAACGCTGATCGGATGGATGCAGATCTCGCAGAAAGACGCCCATGGGATGCGATGCAGGTGCTCTCATCTCGGCAGGGGCGACATCGCGCGGATCTCCTTTAGTGGCCAAGAGTCCGTCTCGACTATAACGAGGTGTTGCGAAACGGCAGTCACCGTCAATGAATCAATTGCAGAACCAACGACGTCTTCGCAATGCAGGGCTGAGTTTCGTTGACCCAGCACGAAACCTCGAACCGGCCGCAATTCAAGAGGCCATCCAGGCCCTGAACGAGGGACAGGACTGGGCTAAGGCACATCATTTTCTAGAGGATGAGAATGATGCCTTGTGGAGCCTCCATAAAGGTTACTCGCGCATAGGCTGTCCTGCGCAAGCCATCGATTCGCTGCAAGCCTTGCGGACGAACCTGGAGAAAATGCGTCGCCAAATCTTCGACCCATACGAGCGAGCCGGCTTGTTGACGACATTCCCCAACCTGTTTCCAGCCCTATGTCGACTGCTTTACGAGACCGGCAGATTTGAAGAGCTACTTGGCGCCATCGAAGGCGCCAAGGGCCGCGTCTTGTCCGACGTCATGGCAGAGAAGCGAAACCCGTCGAATCCTGACAGCTTGTGCTTCCACTCTACCGGGCGGCTCGTTCAGCTGGTGCAAGAAATAGACGGCCACTACCTTAGCTACTTTGTCGATGAAGAAACCATCTACGCGGTCTTCGTTGCCCGCGATGGATCCATCCACGCAAATGCTATTCCCATTGACAGGGTGACATTGCAGAAGTGGGCAAAGAGCGTCGACCCGAAACGGTGGGTCACACCACTTGGTGGCCTGTTCGGAACGCCCATGCGTTTAGACGGCCATCTTACGCCGCTCGTCGAGTGGCTAGAACCGCTAGCCGTTTCTCGCTTGATACGTGAAGGAGACCATATTTGTTACTCTCCTGATGCAGAACTACACCTGATTCCCTTGCACTATGCGACCTTTCTAGGCGAACCACTCGTCAAGCACGTTTCACTTTCCCGCATCCAGGGAGCGGGGGCACTGCTCGCGCTCTTGGAAGAGGATCCAGAGCGTCCTACGCAATACACCGCCGTGCAGGTGCCAACCCAGCAGGACGCGGAGAACGGCGACAAATTGACTGACCTTTCCCGAGTGCCCGGTTGGTTGGCGCAGACATTACCCGGGGACACGCTTATTGGTGAGCGCGCCGACATTGACCACTTGCCAAAGCTCGCCTGGTCACATCGGCTCGTGCACTTCGCCACTCACGGTACCTTTCCGGAGAGAGATGACCAAGTGCGGAATCAAAATCCGTTTGACGGCTCCGGACTGCTGCTGGCAAAGAATGGCAACCTTCCTTCATCCACTGAGATTGGCGACGGAAAGGTAGAAATGCTCTTGACGCCAGAGAAGGTACTTCATATGGATTTCTCAGGCTCTCATGTAACCATGCAGGCGTGTGTTAGCGGTCTAGCCAAGGAAGGCATTGGCGGCGATGCGCTCGGCCTAGAGTGGGCGTTGCTCCAGATGGATGCGCGTAGTCTACTCGCCACCCACTGGAATGTTCCGGCTGACGCATCGGCCGACTTCTGTATCCGCTTTTACGAAAAATGGCTCTCAGAAAAAAAGTCTCGCGCCCAGGCGTGGCGCGAAGCGATGCTTGAATTGACTGAACAAGAGTACGACGGTGGCGAGCCAGAACCGTACTACTGGGGTGGCTTCAGTCTTTCTGGCGATTGGCGCTGAACCAACAAGGGAGGCTTTTCACCATGTCGCAGCTTAAAGAACGCGTGCTAATGCTCGATGACTACCAGGTCGTGCGATTCTTCGAGCACTTTGGTCGGCAGCTTGTAGCGGGTGCCAATACCCCGCTCGATGATATTAGAAGCGGCATACCCACCACCATCCGAACGCTGAAGGAAGTGTCTCAAATCGAGGACCTGACGCCGGAGCAAGCGGAGCGGCCCCTCGAGTTTTCTACTTCCGCCGCCACCGCCCGCAACATCATGGTCCATTTGGCCAATGACGCCGAGTTCGCCCCATTGCTAGGAAGTGCTTTGGACGGGTACCGTGACGACGAGTTGGTCGCTGATGTCATTCTGGCGACCGGCTTGGTAGCCTCGGTCCTCTTGGTTATCGCGACTTCAGAGTTCGAAGGGACCGTCGCCGGGATAAAATTCAAGAAGACCAAGGCAGACCCGGAACTCGTCAGGGCCGTCGCGGAACCATTTGCAAACGCTATATCAAACGGCATCGGTCAAGTAATTGGAAGAACGCCCCGACAATAACCAAACTCTTCCATAGCCTCAGAGTCGGCTATGCCGATTCGTGGGATGCACGCAGATGACAACAACAGGGGGGACCTTCCAATGTCGCTAGTCTCGAGCACCATCGAGGATGCCATCGGCACTATCACGATGGATCACCCCAAAAAGCATAATGCGCTCGGCGATGCGTTTATCGGTGAGATCATCGCGGCCTTGAACGATTGCAAGCGTGACAAGGCACGCGTTGTGATCCTGCGCGCGCCGGAGGGTGTGAAGGTCTGGTCTGCCGGCCACGATGTGAACGAGTTGCCCCGCACACGGCGTGACCCGCTTGGATGGGATGACCCGCTGCGCCACCTAATCAGAGAGTTAGAAACCTGCCCCCTGCCGGTCATCGCCATGATCGAGGGCGGTGTCTGGGGAGGCGCTTGTGAGGTGGCCCTGGCCTGCGACATGGCGGTGGCGACCACGAACAGCACTTTTGCCATCACCCCGGCCAAGCTCGGTGTCCCGTACAACATTACGGGTGTGCTCAACTTCATGAACGCCGCCAGTCGCGCAATTCTGCGGGAGATGGCTTTTACGGCGCAGCCCATCTCGGCGGCGCGTGCCGAGCGGCTTGGCATCATCAATTACGTCGTTGAGAACGAAAATTTAGAGCAGCGCGTTTATGAGCTTGCCCGGCAAATCGCCGAGAATGCGCCGCTCAGTATTGCGGTGATCAAGGAGGAGTTGCGTCTCATGGAGAGCGCACGCTCGGTGACTCCGTTGATGTTCGAGCGTATTCAGGGACTGCGCCGGGTGGTCTATGACAGTCGTGACTACCAGGAAGGGCTGACCGCATTCCTAGAAAAACGCAAGCCAAACTTTCGCGGGGAATGAAGGATGGAGCGCATTCGGTGTCTGAGACTGGAAATCACGTTTGCGCCGCACCCACTTGTTTCGCTATGAGCGCGGTAGAATCAAACCATGGGACGTCCACTTTCGATAGTGTTGGCGCTGGCTGTTGTCGGGGCGCTCGTGTGGGCGGGCGTTGGCCGGTTTCAGGATGTGGCGAAAAAACCTGACCGCCGCGGTGCCGGTGGCGCGGTGCCGGTGGAGATAGCCGACATCGAACGCGGCCCCATCGAGTATCGCCGGACTTTTACCGGCACTCTGGAACCCAAGGCCGAGTTCGTCGTCGCCCCCAAGGTCAGCGGGCGTGTCGAACGTCTGGACGTGGACCTGGCAGACACGGTGGCGCGCGACCAGCGCGTGGCCAAGCTCGACGACGACGAATACGTGCAGTCCGTGGCGCAGGCGGAGGCAGAAGTCGCGGTGGCGAAGGCTAACCAGGCGGAAGCCGAAAGCTTGCTGCAGATCGCCAAGCGGGAATTGCAGCGGGTGGAAAAGCTCAGCGCCCGCGGCGTAGCCTCGGAATCTCAGCGCGACGCTGTCAAAGGGGATCAGTTCGCCAAGCAGGCCCGCGTCGACGTGACCAGAGCCGAGGTCACCCGGGCGCAGGCGATGCTCGAGTCGGCACGAATTCGTCTCGGCTACACCGATGTCAGCGCCGGCTGGCAGGGCGGAAACGAACAGCGCGTGGTGGCAGAACGCTACGTGGACGAGGGCGAAACCGTGGCCGCCAATGCACCGTTGCTGCGGATCGTCGAAATGAACCCCATCACCGCGGTGTTTTCCGTTACCGAGCGCGACTATACGCTGCTCGGCAGCGGTCAGGCCGTTACGTTGCGCACCGACGCCCACCCGGGCGAGGTGTTCGAGGGCCGCATTACACGCATCGCGCCGGTGTTTCGCGAAAGCAGCCGGCAGGCACGTGTGGAAGTTGGAATCGAGAATGCGCAACTGCGTCTGAAGCCTGGCATGTTCGTGCGCGCTACCGTCGTGCTGGACCGGGTGAAGGAAGCCACCATCGTGCCGGAGCAGGCGCTGGTGCGTCGCGACGGGCGCGACGGTGTCTTCGTCGTCACGCAAGACGGGCAGTCGGTATCCTGGCGCGAAGTCGAGGTGGGGTTTCGCCAGGACGGTCGCGTACAGGTCACCGGCGACGGTTTGAACACGCAGGTTGTGACGCTCGGCCAGCAGCTCCTCGATGACAACTCCGCGGTCTCCGTCAGCGGACACATGCCGGGTAGAATGCCATGAACATCGCCCGTGCGAGCGTACGCCGTCCGGTGTTCACCTGCATGGTGACGCTCATGGTGGTCGTGCTCGGTCTGGTGGCGCTCACCCGGCTACAGATCGATTTGCTGCCCAGCATCGAGCTGCCCACCGTCACCGTACGCACCGAATACGAAGGCGCGGACCCCGTTGTGATGGAGCGCCTCGTCACGCAGATCGTCGAGGAGATCGTTGCCACCGTGCCGGGGGTGGTCGAGATGACCTCGCAATCCTATGAAGGCAACAGCCGGGTGCGCGTCAGCTTTGCCTGGGGGACGGACATAGACAAAGCGGCGCTGGACGTGCAGGCGACCATCGAGGACGAGATCAGCGAGCTGCCCGACGAGGTCAGCCGGCCGCGGGTCAGCAAGTTCGATGTCGACAGCTTCCCGGTCGTGCTGTTGGGAATTTCCAGCACGCTCGACCCGGTCGAGCTCACCCAGATCGTCGAGGAGCAGATCCGCTACCGCTTCGCCCGAATCCCTGGCGTTGCGCAAGTGGACCCCTGGGGAGGGTTCAACCGCGAGGTGCGTGTCGAGCTGGACCCAGCGAAGATCAATGCCCTGGGGCTGCCGCTGGACGACGTGTTGGCGGCCATCCGCGACGCCAACCTGGACCTTCCGGCCGGCAAAATCGAGCAGGGCCGCTACGAGGTCACGCTGCGCGCGCCGGCGGATTTTGTCGACCTGGAGCAGATCCGCAACACGGTGATCGCCCGGCGCGACGCCACCGTTGTGACCTTGAGTCAGATCGCCCAGGTCAAGGATACCTACGAGAAACTGACCCGCATCATCCGCGTCAACGGCGAACGAGGGCTGCGCGTGGCCATCCGCAAGCAGGCCAATGCAAACACGGTCGAGGTCGCGCGCCGGGTGCTCGCGGAGGCGGAGTCCGTGAACAAGCAGTTTGCGCAGCTCCGCATCGTCCCGGTGATCAACCAGGGCAACTTCATCGAGCGTGCCATCGCCAACGTGGCGAGGTCGGTGCTATACGGCAGCGCGCTGGCTGTGTTGGTGCTTCTGTTTTTTCTGCGCGACCTGCCGAGCACGCTGGTCATTTCGCTTGCGATCCCGATATCCGTGGGCGCGACCTTCGCGCTGCTTTATTTCGGCGGCTTCACGCTGAACCTCATGACGCTGGGGGGGCTGGCGCTTGGCATCGGCATGATGGTGGACAGCTCCGTGGTGGTGCTGGAAAACATCTTCCGCCGCCGGCAGGAGCACGCGGAAGCACCTGCCGTAGCCGCGGTCAAAGGCACCCGTGAAGTGAGCTCGGCGGTCGTCGCCGGCACCGTGACTACCTTGGTGATATTTCTGCCGCTGATATTCGTGCAGGGCGTGGCCGGCGTGCTGTTCAAGGAGCTCGCCTACGTCATCATGCTCTCGTTGTTCTGCGCCCTCCTCGTCTCTTTGAGCCTGGTGCCGATGCTGGGCTCCCGGCTGCTCGCCGCCCCCTCGCCAAGCGCTTCTACCCGTTTGACCGGCCGGCTTTCGGCGCGGGCGGGCGCGGGCTTCGAGGCGCTAGAGAACGGCTACCGGGATCTGCTGCGCGCCGTGCTGCGCGCGCCCTGGTTGGTGGTGTTCTCTTGCATTGCCGTTTTCTCCGCGAGTTTTCTGCTCGCGCCGTTTATAGGGACCGAGTTTCTGCCACCCAGCGACGAGGGCGAGGTCCGCGTCACAGGCGAGCTCGAAGTCGGCACGCGCATGGGTTTGATCGACCGGCAAACACGGCAGATGGAAAAGGTCGTCGACGCGGCGGTGCCCGAGGCGGTTTCCTCGGTGGTCAGCGTGATCACGTCGGGCGCCCGCGGCAATGCCGCAGCGATCGGCGAGATCCGGGTCGCGCTCGGCCCCGCGACGCAGCGGCAGCGCTCAAACACCGAGATCGCGGCGGACCTGCGCCGACGCTTCGAGGAAGAAGGCATCCCGGGCGTGAAGGTCCGGGTGCGCGCGCCCCAGGGGCAGTTCCTGCTGGAGCGCCTGTTGGCCGGTGTCGAAGGCATCATCGTGGAAGTGCGCGGTTTCGACCTGGATACCCTGGACCTACTGGCGCGCCGGGTCGCCGATGGCATCATCGACATCGACGGCATCACGGACGTGGAGCTGAGCCGCGAGGCAGGCATTCCGCAGCGTGTCATCCACGTGGACCGCGACAAGGTTGCCGATCTGGGCCTGAGCGTGCGCGACGTCACTCGCATCATCGAGACCGCCGTCGCCGGTTCCACCGCAGGCGAGTACCGGGTCCAGGGCAACTCCTACCGCATCCTGTTGCAGCTGGAAGATGCAGAGAAACGCTCCTTGGACGAGATTCTCGACCTGACGCTGCGTATACCCGATGGCGATCTGGTGGTACTGCGCAACCTGGTGTCCGCGGAAACGGGGTTCGGTCCGGTCACCATCGAGCGCAAGGATCAGCAGCGGCTGGTCAAGGTCACCGCCAACGTCGCCGGCCGGGACCTTGGCTCGGTTGCTGCGGATGTCCAGGCGCGCCTGGATGGGATTGCGCGGCCGACGGGCTACGATCTGATCATCGGCGGCAACTTCGAAGAACAACAAGAAGCCTTCCACGAGCTGCTGGTCTCGTTGCTGCTGGCTCTGCTGCTGGTGTACATGGTTCTCGCATCCCAGTACGAGTCTCTGCTGGACCCGCTGGTAGTGATGCTCTCGGTACCGCTGGCCGCCGTGGGTGTGCTGCTCACACTTTTTCTCACCGACACGACGCTCAACCTGCAGTCGGCCATCGGCTGCATCATGCTCGGGGGCATCGTCGTCAACAACGCCATCCTGCTGGTGGACCAGTCGGGAAGGCTGCGCCGAGAGGGTCTCGATACGCGAGCCGCCGTGGTCCAAGCCGGCAGGCGGCGCCTGCGGCCGGTGCTCATGACTACGTCGACTACGATTCTCGCGCTGTTGCCGCTGGCGCTCGGTATCGGCGAGGGCGCCGATGCCCAGGCGCCCCTAGCCCGCGTCGTCATCGGCGGCCTCGCGACGTCGACGTTGATTACCCTGGTGTTGGTCCCGGTGGTGTATTCGCTTTTTCACCGGGAAGGCGGCGGGCTGGAGCAAGACGTCCCGGTGAAAGTCGCCGGATGAACGGCGGGGGGTCGTTGCGGTGAATCTCAGCCATTGCTTAACTCGGTAGAGACCACACCGGTACCGGTGTTGCTGACGAGATAGGCGCCGGCGCCGGGGCGGGCCGAGAAAAGCTCGACGGGTTTTCCGTTCTCGAAATGCACCCCGACGCCGTCGTCGATGGCTACGCCACCGGGGAGCGCACCGCTTGCGACCAGCGCCTCGAAGGCGGGCCGGCGCTCGGGGTCCTCCGAGTAATGCGGGCAGCAGCTGCCGCCGATAAAGCCGAGACCCTTTGAGGGTCCGAGCGTCGGACCGACCGAGTCCGACAATGCGGCTTCGAACCAGCACACCGCGCCCGCGCTGACACCGGCCAGCAGCGTCCCCCTCGAGGAGACCTCCCGAAATAGCGGCGGCAAACCCCACCGTGCCCACGACCCCAACAGGGTGCTCGTATTGCCACCGCCCACATAGATGAGGTCCTGAGCGGCAATCCAGCGCCGGATCTCATCCGCGGGCCAGTCTGACCTCATGTGGGTCGGCGTGCACGGTTCATCGGCAAAACGTGTGTAGAACCTCTCGACCCTGACGGGGTCATCGTCGCTCGCGGTCGCCACAAAACCGATACGCGGTCTTGGCGTTTGACACTTGCCCAACACAAAGCTGTCCAGGTCCGGGTCCACACCGTGGGTAAACCCGCCGCCGCCGATAGCGATGATCGACAACCATGCGTTCAACTGCGCAAGCACCGGTGTGTGCAAACACGCTTCGCGTCCGCGGTCATGTGCTGGACCGTGAGCCGATGAGAAAGCAGCTCGGCTGCAGCATCCCGCTATCGTTCTGGTTGGGTCTCGTATTACACGTCGCACCAAAACGAGCCACGAGTCGAGTCAAAACAAGCCAAAGCGTTTGCGGCACACGCTCGGTGTATTCCGCGGTCACCTGTCCCAGCGGGGCGTCAGTTGCGGTCTTTGAGCTCATGATGCAGGTTGCCTCCCCCGCTTGGCGTAGTCACACCACGCCGCTATCCCGCCCGCCACGATGCGTGCACCGATGATGCCGCGTTCACGCAAGGCATCGCGCGTCGACTGGCTCACCTGATGGCCATGGACGCAAAACACGACCACGTCGTCTCCCGCCTGGATGTCCCGGCTCCAGTCGGCGACTCGGTCGGGGTCGCGCCACTCGGCGCCGGGGATCGGGTACTCGACGTCCGTGCGGTCCTTCTCGAGACGGACATCGAACACACGCATATTCGCGCCGCCTTCGAGCAAGCGGTCGAGGTCGGCGGGCGAGATCGAGTCGTTCATCTGGAAACCTCCTGGTAGGGTCGCCGCGATTTGCACGGGCGACGGTGTTACTGCAGCACGAAGACGTGGAGCACCAGCCCCGCCGCCCCGCATGCGCCGATCACGGGGATCACGCCCCACTCGAGTCTGGACAGTGCAACAAACGCAAGGACCCCCAACAGCGCGGATATCCATTCGAACCGACCCGCCAACCCGTCCGGCCAAAGCACGTGAAAGGCAAAGAACAGCGCGAGGTTGACGATGACCCCGACCACCGCCGCGGTAATGCCGGTCAAGGGCGCGGTGAACTTGATGTCATGCCGGGTCGCCTCCACCACCGGACCACCCGCCAAGATAAACAAAAAGGACGGCAGAAAGGTAAAGAAGGTCGCGACAACCGCACCGGCGGCCCCGGCGAGCAGCAAAGAGTCCGTGCCAAGGAACGCCTTGGTCCAACCCCCGACAAAGCCGATAAAGGTGACCACCATGATCAGCGGGCCCGGTGTGGTCTCACCCAAGGCGAGGCCGTCGATCATCTGCGTGGCGGTCAACCACTGGTAATGCTCGACACCGCCCTGGTAGACATAAGGCAAGACGGCGTACGCCCCGCCAAAAGTCACCAGCGCGGCCTTGGTAAAGAACCAACCCATCTGCGTCAGCGTCGCGTCCAGACCGAAGGTGCCGACCAGCGCCGCCATCGCACCGAGCCAGACCAGCAGCCCAACGGCCACGTAGCCCACGAGTCGTGACCGGCGAAAACGCGCATGGTCCGGCAGCGGTGTGTCGTCGTCGATGAGCGCGCGCAAGCGTGGCGCGTCGCTCTCTTCCGCGTGGCCACCACCCGCGGCCGCAAACTTCTGGGGCATGAAGCGCCCGCCGATAAAACCGGCGAGCCCGGCCCCAAGCACGATATAGGGAAACGGCAGACGCAGCGCGAAAATAGCGATGAAGGCCGCAGCAGCGATGCCCCACAGCAGGCTGTTCTTGAGCACCTTGGCGCCGATGCGATAAGCCGCAAAGAGCACGATGGCGGTGACCGCGGGTTTGATCCCGTACAAGATCCCGGCCACCACCGGGAGCTCGCCAAAGGAAACGTACACCCAAGCCAAGCCGGTCAGAATGAACAGCGAGGGTAGGACGAACAAGCCGCCCGCGAGCATGCCGCCAAGCGTGCCGTGCATGAGCCAACCGAGATAGGTGGCGAGCTGCTGAGCCTCCGGTCCGGGCAGCAGCATGGTGTAGTTGAGCGCGTGCAGAAAGCGATGCTCCGACAGCCAGCGCCGCCGCTCCACCAGCTCTTGGTGCATGATGCTGATTTGTCCCGCCGGTCCCCCAAAACTGATAAAACCGAGCTTGAGCCAGAACCAAAAGGCCTCACCCAGCCCAACGCTTTCGGGTCCGGCGGTTGGCGTGCCGGCGGCTGCTTCGGAGGATGGCTCTAGCACGTCTTCGCGCCGTGGTGGGCATAGCCGGCGTAGAGGTGGTCGAGCAGTGCGCCCGCTCTGTCCAGCAGCGCGTCGTCGTCGGCCGCCTGATGCTTGGCACCCGCGAGCATCGCGACGAAGCCCGCCGCTTCGGCGACAGGCATTCCACCCACGTCCAGGTAGTGCACGAGCGCACCGACCTTGTTCAAGGCCAGGTCACCGGTCAGGTCGAAGCTACGCACCAAGACCTCGAAGGTGACCAAATGCTCCACATGGCTAAAAGTTGCGCCGTCGAAATCGAACCCGACAGCATCCGCCGGGCAGTCCCGGGGATGGGCTAGCCAGAGAAAGGACGCCGCGGGGTCGATGAAGCGCTCTATGAGCCAGGCGGACGCCACCCGGTCGACCCACAGATTTTGCCGTGTCGCCCACCGTCTCCCGCGGAACGCGCCAGCATCACACGCTTCGACGCAGCCGACATCCGCGGTGGGCTCATCGGGTGAGAAGTGCGTGTTGAACACGGCTGCCATCTCCGCCAGCGCCTGCGCCGCGCGCGTGCGTGACTCACCGGGGAAGTAGTCCGTCGCCGCGATGCTTTCGAACTCGCGGCGGAGCTGCGCCTCCTTTCGTCTCGCTTCGGGCTCGCCCAGTGCACCAAGGCCATCGGTGATTGCGACCACCCGCTCGAGCCACTCGTCGTATGCGGCGCTTCGGTCGAAGAGACCACGGAGAACCGTTTCTAGAGCCGCGTCCTCGGCACCATAGGTCAGCAAGTAGGCCGCGCCGCCGGCAGCTTCGACGTTGTCCACCTGCTGGCGCATCAACAATCGGTTCTCGTCGGATTGGGGCAAGACATAGACACCGTCACGGAGAATCCCGGCTCCACCCGCCTTCAACGCACGCCAGAGGCGCATCCGCGGCGTGCCGCTTTGCCCGGGTAAACGTATGATGAGTAGATACCACTGATTCATGCTGATGTAGAGGTTATCACAATACCTGTCACAAGTGTGACATCACATTGAGGCACCCCGAATCGACTAGCCTGCCGCGTCGTTCCCGGGATCGAGATCAAAAAGACCCAAAGCGCCAGACCACACCGCGCACTGGCGCTATTTGCCTTGATCAACATCAGGTCACGCCGCTGCGATTTGCTGTGAGCTGTCGAGAGGGTGTTCAAAAGGCAAAAAAGATGATGTCTGGGGGGCAAGCTTGATATCGATTGGCATCCGCGTTCCCGAGTCCGCGCTTCGGAGGCGAAGATACGCCATCAGCGTAGGCGTAGTGGCCTGCGTGCTGCTGATCGCCCTGAGCGGATGTTCGCCGAGGCGCTACGCGGTGAACATGGTCGGTGAGGTGCTCGGTGAAGGTGGGGGCTCCGTCTATGAAAGCGACGACGACATCATCCTCGTTGGCGACGCGCTGCCCTTTGCCATCAAGCTGTTGGAAACGCTGGTCCAGGAGGCTCCAAGCAACCAGCAACTTCTGGTCGCAACGAGCCGGGCCTATGTGCTGTATACCTACGCCTACGTCCAGCACCTGGCCGAGGTAGAGGCGCCGTTCGACCTCGCGTCCGCCAAAGCGCACCGTGAGCGGGCACGCCGGCTTTATCTGCGCGCGCATGGCTATGCGATGCGCGCGCTCGAGCTCTCTTATCCCGGCATCGAAGCCGGGATAGTGGAAGATCCGGTCGAAGCGCTACGGGAGGTTGGGAGCAAGGATCAGAACAAAACAGTAGCTATGCTTTATTGGACGGCTGCTTCGCTCGGTCTTGCCATCTCGGTCTCAAAACATGAGCCAGCCCTGCTGGCACGTTTGCCGGAGGTGGAAGCGCTGCTCGAACGCGCAATGGCGCTGGATGAGAGCTGGGACTCGGGGACGTTACACGAGTTTGCGCTCGTCTGGGCGGGCGCCGCGCGCACCAAGGTCAAACCCGAAAGGGTTCGCGCACACTACGAACGCGCGCTGGAGCTTTCGGGTGGAACGCGGGCGAGCGTTTATGTCGCTTACGCGGAAACAGTTTCGGTGCCTTCCCAGGACCGCGCCGAGTTTGTCGCCCTCATGGAAAAGGCCCTCGCCGTGGACATCGACCAGGACCCCGAGCACCGGCTCGTAAATGCGATCGCCAAACGGCGGGCCGAGTGGCTGCTCGAGCACACGGACGAATTGATCTTGGAATGAGCCAATGATGTGCCAGCAACGCATGAACAGCAGGAGCCGGCCCGCGAAGCAACGGTTACTCGGTTTTCTGACCTGCCTGGTGGTGCTGTGCTGCCCCGTGGTCGCCGAATCCGCAGCTATCTTGGTAAAGCTGGGGACACTGGCGCCCGAAGGCTCGGCCTGGCACGACGCCTTGCTCGAGATCCGTCAGAAATGGCACGCGTCGACCGATGGTAATGTCGAGCTTCGCATCTATCCCGGAGGGGCGCTTGGCGGCGAGGTCGAGATGGTCCGCAAGGTGCAACGGGGCGGGTTGGACGCCATCACCATCTCGGCATCCGGTCTCGGCTTTGTCGACGAGGCCATGGGTTGTCTCGCGCTGCCCATGTTGCTCGAGACCTATGAAGAGCTGGACCACGTCCGCAACGGGATGACACCGACGCTCGAGACCATCTTCGAGCAACGCAAGTTCAAGCTGCTCAACTGGGCGGAGGCTGGCTGGGTTTACTTTTTTTCCAAGACACCGATCCGAACACCGGCCGACCTGCGCAGCCAGCGTCTGTGGATCAGCGCCGGTCAGCCTCAAATGGAAGTGCTGTTCAAGCAGTTCGGGTTCAAAGTCGTGCCGCTCCCAGCCACGGAGATGCTCACCGCGCTGCAGACCGGGCTTGTCGACGTGATCGACGTGCCGGCTTTGTTCGCGTTGCTGGATAACAGCTACCAGGTCGCCAACTACATGACCGACCTGAAGTGGGCGCCACTGACCGCGGCGACGCTGATCAGCACGCGCAAATGGGAACAGATCCCGGAGCAATACAAGGCCAAGATGCTGGAGGACGCGCGCGCCGTCGCACGCGACCTACGCGAGATAAACCGCCACGCTGGCGAGAGCGCCATTGCGGAGATGAAGGCGCGCGGGCTGAGCGTCGTCACGCTAAGCGAGAAAGAGCTGGCGGCGTGGCGGGCGGATGTCGAGGAAGCCTATCCAACGCTGCGCGGGAGCTATGTGGACCCCGAGCTTTTTGACCAAGTCATGCGGCTACGCGACGAGTACCGGAGCAAACAGCAAGCAACCGACAGCCCCTGATATGGATATCCAAACGGCCCCGGGCAGCGCCAATACGCCGCAAACGTTCTCGGTGTCGTTTATCGCCCTGAGGTGGACCGAGAACACCGTGCTGCTCACCGTGCTGGCAGGGTTGACCGTGCTGCCGTTGTTCGAGCTGGCGGGTCGCGAAGGGGTCGGTCAAGGGCTCTCCGGCTCGATCTCGATCGTTCAACATCTCACGCTGTGGATCACCTTCTTGGGCGCGGCCTTGGCTGCGAGAGGCGACCGCATGCTGGCCATGTCCACGGCAAGCTTCTTACCCGAGCATGTGCGCGGACCTGTCCGAACCGTGACCTACGGTATCGCCATCGCCATCGTCGGGGCCTTGGTATGGGCGAGCATCGAGCTCGTGCTCATAGACCACGAGTACGGCGCCATCGTTGCCTGGGGTATTCCTGTCTGGGTGGTCTCGCTGGTCATGCCGGTTTGTCTCACCCTCGTCTGCATCCACCACGTCTGGCACGCATCCCCCAAGCGTGTTAACCGGGTGCTGGTGTCGATGGCTCTGCTCATCCCGGCGCTCATGGGCTGGATTCCCGAGGGAGGCTTGCTCACCGGGGTCTGGGTAGGCGGCGCGGTCATCGTCTTGGCGACCGGTCTGGGGATGCCGATATACGCCGCCATCGGTGGGCTTACTCTACTGCTCTTCTGGCAGGAGGGCACACCGCTGTCCGCCGTGCCCGGCGAGGCGTACCGCATGAGCACCTCGCCCATGTTGCCCGCGCTCCCCTTGTTCACGCTGGCCGGGTACATCTTGGCCGAGGGCAACGCCAGCAGACGGCTGCTGCGTCTGTTCTCGACGATGGTCGGCTGGATCCCGGGCGGGTTGGCGGTCGTGGTCACCCTGCTGCTCGCGTTTTTCACACCGCTCACCGGCGCCTCGGGCATCACCATCCTTGCCATGGGCGGCTTGCTGCTCCCCTTGCTCACACACGCCAACTACACGGAGAAGAACGCGCTCGGGCTCGTTACCGTCTCCGGCTCCATCGGTGTCCTGTTTCCGCCAAGCCTCCCCGTCATTTTGTATGCGTACTACGCGGACGTCAGGCTGGAGAGCCTTTTTTACGGCGGTCTTGTTCCGGGTGTGATCCTGGTGGTGGTGGTCGCGGCCTGGGGTGCCTACCAAGGGTGGGCCAGCGGCGCGCCCCGCGAGTCGTTTTCCGCCTGCGACGCCGCCAAGGCGTTCTGGGAGGCGAAGTGGGAGGTCCTGCTGCCGGTCGCCGTGCTCGTCGGCATATTCGGTGGGTTCACGACGCTTGTCGAGGCGGCCGCTCTGACCGTGGTTTACGCGCTGCTAATCGAGTGCGTCATCCACCGTGAGCTGAGCCTCAGGCGGGATCTGCCGAGAATAGCCGTTGATAGCACGAAGCTGATCGGCGGCTTTATGATCATCATCAGCGTCGCGCTCGCCTTCACCAACTATCTCGTCATCGCACAAGTGCCGATGCACGCCCTGGCCTGGGTAAAAGAACTCACGGAATCACCCCTCGTGTTCCTGCTCGCGCTCAACGTGCTGCTCATCGTCGTCGGCGCGCTCATGGACATCTATTCGGCGATCATCGTGATCGTACCCCTCATCATACCCATCGCCGCCGCCTACGGTATCAACCCAGTCCATCTTGGCGTCATCTTCATGGCGAACATGCAGCTTGGCTACCTGATGCCGCCGATGGGCGAGAACCTGTTCTTGTCCGCCTACAGGTTCAACAAGGAGCTAACGGAGATCTACGTCTCCACGCTGCCGTATATCGTGATACTTCTCGTTACGGTGTTGCTCATCACCTACGTGCCCTGGCTCACGTTGGCGCCGCTCGCGTGGTTTGGGCATTGAGCCCGGTCGATGACCCCTGCCCCGCAGGAGCCCGTTTGCATTCGCGGTACGTCGGGCGCGATGGCGGTGATACCCTCTGACGCCAAAAGCGTAGCGACATAGCTTCGAGAGAGAACAGCGTTGAACACCCGGAGACCACGGGCTCAATTGTCTCGTGTTGCCGATGTCGTCTGTGGCGTGATGGTTTTGCTTGCCGCGGTCGGCTTATTCTATTCCTGGAACATGAGCGACCTGCTTGCCTACCGCGGCGTGCTTGTCGGGTACGCGTCGGTCTCCGCCGTCGCCTTCGTCCTTTATGGGTCCTCGTTTTTCTTTCGTCGCAACTGGCGCGCGAACCTCGCTCTGCTCACGGTCTCCACGGTGCTCGCACTCTACGCGGTCGAGGGATTCCAGCAAGTGACAAACTACAGCATCGACCAGGGGCACCGGGGCGCCGCCTTGGCGGCAGGCTATGACTACGACCAACGCACCAAGGTCGCGGTGGTCGAAGCGCTGCGCGCCGACGGTGTAGAGGCGTGGCCAACGGTGACCCCTCACATGTACCTGGGCAGCGGCGGCTTGGCCGCATACGGCGTCTCGCTTTACCCGCTTGGCGGGCTGGCGCGTGTCATGACGGTCGTTTGTAACGAGACGGGTCGTTACATGGTTTATGAGAGCGACGAGCACGGTTTCAACAACCCGGCCGGCATCCACAACGCCGGGGGCATGGACGTTGCGATCGTCGGTGACTCCTTCGCCCAGGGCTTTTGCGTCGAACCCGGCGAAGACGTGGCCGGTGCGCTCAGAGACCGCGGGCTCAGCGTCCTCAATGCAGGGATGGGTGGGAGCAGCGCGTTGCTCGAGCTCGCCATCTTGCGCGAGTTCGTGCTGGCGCAAGCGCCGAGCGTTGTCTTGTGGTTTTACTACGAGGGAAACGACCTCGCGGACCTCGAGGCCGAGCTCGCCGACCCCTTTGTCGCGCAGTATTTGGACCCATCGTTCAGCCAAGGGCTCGCGATGCGCCAGCTCGAAGCCGACAGTGTCTTGGCGCAGTACATAAACCAACGCTGGCGCGACGAAGCGCGCGAGCAAAATGACCCAACACCCGTCCTCGACTTCCTAAAGCTAAGACGCGTACGCACGCTGCTCGGGTACCGGTCGACCGCTGCCCCCAAGCCATCACAGGACTTTACACGTATCATGACCTTGGCTAGAGACAGCGTCACGCAATCAGGGGGGACGCTGTACTTCGTGTATCTACCGACGTGGGCGCGCTATGCCTTGAGCGAGGACGAAGACTACCAGTCGAGAACACAAACCCTCGATGTCCTCCGCAAGCTGAATATCCCCGTGATCGATTTTCACGAGTCGATGGCGACGCATGCGGACCCCTTGTCACTCTATCCCTTCCGGGTCAACGGTCACTTCAACGCAGACGGCTACGCACTGTTGGCTAAGCAGATCGCTAGGCGTCTGGACCACGACGGCGCCGGTCTCGCCGAGTAGGAACTCCGCGTAGTAGGTCGCGCCGTTTCTCAGCTAATAGACCTGGGGTGCAAGACGACTAGCAGGTCGAAGCCAACCAGCGATGCAGCCCACCGCAAACGAGTATTGTCAGTCGACCGATAGAGACGATGGCACCATCGTCCACTTACACAGCCAAGGATGACGTTACGAACGTCGCTAATACCAACCCCCTTCGTGTGTAGAGTGCATTATTCGAAGGGATCGTGTAAGCTATTTATCAGTAAGCGTTGACTAGTATGAGTTTGTCAATCGTTTAATTGTCGCAGCGTTCTTCCCAAGGTTATCCGCTGTTCGTAGATTCACAGACCTGGATTGGCCAGGGCTCGTCCCGTGCCCAGCATTATCAGGAGTCAGTTCACTGTCCTTCGAATCATTTGGCCTCAGGGCCGATCTGCTGCTCGCGATACGCGAGCAAGGCTCCAATCGCAAGCGACCGAATCGGATGTCGCGACCTGCCCTCGCCGGGGCCGGCAGAACTCAGCGACGCAACTCAGCACGAAATGGGCAACGCACCCCGGCATAACCTCATCTACGCAGAGCTCAACTCAGAAGGAGGTCTTTGAAAATGGCGCGAAAGCCAAACTATGATTTTGAACGAAATGCCCGGGCCAAGGCCAAGGCCGCAAAGCGCGAAGCGAAGCGCGAGGCCAAGCTCGCCCAAAAGGCAGAGAAACAAACTACCAACCCGGGCGACACAGACTCCGTCTCGACGCAGTGACCGGAAGCTATGGTCAGCGAGCTTGGTATCCCGGTGGTCGACTTTCACCAATCGATATCCAAGCATCCGGACCCGCTGTCGCTGTATCCGTATGCGATGCTTGCCGAACAGATCGGCAAACGTCTCGACCTCGACGGCGTCGGTCGCACCCAATAGTAAGATCGCGCGTCATGCGATGCCGCGCCCGACGAACCCCGGGGTCTAGCACCCGCTTTTGGCCCGCGGCACATAGCCGTCACGCGTCTGCGGTGTCTTGATCCCAAGTATCGAGCCGGCTACCTGGGTGCGCAATATCTGGCCGGTGCCGCCGCCGATGGTAAACATGCGTGCATCGCGCGCCATACGCTCCAGTGGCAGATTCCGTGAGTAGCCTGCCGACCCGTGGATCTGCAAGGCATCGTTTGTCACTTTGATCGCGGTGTCTGACGCCAGGATCTTTGCTTGGGCCGCCTCGCGCATATCGGGGAAGCCCGCGCCGGCACCGGACGCGGCCTTGTGGATGAGTGCACGCGCGGCATCGAGCCCGATCGACATATCGGCAAGCATCCACTGGATCCCCTGAAACTCGGCGATCGGCCGGCCAAACTGCTCGCGCTCCTTGGCATAAGCGAGCGCGTGCTCGAACGCACCTTGCGCGATCCCAAGCGCGACCGTTGCCGCGCCGACACGCTGACCGTTATAGGCATTCATCAGCCCGGCAAAACCGCGTCTGAGACCCTCCGGTGGGATGAGCACCATCTCCTCGGGTACTTCCAAACCCTCGAACAGGACCTCGGTTTCCGGGATACCACGTAGACCCATGGCGGGTTCGCGCCTGCCGATCTCGAGCCCCTTTGCCTCGCCACGCACCGCAATAAAACCCGCAATACCCTGTGACGCACCGTTCTCGATCACGCGGGCAAAAACCAAATGGAGCTTCGAGACGCCGCCGCCCGTGATCCAGTGCTTCTTACCGTTGAGCACATAATGGTCACCCTTCTTGACCGCCGTGGTCGTCATCTCCGTGGCCGCACTCCCCGCACCCGGCTCGGTGATACAAATGGCCGGCTTGTCGCCGGCGAGCACCAGCCGCGCCGCCAACTCCTTTTGCGTCTGTGACCCGTACTTCATGATGGCGCCGACGGCACCCATGTTGGCTTCCACGACCACCCGCCCGGTCACGCCGCAAACTCGTGCCATCTCCTCGATCACCAGGACCGCATCCAGATAGCTCAGACCACGGCCACCGTACTCCTTGGGGATGGTCATCCCCATGAAGCCGGCCTTTGTCAGCTTTTCCACATTGTCCCAGGGGTATTCTTCGGTGCGGTCTATCTCCGCCGCCCGGGGCGCGATCTCGCTCTCGGCCAGATGCCTGGCCGCCGTCTGTAGCGCCATCCGACTATCCCCAATGGGACTCACCTCAGCTTCTTCCGCGCGTGTGCTCATCGCCCGCCCATCGTCGTATGTGCTCGGTCAGCTATGCTCGCTCAAGCCGGGTTCAAAAGTCGAGCGTAGCCGGCGGGCAATCTCGGGGTGGAAACCCAACAAGTCTTGCCAGCAAACAGCGGCGGTACTTTTCGATTAGAATTCAGACCCGTCGTCAACCTCGAGACTCGTGCTAAGGATGAGAACCGTCCAAACTCAGATGGAACACATGCTGATCGACGACTTTAGCAGCGGAGATTTTGTATCCAAGCTCGACACGCGGTGGCGCGGCGTCAGCGACCAAGTCATGGGCGGGGTCTCCGAGCCATCCCTCACCTACACCAACATCGACGGGCGTGCCTGTCTGCGTCTCACGGGTGACGTGCGTCTAGAGAACAACGGCGGGTTTATCCAGGCGGCGCTGGACCTGCGGCCCACGGGCGGTGCCCTGGATGCGTCGGATTACACAGGAGTGCGGCTGTGCGCACGGGGCAACGGGGAGGCGTACGCCTTACACCTTCGAACACCGGACAACGTCCGCCCGTGGCAGTCTTATCGGGCGCAGTTCAAAGCCGATGCGGTTTGGCAACACATCAACATTCCGTTCTCGGCGTTTACACCCAATCGTGTGCAGACACCGCTGGATATTTCGCGGCTCCGACGGCTCGGGCTCGTTGCCATCGGGCGGGCGTTTCACGCCGACCTCGCCGTGTGCGAGCTGGCGCTCTACCGCAACCCGGCGTAGTGACCTCAGTTGAGCATCCACAGCGAGACGTTTAGCACACTCGCGTAGCCGACCCACAACACGTATGGCAGCAGAAGCACGCCGGCCGTACGGTCGACCCGCCAGAACATCACGGCGGTCGTTGCCACCGCCACCAGCAAGACAAAAATCTGAACGGTGGCCAGGTCGATTCGCTGCAACCCAAAGAACAAGAAGGACCAGGCCAGGTTCAGCGCAAGCTGCGCGGCGAACACAACGAGCGCCCCGCGGCCCTCACCGTGGCGGACCCGACGCCAAACACGCCACGCAGCGATGGCCATCAGCGCGTAGAGGGTTGTCCAAACAGGCGCGAAGACCCAATCAGGCGGGTTGAAGGGCGGTTTGTTGAGTGTCTGATACCACGTGCCAACACTGGTCGCGGTGATGAGACCACCGGCGACCGAAACGGCGAAGCACAAGGCGATAAAAGCGACC
>CAJHYW010000259.1_pt1 | contig 28710 bp, 31 predicted proteins | sample 9198811 | NCBI WGS metagenome assembly CAJHYW01 (sample SAMEA7708378, study PRJEB35096) | sediment metagenome | biome: marine neritic benthic zone biome [ENVO:01000025]; feature: sediment [ENVO:00002007]; material: shallow marine sediment [ENVO:03000034] sea grass bed [ENVO_01000059] ...
CAAGCAAACGCCGGTCGGTTTCGAGCTGTTTCTCGCCAGGTCCACGCAACCCAATACCGCCTTTTTGGCGCTCCAGGTGGGTCCAACCACGCACCAGTCGCGTGGACAAATGTTTAAGCTGTGCGAGCTCGACTTGGAGCTTACCTTCGAAAGTGTGTGCGCGTTGCGCAAAGATATCCAGAATGACTGCGATTCGGTCCAGCACCCGACAGCCAAGCAAGCGCTCCAGGTTACGTTCTTGGGCGGGACCAAGCGGTCCATTCACAACCACAACTTCCGCCCCGCTCGAGCGTACCACCTGCGCAAGCTCCTCGGCCTTGCCGCGGCCGATGAAGTAACGCGGCTGTGGCACGGTGCAGCGCGCGGTCACGCACGCAACCTCCCACGCGCCCGCCGACGCAACGAGCTCCTTGAACTCCTCCAGATCCTCCCCGCTCGAATGGCCGGGGCGTTCGATGTGTAAGAGCAGGGCCGCTTCACCGCGGCGCGGTCTGTCAAACAAACTCTAGCTCCCGGCGCACCCGCCAGGGCTTCGCTTCAACCCTCTGAATCGGCTTCACCCTCATCGGCTCTGGGAAGCTTTATATTGCGTGCCGGAACCACCGTTGATATCGCGTGCTTGTAAACCATTTGGCTGACCGAATTTCGCAGCAGCACTACGAATTGGTCGAAAGACTCGATCTGGCCCTGGAGCTTGATCCCGTTGACCAAAAAAATCGACACTGGCACGCGCTCTTTACGGAGCGCGTTCAGGAATGGATCCTGGAGTGACTGGCCTTTGCTCATGTCACCTCTCCTTTTGTATGTTTTTCTTCCGCAACCAGTCTGTAGCGGGATTACCAAGCGCTGCTGCGGTCCAACGTCTCGCAGCTTCCCCCGAACCAGCCCCTCGACTCCCGGTGGAAACGCGGCTTGTGTCCCGACCCCTAACGAGTCCCTCAGCCTACAGTGCGACGCGCGCAAAAAACCCTCTGTCCACACTTGCCCGGACTAAAAGACCTCGAACATTTCGACTCAGTATAAGCTAACACGCCGAGCACGTAATCGTACAGAACCCTTGTTATCGCCCTGCCGCCATTGTCGCTCGCTTAAGACTCCGGGTTCTTCAATTGGTTCAATACCTTATCCAGTAACCTCGGGTCTCGGGGGTCAAAGCGAGCACCCCGCGAGCTGCCGCGCAACCATGTCAGTTGGCGCCGTGCGAGCCGACGTGTTGCGACGACCGCCGCGTGGGTCATTTGCGCACGGCTGGTCTCGCCCTCCAAGTACGCCCAGACCTGTCGGTAGCCGACGGCCCGCATCGACGGCAGGTCGCTGTTAAGCGCAAATCTATCACGTAAGTCACGTAGCTCGTCCACCAAGCCGCGGGCGATCATATCATCGAAACGCGCCTCAATACGCTGGTGTAGCTCGGCACGGTCGACGGGTTCGAGGACGATTTCCACCGCCCTAAATGAACCCGGGCGCCCATGGCCAAAGTAAGCGCTGATGGGCTTACCGGTTAGCTCATACACTTCCAATGCGCGTTGTATGCGTTGCGGGTCGTTCGGATGAATACGTTCACCCGCCTCGGGGTCCAAATCGCTCAAGCGCCGGTGCAGCTCTGGCCAACCATGCTCTGCGCCTTCGCGTAGCAAACGCTCACGCACCGTCGGGTCGGCCGACGGCAGCTTGGACAGGCCGAGCTTTAGGGCACGGAAATACAAACCCGTGCCCCCAACGAGCAATGGGACCTTGTGGCGGGTGCGGGCCTTTTCGATGGCCCGTAGGGCATCGCTTCTAAACCGGGCCGCCGAGTAAATCTCGTTCGGGTCACAAATATCGACCAGACGATGGGGGGCGCATGCCAGCGTTTCGCGGTCGGGCTTGCCAGTACCGATATTCATGCCCCGGTACACCATGGCGGAGTCGACGCTGATAATCTCCACGGGGCATCGGGCGGCAAGCTCGAGGGCAAGCGCCGTCTTGCCGGTGGCTGTCGGCCCCATCAGAAAGATTGGGCTTGGCGCGGAACCCATCGAGCCGTCTTCTTCTCAGCCGGGCAAACCCGCCGGGAACAGCCGTGCGATCGAATCCTCCTCGAAGGAAATGCAGACGCCTGGCTCGTCGTCCGTATTCATGGTTTCGAGGTCGCATAGAAGCTGGTCGAGCCGCACACAATCCCAGTCGATGCGCCGCGCATGGCAGCGCGCCAAGACGCGGATGACCGCATCGTAGAGGTGGCTTAGCCGCTCGCTTTGGTCGCCACCAGAACCAACATCTTGCCAGCACGCAAGCACCTGCGTGGCTAAGGCTTCCATGTCTACGCGCTCCAGCGGTAACGGTAGCTGCCTGACGCTCACCGCATCGGGCGCGATGCGGCGCAGCTCCAACCCCACCGCCTGCAAGAGGGGAAGCTCGCTTTCCGCCGTATCGAGCAATGTCCGGTCGATGCTTACGGCTGGCGGAACGAGCACCGGTCGTTGCCGCACTTTAGTGCTCGACAACATTGCGTGCAGCGTCGCCAGTGCGTGTCTCTCGCGTGCGGCGACTACATCGATAAGCCACAACCGCTCTTCACTCAGGGTGAGCAAATACCTGTTCGCGCAAACGCCGACGGGTCTACCAAAACGGCCCGGGCTGTTGCCCTGAAGCTCGGGGGAAAGCAGTCTGAAGGATTCCGCGCCTTGGGGCTCCCCGGCGTAGCCGGCCGAGCGCTGCTCGCGGACGCCGCGGCGTTGACCCTCCAGTGTTTGCGAGAACACATACTCGCCCTGCGCGTCGACGACCGGTGACGCAGCCGCCTCGCGCAACGCGTTGCGCAAACCTGAGGCGACAAAATCGTGTACCAAGCGCGCGTTGAGAAAACGAACCTCGAGCTTGGCAGGGTGCACGTTCACATCGACATCACGGGGGTTTAGCTCCAAATAAACGACGTAAGCGGCATGGCGTCCCGGCGGCAAATCGTCGCGGTAAGCTTGTCGAATCGCGTGAGCCACTATGCTGTCGCGCACCGAGCGCCCGTTGACAAAGAAGAACTGTCTGTCCGTTTGACTGCGACTGAAATCAGGTGTAGCGACCCAGCCGAAGACACGCATCCCGTGGGCCTCGAATTCGAAAGCCGCTGCGCTGTGCACGAAGCCCGCGCCACACACCTTGGCCAATCGATCGAGCGCTGCGTTCGTGCCGCGCCCAAGCGGCAGCGTGAGCAGGGGCTTGTCTTCGTGACGCAAGCTGAGAGCCACCTGCATGTGGCCCAAGGCAATGCGTCTGAACACATTCTCGATGTGTTGTAACTCGGTGCGCTGACTGCGCAAGAACTTGCGCCGGGCCGGCGTGTTGAAGAACAGGTCGCGCACCTCGACGGTGGTGCCGACGGGGTGCGCGAGCGGCTCGGGCGCGCCGCGCTTTGCCTCAGCTTCGGCACTGACGCGCCATCCGTTTGCTTGTGAGCTGTGTGTGGAATCGATAGTGAGTCGGGAGATTGCCGCGATACTGGCCAATGCCTCGCCGCGGAAGCCCATGGTGGTTACGGACTCGAGCTCGTCCAGTGTGCTCACCTTGCTTGTGGCGTGCCGCGCGAGGGCGAGGGCGAGGTCGTCGGGCGCAATGCCACTTCCATTGTCCCGCACACGTACCAGCCGCAGCCCCGCATCGCGTAGCTCTAATGAAATCCGGTCCGCGCCCGCATCGAGGCTGTTCTCCAGCAGCTCCTTGACAACGGATGAGGGACGCTCGATCACCTCGCCCGCCGCAATCTGATTCGCGAGCAAACCCGGTAGCCGGCGTATGCGTCTGTCCTGCGGGCTTTCGACTACTTGCAACTCGAAGCTCCCTTCATGCGTCCACAGCCTGTGAATATGTGCATGATATCCCAGTCCGGTTGATGCTAGCGTGGCGCCTCATGCTCGAACAGCGCGATCGCCTCGACATGGCTCGTGTGCGGAAACATATCGACGACACCGCAAGCGGTCAACGCGTAGCCATGTGTCCCAACAAGCTCCGCCGCATCGCGCGCCAAGGTCGGGGGGTTGCACGACACATAAACGATGCGGCTGGGATAGGGTTCTCGCAAACCGCGAACGACTTCGCACGCGCCGCTGCGCGGCGGGTCGAGCAACAGCTTCGAGCAGCCTTGGCTCAACCAGTGCGCGCAACGCTGCTCGTCGCTGAGGTCGACCATCGCGAAATCGGCATTCCCAATCGCGTTGTGGCGCGCATTGTGACGTGCACGCTCGACCAGCGCGGGCACGCCTTCCACACCCAGAACCTTCCCGGCCCGGCGAGCCAAAGCCAAGCTAAAGTTGCCGATGCCACAAAATAGATCCATGACGACATCACCATCGCTTGGCGCGAGAAGCTCGACCGCCTGGCGCACAAGCGCTCGATTGAGCTCACCATTCACTTGGACGAAATCGCATGGCATAAACTCGAGCTGCAGGTCGAAATCCGGCAAGCTATAGCTGAGCGGCGGCGCGTCATGCGGCCACACGCGCTCGACGGTGTCCAAGCCACCGGGTTGCAAATAGAGTTGAAATCCTCGCGTACGCGCGAACTCGCACAGCGCCCCATGGTCGTGTGCGGACAAAGCGACCAGGTGCCGGACGACGAGTGCCACGCTGTGTGTCCGACCCGGAACCGACTCTTCTCCGACAGCGACTTCGATCTGCGGGATCTTGTTGTTCGCATCCAGTGCGCTCACCAAGCTGCGCAAATCGCCAATCTCGCAACCCACTTGCCGGGGCAACACCTCGCAGCGTGTAAGCTCCGCGATACGATGGTCGTTTCGCTCGCGAAATCCGACAAGCGCGCCGCCCTTCTTGGGCACGTGCTTTACACCGAGTCGCGCCTTTCGCCGGTAGCCCCAAAGGCTGCCCACCAGCGGTGAGAGCATCGTTTGTGGTGAGACACCGGCGTGCGCGCGCAGCTGGTCGAGCAAATACGCTTGCTTGAAGTCAATCTGCTGCGCATGGTCAAGATGCTGCAGGCTGCAACCACCACAAACGCCAAAATGAGAACAACGTGGTTCCACCCGGTGAGGCGACGGTGTGTCGACGCCTTCGACCCGGGCCTGGTCGAAACGACCACGCTTTTTGGTCACGCGAAAGGATACCGTCTCACCGGGCAGAGCACCGTCCACGAATACCACCTTGGAGTCCACGCGTGTGACGCCACAGCCACGGTAGTCGAGCTCGGCGATTGTCGCCGTCAGCAGCTCTGTGCTCGAACCTCTCATGAGCGACGCGCCGTGCTTACTAGTCGTTGTTGGGTACGCGCCACGCCTGCAAGAACTGCGTGAGGTGCGGCTGGTCCGCTATGCTCAGCCCATCGCGAACACGGTCACACTCCGACGCGTAACCGTCCGCTGTGAGCCGCCCGCGCACCAGCTCGAAACGTAAATACAGAAGGTAGGTGTTGAGAGCGTCGGTCTCGCAGTAGTTTCGGATCGAGCTTAGGTCGCCGTCGCGAAAGCAATCCCAAACCCGCGAGCCGTCCATCCCCAGCTTCCCGGGAAAACCCATCAAGTGTGCCAGCTCGTCGAGGCGCACGCTTGCTCTTGCCTGGTAACCCGAGAGCACATCCATGAGGTCCGTGTGCCGATAGTGAAAGCGGTTCAGATAATTGTTGTAGCGAAAGCTCATATCCTCTTCGCCAGTCTCCCAATAGCGCGGTGCTGCAAGCCCATGCAACAAAGCCCGGTAGTGCAACACGGGTAGGTCGAAGCCGCCACCGTTCCAAGAGACCAGCGTCGGCGAGTAACGCTCGATGCCATCGAAAAAACGTCGGATCAACTCCTTCTCATCGGCGTCCAACGACCCGAGCGACCAGACTTTGAAGCGGTCGTCACTGCGCAGCACCACCGCAATGGCGACCACCCGATGCAAGTGGTGTCGAAGAAACTCCGACCCCGTCTTCTCGCGTTGTTGTTGGTACATGATATCGGCAACGTGTTTGTCACTCAGCCCCTCCAACCCATGCATGCGACGGGCGTTCTCAACGTCGGGGACCGTCTCTATGTCAAACACGAAGACGTTCATGTTATTTCTGTTGCCAACCCGACCCAAGGTTGTACCACCACCCGGTGCGTGCATTGGCCACCCATTGATTGGCGAAGGTCTTGCGGATATCCGCTTCCCACTCCGGATGACCGTTTGCTTGCGCGATCTCCTTGTACAAGGCGTTCCGGTCTCGGTTCTCCGCCGCCACGAGCTGCTGCAGCTTTGCGCGGTCGCTAATGGGAACGATTTTGGCATCGCGCACGTCGACCAGACCTTCACCGGTCAGCCCAAGCGCGCCGGCATCGTAAAAAGGCAGCAGCGCTTGGTGACGGGTGCGCATCGATTGTTGCAGCTTGTCGATACCGGGCGTAGAGATGTTAATGTCCGCTTGCGCGTGCGCGCTTCGAACAAAAAACGCGAGGATGCGCTCCGGTATCGAAGACGATTGCGGCTCCGGTGCCCCCGCGGGCTCGCTTGGCGGCGCACCTTGCTCTCCCCAAACCTCATCTATAAAGCGGTCTGCCGCTCGCTCCGCGGCGGCGGCGGGGAAATATACGTTGATAGTGACGCAGGAGCTGAACAAGAGCACCAGCCAAACGGTGAGTATCTTTCGCGCAGTGAACATATCGGCATCTCCAGTTACTTTACTATGGGCCCCGGGAGACTCGTAGCACCCTCGAGACGGTCGACAAGCGTATTCCAGTCGACTCGTTCGTTAAACCCTATGATGTCAATGCGTGGAATGAACCCACCACCTTTGACGATGTAGTAGCCATTGGGCGCCGGTTCGACGCCGCCCATATGACAAACGCCGCGCTCGAGGCGGCAACTCAAACCGAGCCGCGCATATGAGAATTCGTTGAACAGGCGCAGCAGTGTTGATGAGAGCACCTTCCCAGCGCCGCCGATCTCCGCAAGACTCTTGACCGCCCGCTGACTGATTCGATGCTTGCTCGGGTCATCCTCGGGCGTTCCAAAGCGCGCGTCAAACGAGCGCGGCTGCCAATCCTCGAGTACGAGGTCGTCGACCCGCCCCTCTAGTCGGCCCTCGATGGTACCAAATGAGAACGTGTCGGTCAGAAGGCCAAGCGAGACCTCCGACAATGACACATCCGCGCGCAGCCTTGGCACGAGACCAAATGGGTCTTCGAGCTGGAGGCCGCTGACCACAATACGACCGTCAAACGCCTCAATCTCTACATCGCCACCCAAGCTCAGGCGTCCGTTCGAGTATTGAGCATCCGGGATCGTTGCGGACACCGTGCCGCTGAACTCCGGCCATCCGAGGGTGCGGCTCACACCAGGCATGGAAACCGGACCCAAGCTACCCGCAAAACGCCAGCTAGCCTGGCTGGAGAACACCTGCTCCACATCCAAGTCGACGACTTCAATTACCCCGTCCAGCATGGGCAGCGTGAAAGGCTCGGACAGTGTAAAGCGAGTGTCGTGTAGCTCACCCTCCAGCGCGGTGGCACCGAGCTCGAATGCGTACAGCTCGAGCGCGTCCCATTGCAGACGCGTCGGCTCCACGGGCCTGCCCCGCCCCCAGCGCAGCACGCCGGACAAAGCATTCAAGGCAAAGCGGCTCTCTGCGTCGAGCACATACAACCCATCCAGGTCCAGCGCCATGCGGCTCGAGCCGTCACGTCGCCAATCCAGCGCCAGCGATATACTGCCATCGGCCTCGAAGTCTCCCAAGGCTTTCGCCAAAAACCAAGGGGCGAGATAGCTATGGTGTATGGGTCGCACCCGGTGTCGGGGCATATCCACTTTCAGCGCATCGATTTGCACACCACTTTGCGTGAATGAAAGAGTGACGCCCCCTGAAGCCTCTAGTACGCCCGGGTGACGAACGCTAACGGTATCCAGCGCCAAAGACATCGCGGCGGTGTCGAAACGACCACGGAAGTCCGCCGATACCGGCTGCGGGTCGGCGGCGATAAACCAGGGTGCAACAAACACGCCGCCACCTTGCAAGCTGAGCGAAGCCTCAAACTCCCAAATCGAAGATTCGTCGCCCCTAAACTCGATGTTTAGCGCCAAGCTGACACGCTCGCCCGCGTTGAGCCCGCTGGAGTCCGACAACGACAGCTCGAGCAGCCGCAGCGAAAGCTTGCCCTGCGTGACGGCGTCCGAGCCCGAGACGTCCAGCTCCAGCTCTGCTTGCCCTTCCTCGACCGCCGGAGCACGGTTATCGAATAGCGCTCGCAGCAGCGCAGCGATGGCCCCTGGATCGTGTAGGCGATAAATGGACGAGGCTCGCCATACGCCGCCATGGCCCTGCGCTTTTGCATCGAAAGCCGCACCCCGCCCGTCGGACGAGTGCAGATGCAGGTGAAAGCGGTCGGGGGCGAGCAGTAGGTCAACAGGCACGACGAGGTCCGTATTCGATTTTGCAGCAAAGCTCAGACGGCCCCTTGGACATTCCAAACCGGTGTCGCTGAGGACGCCGCGCGGACACACCAGGTGCAGGTCACGCAGCTCCACGCCGAGCAGATTCAATGCCCCCAGACCGACTGACATCCGCGGACGGGCGGCCGATTTCTGGTCCATTGCGATCTGCACACTCAGCGCATCGGCATGCCAACCCGACCCGACTAGGCGTTCCACTTCTAGCGCCATGCCTTCAATGCCATTGGTATCGACCGCAAGGGAGATAAGCAACACACCGAGCAAGGCGTTGGCGCTACGGCGCGTAGCACACGTGTAGCGTTCAACGACGCGCCGGCTCATTTGCCGAGCAGATAGGACTTGACGCGACACGAGCGTACACACGCGCGACGCGGTTCTACGCGCTTGGACACGCCGCGCTTTTGCGGTGTCGATACGATACGGATCAGCATGCCACAGCGATTTTCGATACACTGGCTCGGTACGACGCACGCTATGAACACATCGAGACTAGAGGGACCCAAATCTCGGCTGGCTTTGGTCGACGGCTTACCCGCGGTCGACGCCAAAGCGCTGCATGCGCTGACGCGTGGCAACAGCCGTCTAGCACAGGAACTTCTGGACATGCTGCTGGCAGAGCTCCCGGTTCATCGCGCAAAAATACACGAGACCTTCCACCTGGGCGATCTGGGCACGCTCGCGGTGTTAGCACACACCCTGCGTGGTGCGGCCGCTTACTGTGCGGCCACTGCGCTACAGAGCGCGAGCCACGATGTGGAAACCGCTGCACACGAACGCGATGACGATTCGTTAGCCGAAGCGCTGGTCGTCCTATGGCAACAAGTCGAGCGTTTGCTTGCTTACCGTAGCAACGCCGCTCAGTTCTGAAGGTCAATGGCAAGTATCAGTGCGTCCTCGCGACCATCGACGTCGGGATAGTAGCCGCGGCGTACACCGACCTCGTTGAACCCCATATCGTGGTACAGATGGATGGCCGCAAGATTGGATGGCCGCACCTCCAGCATGGCGGTGCGCGCCTTGCGCTCACGGGCAACCGTCAAGAGGTGTCGTATCAGCAAGCGGCCAAAACCCTGACCCTGCGCGCCCCTGCCGATACACACATTGAGAATGTGCGATTCGCCGACGAATATCGACATGATCCCATAACCCTGCACGTTACCATCCAGCTCCAACAACCGGCAGTGGTAACCGGCCCGCAAACAATCCTTGAACACGGTCTTGGACCAAGGGAAGCCGTACGCGGTGCGCTCCAGCTCCACAACGGCGTCCAGGTCCACATCGCGCATCGGACGGAAGGCGATCCTCGTCCGGCTTCGACCCGACCCTGACGTACGCTGCTCGACCGCCGGTTCTGGTTTGGCAATGTGTGATCGGTCGCGTAACGCCATCTAGGTCGTCCCGGCGATCAGGGCGCGCACGGTCTTCAGGTCCTCCCACGCCTTTCGCTTCTCCAACGGGCTACGCAGCAAGTAGGCCGGGTGATAGGTCACAACCACCGGGATGCCTGTTTGCGCATAGGTATGGCGTGTACCGCGCAGGCGCGCCAGCGATGCGGTAATGTTGAGAAGATTTTGTGCCGCAATGCGTCCCACCGCCATGATAACACGTGGTTGCAACAGCTCGATCTGACGCTTTAGGTAAGCGTCGCAGGCGGCTATCTCGTCCGGACGCGGGTCACGGTTCTTTGGCGGTCTGCACTTGAGCATGTTGGTGATGTAGACCTCGCCACGCTCGAGACCGGTCGCCCGCAACATGGCATTCAAGAGCTGGCCGGCCCTGCCAACGAAAGGCTCGCCCAAACGGTCTTCGTCGGCGCCGGGGGCCTCACCGATGATCATGCATCTGGCCTGGTGGTCACCGACACCAAAAACCGTTTGCGTGCGGGTGCCATGCAGCTCACAGCGCGTACACTGCGCGACCCGGCGGCTCAAACCGTCCCAATCCAGTTGTTCGACCGCTAGGACCTGAACAGTTTGCTCGGCCGCTAGGTCTTCTTCCGCCAAGGGTGTGATCGCCTCTGGTAGGCTTCGTCTCACCCACTGCTGTATACCCATCGCCGCCAGGTAGTGGGATTGAATCTCGCGCTGCCGCGAATGTCGCATCGTCGTTTGGACCCGAACCGGCTGTAGGCGCCAGCCGCTGGTCAGTCCTCCCGAGCGGGACGATCGGGCGATATCGCGGCCAGGCCCTTGCGGGCGGCGCGGCGCCGACGGATGGTCACCAGGGTCAGAAATGGGCCCGAGCATGCGTACAACAACGACAAGCCGAACAGGACAAGCGGCGGGTCGCTGGACACCAATACAAAACCCAGCACAACCACCAGCACGGTGACAAAGGGCACACGCCCCTTCAGATCCAGCTCCTTGAAGCTGTGGAAGCGTATGTTGCTCACCATGAGGATAGCGCTAAAGGCGGTTGCCCCAAAGGTGAAGGAGGCGACGGCGCGCCCGTCCAAACCGTAGTCGGTCGCAAACCAGATGAGACCGGCCACCACGGCAGCAGCCATGGGGCACGGGAGCCCTTGGAAGAAGCGCTTATCGGCCGTTCCGACCTGAGTGTTAAAACGCGCGAGGCGAAGCGCCGTTGCCGCCACATAGAAAAAAGCAACCACCCAGCCGGCTTTGCCAAGATTTTGCAGCGACCACAAATAGGCGACGAGCGCCGGCGCCAAGCCGAATGAGATCACATCGGAGAGGCTGTCGTATTCAGCGCCAAACGCGCTTTGCGTATTCGTCAGTCGGGCGATTCTGCCATCGGCCCCATCGAGCACCATCGCGACATAGATCGCCACCGCAGCGTCACCAAAACGCCCGTTGATGCCCGCAACAATCGCGTAGAACCCGGCGAACAAGGCCGCGGTGGTGAACAAGTTTGGTAGTAGGTATATCCCACGGCGGGTCTTCTTTACTTCCGAGGTGCTCGACGAGCTTGGCATGGGCTTCATACACTCATCCCAGAGCCGGTATACGGCTCCGCTGTGCGATGCGCGACTGCGCCAATAATAGCCTTGTGTGTCTTACACTTCACCCCCGCCCCCTGGGAACGCGGTTCAAGCTCGCCAACACCGCCTCGCCCGCCCGAACCTCGGCTTTCTCGGCAACCTGCATTTCCGTGTTTTCGGGCATGAACACCTCTGTCCACCGGCCGAAAAAGACAAATCCGGCGCGGCTACCTTGTCCTAGGCGTTCACCGGGCGCGACGGCGCACTTGAAGCGGGAGAAGGGCGCCGTAACAATCTCCAGCATCACGTCATCACCTTCGTCCGTTTGAATCCATAAGCCGTAGCGCGTCGGCGAGCCGCGCTCGCTGGCGCCGGGCGCATATCCCGTCCAATAGCGCATCACCTTGCCTTCGGTCGGACTGCGCACCAGTGTGACCCCCGGCCACACCATGCGTAAGCGACAGCGTAGCGCGGAACGCTCGTAGCACGGGTTCACAGCATTGCTTACCGACTCCACGCTGGCATCGACCGGGCTGAGGATGGCCAAGGGCATGGCGGGAAGCTTGAGCGGTCGAATCCAAAAAATCGTCACCAACCAACCGGTGGAGAACCAAGCCGGGAGCGCCCAGATGAATCCAAGCTTGAAGGTTACAGCGGCCGCGACCACCACCAAGACGACAATCGGTATGCGCCCTTCAGCGACCAGCATCTCGCTACGAGCCCGGTTCGACTCCGATTCTCTAGTTCTTCTCTTTGTCCACCAGTCGCCGGGCTTTGATCCAAGGCATCATGTCGCGTAGCCGCGCACCAACCTGCTCTATCTGATGCGCGCGCGAGATCCGTCGCATGGCTTTGAGCGTGGCGCCACCTGCCTGGTTTTCGACGATGAACTCTTTGGCGAAAACACCATTTTGTATTTCAGCCAGGATCCGCTTCATCTCCGCGCGAGTGTCTTCGTTGATGATGCGCGGACCGCGGGTCAGGTCGCCATACTCCGCCGTGTTCGATACAGAGTAACGCATGTTTGCGATACCGCCTTCGTAGATCAGATCCACGATGAGCTTTGTCTCGTGCAGACACTCGAAATAGGCCATTTCCGGCGCATAGCCGGCCTCCACCAAGGTCTCGAAGCCTGCCTGTATCAACGCGGTCAAACCACCACAGAGCACCACCTGCTCGCCAAACAGATCTGTTTCGGTCTCTTCTTGAAAGGTTGTCTCGATGACCCCGGCGCGCCCCGCGCCGATAGCCGATGCATAGGAAATAGCCAGCGCCTTCGCTTGCCCGCTCGCGTCCTGATGGATGGCAATCAACGAAGGTGTACCGCCCCCTTCGGTGTAGGTGCTGCGCACCAGGTGACCCGGCGCCTTGGGCGCAATCATCAAAACGTCCAAGTCGGCGCGTGGCTCGATTTGTCCGTAATGAATATTGAAGCCGTGCGCGAACGCCAAGGTGGCGCCGCTTTGGATGTTTGGCTCCACAACATCGCGGTACAGCCGCGCCTGATGCTCGTCCGGCGCGAGCACCATCACCACGTCCGCGCCGCTCACCGCCTCGTCTATGGGCTTTACACTGAGCCCAGCCTTGGTCGCCTTGGCCTCGGAAGCGGACCCTGGGCGCAGACCCACCACCACATTGACCCCCGACTCGCTCAGGTTGTTCGCATGCGCATGCCCTTGCGAACCGTAGCCGATGATGGCGACTCGCTTTCCTTGAATGATGGAAAGATCAGCATCTTTATCGTAATAGACCTTCATTTCTGTCCTCGTGACATATTCATGACGCGCTCTCACAGCGACGCTTGGAAAAAGGTGTTCAAGAACGCGAGCTTGGCGCGCGTGAGCTAAGACCTTTGTAGGAAGCCGCTGTCGAAGTCCCGGTCTGTCACTCTCGCCTTATAGTTTTAGCGACTTCTCCCCACGCCCGATGCCGAGTGTTCCCGAACGCACGACCTCGAGGATCGACTTCTTGTCCAGGGCAGCGATAAAGGCATCGAGCTTCTCCCCAGTTCCCGTCAACTCGATAATGTACATCCCGTTCGTGACATCCAGGATTCGCCCGCGGAAGATATCCGACAAGCGGTATATCTCATCGCGCCAGGGCCCGGTGGCACGCAGTTTCACGATCATTATCTCGCGCTCGACATGCGCGGCCTCAGTGATGTCCTGAAGCTTGACCACGTCGACGAGTTTGTTCAGTTGCTTGGTGATTTGCTCGATGATCTGCTCGTCGTCGTCACCCGTCACCAGGGTCATGCGGGAAACTGTACGGTCTTCCGTCGTCGCTACGCTCAGAGATTCTATGTTGTACCCGCGCGCGGAGAACAGCCCGGCAACGCGAGACAGGGCCCCTGGCTCGTTCTCGAGCAAAATAGAAATGATGTGGCGCATATTATCGAGCTGGCCCGCATGTTCATTAAGAGCGGGTCAGGCGAGCTCCCGGTCCTTGCACAGCTGTGAAAGCAACATCTCGTGGTGTCCCTTGCCCGCCATCATCATTGGGTAAACGTTCTCCGCGGGGTCGGTGATGAAGTCCATAAATACCAAGCGGTCCTTGAGCGAAAGCGCCTCTTTCAGCGCGCCCTCCACGTCCCCCGGCTTCTCGATGAGCATCCCCACGTGACCAAAGCTTTCTGCGAGCTTGACAAAGTCCGGGAGCGCATCCATGTAAGAATGCGAGTAGCGATTCTCGTACATAAACTCCTGCCACTGGCGCACCATACCCAGGTAGCGGTTGTTCAGGTTTATAACCTTCACAGGCAGGTCATATTGCTTGGCAGTGGACAACTCCTGGATACACATGACGATGCTGCCTTCGCCGGTGATGCACGCGACGGTCGCGTCCGGATACGCAAACTGCACACCCATGGCGGCGGGAAGCCCAAACCCCATGGTCCCCAATCCGCCCGAGTTGATCCAGCGGCGTGGCTTCTTGAACGGGTAGAACTGAGCGGCCCACATCTGGTGCTGACCGACGTCGGACGTCACATAGGCGTCGCCACCGGTGGCTTCATAAAGCTTCTGTACGACGTACTGGGGCTTGATCAGTTCATCGGACCATTCGTACTTGAGGCACTCGATCGCTTCCCACTCGCGGATACGTTTCCACCACTCGGCCAGGGCCTCCTGGTTCGGCTTGCGTCCGCTCTCACGCAAGAGCTTAACCATGTCACCGAGCACGCTTTTAACGGAACCGACGATCGGTACGTGCACCTTGACGGTCTTGGCGATGGAAGACGGGTCGATATCGATGTGGACAATTCGCGCCTGGGGACAAAACTTGTTCACATCGCCAACCACGCGGTCATCGAAGCGCGCTCCGATGGCAATCAGCACGTCGCAGTTGTGCATCGCCATATTCGCTTCATAGGTGCCGTGCATGCCAAGCATGCCGACGAATTGCTCGTCCGGCGCCGGAAACCCGCCAAGACCCATGAGCGTGTTGGTGATTGGAAAACCGAGCAGACGCGTCAATTCCACCAGCTCGTCGGCGGCGTCATCGAGCACGACCCCACCACCGGTGTAGAGCATCGGACGTGACGCCGAGAGGATAAGCTTGAGCGCGCGTTTGATTTGCCCCGTGTGTCCCTTTGTCACCGGGTTGTATGAACGAAGCTTCACATCCTCTGGGTAAACATACGGAATCTGCACGTCCGGGCTTGTCACGTCCTTTGGGATGTCAACCACGACCGGACCGGGCCGGCCCGACATCGCCACATAAAAAGCCTTCTTCAGAGTGCAGGCGAGATCCCGCACGTCTTTGACCAGGAAATTGTGCTTCACGCACGGCCGCGTGATACCGATGCAATCCACCTCCTGGAACGCATCGCTGCCGATCGCGTGGGTGGGCACCTGCCCGGTGAGCACGACGATAGGAATGGAATCCATGTAAGCCGTCGCAATCCCGGTTACCGCGTTGGTCACCCCCGGCCCCGATGTCACCAAGCACACACCCGGTTTGCCGGTCGCGCGCGCGTAGCCGTCGGCCATATGGCTCGCGCCTTGCTCGTGCCGGACCAGAATATGCTTGATGTCGTCCTGCTTGTAGAGCTCGTCATAAATGTGCAGTACGGCGCCGCCAGGGTAGCCAAAAATGACCTCCACCCCCTCGTCCTTGAGGAATTGCACCAATATCTGCGAACCGTTGAGCTCCACCAGCCGTCTTCTCCAGAAAAAAACGCCCGCGAGCGCGGGCATCGTCTCGAGTTTCTCAAACGATCAAATTACTGAGATTTTCTGGATAGGTCAAGGAATACAGGCCGTTAGGGCTCGATGTTAAGCAGGTCACAGCTCTACCCACGATGGCCCCCGACGAACGCGCTTTGGCAACCGATAGACGCATCTACACTTCAATGGGGTAGAGGCTATAGTTGGTTTATCTCGCATGCCAGGACCCAAACTATGTTCAAGCGATTGGTCGTTATCGCATTGCTCGGCTCAGCACCGTGCCTGAGCCTTGCCGCGATGTACAAATGGGTGGACGAGAACGGGAACGTGGTTTACTCCGAACGCAAACCCGCCGACAAGAGCGCCACCGAGGTCAAGAAACAAGGCGGTGGTCCGAGCGACGAAGAGTCCCGCCAACGGCTGGATGCCTTGAAGGAAAAGGCAGACAACGGCAAGAAGGACCGTGAATTTCAGGCCGAGTACACCACGCAGCAGCAGGAGCGCGAGGAACGCTTGAAGAAAAACTGCGAAATCGCCAGGGAAAATGTCCGCATCCTCGAGACGGCTTCGCGTGTCAAGGACGTCGATGGCGATGGCAATCAATACTTCATCGACGACGACGCCCGCGAGGCACGCATGACGCGCGCCCGCGACCAGGTCAAGGAGTACTGCGGTTAGGGTGTATCACGGCGGGTGCAGCTCGCACCCGCACCCGACCCTCACCCAAACGCCCGGCCTCGGCTGACCCGCGCCCCGTCACACCCCCATCGCGCAACACCCACGCCGCCGACATCCAAACTCCAGCCCTGGAGCGGCCTCGCCATACGCAAGAACAGGTCGCCGTGCTCTGTGCCATGCGCGGCGCTTTCGGCTACGATAGCGGCCCTAGCAACGCGCGGGCCGGGCGACGGCACGGGCACAAAACCAGGGCACACTGCGTATGCGCACCACACAGCTACTGCTCGCGACGGTTCGCGAGGTCCCCGGCGACGCTGAGGTCGTCAGTCACCAGCTCATGTTGCGTGCCGGCATGGTGCGTCAACTCGCCTCCGGTCTGTATACGTGGTTGCCGATGGGGATGCGGGTCCTGCGCAAGGTGGAGAACATCGTTCGCGAGGAAATGGACCGTTCCGGTGCGCAGGAGGTGTTGATGCCCGCGGTCCAGCCCGCCGAGCTGTGGAAAGAATCACAGCGCTGGGATGAGTTTGGCCCCGAGCTGCTGCGCTTTCGCGACCGTCATGAACGCGACTTCTGCCTCGGTCCCACCCACGAAGAGGTGATCACCGACATCGCCCGCCGAGAAATCCGAAGCTACAAGCAGCTCCCGTGCAACTTTTATCAGATTCAAACAAAGTTTCGTGACGAGGTGAGACCGCGTTTTGGTGTGATGCGGGCGCGCGAGTTCATCATGAAGGACGCTTACTCCTTCGGTCTGGATGAGACCGCTTTACAACAAGTCTACGATGTGATGTACGAAACCTATTCGCGGATCTTCACCCGCACCGGTCTAGAATTCCGCGTCGTGAAGGCCGACTCGGGTGCCATCGGCGGCAGCGTCTCGCATGAATTTCATGTGCTGGCGGAATCCGGTGAGGACGCCATTGCATTCACTGCAAGCGGCGGCTTTGCCGCCAACATCGAGCTCGTCCCCTCGCCAAGACCGACCGCGGCGCGCGCGGCGCCGGGCAAACCGATGGAGCGTGTGGACACACCCGGCGCGCATACCATCGAAGCGCTCAGCGAGCAGCTCAAGGTGCCTGCTTCGCAGTGCTTGAAAACACTGTTGGTCGACGGTTCTGACGGTGGCCTGGTCGCCTTGCTGCTGCGCGGTGACCACGATCTCAATGTGTTGAAGGCCGCAGAGGTGGAAGGCGTCGCCACCCCGCTTAGCTTTGCAAAGCGCGAGCGTGTCGAGGCCGAGATGGGTTGCGCCCCCGGCTCCATCGGCCCGGTGGGCGTTAACATACCGATAGTCGCGGACCACTCGGCATTGACGATGGCCGACTTTGTGTGCGGTGCGAACACACCCGACCAGCACCTCACCGGTGTCAACTGGGAGCGTGACCTTCCGGTCCCGGTGGCCGCCGCCGACCTGCGCAACGTCGTCGATGGGGATGCGAGCCCGCAAGGTGAGCCGCTCGCCATCGCCAGGGGTATCGAGGTTGGTCACATTTTCCAGCTCGGCGTGAAGTACAGCGAGAAAATGAACGCCGTGTGCTTGAACGAGCAGGGCACACCGGTGCCGCTTTCCATGGGCTGTTATGGGATCGGTGTGACCCGCGTGGTCGCGGCCGCCATAGAGCAAAACCACGACGCGCGGGGGATTATCTGGCCGACGGCCATCGCCCCTTTCCACGTCGCGCTGCTCCCCATGAACATGCACAAATCACGTCGTTTGCGCGACGCCGCCGAGCACCTTTACCGGACGCTTCGCGAGGCCGGCGTCGAGGTCCTGTTCGACGACCGAGCGGTACGCCCGGGCGTGATGTTTACCGATGCCGAGCTGATAGGCATACCGCACAGGATCGTGCTTGGCGAACGCGGTCTGGACCAGGGGGTGGCCGAGTACAAGCATCGTGGCGCCGAGGAGAGCGCGGAGCTACCGCTGGACCAAGTGGCCGAGCGCATGCTCGAGCGGGTCCGCCAAGAGCTCCGGTTCGACTAGCCCGCACCTCGTGGACTGACAACCCCGAGGATTCTGGCATTCAGGCGACCCGGAAGCCGGAAAGCGCCGCCGCCGAGACCTCGTGACATTCGACGGTGTCGACCCGCGCGTGGGCGGGCCCCTGCCACAACCACTCGCACAAGACATCCACCTTGCGCTGCTCGCCCTGTGCCAGCACCTCGACCGAGCCATCGGCCAAGTTGCGCGCATACCCGCTCAAACCCAGCTCATGTGCACGCTCTTGGGTCGACCATCGAAACGCCACGCCCTGCACCCGCCCGCGTACGATGCATCGGCGCGCGACGGTCATGCGAGTGGCTGGTCCACGCACGTGGCGGGCGAGGAGCAGTTTCCGTCTTGCACGCGGCTGACGGGTCGTGCGCTCAGGGCGGCGTGGCCGCGAGCAGCGCCGCTTTGCGCGCGCGAATGGCTCCTTCCTTGGCCGCCACAGCGTGTTCCCTGGACGCCGCCAAATCCCCGTCGTTCAAGGCGCGACGCGCTTGGGACAACAAACGCTCGGCGCTCCTCAGCTCGGCCCCAGCGAGGCTCCCAGCGCCCGCCTTGCGCGCGGAGTTGATCGCCTGTCTGGCATCGCTCATCTCCTGGGTTGGAAGGGGCGCGCAAGCGAACGCAAAACTCGCGAACGCAAGCACGAGCAATAACACGTGGACACGCTGTCGCTGGCCGTGTCGATTGGCTTGTGGGATCACAAATACGAGTGACGAATTGAATTCCTGTAGAAAACGCTAACAGCCGTCATATAGGCTGTCAAGAAAGGCACGGCTACAATAAGCGCGCCACACCCTGAGGAGCCACGACTCGATGAGCGTTACGATCTTCCACAACCCGCGCTGTAGCAAGTCGCGCCAGACGCTGCAGCTCCTCGAAGACAGAGGAATCGATGCACAGGTACGTCGCTATCTGGAGACGCCGCCAAGCGCCAAAGAGCTCGAGCAGGTGCTCGGCCTGCTCGGCATAGAGCCAAGGGAGCTGATGCGAAAAAAGGAAGCCGTATACCAGGATCTCGGTCTGGACCAACCCGACCTCAGCTCGCAACAGCTCATCGAGGCCATGGCCCAGAACCCGATACTGATCGAACGTCCGATTGTAATCAACGGCGACAAAGCCGCGCTCGGGCGTCCCCCGGAGAACGTTTTGAAGGTTCTTTAGCCTTGGCCGAAATACTAATTCTATACTACAGCGCAAACGGCAAGGTGGCCGACATGGCGCGACAGGTCGCCCGCGGCGTCGAGCAGGTGCGCGGGATGAGCGCACGTATCCGAACCGTGCCAAGAGTCAGCGCGCTCAGCGAGGCAACCGCGGGCAGCATCCCCGATTCTGGCCCTCCGTACGCGAGCCTCGACGACCTTTGCGGGTGCGCGGGGCTCGCGCTCGGCAGTCCGACACGTTTTGGCAATATGGCGGCTGCGTTAAAGTACTTCCTGGACGGCACGAGCGCCGAGTGGCTTTCTGGGGCGCTGGCGGGCAAGCCTGCCAGCGTGTTCACCTCCAGCGGCAGCATGCACGGCGGTCAAGAGACCACGCTGCTATCGATGATGCTGCCCTTGTTTCACCACGGCATGTTGCTGGTGGGCATTCCTTACAGCGAACCCGGGCTGATGCGAACCACCGGTGGCGGCACGCCCTATGGCGCATCTCACGTCGCCGGAGAACGCGGTGAGCGTTCCATGACGCGGGACGAGAAAGAGCTATGTGTCGCCATGGGGCGCCGTCTAGCCCGCACCGCGGCGGCGCTCGCCAGTGCCTAGTGGCCTTATGCCTGCCGGCTTGCCTCAATCCACACCCTTGCCCAACAAGGTCTTTACAAACGGGATCGTGACGCGGCGCTTCTCGGTCAGCGTGGAACGGTCGATACGCTCCAGCATGTCCAATAGTGAATGCATGTCGCGCGGAACTCGGCGAACGAGATATTGGATTACCTCGGTAGGTATGTCAAAGCCGCGCTCGCGCGCGCGTTCCTGTACGGCCCGGCATCGCCCGGGCTCATCGAGAAGCGCGAGCTTGTAGGTCAGACAGGCGCTCAAACGCGAGGCGAGGTCGTCCAAGTCCAGCGCGGGCGAACGCGCGGGCGAACGCGCGGCAAACACCAGACGAGCGCCGGTCGCCGCAGCCTTGTTGTACATGTGAAACAGCGCTTCCTCCCACCTGCTGTTGCCGTAGATGTCGTCGAGGTCGTCGCAGCAGACCAAATCGAGATGCTCCAGCCCCGCCAAAAAGGTGGGCGAGAGCCCGGCCGCCGTGTGAAGCGGTACGTAAACGGCGCGCTGCTCGCGCTCCGACGCGCGGCGACACGCGGCTTGCAACAAATGGGTTTTGCCGGTGCCGCCGACCCCCCACAAGAAAACACTGCCCCGGATTTGCCCGTCTGCCACCAGAGCGATGGCGTCAACCGCCGGCTCGTTACCGTCGGAAACGAAATTCTCGAAAGTAGCGCTCCTGGCGAGCTGGAAACCAAAGGGAATCTGAACGGCTGGTTGCTTCACTACCACATACCGCGGTCGGGACGCGCGACTAGCGTAGCAGCCTGTACCGGAGCGGGTCCGACGCGTCCACGAGGCTCAAGGTTCGACCCAGCGAAATCACTTGTTGAAGCGCATCGGCCCCGCCACGCGATTCGAGCCGGAAGGAGACGCTCCCGGCGATAACCTCCGTGGGGTTCACGCTACTCACGCCATCCAAGGACTCGAGGTAACGTAGCGTTCGCGCATAGTCGGGCAGCGTGTTGACGTCGCTGACAACAAGGGAGACCAGTGATTGGTCGCCGACAGCACCGACCCGCGCAAACCGTCTGGCGATGAGGTCAGCAACCTCGCCCAGACCTTCTTCCAGCGCAAGTGCAACGCTGTCGCCCTGGCTAGTGAAATCGTAGGGCGCCTGGTCCAAGAAAAGCCGCCAGCGCGCCTCCCAAACCGTCGGTAACACCTGGTACACACGCCCGACCAGCACGGTCTCGCTCTGATAGCGCCGCGATGCGGCGAGAATACTGTCATCGAACCCCGCCCAAACATCCGAGGTGCTCAACCTCGCGCGGTCCTCCAGGTCGAGCAGCGGCAACAACAGTGGTATCCCGCGTTGGTCGGCGCTTTGGTAAAGCGTCTCCGCCAGCCCGCTGACGTCCTCTGCGCCCACCAGTTCGCGTGCGGCGTCCATCTCGACCCCGAGCCAGACCAGCACCGCCGGGCGTGTACGTCCCCACACCGGCAAGCCCGTCGAGCGCAGCAGGGTATCGACTTCCCCCGGGTCGAATCGCGCCCAAAGCGAAAGCTTCTGTACCGGCTGACCACTTTTGTCCTGTTCAAAGCTGGAGTCATAGCGAAACTGCTGGACGTAACGCGAGGGGTTCCTTACTGCGGCGTTGACCTGCGGGTCTAAGTCCGGGCTGCGTTTCCCGCTGACTTTTACCAGCACACCGAGTAACGCCGTACCCAAGCCAACCTTGCGTGTCGCCTGTTCTTTGTCGGGCACCGGAACTTCGGCCTCGTACAACCCCTTGACCTCGACGGCAAGGGCAGACCCAAAACAGCACAATGCTGAGCAGACAAGCAAATGGTTTAGAAGACGCATGATCGAGTCGGATGGTCGAAAATAGGGACGCTATGCCGGCGGCGATCCCAAGTCAAGGTTTGCAGCCCTCGGAGGCCGGCTATACCATTCGACCCGGTGAAAGATGGCCAGCAGAACTCCCTCCGCTATCGCGACGCGGGCGTCGACATCGAGGCCGGTAATCGTTTTGTCGAACGCGTCAAATCGATCGCTGCCCGCACCCGTACCCCGGGTGTGTTGACGGGTATTGGCGGTTTTGGCGGGCTATTCGAGCTTCCTGTAGGACGCTACACCCGCCCCGTGCTGGTCACGGGGACCGACGGCGTAGGGACCAAGCTGCGGCTCGCCATCGACTCGGGCGTACACGATTCAGTCGGCATCGACCTCGTCGCGATGTGCGTCAACGACATCCTGGTCAGCGGAGCAAAACCACTTTTTTTTCTCGACTATCTGGCGACGGGCAGGCTCGATGTCGAGGTCGCCGAGGCGGTTGCCGGCGGCATCGGGCGTGGCTGCGAGCTGGCCGGTGTTGCCCTCATTGGCGGGGAAACCGCCGAAATGCCGGGGATGTACGCGGACGAAGACTATGACCTGGCAGGCTTTTGCGTCGGGGTCGTCGAGCACGCCGACATCATCGACGGGAGCCGTGTGGACGTTGGCGACGTGGTGCTCGGCCTGGCATCGAGCGGCGTGCACTCGAACGGTTTCTCACTCATACGCAAGGTCATGGCGCTGGCCGAGGTGACGGTCGACACCGCGTTCGAGCAAAGCTCCTTCGCACGTGTGCTGCTCGAGCCCACCCGGATCTATGTCAACAGCATATCGGAGCTGCTTCGCGAGGTGCCGGTGCATGGCCTCGCCCATATCACCGGTGGCGGTCTCACCGAGAACATTCCGAGGGTGCTCCCGCGCGGTATGTGCGCCCACCTTGAGGCGGCGGCTTGGTCTAGACCCAAGATATTCGATTGGGTCCAGAGCGCCGGCGGAATCGCGGACGAAGAGATGTACCGGACCTTCAACTGCGGTGTAGGTTTTGTGGTCATCGTGGCACCCGCGAACGTCGAGCGCGCGATGGGTCTGCTCGAGCACAGCGGGGAGCAACCGACCGTCATCGGCCAGGTAGAGACGGGCCGCGATGAAGCACCCGTGGTGGTCATTGGATGAGCGAGCGACGCCTGCGCGTGGTCGCCCTCATCTCAGGTCGCGGTAGCAATTTACAATCGATCATCGACGTCGCGACCGACGCGTACCCGGCGCGCGTCGTCGGGGTCATCAGCAACCGCCCGGGCGCGCAAGGTCTACAGCGTGCGCGCGACGCGGGTATTCCTGCGTACACGCTCGACCACACCGGCTTCGCCGACCGCTCGACCTTCGATACAGCACTTATAAAGCTGGTCGACGAGCTCGAGCCGGGTCTGGTTGTGCTCGCCGGGTTCATGCGTGTGCTTGGGGCGCAATTTGTCGAGCACTATGCCGGGCGGCTCATGAACATCCACCCGTCCTTACTGCCGAGCTACCCGGGTCTACATACCCACGAGCGCGTGCTCGCCGCCGGTGATACCAAACACGGTGCGACGGTCCACTTCGTCACGCCGGACCTAGACGGTGGCCCGACCATCATCCAAGCCGAGGTCGGGGTGCGCGCCGGCGAGGACGCCGAGGGGTTGGCGGCGCGCGTGCTCCGCGAGGAACACCGTATTTATCCGCAAGCCATCCGTTGGTTTGCCGAGCAGCGCCTCGCGCTTCGCGACGGGTGTGTTCTGCTTGACGGGCAACCAATTGCCTAGGCCGAACGCGGATATAGCCTTTGGAGACCCGGAAGCAACGGACGTTCTTGTTTAGCGCGTGTGCGGCCCCTTGGCCAGTTTCTGGGCGGCATTGAGAACGCCTCGAAGAATGTTGAGCTCCGCCCGGTCCGGTTGAGCACGATTGAGCAATCTTCGAACCCGGCGCATCAGCAGCTTTGGTGCGTCGGGGTCCAAGTATCCAATGTCAACCAGTGCCCGCTCGGTATGGTCGTACAACCCCTCCATGTCGTCGGCGGTGACCCTATCCGTGGCTTTGGTCTCGCCCGGCGGCGGCTTGTCGAGACTTTGGGCCACATATAGCTCATAGGCGAGAATCTGCACTGCACAGGCGATATTCAAAGAGCTGAACGCTTTGCTAGCCGGTATCTGCACCAGCGCCTGGCAATGGTCCAGCTCTTGGTTCGTGAGACCGGAGTGCTCGCGGCCGAATACCATGGCGACCCAGGCCCCGGCCCCCTGGCGCAACGCCTCGCGTGCCGCCTCGCGTGGGGTAAGCACGGGCCATTGGATACGACGGCTGCGCGCGCTGGTCGCCACGACCCAGGCACAGTCCGCAACGGCCTGCTCGATAGACTCACAGATGCTAGCGTCGTAGAGGATGTCATCCGCGCCTGCCGCACGCGCCGTCGCGTCGGCGCACGGAAAGCGCTTGGGACGCACGAGGCAAAGCTCGGATAAACCCATGGTCTTCATGGCGCGCGCGACGGCCCCGATGTTGCCCGGGTGTGAGGTCTCGACCAGCACAATCCTGATTCTCGTCCGTGTATGCATTTGAGTTCCGGTTCAAGACCGCCCTTGGGTATTGGTACGTTTCTCTCTAGAATCGCGGTCGCGGCCGCCCTTAGCAAACAGCAGGACGCTGTATTGCAACGTCCACAGAGCCATCTCTAGCCGACAAAGCGAAGCCTCACCGATGCATGCCATGCTAAACATCGCAGTACGTGCCGCACGCGCGGCAGGCGACATTATTGTCCGATACGTCGACCGGGTCGATGCGCTCGTCGTGGACAGCAAGGGGGAGAACGACTTTGTCACCGAAGTTGACCGCCGGGCCGAACACGCCGTGATCGACACGCTTCACAAAGCCTATCCGAGCCACGGCATTCTCGCCGAAGAGTCCGGTAGAGCCCCCGGGGACGAGTACGTGTGGATCATTGACCCGCTGGACGGCACCACCAACTTCGTCCACGGATACCCCCAGTTCGCGATTTCTATCGCCGTGCAACACAAACAGCGTCTGGAGCATGCCGTGGTCTTCGACCCGTTGCGTCAAGAGCTGTTCACCGCAAGCCGCGGCGCCGGCGCGCAGCTAAACGACCGCAAGATCCGGGTCAGCAAGCGTCGGGGGCTGCGCGGCGCGCTCATCGGTACGGGGTTTCCCTTTCGCACTCTGGACACGCTGGAAGATTATCTGGCCACGCTGCGCGTCGTCATCGAGAAAACCGCCGGTATCCGGCGCGCGGGCTCCGCCGCTCTGGACCTCGCCTGGGTGGCGGCGGGACGCCTTGATGGTTTCTGGGAGTTCAAGCTCAATACGTGGGACGTGGCCGCGGGGGCGCTGCTGATCAAAGAAGCGGGCGGTATCGTTTGCAGCCCGGGTGGCGCCGACGCCTGGCTGGAAAGCGGCAACATCGTCGCGGGCAATCCGAGAGTGCTAAAGGAAATGCTCCGGCTTCTGAGACCGCATCTGACGGACGAGCTTCGCGAGTAAGCGACGCCGGCACCTGCACCCACACGGTGCGGCGCTCGGGGGGCTTTCGAACGCTGCGGCGCACCGTCGACAATGCGTGAGCCCACCTTGCACGCGCGCCCGACTCGGGCACCGCGCTGACCGCGTCGCGCTTTGCATTTGATTCCAGGTACCGGCCACCGAATCGTCTATTCTTGAGAAGGAGCCGAGGGACGTGGGCCCTCGCTTCGAGTGTGAATTCCAGAATACTGAAGAAAGGGGCTAGCGTTGTTCGAAGGTGCAAATATCGGCGTTGTGGTGCCCTGCTACAACGAGGAAGTCCTAATCGCGCAGGTCATCGAGACCATGCCCGACTTCGTCGACCGAATCTACGTGGTCGATGATCTGAGCACCGACGACACCGTGAAGACGGTGCAGCGCTTTGTCGAGCGGGCCCCCGAACGCGTCAAGCTTATCCAACACAAAGAAAACCAAGGCGTCGGTGGCGCCATCGCCACGGGTTATAAGGTCGCGCTCGCGGAGCAAATGGATGTGACCGCCGTAATGGCTGGCGACGCGCAAATGGACCCGGCCGACCTACCGGCGTTGTTACGACCCGTAGTCCGCGATGAGTGCGACTATGCCAAGGGCAATCGGTTGTTCACCGGCGATGCGTGGCGCATCATCCCGAGGGTGCGCTATCTCGGCAACTCGATGATATCCTTGCTCACAAAAATCGCTTCCGGCTACTGGCATGTCGCAGACTCTCAGTCCGGCTACACCGCCATCAACTTGAAGGCCCTGCAGACCATCGACTGGGATGTGATGTTCAAGCGTTACGGACAACCCAACGATTTGTTGGTGCGTTTGAACATCTACAACTTTAGAGTCCACGACATCACCGTAAGGCCGATATACAACATCGGTGAGAAGTCGGGGATCAAACCCATCCGCATGATCCCACAGTTGGCCTGGCTGATTACGAAGCTGTTCTTCTTTCGCATGCTACAGAAGTATGTTATCCGCGACTTTCACCCGCTATTGTTCTTCTACATGATAGGCCTAGCCATATTCCCGGTCGGTGTGCTGTTTGGTATCTATTTGTTCCTGCTCCGCATCTTTATCGGTCCCGTGGCGGGTACCAGCGCATTGTTCGCAGCCTTCCTCACAATTACGGGCATTCAGTTTCTACTCTTCGCAATGTGGTTTGACATGGACTACAACAAGAGGCTCAAGTGAGGTCCAACACGAACAATGAATGGACATTGTGCAGCTACGCAAAACTATGCGAAGCCGTTCTCGAATCTGGCTATACAATACAAACGGTCGCCGATTATCTGCGTCATCCGGCAACGCCCGTAGTGATCATGCGTCACGATATCGACCGTGTACCGGCCAATGCGGTGCTCATGGCTGAACTCGAACACTCCCTGGGCATACGAAGCACTTACTATGTTAGGACCGTACCCAGTGTGCTTCGCAAAGATAAGGTGGCCCGCCTTCACGAACTCGGGCACGAGGTTGGATACCACTACGAGGTGGTTGCCAAGACCCATGGCGATATGGTGCGCGCGGCAGAGCTTTTCGGCCAGGAATTGGCTGCGCTGCGAGCGCTCGGCCCAGTCCATACCGCCTCCTCACATGGCAGCCCGCTATCGCCGTGGCCGAATTTATCCCTGTGGGACAATGCACGGCCACGGGATTTTTCGCTGCTCGGCGAGGCGTACCTCGACATCGACTACTCGAGCATCGCTTATTACACGGACACGGGCCGGCGGTGGGATGCGCACCTCACAAACCTGCGCGACCGAGTGAGTTCAGGACCCACTTCTTTTCCGCACATCCGGCACACCGGCGAACTCATGCAGCTACTGTACGAACGGAGACTATCGAATTTTTGTATCCAAACTCACCCAGAGCGATGGAACGATTCGGCACTAGGAACATTTCGCTCCGCCATGTTCGATTTCACGGCCAATTTCGCGAAGTCGGCGCTTAGGCTCGTACATACTGTGAATGCATAACGACGTCGACCCCGTCTTTATAGTCTCCACGGGACGCACGGGTACAAAGTTTCTGGCGACCTTTCTGGCTTCGCACTACCCGAATGTCGAGGCGCACCATACAACACCTTGGTCCACCGCGATCAATATTGCCAGTAACGCATACTTGGCGCGACTGCTTAGCAAGCGTGTCTTGTTGGGAATATGGGAAGCATTGAAGGGAGACCGCTACGCGTACACGGACAAAGACATTTTTGTGGACTCAAACAACCATCTTTATGCATTCGCGACAGTAGCGCGGGAGTTGTATCCGGGGCTCAAGGTGGTGCACGTGGTTCGTGACCCTCGCACTTATGTGCGCTCGCATATCAACTGGTCTCGGCAGCGAGCAAAGAGTCTTATTGCAAATTACTGCGTGCCCTTCTGGCAACCAAGCCCTCGGTGGGCGGCTCAATCTGACGGTGCGCGTCCAGGGCTCTCCAAGTTCGAGCATTTTTGTTGGGTCTGGACCTTCAAGAACGAATTGATGGCCAAGCTCCAAGGAACGGCGCATGACTATCTGTGCATACGTTTCGAGGACTTCGTCCATCCCAAAAAAGCCGGCGAGACGCTGGCTAAGATCGCTGAGTTTATCGGTTTACAACCCATCGTCGCGGCTACTGCCGAGGTGCAGCAAGCTGTCAATAGCACGACGCGACAGGGCTTCCCTAGATGGCAGAAGTGGTCGGCCTACCGCTGTGCCCGCCTTGACGAGTATTGCGGGCTCACTATGAAAAAGTATCGGTACGGCCGCGAGCCGGAGTGGCGGTCAAAGGTGGCTTTGGGCAGACAAAAATTCGGCATTCTGGACCTTTAGCCAGCATGTTTCACCGCGCGTACATCGTTTGCCGGTAGAGTCCATGGGCAATTGTTCGCTCATGCAGTGCGAGACAAATCGGTGAAGAGACGAACCGTTTTTAGCGTACTCAGTCTGGTCTTCACCTTGCTTGTATTCGCCTATGTCGCGCTTCATCTGAACTGGACACTCGCCCTCGCGCATCTCAGCGCGGCGCACCCGGGTTGGTTAGCAGCCGCGTTTGCTTTTTTCATACTCAACTATTTTTTGAGAACTCTGCGGTTTCATCTTCTCATCCATGACCCCCGGGTTCTCCTGCGTCGCCTCATGGGGGTTACCAGCCTGTATGGAATGTTCAACTATTTGCTGCCGGCGAAGAGCGGCGAGTTGACCTATGTGCTTTTGCTTAACCGCTGTCTGCGGGTCGGTCTCGCCGACAGCACCGCCACGCTGGTGACGGCGCGTTTCTTCGATTTTGGAGTCGTGGCTCTTTGCTTACCCTTCGTTCTAGCAGTTTTTTTCGAGCAACTCCCGAACTGGTTAATCCAGTCTTCCATTGTCTACTGCGTCCTAGTGGCATTGGCGGGCGGCCTGGTAGTGGTGTGGTTGCGAACAGGTAGATTCCGTACCACCGATGAATCGACGAAAAACAAACTCCGGCGCGCCGTC
>CAJHYW010000117.1_pt1 | contig 28390 bp, 29 predicted proteins | sample 9198811 | NCBI WGS metagenome assembly CAJHYW01 (sample SAMEA7708378, study PRJEB35096) | sediment metagenome | biome: marine neritic benthic zone biome [ENVO:01000025]; feature: sediment [ENVO:00002007]; material: shallow marine sediment [ENVO:03000034] sea grass bed [ENVO_01000059] ...
GGGACACGAGGGGCGGGGGTAGAGTCCGGCTCCCTCGACGATCGGTCGAATCGCCTCCTCCCATTGGATGGCCATGATGTGGACGCCCGCCACACCTTCGGTCTCCTTAAGCTCTTCGATTTGCTCGATGCACATCTTGATGCCCTCGGCACGCCACGCATCCTGGCGTGCCTGGGTATAGTCCTCGTCTATGCCGTTGACGGCGCCCTCCATGCGCGCAATACACTCGTCGCTTACCTCGATGCCGGGAATCCGCTCATCCAAGAAGCGGGCCATCCTCGTGCTCTTGAGAGGACCAACACCGGCGAGTATCGCGACTTTCTCGTGTAGGCCGAGGTCGACCACTTTGCGCATGTACTGGCGAAACCGCTTAACGTCGAAAATCATCTGTGTTTGAACGAAGTCGACACCGGCGGCCACCTTCTTTGCGAGCCGGTAGGGCCGCATGGTCGTCGGTGAGGAGAAGGGACTCGCTGCACCGCCGATGAACATGTTTGGACCTCCCCCCTTGATCTCTTCGCCGCACTGAAACGCGTTCTTGTCGCGCATATCGCGCACCATACGGATGAGCTGCATGGAATCTATGTCGTGTACGTTCTTTGCGCCGGGATGGTTGCCAAAGGACTGGTGGTCACCCGAAAGACAGAGCACGTTGCGGATACCATGCACGTATGCGCCCATCAAGTCGCTTTGAATCGCGAGCCGGTTGCGGTCTCTGCAGGTCATCTGGATGACGGGCTCGAGCCCCTCCCGGGCCAGGATGATTCCGGTGGCGATGCTGCTGAGACGGACGACCCCGGTCTGGTTGTCGGTGACATTGGCAGCATCCACACAACCCTTGAGCACTTCGATTTTCCTCAGCACCAAATCGGTGTTGAGACTCCGTGGCGGTCCAAGCTCCCCGGTCACCGCAAAATGCCCGTGTGACAAGACGCGCTCGAGATTGCTCTTCGCCGGCTTATCGGAAACGTTGGGGTAACGCGGAATGGCTGTGCTCACTGGTGGGTGCTCACAGGCGGACTGGTCTACGAGTTGAAGAAATCGTCGTCATCCAACTCCTCTTCTTCCTCGTACTCGTACACGATCGCCTCGTCTATGCCCACGAATACATCGCCGTCTTGCTCCTTTAGCGCATAGGTAAGCACCGGGCGCTCCGCCGCACCAAGCAGCTCACCCGTGCGCAAGTTCCATTGCCAGATATGCTTGGTGCAGGTCAGCTTGTCGCCCTCCAGCCGACCCGACACGTCCAAAGGCTCCGCCATGTGTGGACAAACCGGTGGGAAAGCCCGCAGGCAGTCGCCGAGGTTTGCGACCATGACCTCCACTCCATCGACGGAGAAGCGTTTCATCGACTGCGCCGCGATCTCGTCGCGCGAGCAAACGTGTGTCCAATTGAGCGCGGACGAGCGAGCCTGCTCATCGCGCGCGGGCTGGGACCGGTGGACCGCGGGCGATGTCTCGGACCTGGCAGCGTGCGGCTCCAATTCCACGGTCACGGAGGTCCGCTTGGGCTCGACCCCGACCTGGAAGGGCTGACGCAGGTCCTCCCTAACCTCGACCCGGCGCATGCTTCCGCCGCGACTCTTGGTCCAATCCTTTGGCGCTTGGACATCCATGAGCATGTCCATGATCTCGAGGTTCTCCGCCTGGTCCCATATCTTGGTCCAGATGCAGGGCATGGACGAGTCGACCTCGCACATCCCGTTCTCGGCACCGCCGCATGGACCGTTCATAAGCTGTTTGGGGCAACGGGTGATTGGACACAGACCGCCGGTATACTCGAGCACACAGTGTCCGCAGCCCACACAACGCTCTTCCCAGATACCGGGCTCGGTCGGCTGACCCATGAAGTTTGTATCCAGACCCGGCAGAATGCGGGTGCTCTTGTACCGCTCGGCCAAGGTCTGCACACCGACGCCACACGCCATCGAAAGTACGGCGTCGTACTCTTCTACGTTGTCTCCCAACGGTTGGATGAATTCTTGAACGCACTGGCGCTGCACCGTGGTCTCGTGAACTTCCAGCTCTTCGCCATTGACCGCGGCCGCGGTGCGCAGCATCGAAGCCAGTGCACCGGTTTCTTTGCTTCCGCCGGCGAAACAAACGGAGACGCAGGTGCCACAACCTACCGCCAAGACCTTTTTCTTGCCCTTGAGCATGCGCTGTATTTCGGCCAAAGACTTTTGTTCAGCGACGATCATTCGGATTGCTCTCCAGGTCTCGCTTTTGTCGCTCTATTTCGCCCCGCCGGGCTGTCAGGCTGCTGGTGAGGTTGGGGCCGACCTCTTGGTCTTGTTGACCCGAACGGGGTTTGCACCAAGCGTACGCAGCTCGCCGGCGAGCGCGAAGGTGACCTCGGCAAAGCCAAGCGTCTCATCCCGCGACAAGCGCACCATGCGTGCGCGCCGCGCATCCAGCCCCACTTGCTCTAGCCAGTCGCGGATCCAATCAACACGCTTGGCCGCATTCGAGTTACCGACCGCGAAGCTACAGCGGCCACGCTCACAGCCTGCGACGATGACACCGTCGGCGCCCCCCTCGAAGGCTTTCATCACATAGAGGTTGTCGACACGACCCGTGCACGGCATATCGACAATCGCAAGGTCGACCGGCCGCTCGGCATCACCGCCTGGCGGAAACGCTGCGGCTGCCGGCCTACAGCTCGGACAGCAAAAAGCGACGATGCGCGAGGTTTCCAGGACACCGGGTGCTCGCGCGTCGGGTGGACTCGATGTGGCCGGCGTGAACATCCCGTCCAATACCGCATTCACTTCGGCATCGGCGAACTGTGTCATTCCAATGGCGCGCGTGGGACAAGCGGCCGCACACAGACCGCAGCCGGTGCACTCGTCGACGTCGATGACAGCCGCCCCCATGATTCCCCCGACACCGGTCGAGGACCCATGGATACGCGCCGCACCAAAGGTGCAAGCCCGCACGCAGTTCAGACACGCCACGCATATCGCCTGTTCGACAAACGCAACGGGCCGACTGACGTCGCCGCTTGATGTTCCGGGCGGCGGAAGGTCCAGGACAATCTCACCGGAATGCGCCCGTGAGACGCACACCGTGAGATACACGTCGCGCTCCTTCGCGCTCAGCACGGTGTCGCGGTGCTCGGGTTGCCCCTCCAGATAACGGGTCTTGCACGTACCACAGCGCCCGTCCGAGCAAGAGCTCCGGACGCGATAGCCGTTCTCGACCAGCACATAGAGAATGGACTTGTGGCCGGGAACCTCGAGCACCTCGCCGGTGCTTGCAATCTTGACGTTGAAGCTCGGTGTGGCGCCTCCGTTTCCCGCCGGCATCACGCGACCCGGGTCTCGCAACCGCCGTCACCGCCCGCGCGTCTATCCTCCCCGCGCGCCGCGGTCAGTCGTAGTTCCTCACATCGGGACGCGGGTCAGCGATAAACCCGTCGCGGTTTGGCATCATCACTTTGGGTAGCGTCGTCGCGTCCATGACGTCACCTTTATCGATAATGTTGCCCTCCGCCAGCACGTACGCCGTCACCGCATAAACCTCGTCGTCGCTGAGCGAGCCCGGTGCGTTAAACGGCATGGCACGCTTGGTGTAGTCGAAGAAGGTCGTCGAATAGGGCCAGTAGCTCTCGACCGTCTTTTTCGGCTTTGCGGTTCCTATCGAACCCCGCCCACCGACCAGCGCCACGGCTCCGGTACCCTTTACACCCTGAAGATCCGCACCGTGACAGGCGGCGCACTTCGCGGTGTACACCTGCTTTCCGGTGTCGTATGAACCGTTTCCGGGTGGCAGGCCCCGGCCGTCCGGCATCGCGTCGATGTCTAGGACCGCGATCTCCTCCGGTGTCGCCACTCTGCCAAACCCGTACGTACCCTGCGCCATCAGCGGGCCGCTCATACCGGCCGCGATCAACCCGGTGACGAGCATCGGGGTCGCGCGCCGACGCAGAACCCTCAACCGCTTACGCATAGTGGTGTACATTTGTCACACTCCCGTCGCTGGCTATGTTCCAACTCTGAATACCGTTCAAGTGGTACACGGACCCGTACTTGCCGCCATCTAGACCTCGAGCCTCGACAAGCTGCCTGATGGTCGGCTGAACATAGCCGGTCTCGTCTTGGCAGCGGCTTTGCAGAATGGCAGGCTTCCCGTCCCACACCCAAGGGAAGCGGAAACGCGTGTGGCACACCGGCATGACCGGCTCTTCCAGCGATGCGATCTGCCAGCTCTGACCGCCATCGCTCGACACCTCGACGCGTCTTACGCGGCCACGCCCGGACCATGCAAGCCCGGTGACCTCGTAGAAACCGGCTCCCGGCAGCTTCATCTCACCCGATGGGAAGGTGATGACAGACTTCGCCTCCATCGCGAACGAAAACTGACGTGCCTGGCCTCCCGTGAGCAGGTCGGTGTACTTCGATGTCTCCTCGCGTGTCATGAACGGCTTGTCGCTGATCTCCAGGCGACGCAGCCACTTGATGTGTGTGTTGCCCTCCCAGCCGGGGAGCAGCAGACGCAGCGGATATCCCTGTTCCGGGCGCAACGCCTCGCCGTTCTGGGCGACGGCGAGCATGGCATCGCTCCAAGCCTTGTCCATGGGGACGCTGCGTGTCATGACAGCGGCATCGGCACCTTCGGCGAGAATCCACGCCGCCCCGTCTTGCACACCGACTTCCTGCAAGATGGTCGACAGCGGGATGCCGGTCCACTCGGAGGTGCTGGTCAGCCCGTGTGTGCCTTGAACGGTCTTTAGCGTCGGCTCGCGCCACTCGGTGAGGCCGTTACCCGAACACTCGATGAAATGAAAACGCGATACCAGTGGAAATTTCTTCAGGTCCGACATGCCATACATACGCGGCGTTTTCACCATACCGTGGACCACCAAGCGGTGACGGTCGGGCGGGATATTCGGAATCCCGCCGTGATGGCGTTCAAAGTGCAGACCGGACGGTGTAACAATGCCGTTGCTCTTGTCGAGCGGGGTCATCGTCCAGGATGACTCTTTTGTTGCGGTCGGGAAACGCCATCGCACCTCGGTCTCGAACTGGGAACGCGTACCGTAGCCGCCATCGTCATTGGTGAGACGACCCTGTTCCTTGGTCGGGTCCTTTTGCACCGGGTAGTCCATCGCGCCGGGCGTCGCAGCGCCGGCATTCCCCGCCAGCGTTGCGGCCGTTACCGATCCCGCTACCGCGGCGGCGCCGGCGAGAAAACCTCGTCGACCGCCGGTTGGAAACATGCCCTCTTTGCACTCGCATTGCTCGAGGTCGGCTTTGCGACGGGCAAGCGCGCGTTCCTCCGCACGAACCATGCCCTCGACCATCTCGCGAGTTTTCTCGTCGTATTCGGGAAAGCCAGAACGACTGCTCATGGACACCCTCCTCGAGCTCGCCTTGCCGCTTCCCGTACTCACTGCCCGGAAGCAACGAGCTTCTCATTGATTCTTGGTTGGTAGATTATTTTTCTTTACCTTAAAGGTCGGCTCCCCCATTTGTACAAGGCATTGAAGCTATCGTTTGATAGCTTTAGCTTATCGAAGGCACATAGACCCGAGCGAGGGAGCAACGACATTCGGGCGGTAAATCAACGGCCAGGACATAGCATAGGGCACCGAAAACGGCGTTGGGGCGTTTCGGCTAATTCGAGCCCACGTCCATGAAATTGCGCGCGATCATCGCCGATAGCCGCCGCATGACCAGATACCCGGCGCTTGGATTTTGCTCGAGAATGTTACGCAGCTTGCTACCGGGGACCGCAAGCACAATGGAGTCCTCCAGACATTCGGCCGTCGCCACCCGGCGCGGTTGGTCATCTACCAGCGCGGCCCACCCAAATACCATCCGCCCACTCATGACCGAGCCCGAGGTCCCGCCGCGATTACCGACCCCCAGGGTAAACCGCACCCGGCCCGAGACCAGCACATAGACGTCGTCCGCGTCATCGCCGAGCCCATAGATTGCGTCGCCCTCTTCGTAGTCACGCACGACACCGATCCCCGCAATCTTAGCGAGGCACTCGTCATCGATACCCTTGAAAAGCTCGGCTCTCGCCAAGGCTTTCCCTTTGTCCAATTCTTCTGCCATGGTGGTCTTTCCCTCGGCGGTAACCGGCGCTCGTGGTCACATGGTCGGCCGGCGCCTGTGCGGCTTCTGTTAGCCGAACTTGTCGTAGCGGATGTCGTTCGCGGGTAGGCGCCCATCCAAAATCAGCAGCCGCAACGCGCTGTCCACCATGGGCGGGGGACCGGCAACGAAGGCCGTAGAATTCTCGTAGGCGCCACCCATACGCTCCCCGACGACCTGATGCACCAGGCCGGAAGCGTAAGCAAGGTCTGGATGGGTCGTGGCTAGCGCTTGTGGCGCGATCTCATCGGACAATGCCACGGTGATTTGTACGCCGTCGGGGGCCATTGCCCTAAAACCGGAAAGCTCATCGAGAAAGAAAGCGTCATGCATGGTGCGCACGCCGAAGAACACGTGCGCAGTGTGGCGCTCGAAGTAACCTTCGCGACAGCCTCGGGCCAGTATGGACATCAGCCCGGCGATACCGGAGCCTCCAGCAACGCAAACGAGATTCTTGTCTTCCTCGGGATGAAAAGTCGCCCGCCCGAGCGGGCCGAACGCCACCAGCTCGCTACCGGCAACATCCGAGCCAAAAAGCCATTCGGAGAAAGCACCCCCGCGTTTCTTTTTTACGACAAAGCTGAGACGACGCGTTCGTGGCTCGTAATTAACCATCGAGTAGGCACGAAAGCCCTCCATACCCCGGCTTTGCAGCAGCATGAACTGCCCCGCGTGAAACTCGATAGGCCGTTGGGTCTCGACATCGAAACGGATAACGTCGTGTGTCAGCCGCTCGGTGCTCGTCACGGTGGCTTCGTGCCATGCCGGACGGATGAGCGTCCCGGGACCGATGGCGGGACGACCGGGTACGAGAATCTCGCAATCAGACAGCGCCTTCGCCTGGCACATCAGAAATTCGCCACGCTCGCGCTTCAGATACGACTGCCCCGGCGCGGCCGGCCACAAGCTCGCTACGTCTCCGTTGCGTGTTCTCGCCTTGCAGGTTCCGCACGAGCCGGTAGCGCACTCATACGGTAAAGCAAGACCACAGCGCAGGCCCGCGAACAAGATGCGCTCGTCTTGCTCGCATTCAATCTCATGCGTGGCCTGCTTGGTGCGAATCGTGACGTTCATGACGCCCGGGTGACGTTTATCGCGAAGCGCGCAGGACCGAAGAGCACAGACGCCGATGCGCGATGCCAAGCGCGCTCACACCATGGTGAGAGGACTCCATGACCGATTACCACTCAAAGTCGTCCTCGTCATCTTCGTCATACTCGTAGACGAGCTCGCGTTCGGCCATCACCAGGAGGTCGTCGCCATCGCGCTTGATCTCGTACATGAGCAGCGGTTTCTCGGCCGGCCCACACTCGCGGCCGGTACGCATGTCCCACTGCCAAAGATGCTTTGTGCAGGTCAGGACCCCGTCCTTGCAAACACCCGATTTCTCCAGCGGCTCTTCCATGTGGGGGCAGGCCGGGGGGAAAGCCCGGTACTCCCCGCCGAGGTTGGCGACGAGCATGGGGATGCCGTCGACGTCAAACCGCTTCAACGAATTCTCGGCGACGTCGCCAACGGAACATACGCGCTTCCAAGTCATGAGCTAGCCCGCCTGCAACATCGAGCGTGCGCCTAATGGCGTGAGACCGATGGGTGCCGGGCCGCCATGCCGGGAAGAAGCAACCGTGTCTCGGTGAGCCCGCGCCCGTTGGAAAGCTGCGATGAGTTGCATAATCCTAAACAGTGACCGGTGCGCGCCTGGCTGGATTTGCCGGTCCTAGATCGGCCAGTGCGAACCCTTGTCCAACCGCCGCGTGCTCAAACGCACGACGCGCTCGGTAAACTTCACCTCCCCGTTTCTAAGGCTGAACTTGTCGTAGTACTTGCCGACCAAGAACAGCCGGGATTCACCGGCATCGATGTGCGAGTTGATACCATCGAGCAGGGTTTGGTGCACGGTGAAAGACGACACCGCGCTGGCGGTGCCCGCCGCGTCATCCATATCCACAGAGTAAACGACCGTGTGCCGGGTCAGCGGCGAATTATCCGTGTTGTGCTTTGGCAACATCTCCGTCATGGTCTTCAGATCGGCTCGACTCCCCGACAGGTATGTCATGTCGTATTGAATCTCCGGGCTGAATGCCTTGATCTCGTATGAAAAGTCTTCGTCGCAAAGCGCGAGCCACTTATTCCATTGCCCTTCGTCGAGCAACATGGCCGCCTTGTAGATGACGTCCTTGACGGCATCGGTACCATTGGCGCTCACATCATTGTCCTCGCTATCAATAGACCCGAAGAAAAACTATTGCGCGGCTACCATCGAGTTATGTCCCTCGAGATATCTGAGGTCCGGGTTGCTCGGCGAGCGGTCCATACACTTCCCCCACTCGTCGTAGTAGTGCCGCAGACCGTTCTCGTCGTGAATGGTCTCGTGCTCGTGTCGCCCGTGCAGGATCAGACGCGGGTCGGCGCTCGGGTCCATACACGCACCCTGGGCGGTCACCGCCAACAAGTCCTCATGCAGGTTGCGTCCAAACGGCCCCCAGATCGTGTTGTGGTGTTCGATACGCGCGCGGCGCTCCTCGGGCGTGTCACTCTTCAAGCCGAGACCGCGAAACTCGATCATGACCTTGTCCGGACCAAGCGGAGTCATCAAGTCGCAGCGCAACGCCGAGCCGCGGAGGTTGAAGTTTACGCCGGGGAACATGTCGATCATGTACCAATGGTTGGGTGGCAGATGTGGGAAGGAGACCTCTGCCCGCGACGCGAATCCCTCGTATTGGTCATACTGGACTTCGAAGCTGCCTACCGTCACGTGGCCGTTGTCATAGCCGGAGTTCTTGCGCTGGAAGTAAGCGTCGTTGAAACCCGTGATGCGGTTATGGTAGTGCAAGTAGTCGTGATAGAACTCGCTGTTCGTGTCGTGCCAGAGCTTGTAATTGCAGGGAATGATCGCCTTGTGGTAGTGGAACACTTCCAGGGGTTCCGCATCCAACGGCTCCTTCAAACAGTCAAAGCAGCCGGCGCCCCACTCCTCTACGGTCTTGTCCATTTTGTCGTCCAGACACACCCAGACAAAACCACCGAAATATACCTCGCAACGTAGACGCCGCAGACCGACGTCCTTGGTGCACATCCGTTCCTGGTAACCCTCTTTCTCGCGCGAGATGTAAACACAGTTCCCCATCATGTCGAACTGCCAGGCGTGGAACATGCAGGTCATACGCTTTGGGTTGCCGGAGGGCGTTCCTTCCTCGAAGTTACCCGATGGGCGGCGCTCGATCATGTTGCCGCGGTGTGGGCATACGTTGAGAAAGGCGCGAACGCGGTTGTCGCCGCCGCGCACCACAATCACGGGCTCGCGAGCGATAGTGAAGGTACGAAAATCGTATGGCTTTGCAAGCTCCGACTCATGACACAGGGGGACCCACACCTTTTTCCAGATTTTGCTGAGCTCTTCTTCGAATATTGCTTGGTCGGAGTAGACGCGGCTATCCAGGAACTCGCCCGGCTTCAACCCTTGCGGCGGCATATTCCACTGGCTCAAATTTCTAGCTGGCATACTCATAACTCCTCTGTTTGCGGGACCCCTGGTCGCTGCGCGCCTGTGCACGAGTCTGGGGGAGGCGTCCGACACACCATCCGCGGATTCCACAAGCATATGGAAAACCAAGCATGGTGATTTGTACAATCATTCAAACAAATAATTTCATAGGCGTAGCCTATCGAAAATTAGGGCCATATTCGCCGGCTTGGTCCGTTCGCCGGCTTGGTCCGTTCGCCGGCCTCAGCCTCGTGTCCGGGCCGCCGCGCCGCTTATTTCTTTTTGCGCGCCGCTTTCTGCCCCTTTTTGGCGCCGCTCGCGCGGGTGGCTTTCGGGTTGGTCTTCCACCCGACTTGCTTGGCGAATTTCTCGCGCTCCGCCGGGTCCATATACACGGTGTGCTCGGGTCCGGGGTAGACCTGGGCGCGCACCTCGTCGCGATAACGGACAAAAACGTCTTCCATGATCGGGATGAGGTCGGTGTAGATCTTCGAATGACGCGGTGTGTGCTCCGGGTAAAGATGAAACAAGTCGGAGGTGATGATGTGCACCCCATGCGCCTTGTTCCCGGCGCCAAGACTGACCACCGGAACCGGCAGTGTCTCGGTCAAGTACTGGCACAGCTCCTCGGTTGTCACCTCGCACAGAATCGAGAAACAACCCGCGTCCACCATGGCCCATGCATCATCGACAAGCTCCTTGGCGCGGTCGGCGGTTTTGCCTTGCGCAAAGAAACCGCCAAGCTGCGGCATGCGCATCGGGGTGATTCCTATATGTCCCTGCACTGGGATACCGGCCTTGACGATTGCCTCTATGTTCCTCGCGTGGTGCTGGTTGCCCTCGCACTTCATGACCTCGGCGTTGGCCTCGTGCACAAAACGCCCGGCGTTTTCGACCGCCTGCTCCGCGGAAACGTGGAAGCTCCAATACGGCATGTCCACCATGCGCAGCCCGTAGTCGCTACCGCGGTCGATGGCTTTGGCCATCATCATCACCTCGTCAAAGGTGACCGTGACGGTGCTCTTATGTCCAAAAAGAATCATGCCGCCGGTGTCGGAGACACAAAGAATGTCGATGCCCAAGTCGTCCGCGATGACCGCGCTTCGATAGTCGTAGATCGCCATTTGCACGATCTGCTCGCCCTCGCGCATCTTCTTCATCAAGCCGCGCAGGGTGACCTTTCGGCGTCGTGTCGGTGCTTCAGGCATCGTTTCCTCCCTCCCGTTGTTATCGATTCGTTATGTGGCACCGCGCGCTGCGTCTCTCCAACACCGAGACCGGCCCGCGGTGGGGAGTAGGTAGAGAGCAAAGGCACGGGAAGGTTGGGATGGTAGGCAGCGCGTTTTTGGCTTGTCAAAAAGGTCCGTTTTATCAGGCGATAGGCAGGGCCTTGAACCCTCCTCTTTTGATAGACCGACTCAATGGCCAAGGTCGCCGTTTGCAAAGTGGGGCACACCGAGCGGCGAATCTACGCGACTCGGCGACGCTTTTCGGACAATCCTCCGGCGTCAGACGACGTCACGACGCCACGCTCCGCGCGCCCGGCGCTTTGTCGGGTCATAAGCCGGCAACGAGACCAAAGACACGTTTTGGAACACGCCGCAGGGGTCTCGCACGACGTGGCCTGCCCGGTCGCCGTCCGGAACGACAAAGCCGAGCCCCAGGGGCTTGCCCGTGACCACGCTGAGACAGGCCGAGCTTATCGTGATGGTGCCCGGTCTGGGCAGCCGCAGCGCAGACGAAGCCGGCTGCCAAACGCTGAGCGAGACCTCGGTTGCGGCTTCAAAGCAAACCAGCCGCTGGCGCGGCACGCGTCTGGCAGCCGCCGCAAAACGGTCCAGCCCGAGCTCCGCCGGGGTCGGCCGCACCCGGCACTCATTCGCGAACAGAACAAACCCGGCTTCGATACGCAGGCAATCCGCCGCCGCAAAACCGGCGGTGGGCATCCGTTCGGCCAGCAAGGCCCACAGCGTGGGTCCATCGTTGGCGTCGAGTACCAGCTCGAACCCTTTCTCCCCGGTGTATCCCAAGCGCCCCACTCGACACGAGACGCCGCCGACCTCGACCTCGGTGTGGGCGAAGTAATCGAGCGCTTGCAGGGCTTTGATATCGGCGAGGTCGCTGAGCGCATCGAGCGCGAGCGGGCCTTGCACCGCAAAGATACGCGTCGTATCGGAAAGGTCTTCGACGTGCAGACCTTCGGCTCGCAGCGCTGCCAGATCGGCTATGTCCGCACGCCTGCCGCTCATGACCTCATAGCACCCTCCACCCAGGTTCCAGATGGTCAAATCCGCCTCGACGTGTCCGAGCGCCGAGACACGCAGGGCATAGCAGACCCGCCCTGGGGCAAGCGTGTGCACTGGACGCGGCTGAAAACGCGACAAGACAGCCACCGCCCGCGCTCCGCACACGCGGCCACGGGACATGAAGGAGAAATCAAACAGCGCACAACGCTCGCGACACGCAAGCGCTTCGCCCCGCGCGTCGCCAAAGTCGCGTCTCAGCGTTGTCAAATCGAGCTCGCTCACCTTAGACGCTCAGCCAACGAGCCTCGCCCAGATCACGACACCAACCACGATGAGCAAGCTCGCAACGATACGCCCCAAGGCTTGCGCGGAGACCCAGTGGGCCAAGCGCGCCCCAACCATCACACCGAGCACCAGCACCACGGCGATCGCGCCACCCACCACTATGTCTACACGCCCGTAAGTGAGGTTGCCCGCGGTCGCGAGCGCGGCGACCGGAAGCTGGATCACCTGGCTCAGGCCGACGGCCATCAGTACCGGTACCTTTAGCCACATGAGAACCGGCACCAGCACCAATGGCCCGCCGGTACCGCTGAGCGCCGATGCAAAACCCGTAAACGCACCAATTACGGCAAGGGACAGGGTGTTTAGCGCGTGTCTATTTGTCTGCGCTTCGCGGCGCTGCACGAGCGTGTAAACACCCGAAAACACGATGAGCGTTGCGATCAAGAATTCAAGTGACCTCGCGGTCACGATAGAAACAGTGGCCGCACCGGCGAAGGCGCCAGGCATGGCACCGACGCACAGCCAACCCGCCATTGACCATTGGATGGACCCGCGTCTCGCAAACTCTATGGCACCGACGGCCCCGCTAAAGAGATAGCTAAACATGCAGCTTGCGATCGCCGCGTGCACCTCCATGCCGCCGATATAGGTGAGCGAGGGGACGAGCAACACACCGCCAACCCCGACACAACCGATCAGCACGCCGACGCCCAGGCCGATCCCCGCCAATGGCAGGAGGCCCACCAGCCCACTCATGCGCCCTCCCCCGCACCGATAAGGGTGCTCGCTGTCGAGGAGCCAGCCTTCCCTCGCGGGAGCTCGCTCGCCGGGGCCATATTTGCAGAGCGCGATGCAAAGGTCGAGCGCAGCTCCGCACGGGCTCGGTCGCGGCCCGCGCGGGGTCGACAGTAAAATGATGCGACCGCGAAACGAGGAGGCTGCCAATGAGCTTCAAGTTCAGGCGCAAGGTTGAAGAAGCGCGACGTAAGCTCGACCAAGACCCCGACCGCCAGCGCGTGGAGGTGAGGGCCGAAAGCAGACAAGTCGACGGGCTTCGCAGCGTGGTTCGGGTGCGCGATTTCACGGTCACGGTCGACCAGCCCGCTAGCCTAGGTGGCGGAGATAGGGGCCCCAGACCCAGCGAGCTGCTGCTCGCCGCCCTCGCCGCATGTCAGGAGATCACCTACCGCCTGTACGCGGACACCTTGCGCATACCGCTCGACGAGGTGCGTGTAAAACTCACGGGTTGGTCAAATCCTCGCGGATTTCTCGGTATGGACGATGTTCGCCCGGGCTTTCAAGAGGTGCGAGGCAAAGTCCTGGTCAAGAGCCCGGCAAGCGCCGCAGACCTCGAGCGCCTCAAACAAACCGTCGACCGGCATTGCCCGGTGCTCGACGACCTGCTCTCCCCCGTCAGCGTATCGCTCGAGCTCGAGCGCGAGACATCTTGAGGTGCATGTCGGGATGATTGGACACGCTACGCGTGCTGAGGCTAAATGACGTCGAGCACACAAAAACCCGGCTAACCATGTTTCTGCGTCAGTTCCAGTATCTGGTCGCCCTCGAGCGAGAAGGTCACTTCGGGCGCGCCGCCGCGCGCTGTAATGTCTCACAGCCAAGCTTGTCGAGCGCGATAAAGAGCCTGGAAGAGGAGCTCGGGATCCCCATCATCCTGCGCCATCAGAAGTTTCAAGGCTTTACCGCGGAAGGCAAACGCGTGGTGGAGTGGTCGAAGCGGCTGCTCGCCGACCGCGAGGCGATGCTGGAAGAGCTTGCGATCATGCATCGCAACCTGACCGGCCGGCTGCGCATCGGGGCCATGCCGATGAGCTCGCCCGTGCTGCCGACCATCAACACCTTGTTTTGCAGCCGCTACCCGGGCGTGCAGGTAGATATGCAGTTCGTCGGGCTGGACCGGATGAAGATCGGTCTTAACAATTTCGAGCTCGATGTGGGCATTACCTATCTGGAAGACCAACCGCTGGAGCGGTTGCGTACGCTGACACTCTACGAAGAACGCTGGAGCTTGATGGTACCCAAAAGCATGCTTCCCGCTGCAAAACGTACGGTAAGCTGGAAAGAAGCGTCGCAGATGCCGTTGTGCTTGCTGTCACCGTTCATGCGCGAGCGCCAGATCATGGACGAGGCATTCGCACAGATTGGTTGTGACCCAGCACCGCAGCTCGAGTCGAACTCGATATTTCAGCTCGCCTTTCACGTGATGCAAGGTAACGTCGCTACGGTCATACCCGCCCACTTCACGCATGCGAACCGGGCGTTTCCGGGGACACGGGAGATCCCCTTGGAGTCACCGGCGATCCGCCAAAGTGTGGGGCTGGTTTGGGAACGGGGCAACCCCATGCTGCCCATGACCAGAGCCATCGTGGAGCTGATGGAGGAAGCCCGCGATGGCGGGGCATTTACTTACCCTTTCAAGGTGTCGTGCGAGCCAAGAGGCCAAAAACGCGCGACGACCCCCTAACCGCAATTCGCCGCGTAATCAATGCTCATGCGCGCGGGCGCGCCCCGCTCAAAGCACCGCGACCAATGTCCCGCAGACAACAAAAAGCGCCAGCGCCACGGCAGGCCAAAGAATATATGGACCCGGCTTCCCAACCCGACGGTCGTGACAGTGCGCCGCCATCGAGCACCGCGGACACCACTCGGGGTCTGCGCAGACCGGTTTGTGTGGCCGGATGAACGGTCGGGGATTCATAGACCTGACCTCTCAAGTTGACGATTCAATAACTTTAACGTACTACCGAGCCGTGCCCCGCTCCTTGATCCCGATCAAGTGACTATCGCGGGGTCGGCTCGCCCGGGCACCGCCAAAATCATCTGCGCAGGCGCCGGCAGGTCGGCGGGGCACGCTGCACTTGGTTGGGCGTCTTCACCTTGTCGTCAACCTCTTCGGCATACCTAAAACACGCGCTAGCGAAATCGACGCAGCCGGGTCGCGCGATACAGGGCGACAACTGCGCCAAGACCGAGCACGAGCAGGGGTCCGGCAATCAGGTTTAGCGTGACGAGCACTCGGCCGAGTTGTTCCACCTCCTCGCGGATACGCCGACGGATCTCGCGCAGCTCCCTGCGTATGGGCAAGAGCACATCGGCCAGTCTTCGAGCTTCCTGCTCCAACCCCGCCGGCAGGTCCTGGATGCTGCGTGCACCCGCATCCGCGGCCAAATACGCGAATCGCTCCTCGGCTTGCGCGATTTGTGCCGCGAGCCGTGTTTCCTCGGCACGGTAGCGGGTCTCGGCCGTTTGGAAGAGGTCTTTGACCCGCGTAAAGGGGCGCCCCGGTGGCCCCCGCGACCGAATACCCAACAGTGCCGGTTCACCGGTCGCATACTCGACCAGATTGAGCAGGAACGCGAGATTGTCATTGAGCGGTCGCACAACGATTTGTCCGCCGAGCTCGACGCTTTGCAAAGAAAAGGGGTCGAACAACCAGTCGACATCGGCCACCACGAACACGTTGACATCTTGCCCCGAGTCGGCCCGATGAGTTGCCGATGGCGGCGTAGACGGCGATGTCGAAAACGCGCTCCTGAGCGGACCCTGTAGCGCCGCGGCTACCACCCGAGGTTTTCCATCCACGGTGAATGCCAGCGCGAGGTCGCGGGGTGTCGCGGTTGCAAAGTTGCCGCGTGGCAGCGCCCCGCTACGCTGCGTGGTCGTGACCAACGGCTGCGCCGGCACATCCGCCGACCACTCCAGCGCCCCCGCTTCGACCAGCAGCAGCTCGTTGAGACCCGCGGTGACAACGTGCGCTCCCGACAATTGTTCACGCAAGAGCCGCAGCCAAAAGGGGAAGCTCATGGTGCTCTGGTCCTGGTCGGCGACGGGTGAGGCAAGAGACGCGTCGCCGACAACCTCGGCGCCGAGGTAGCGCACACCATACGCGAGCAGCAGGTCGGAGATGTCATTCACCTCGGTCGACGGACGCGGGTGCGCCTGGTTGCTCGGCCGGTTGAAACGCACATAGGGGTCGACCATCACCACCAGGCTGCCGCCGCCCATGACAAACTGGTCGATGGCGTAGAGCATGTCGCGCTTGAGTATGGACGCGTCAAGGACAAGCAATACGTCCAAACCTTGTGGCACGGTGCTATTGAAGAACGGGATTAGCGCGACATCGTAAGCGCGTCTCAGCTCGTTCATAAAGGAGAAGCCACCGCGCTGTTCGAGCGCAGGTTCGGGCGTCAACAAAGGGCTCAACACACCGACCTTGGGTACCCGCTCGCGGCCAAGCGAGTTTAGCGCTACCGCGATATCGTACTCCGCTTGGCGGGCGCGCTGCATATCGAAGTAGCCGATTGCGTGCACGCGCTGGTCATGACGAATGACGGCCCCGAGGTAGAAGTGGTCACCGGAGCTCATCGGCACTTTGCGAACGCCGTCGACCTCAGCCCGGAGCTCCTCATCCGTATCGGGCTGGGGGTCGACCACGCGTACTACGAGCCGTCCGTGCGCCGCATCGCTCATCCTCTGCAACAAACGCTGTAGGCGTCTAGCGTGCGATTTGACCGCGACCGGAACGCTGGCTTGAGAAGCGCTCCAGTACAAGGTCAGCTCCGTCCCCGGCGACAATTCGCTCAACACGCTGCGAGTACCGTCGTGCAGCGTAAACTCGCGCTCATCGGTGAGGTCCAGCTCGAGGCTCAAGAGGGACAAGACCGGGAGCGAGAAGGCCAATACCGTCAAGACCACAACGAAGACGGTCAGACGATAGAGCATGCTGGCCGCGTTGCCGGGAGCGCGTCGGCGTAGGTGTAGGTTTGCCACGGTACCAAGCAGCGCAACCACGGTGACCGACGCGAGATACAGCAGACCGTCAATCGGGACCAAGCCCGCAGCAAAATCGTCGAGCCAGCTGAGCGGGCTATATCTGACGAGTCTCTCGAGCGTACCCGAGGGTAACACCCCATCCACGAGTCGCCCGAAGACGTCCCAACCGAGCACCACGAGGACAAACAACAATCCCAACGCGACAACAAAGGCACCGACCTGGTCTCTGCTTTGCGAAGCACCGAACAAGGCGAGCGCGAAGAACGACGAGAGCAACAAGACCGCCCCTAGATACCCCGCGACGACCCGTCCGATGTCGGGTTCGCCCAGATACAAGACCGTCAACACAAAGGGAGCGGTAAATGCGAGCAACGCCAACATCACCGCAAGACCGGCCAGAAATTTTCCCGCGACCACCGAGGAAAGCCCGAGCGGTAGTGTCAGACTGAGCTCGAGCGAGCGATTGCCCGGTGATTCCGCCCATGCCCGCATCGCCAAAGCCGGGACGAATATCAGAGCGACCCAGGGCATAAAGACCATGAGCAGGCGAATCGAGGTCTCGTCGCTCGCATAGAAGTCTGCGACTAGAAATACGCAAACAGCGAGGGCCAACGAAAACCCGCTGAGATAGACGTAAGTGAGGGATGAGTAGAGAAGCTCGCGCAGCTCGTGCCGGGCGCTGGCCGCGACCGCCGAGAAGTGCGTGGGTGCGGCAAGTGGCTCAGCCGTGAGCGGCATGTCGCGCTTCACCATCGCTCGTGAGACGGTAAAAGGTCTCGGCGAGCCGCCCGCGCTCGTCGCTTAGCGCAGCCGGTGTGTCATCCGCGACGATCCGCCCGTCGGCGATGATGATAGCCCGGGTGCAAATCTCCTCCGCCTCATCGAGGATGTGGGTCGACAAGAGCACTGCTTTTGTGTCGCCTACCGTCCTGATGAATTCCCGCGCCTGCTTTTTCTGATTCGGGTCCAAACCGTCGGTCGGCTCGTCCATGACGAGGACAGGGGGGTCGTGCAAGATGGCCTGCGCAAACCAGGCGCGCTGGCGCCAACCCTTTGACAGATGACGCAACCGCTTGCCGAGTGCCGAACCGAGGTCGAGCGACTCGCAGACCGCCTCGATGCGACCCCTTAGCGCTTGGCGGTAAAGCCCACGCGCCTCCCCGCAGAAGCTGAGAAACTCACTCACTGTCAGCTCGGGGAACGCGTCCGGCGCTTCTGGCAAGTAGCCCACTGACGCCTGTGCCGCCCGGCGTTGCACGAGCACGTCCTTTCCGCAAACGAGCGCGGTACCCGACGTGGGCAGCAAAGCCCCCGCCAACATGCGCATGGTGGTTGTCTTGCCCGCTCCGTTCGGGCCGAGAAACCCTACGATCTCTCCCCGCTCTACGGTGAAGGAGACATTGTCGACTACCAGTTGATTGCCAAAACGCCTGCGAAGTCCTTTTGCTTCGAGCATAGTTTTTAATTCTATCCCCACGACGTTCGGATGGCTGCCACCAGTTTCGCTCGCGATGACGGCAATCGAGTCACGCAATACCTTGGAAAGGTCAAGAGCGGGGGCGTCGCGGGCCTGTCTGTCCAGAGCACGCAGCCGGGGTCGTGACCACTAGAAGACCAGATTCATCATCGTAACAAGCACGATAATGAACAACGCGGTCATTCCGCCACCGGCACGCATGAAATCCGAGACACGGTAGCCGGCCGGCCCCATGATCAACGCATTCACCTGATGGGTAGGGATCAGGAAGGAATTCGATGTCGCCAATGCAACCATCAGCGCGAAAACCGCGGGGTCGGCCCCCACCCCGACCGCTATGTTTACCGCCAGCGGGACCAGCAACACCGTGGCTCCAACATTCGACATGACCAGCGTAAAGAAGGTCGCTAAGCAGGCCAGCGCGGTTTGCATGACCCAGACCGGCATCGCTCCCACCAGCGCGATCACCTGCTCCGCCACCCAGCGTGCCGTACCGCTGGTTTCCACCGCCAGACCGAGGGGGATCAGCGACGCCAGCAGGAACACGGTCTTCCAGCTAACCGCTGCGTACGCCTCCTCGATACGCAGAACACCTGAGAGCACCATCCCCATGGCACCGGTGAGCAGGGCTACCGACAAACGCAGGTCGGTGAACAACACCAGGCCCAGCGCCACGGCAAAAAATAGTGCCGCGAAATTCACCTTTTTGGGACGCAAACTCTCGTGCGGGTACTCGGTGGTGACAACGACAAAATCCCGGTTGCCCTTTAGACGCGACAAGGCTTCCCAGGTTGTGTGAACCACCAGCGTGTCGCCGGCGCGAAACGGTATTCGACGTACACCATCGCCCTCCCTGTAGGTTTCACCCCCGCGGTGTAGCGCGACCAGCGCGATGCCATAGGTTTTTCGCATCCAGACGTCACGTGCGGATTTGTCGATGAGCGACGAGTTTGGTGGGATGACGATCTCCGCGATGCCCGACGTGGCCGAGGATAAGACGTCGATAAAGGTGCGGATCTGCGTGCGCTTTATCAGTCCAAAATGCTCCACGAAGCGGTCCAGGGAGGCGGGGCTGGTGAGAACACCAAGCACGGTACCGGCTTGGAAGCCCACGTCGCGGGCGAGCGACCCGGGACCGACGCGCGAGACATTGCCCGTCTTGACCGCGATGACACGGATCCGCCAGGGGTTCTCGACGTCTTGCAAGCTCTTACCGATAAGCGGGCTGGTGCTGGGTACGACCACCTCGAACAGCGCGTAGTCCAAACCGTAAACGTCCTGGAAGTACTTCATAGTGTCGGCCTTCTTGGTCGACTCCTCCTTGATGCTGGGCAACACGAAGCGGCCCGCTAACATGAAGTACACGATGCCGCCGAGAAGCATCACCACACCGACCGGTGTGACCGAGAACAACGACCACGTGTGCATGGTCTGCTCGGCGGGCAGCACTTGGTTGGAAGCCAGGATCAAGTCGTTTAGCAAGATCAACGGCGATGAGCCAACCATCGTCATGGTCCCGCCGAGAATCGCGCAGAAACCCATCGGCATCAGAAGCCGTGACATCGGTAGACCCGAGCGGGCCGATATCCGGCTCACGACCGGTAGGAACAGGGCCGCAGCGCCCACGTTCTGCAAAAAGGACGAGATGAAGCCAACCGAGGCCGAGATGATGGGAATGATGCGTCGCTCACGGGAGCCGCCGATACGCAGGATCATGCTCGCGACGCGGCTCATGACGCCGGTCTTGTCCAGACCGGCGCCCAGAATCATGACCGCGACGATGGAGATGACCGCGTTGGAGCCAAACCCATCAAACAAGTGTTGGACATCGACCAACCCCGTCTCGAGGTCGAGCAAAGGCGCAAACAAAGAGGTCAACCCGAGCAGCACCATGATGCAGATCGCGGCGACATCCACCCTCACCAGCTCGAACACGAACAAATAAATAGTCAGCAACAATATCGCGCAAACCCAAGCTATCTCATTCGATGGGGCGACTTGGAACAAGTACGCGCCGACCAGCACGAACACCACGGCCGTGATGATTTTCCTTATGGAACCGGGAGACTTGGCCGTCTTGGCGACAGAATCTAGTAGTCTGAACGATACCCTTCCTGTGCTTTGTTTTTCGCCGGAGAAGGCCATAAATGATCGCGCTATGCGCGCATCGCTTGGTTATTCTTGCCGCGATATCTTTTGGCTTGCGGGTCGCGGCCGGCGGGTCAGTCCCAGCGGAAACCGGCGGCGATAAACAGCGCCACGCTCAGCCACGCCACCCCGTAGCCGGCACGTAAGAGCACGCGGGCCGTGCGCCGGTCCACCCGCGACTTATCGCGCAAGAAGAAGCTGCCGAGCGTCGCGAGTGTCGCGCCCACGATGGCGAGACCGACAATAACCCGCCTGTCGAGGAGCCCATCGAGTATATCCATTCACGACCCGTGGCCTGGCGAGCATCGCGTCAGGCGCGCTTCGCGTAGGCTTCCCTAATGTCACTACCCGCGCCGGCGCCCTTGAATCCCTTTAGCGCCTCTTCGTGTAACAACTCCATCGCCTCGCGCTTGTAATCGAAGGCTTCGGTCGAGTTGAGCATATGAAAGTCGCGCGGTCGCGGCAGGGAGATCTCCATGACATCGCGCACCGTTGCCGGCCGGTTCGATAGCACTACGACCCGGTCGGCGAGAAAGATGGCCTCCTCTACCTCGGAGGTCACGAATAAATTGGTTCGCCGGCTCTCCTCGAACAGCCGCAGGAAAAACTCTTGCATGAGCTCTCGTGTCATGGCGTCCAAACCCCGAAAGGGCTCATCCATGATCATGAGCAGCGGACGATTTATCATCGCACGTGCGAGCTCCGCGCGGCGCTGCATACCGCCGGAGAGTTGCAGCGGGTACTTGTCCTTGAACTCCGTGAGCCCGACCTTGTCGAGCAGGCGGCTGACCTCCTGCGCGAGCTCCTCAGCAGCCATATCGCCGCGGATCTTGGGTCCAAACGCAACATTCTGCGCGGCGGTCAGCCATGGCAACAAAGCGGTTTCCTGGAACACGACCATGCGGTCGTGGCTCGGACCCGTGACCGGCTTTGCGTCTAGCAGTATCTCGCCGCTCTCGGGCCTCTCAAACCCGGCGATTAGATTGACCAGCGTCGACTTTCCACAGCCCGACGCCCCGATGACGGCGGTCAGCTCCCCGGGTTGTATCACCAGGCTCAGGTCACTGATAACCTCTTGGCGTTCCCAAGCCTCCCCGTAACCCTTGCACACATTTCTCAGCTCGACCGCACTACTGCCATCGCTCACCGGTGTTGCGCCAGCGTGTGTCTGCGTTTCGTGTGGTGTGCTCATCGCGCGCGGACTCCCATTAGAACAAGCGGCGCCAAGGCATACATCGCTCGCCGATGTAGCGAATCGCGCTGCTCGACAGATATCCCGCGATACCAATGCTGATCATCCCCACCACGATCTGCTCCATCGAACCGCCCATGTAGGAGTTCCAGATAAAGAACCCGAGCCCGCCCCCGGCTTGAGTGCCGCCACCGGAGATCATCTCGGCCGCGAGCACAACCTCCCAGGTGATCCCCATACCCACGGCGGCGCCGGTAAAAATGGAAGGCAAGGTACCCGGTAACACAATCTTCCAAAACAGGTCCCACTGACTCGCCCCCATCGATTGCGCCACCCTCAGGTAACGGATATCGATGCTCCGGGCACCGCCCAGGACGTTGATCACGATGGTGAAGAACGCGCCGAGGAAGGTCACGAACGCGATGGACATCTCGTTGGTCGGCCAGAAGATCAGCGAAGCGGGAACCCACGCAAGCGGCGGGATCGGTCGCAGCACCTCGAAGGGCGGGAAAAAGATGTCACGAAAATAACGGTTTACCGCCAGCGCCAAACCGAAGGGAATACCCACGATCTGAGCGGCAATGAATCCTTCGAGAACGCGCTTGAAGCTCAAATACCAGCTTCCCCAATAACCCGGCTGGGGAATGACCTTTGCCCACGCCTCGAGCACTGCGCTCGGCGCCGGGATCAGACCGATGAACGGCAGCGTGTAGCCAAACCACTCGCTCCAACGTGACCCGGTCTCCCAAAGGATCAAAGCGATGAAGACCGCCGCCACGCCGCGCCAGAGCTTTTTGTTCTGAACGAACTTTTGCATCCGGGTACGGCGCAGTGTCACCGCCTCACGGGCTGTCACCGCCATCGCGATGCTCTCCTCTCACCGGTGTTGTTCAAGCTCATGCCAACTCCCGCTCACCGGCCTCAAAGGCTTTGAGCGCCTCCTCGTGCACGGCGTCCTTGGTTTCGGCCACGAGCCTGCGGAAGCGCTCGGAAGAAAGAACCGTGTAATCGCGAGGACGCGGTATATCCACCTCGACGACCCGTTTGACACGTGCGGGCCGGGTAGTCATCACCACGACCTTGTCACCCAGAAAGATGGACTCGTCGAGGTCGTGAGTGATAAAAAAGATCGTGACCTTGGTCCGGTCATACATTTCGAGCAGCCCCTCGTGCATGATCGACTTGGTCAACGCGTCCATCGCGCGATAAGGCTCATCGAGCAACAAGACCTTGGGGTCGTTGATCAAGGCACGCACGATCTCCGCCCGGCGCGCCATCCCGGACGACACCTCGCCCGGATACTTCTCCGCTACCTCGTCGAGCCCGGCGATGCCAAGTTGCTCCCGCGCTTTGTCCCGTGCCTCCGACTTGCTCATGCGCCCTTGGACGATTGGCCCGTAGGCGACGTTATCCAGCAGGGTCTTCCACGGAAACAGCGCGCCGTGCTGGAACACCACCATCCGGTCGGCACCTTGGTCGGCAAGAGGTTTGTCGGGTGTACACAGCGGTTCGCCATCCAGATAGATTTCGCCGCTGCTAATCGAGTGAAATCCGGCGATGGCACTCAACAGCGTGGTCTTGCCGCAACCGGAGGGTCCGACGATCATGCATACCTCACCGGAAGCGATTTCGAGCGAGCAATCATCCACCGCCAGCACGTTGACCCCCTCCGGGTCGTAAATCTTTGAAACGTGCCGGATACTGATGGCGCCCTTTTTCGCTTGGGTGGTTTCTAGGTGCCGGGCGGATTGGTCGTTCACTAACGTCCCTCCAGCGCCAGCGCACGCACACGCCATTGCATCAGGCGGTTGCCCACCATGCGAACTACTGCCGATGTGCCCCAGCCGACAAACCCAAGGGTGATCATCCCGATAACCATCGGCACCGTCACGTTGTTCATGTATGCGTCGACGATGAGGTACCCAAGTCCATAGTCACCCGAGACCATCTCCGCCGCGACCAGTGAGAACCACGCCACACCAATGCTGATCTGCAGACCGGTAAAGACAAAGGGCAGCGACCCCGGCACGACCACGTGCCAAAAGACATGCCAAGGCCTCGATCCAAGACAGCCTGCCGCCCGGAAATAGGAGTCGTCGATCGAGTCCACGCCGAGCAGCGTATTGAGGGTCGTAACGTACAAGGATGCCAGGGTGGCTAGAAAAATGACCGGCGCCTCAAACCCAGGGAACATCAGAATCGCGAGCGGTACCCACGCAAGTATGGGTATGGGCCGCACCGTCTCGAGAATGGGAAACGTGTAATCACGGAAGGTCCTCGACCATCCCATGAATAAACCAAGCGGCACCCCAACACTGGTGGCAATAAAAAAGGCAAAGAAAATGCGCCGGCAACTCACCCAAACGTGTTCGTAGAATTCCGCTGTGAATAGCGATATGCCCAGGAAGGGCTCGACGGCGAAAAGCTCACGCAGGACCCGGACGGGGCCGGGTATCTTCTCGAAACGCGGCAGCTCCCACACTTCGCAGAACAGCCACCAGGTGCCCAGCCACAGAAAGATGCCAAACACCATAAGATACGGTGTAGACGTGAAAAGCTGCTTTCTCAGCGAGTACCGGTAGAGTGCAAGACCGGTAGGCCGCTCCATTGTTCCCGCGGGCCTGCTGTCTCCGGCATCCGAATCGCTTGTCGACATCGCGACGCGCTCGTTCACAAAACACCCCTCTCTCTACCGCTGTGCGTGCTTCCCGCCAGACATCAGGTACCACTCGAGACGTGGGCGGCCTCCTGGAACACCGGATGCATCAATACAAAAATGTGGGACGACCCGCCGACGAAGGACAGGACGCCCCACTAGCGTGGAGGCTCGGAGTCTGCGACAAAGCTGCTACTTGATCACCTTGACCACTGCCAGAGGACTCTTTAGACCGCGTTCCTCCATTATTTGCCGTGCCACCCCGTCGGAAACACCGCCCTCGCGAATGTTGGCGGCCGCCGCGGGCTTCTTTGGCAGACTATAGAGAAACGCGGTGGCATCGTTGAGCAATCCCTGCACACGGTCGGTGACGATGAAGTCGAGCTGCACTTTGATATCACCTCCACCCTCGCTTTTCGGCCACCCACCATAGAGTGAGTACCACAGGACATCCTTGGGAATCGCCTCGGTCTGTTGCTCCGCGAGCGTTGCCACTTCGTCGGCATTCTTCGGGTCAGCCATGAACAATTGTGCGTCGAGCTCCGCTTCGAGCCAGCCTTTGTGGACGTCCGGGCGTTGGTCGACGAGGTCGCCCAGCATGACCATGAAGCCGCCGTCCAAGGCATCGAAGTCTTCACCGCTGGCGGCGCGCCGCGCGATGCCAGCCTTGACGATCTTTGAGGCGGTGGGCTCCCAAATCGCAGCCGCGTCCAGCTTGCCGGCACGGAAGTTGGTGGTGATGACCTCGATGTTCTGGTTCAGATAGCGCTTGGGCTTGATACCGGAGAGGTCGAACGCCAGCCGGGCAAAACGATCGGTGCACGCGCCGTGCGGTGCCGAGGTAACTTTGCCATCCATCCACTTGACCGCTTCCTTCCCACTCGCAAACTGCGGCGCATCGTTTCTCACCAGAAACACGTTGCACTGCTGCTTGGAGGTTCCGAGCACGGCCACGATGCGCATATCCGTACCGCCTCGGTCTTTGAGATTACGAAAGGTGGAAGCGATCGCGGGCATGTCGCCCATGTAACCGATGTGCTGCTTCTCACCGGTCATGGCATTGACGATGACCGAGCCTTGAAGTCCGATCTGAAACTCGGCCGTGGAGCCTTGCGGCAGATACTTCTTCCACAGCTGTTTTCCGTTGTTGACGACGCCCGACCAGGATTCCGTGTAGTAAGGTTGATACCCAACGACCAAATTGACGGGCGACCCCGGACTGCCGAAATCGACACGCGCTAGCGCCGGCTGGGTCGCCATGAACGCGCCCATCCCGACAGCGGCCGCAACAAGCTTCGTATGCCTTGCAGCAAGCATGGTTTTCCTCCTTCCTTCTCGTATGTTTGTGGTGCAGCGGACCCCTCGAAGGGTCGAGACGAGACTACAGCAATTCTTGTTTGGGCCATATGGCAAACTAAACCGGGCGATTTGTAAACTCATTAAATTCAATGAAATGATAGGTACGACCTATCACCAGAATTCCTCCCCCGGTTTGACTCCTCTTGCACCAAGCCCCATCCCGCGCGCCGTTCCATGAGGCCGACCAAGCCCACGGCGAGCAATCCCGCTCGGGTCCGGAATCACTCAGCGCTCGAAACCTCGAACGGCTTCCCGTTCATCGTGCAACGCCGATCGCAGCTTCGCCATCGCGCTGCGCGCGGCGGCGTCAGCGGGTTGCGAAAGCGCGCGGGACAACAACCCCGTTTCCAAGACCTGCAGCGCATAGTTTGCGCTTACGGTACCAATACTGCCTTGGTCTATGAACGGCCCGTGACCGTCGGGGTTCCCGTTGCTGAGGGCACACATTACATAGACCTCATACTCGTCGAGGTGCAGGTCTAGCTGGCGAAGTAGCGGCATCCTTGCTCATTCGTTCGAACCACGTCGTCAGGCTAATGCAGACCGGTGAGGCGGTCTATGCGCGCAGCCGAACGGAGTCGTACGCAGCGGTCGTGGTGTGCGTAGGTCCTCTGGAGCGCGGTTCGTCTCTGATTCGCGGGTCCGTCGTGCATTGATTACACTAGATGGAAGCGAAGGTGACAGAGGGCATCTCATGTCAAGCAACGACCGGGTCTTGTATCCGATGCTCGGGGTGGGCGCGTTTTTTGCGCTCTTTTGGACCGGGTTTGTCCTCGCTTACGAGCTGGGGTGGGCCTGCAACGCCATACTGGTCAATGGGTTGTTCTTCGGCTGTTTGGGAAGCTACTTTATCGTGCGGCTGGAGCGACACGACACGCGCGGCGCAGAGCTCGAGCCACATCCAGAGCGCAAAGCGAAGCGGCAGCCCGCACGCGCCCGGAACAGCCGCGACGCGTCACGCCCGTACCCGGTCGGCTAGCGGCCGATTGCCACACGCCTCGTCGCACCCACGCATTTCTCATGTACACTTCGGTGTGGCCGACCGGGCAATAGGCCGCCAAGTACCAATCGGGGCGCACGGCCCCGGCGCTGGAATTTCCGACTTTGTGATTGGTATCACAGCCACGGGCCCGTCCGCCGCGGATCCTTTTGGAACCTTGTGACCAACCCCTGTGGGAGTGAGCAGCGGAAGGGTTCAAACGAGCTGCCTAGAATCGGGGCGTTCGGTATGGAATTCATCATCATCTTAGTAGTGATCTTGGCGCCGCTTCTCAGCTCCGTGGAGGTGGAGCCCAAGAGTCGCAAGGAAGAGCTTTACGAGGTGCTCGACCACGCCGTGATACTGCACAAATCTACGTCCCGATACGCGAACAAATACACCAAGTCGGACGAATCACGCGAGCTCGACCTCGATATGGCTCACCTCGAGCTGATGGGTGGTTATCTCAGCCGCACCTGTGTGTACGAGACCGATAAGGTGTTGGGCCTTCGGGCCATGAAAGCCTACATCTCGATGATGCGCCTGCTGCGCTACGCGGACCCCAAGATCGAACAGATGCTCATCAAGCGCGCCGGCAAGCATGGGGAGGCCGTGGAGAAGCTTCTCAATTTCGCGGGGCTTGACGGGATCGGGCATTTCATTTGCCAGGACTACATGCGTGCCCGGCTGAGAGACGGGATGAGTGTGGAGACCTTGAAGGCATACATCGATGAGATACCCGACGACGAGGGCGATGAGAGGCGCCTAATTTCCCTCAAACTGTAACGCAACGCCTGCGCCGCTCAGCGTTTCAACGACGGCGGCGTGCAGCCTGGCATCCCCGGTGGCGACGATACGCGTCGCGCCGGAGTCGAGATGTAGCGCCCGGCCTTCCCAATCGCTTATACAGCCGCCCGCGCCAGCCACCACAGGCGTAAGCGCCATGTAGTCGTACGCATCCAAGCCCGCCGCCAGGACCAAATCCACACAGCCGTTTGCGAGCAGTCCATAGCCGTAGCAATCCGTGCCGTAGCGTACCAACGCGACCATGTTGTAAAGCCGCTCGAACGGTGCTTCGTCGGGTCCCGTGAAGTTGCGCGGCGCCGACGAGCACGCCGTGGCCGCGGTCAGCTCGCGGCAGGGGCGCGTGTGGACCTCAGCGCCGTTGTAGGTGGTCGGACGGTCAATAACCCCAAACCAACGTTCACCGATAAAGGCCTGGTCGATCACACCAAGGATGGGCTCGCCACCCCGGGTCAAGGCGATCAAGGTGCCAAACATCGGTATCCCGCAGATAAAGGCCTTGGTGCCGTCGATGGGGTCGATGACCCAAACATACTCTGCCTCGGTCCGGGAGCTGCCAAACTCCTCTCCCACGATACCGTGGTCGGGGAAACGCCTCTCAATCATTTCGCGAAGCTTAGACTCCACATCGCGGTCTGCCGCCGTCACCGGGCTCTGGTCTGCCTTGTGCTCTACCGGGATACTGGTGCGGAAATGCTGGAGCACACACCGGCCCGCCTCGTCTGCCAATTGCATGGCGAAGTCGGCGAAGCTATCGAGCGCGGCAGTGTCGTTCATGGGTTACAAACCAACGATAAACTTGACAGCACCATCGAATAATAGACGCTTGGTCCGCCTTCGTACGTGAAGCGCCTGGCATTTGCCC
>CAJHYW010000157.1_pt1 | contig 28063 bp, 25 predicted proteins | sample 9198811 | NCBI WGS metagenome assembly CAJHYW01 (sample SAMEA7708378, study PRJEB35096) | sediment metagenome | biome: marine neritic benthic zone biome [ENVO:01000025]; feature: sediment [ENVO:00002007]; material: shallow marine sediment [ENVO:03000034] sea grass bed [ENVO_01000059] ...
CATCTGGGTGTCGCGCGCCACTTTGGCGAGGATCGAAGCCGCGCTTATCGCAGCCACGCTGGCATCACCGCCAACCACCGCCTCCACGCTGCACTGGAGCGTGGGGCAGCGGTTCCCATCAACCAGTACATGCTCGGGTGAGCGGCTGAGGGCCTCCACGGCGCGCCTCATGGCAAGCAAGCTGGCCTGGAGTATGTTGATGTCATCGATTTCAGCGACGCTGGCGCTGGCGACGGCCCACGCCAGCGCTTTGGAGCGGATATCGGCGGCGAGCCTTACCCGCTTTGCGGGTTTGGTGAGCTTGGAGTCGCACAACCCTGCTATCGCCTCGCGGCCGTCCAAGATGACCGCTGCGGCAACCACCGGGCCGGCCAAAGGCCCCCTGCCGGCTTCGTCCACACCCGCTGTCAAACGCATCCCAGACCGCTCATCGCTCTAGCAACTCGAGTACCGCCCCCGCTGCCCGGGTGCTCGCGTCACGGCGCAGAGTCTGGTGCATCGACCTGTACTGTGCGTACAAATCATCAAGCTCGCTGGTTCGCTCCAAGTAGCCCAACAGATGGCTTCCCAGCTTCTGCGCAACTGCGTCATGTTGCAAGCACTCCGGCACAAGCGCACGCCGGGCGAGGAGATTTGGCAGACCCACGTGCTCGATGTTTCGGCGCAGCCATACGGTGGCGATCATGTATGTCACCGGGTTCATCATGTAGGTGATCACCATGGGTCGCTTTAGAAGCAGCGCCTCCAGCGTAGCGGTGCCGGACGCCAGCGCGACCGCGTCCGCGGCCGCCATCGCCGTTCTCGACCCGCCATCCAACAACGTAAACGCGGTCTTCTCACGCACCGGCGCAAGCTCTTCCTCGAACACTGCGCGTGCACGCGCATTTGCAAGCGGGACGACGAAGTGGATGTCGGCTCGACGCGCCAGAAGCCACTTGGCCGTGTCGATCATCAACGGTGCGAGCCGCTTGACCTCGCTGCGGCGGCTACCCGGGAGCAACGCTACGAGCGAGGAACAGGTGCTGAGCCCGAGCTCTTCACGCGCGGCATCCCGGTCAACGTCCAGCGGTATTTCATCCGCAAAGGGGTGCCCTACGAACTCCACGGGAACACCGTGCTTATGGTAGAAATCAACTTCGAACGGGAACAGGACGAGCAACAGGTCCACGGCGCGCATGATCTTCTTCACACGGTAACGCCGCCACGCCCACACCTGCGGGCTTGCGTAGTGGACTGTCTTTATCCCACTTGCACGCAAACGCGCTTCCAGCGTGAGATTGAAATCCGGGGCGTCTATTCCAATAAACAGGTCGGGTGGCTTATCCAGCCATTGCCTTGCCAACCTCGAGCGCAGACCAAGCAGCTCGGGGTAACGACCAAAAGTCTCGAACAAACCCAAGACGGACAGACGCTCGAGGGGATACAGCGACTCGCAGCCTGCCTCCTGCATCTTTGGCCCCGCGATACCGACGAACCGGGTCTCAGGAAGGTGAGTGCGTAGCGCCTTGATCAAACCGGCGCCAAGCGAGTCTCCCGACGATTCGCCGGCAACCATAGCGATCGTCAGCGGTCGACCCATGGGTGTGACACCGTCTGTGAGCTAGCGAACGATTCCGCGCGAAGACCGCCGGATGAACTCGGCCAAACAATGGACCTCCGGATAGCTTTCACCGGCAGTGTCCAACTCATCCAATGCCTGTTCTATGGTCAAGCCTTGTTTGTAGATCGTCTTGTACGCCTGCTTCAAAGCGCGCACGGTGTCGGGTTCGAAACCGCGGCGTTTGAGCCCTTCGCTGTTCAGGCCGTAGGGGCGCGCAAAATTTCCCGAGGCCATGACAAAGGGCGGCACATCCTTGCGGATGACGCTACCTAAGGCCGTAAAGCTATACGCGCCAATCGAGCAAAACTGATGCACGACACTAAAGCCACCCAGCGTTGCGCGGTCCTCAACGACTACATGACCGGCCAAAGATGCCGCGTTGGCCATGATAATGTGGTTCCCGAGCAAACAGTCGTGGGCCACATGCACGTAGGCCATGATCCAGTTGTCATTGCCAAGCCGTGTCACGCCGCCGCCTTGCTCGGTGCCCCGGTTGAAGGTGCAAAACTCTCGGATGACGTTGCGGTCGCCGATTTCCAAGTAGCTGCGTTCCCCATGAAACTTCTTGTCCTGGGGAATATCGCCTATCGAATTGAATTGATAGATCTTGTTCTGCTTGCCGATGCGCGTTGGCCCCCGAATCACAACATGCGGACCGATCCACGTCCCGTCGCCGATCTCCACTTCCTCGCCAATGTCACACCACGGTCCAACGGTGACGTCGGCACCCAAACTGGCGGATTCGGCGATAATCGCCGTAGGGTGGATCAACTGTCGATGTCCTTCAACGTTGCCATCAGCTCTGCGCTCGCGACGAGCTCGCCATCGACCTTCGCCTCGGCAACCACCTTTATGATCCCCCGCACTCTGCGCCCGTACTCGACGTGTATTTTTAACTGGTCGCCCGGAACGACGGGACGTCTGAAGCGCGCCTTGTCTATACCGACAAAGTAAAAGATGGCGTCGTCGTTTCGCTCCGGCGCCACCGTTTGCAGGCCTAGAATGATCGACGCTTGCGCCATAGCTTCCAGGATCAACACGGCGGGCATCACCGGCTTTATCGGGAAATGCCCCTGAAAGAACGGCTCATTGAACGTAACGTTCTTTATGGCTGTCAGCGACTTTCCCGGCTCGCAATCCAAGACGCGGTCGACCAACAAAAAGGGATACCGATGCGGAAGACTTTCCAGGATGCTGTTGATGTCTATGTCGACCATGCTGAATATCCTGTGCTAAACGATGTCACTGCGCGAATTGAGCCGCCGATCGCGCGTCGTTGAACAGCCTCTCACTTATAGCGCTTTTCTAGTGCCCCCAAGCGCCTGAACAAACTGTCGAGCTGTGTAAAACGGGTGACCATCTTACGCCAGTTTCGATTCTCCTGCGCCGGAATTCCCGAGGAGTAGACGCCGGCGGCAGGGATGGACTTCGCTACCTGCGTTCCTCCGGTGAGGTGCACGTCGTCGCCAAGCTCGATGTGGCCGCTTATTGCCGACGACCCACCAATCGTGCAGCGTGCACCAATCCGAACGCTCCCGGCTATTGCCACACACCCGGCGATAGCCGTGTGCTCGCCAATGCGCACGTTGTGGCCGATCTGAATTTGATTATCCAGCTTTACTCCGACTTCGATAACCGTATCTTCGAGCGCCCCCCGGTCGATGGTGGTATTGGCACCAATCTCCACGTCGTCGCCGACCCGAACGCCGCCGAGCTGCGGAACCTTCACCCAAGCGCCCGCGTCGTTGGCAATACCAAAGCCATCGGCACCCACCACCACACCCGGGTGTATCAACGCGCGGCGTCCGATATGTACGCCGTGACACAGCGTGACGCTCGCGACAAGCTGCGAGCCCTGCCCCACAACTGAGTCCCTCCCGACCACGCAGCAGGGCCCCACAAACGCGTCTTGCTCGATAGTCGCCCCGGCTTCGACCACGGCGTTCGGGCCTACCCAAGCGCGTTCATGGACGTGCGCATCACCGCTCACCCAGGCGCACTCATGGACACCACCCAGCCACGGCGGCGTCGGATTGAGCATCGCCGCCGCCCGCGCGTAGCCGAGATACGGGTTATCCATCACGAGTGCCGCGACCGGACACGCCGCGAGATCCTTCCTAGCCAGCAGAACCGCCGACGCCTTCGTGGTAGCGAGATAGTGCCGATAGACGCGGTTCGCTAGAAAGGAAAGCGACCCGGGTGTCGCATGCTCTAGCGTGGCTACATGCTCCACCTTGGAGCTCGGGTCACCGTGCAGCTCGGCGCCAAGTAAATTAGCGAGCTCTCCGAGTGACCACGCCAACGTTCCACGCCTCCAGCCAGTGGGTCAATTGTGGACCTCGCGGAGACGCTTGATCACCAGCTCCGTGATATCTAAATGCTCCCCCGCAAAGATTACGTCGTTGCTGATGATTAGATCGTACTTCTCCTTTTTCCCGATCTCGCGAATGGCCACTAGAATCGTGCGTTGCAGCTCGCCCATGAGCTCGACGCGACGCACGCGCAGGTCCTCGCGAAACTCCTCGAGCGCGCGGCGCACCTCGCGGCGCTGTTTGTTGATGTCCTTCTCCATGCTCACGCGCTGCTGCTCCGTCATCACCGCCCCGTCGCGTGTGAGCTGCTCTTCTAATCCGCCGAGCGAACGCTGCTGGGCGAGCAGATTGCGCTCCCTGTTACCAAACTCCCGCTCCAAGGTGCCTTCGGCGTCTTCGCGCTGAGGCGCCGATTCGATGGCTCGGGCGAGATTGACCACGCCAATCTTCATATCGGCGCTCGCGACAGGTTGAGAAGTAAGGGCGAGCGAGGCGACTACCATCCACAGCGCCAGAAATGGACCACGTTCTATCGAGTTCTTGTCAGCCATAGTCTAAAAAGTCGTTCCAAATGTGAACTGAATCGGTTCTGTCTCATCCAGGTCCTTCGAGTTGAGAGGCAAGCCGGCGCTCAAGGTTAGCGCACCAAAGGGCGACAGCCACACACCCATCAAACCCGTGGACAACCGCAACCCGCCGGCATCGAACGTGCCTAGATCGCCAAACACGTTACCGGCGTCGATGAACGCCGACAAACGCACGGAATCCAGCTCCTCGTAAAACGGCACGGGGAATACCAGGTCGAAGTTCCCCTGCAAAAGCACGCTCCCGCCCAGCGGGTCACCCCTAGAGTCCCTGGGGCCCAAGGTGTTGGCTTTGTAAGCACGCACCGAGTTGATGCCACCGGCAAAATAGTTCTCCGTCAGGGGCAAGTCAGGTGTATCTCCAAACCCGGCACCATAGCCTACCCGACCGTTCAACACCAAGGTTAATTTCGTCGTCAGCGGCAGATATTGCCTGTGGCTGGCCGTCAGTTTGAAGTACTCGAGATCCGGACCGGGCACCACACGACCGTTGAGGCTGGTCAGGCTCCCCTCATTGGCGAAAATGAGCGTGTCACGCGAGTCACGCGACCACTCTCCGGCGAGGATCACGCTGTAATATAAACCACCGGTCTGCTCGGCAAACTCCAACACCTGGATTGATGCCTCGGTGCCCGGCCTGAACTCCGTGCGGGTACCGGACACGGCGAGATCCACGGTATCGGTCTCGTTGACCGGGACACCAAGCTGGAGGCCGATGAGGCTCTCATCCGCGTTGTAGTCGGCGATGTTCTCGTTGGCGGCATCCGTCGCCTGATAGCGTAGGTTGATGCCTAAACTGACGCCGTCGACGGTGAAGTAGGGGTCGGTGAAGGAGAAGGCGAAAATCCGGTTGGCGCTACTGTTGTTAAACGTAAAGCTGACCCTGTTTCCGGTGCCTAAGAAGTTCTCCTGCGACAGCGCCGTCGAGAAGATAAGACCTTGGCCCTGCGAGAAACCGAGACCGGCGGACAAGCTTCCGGACGGTCGCTCTTTTACGCTGAACTCCACGTCCACCTGGTCGGTGGTCCCGGGCACCGGCGGCGTCTCGACGTTGACCTCGTCGAAGTATCCGGTCCGTGATAAACGCACACGCGAACGCTCCACGGCGCCGGTGGATATCCAGCCGCCCTCCATCTGGCGCATCTCGCGGCGCAGCACCTCGTCGCGTGTCTTGACGTTGCCGCTGAAGTTGATGCGGCGTACATAAACGCGCTTGCCCGGGTCCACAAAAAAGGTGACCGCCACGGTCTTGGTCTCGTCGTCCACCTCGGGGACCGCGTTGACGTTGGCGAAGGCATAGCCCTGGTTGCCCAACCTAGACCCGATTGCGGTCGTCGTGTCGGTGATGCGCTTGCGCGAGAACACCTGCCCTCTGCCGATAGTCACCAGCTCGAACAGCTCTTCCTCGGGGACGATCAAGTTCCCGGCCAAGGTCATATCGCTGATGGTGTACTGCTCGCCCTCGGTGATGTTGACGGTGATAAACACGCCCTTCTTGTCCGGCGTAATCGCGACCTGTGTGGAATCCACGTTGAAGTTGATGTATCCGCGGTCCAGGTAAAAAGAGCGCAAGGACTCCAGGTCCGCGCCCAACCTCTCTCTGGAATACTGGTCAACACCCGAGATCCAGGTCAGCAGGCCTTTCTTCTTTAGCTGAAACTCTGCAAGCAAGCTGTTTTCGTCGAACGCGTCGTTACCAACGATGTTGATCTGCTTGATGGTGGCGACTTTGCCCTCGGAGATGTCGAACTGAACCGCCACGCGGTTTCGCTCCAAGGGCGTGATGGTTGTGTCGATCTTGACCGCGTAGCGCCCACGCGAGAAGTAGAGGCGTTTGAGCTCCTGCTCGATCGAGTCAAAAACTCCTTTGTTGAACACGCGTCCAGGCGCAAACCCGATCTGGTCCAGCGTGGTCAGAAGCTGCTCCGTCTCGATGGTCGAGTTCCCGACGAAGTTGATGCTGTCGATAGAAGGACGCTCCACGACGAAAACAACGAGGGTGTTGCCTTCGCGCTCCATACGCACGTCTTTGAAGAAACCAGTCTTGAACAGCTCGCGGATGGCGTCTGCGGTCACCTGGTCGTCGACCGTATCACCGACCTGTACAGGGAAATAGGTGAAGACTGTCCCCGCCGATATTCGCTGCAGGCCCTCGAGGCGAATGTCCTCGACGACAAACTCACCCGCGGCGCGCGCGGTTGTGCTGTGCAGAAAACAGGCTAAGGCGATGAGTAGTATCCAAACGATAGGCTTTGGACGTTGTCGCATTATGGTTGTTATGACATCTTCACGTTCTGCTTTAGCCGAACAAGCGTACCAGGTCGTTGTAGAACGCCAACCCCATCAAGCCGACGAGCATTGCGATGCCGAGCCGCTGCCCGAAGTATTGGGCCTCGTCGGATACCGGCTTGCCCTTGAAGAATTCGATACAGTAATACAAGAGGTGGCCACCATCCAGTACCGGGATGGGTAGCAGGTTCAGGATGCCCAGGCTGATGCTCACGATCGCCAGAAACTCGAAGAATCTGGACAAGCCGATCTTTGCGGTGTAGCCGGCGTATTGCGCAATACTGATCGGGCCGCTCAGGTTCTCGAGCGAGACCTGTAGTGTCACCATTTTCCAGAACATGCGCAGGGTCAACGCCGCCGAGTCCCAGGTCTTGGTGAGCGCCTGGGATAGCGCCGGTACGGGTGAGTAACGCACGGTAGCGTAGTATTGCTCGAAGGAATCCGTCGGCGCCTTCACGCCGGCACCGATTCGTCCGATGGTGCCGCCCTCAGCATCCACGGCCTCCGGGCGAAGCGCGAGCGGCACCCGTACCCCGTCACGCTCGACCTCGATGCTGATGGTCTTACCGGGACGAGCGCGCACGTGCTCCACCCACGCCTGCCAGTCCACTATGGTCTCGCCGTCGGCGGTGACCACACGGTCCTCGACCTGCAGTCCAGCGCGCTCCGCAGGGCTGTCGGCCTCGATGAACCCGATCGTCGCGGGTATCCGCGGGCGTAGCGGCTCCATGCCAATCACCTGAAACAGCCGGCCGCCGGTCAGGTCGTCCAGCTCGACCCGGCGAAGGTCCAACGCGAGCGCGCGTGTCTCCCCGGAGGGCTCCTTGACCTCGAGCGCCAGAGGTTTTTGTTCCAGGGTCTCGGCAATGATGCCTTGTATGACTTGCTCCCAGGTGGTGGTTGGGCGCCCGTCCACGGTGATGATTTCCTGGTCGGGTGCGATGCCCGCCCGGGCCGCGAGGGAATCGGGGGTCACCTCGCCGACCAGTGGCTTTAGCCCGCTCACGCCGACGACAAACATTACCCAGTAGGCAACGATGGCAAAAAGAAAGTTTGCGACAGGCCCCGCCAGCACGATGGGGAAGCGGACGCTGAGCGGTTGTCTGTTGAATGCGCGGTGCTGCTCGGCCGGCGCGACCTCGCCCTCGCGCTCGTCGAGCATTTTCACATAGCCGCCAAGCGGTATGGCGGCGATAACGTACTCGGTTTGGTCCGCACCCGCGCGCCGTGACCAGATCGACCGTCCAAAACCAATGGAGAAGCGCAACACTTTGACGCCCAGGCGGCGTGCAACCCAGAAGTGCCCGTATTCGTGCACCGTCACCAGCACGCCGATCGCGATAACGAAGAACAACACCGAGTTGAGAAATTCCATTAAGTTCGTTCCACCGTTAGTCGCGCCACCTGGCCCGTGGCAAATTCACGCGCACGCCGGTCGTCATCTAGAACTCGATCCAGTGTCTCTGCCGGGTTCGAGCTCACATCCTCTAGCGTGGTCTGGATGATTTGCGGGATATGCGTAAAACGCAGGCGTCCCTCTAGGAAGGCCTGCACGCTCACCTCGTTTGCGGCGTTGAGGATCGCGCTGCTGGTGCCCCCGGCCCGCACGGCCTCGATGCCCAGACGAAGACAGGGGAAACGTTCGAAATCGGGCCGCTCGAAGTTGAGCTGCCCCACGGCGACGATGTCCAACATGTCAACGCCCGAGGGCACCCGCTCAGGCCAACCCATCGCATGCGCAATAGGCGTTCGCATGTCCGGGTTTCCCAGCTGCGCCAAGACCGAGCCATCCTCGTATTCCACCATTGAATGAATGACACTTTCGGGGTGAATCACGACTTCCACCACGTCGGGGTCCGTATCGAACAGCCAGCAGGCTTCGATCACCTCTAGACCCTTGTTCATCATGGTAGCCGAGTCGACCGATATCTTTCGACCCATCACCCAGTTGGGGTGTGCACATGCTTGGTCCGGCGTAACGTCCTCGAGTTCCGCAAGGGCACGGGTGCGGAAAGGCCCACCCGATGCGGTCAACAATATTCGACTCACGCCGACCGCCGCGAGCCCACGTGCATGGTCGGGGGGCATACACTGGAAAATGGCGTTGTGCTCGCTATCAATAGGGAGCAGCTCGGCGCCGTTCTGGCGCACCGCGTCGAGCAAGATTTTCCCGGACATCACCAAGGACTCTTTGTTTGCGAGCAGCAATCGTTTGCCGGCCCGCGCCGCGGCGAGCGTGGGCAGCAACCCGGCGGCGCCCACGATGGCCGCCATAACACATCCCACCTGTTCGAGCGCGGCCACCCGGGTCAATCCGTCGGTACCCGAAAGCACCTCCACCGCGGGTGCGGACCGGGACAGGCGCGCGGCCAAGCGCTCGGCCGCATCAGGGTCCGCCATGACCGCATACTCCGGCTGCCAGGCCTCACACTGCTCGGCCAAACGCTCGTGGTCACGGTTGGCGGTGAGCGCCACAACGCGGTATCGCTCCGGGTTTCTCTCGACGACGTCCAGCGTGTTGACCCCGATAGTCCCGGTTGAGCCCAGTATCGTCACACCGTTCACGTCACACTCCTAACCAGTGCAGCCCGAATACGAAAAATGGTGCCGCGGCCGTAAGACTATCGATACGGTCGAGCATCCCGCCATGACCCGGCAATAGTCGACCACTATCCTTCACACCCGCTTGGCGCTTGAAAAGGCTCTCCGTCAGGTCACCCAGGACGGAGACCGGCACGGTAGCGAGACACAGTAGCACAAAAAGCAGGGCCACCCCCCCTTGCAGCTTTGACAAAAGCGAGACAGCCAGGGCAAACACGGCGACAGCGGCAGCGCCGCCGGCCACGCCTTCCCAGGTCTTACCCGGGCTCACCCGGTCCGCAAGCCGCCGCCGACCGAAGCGTCTGCCTACAAAATAGGCGCCGGCATCCGCCACCCATATCAGGCAAAGAAGGAACAGCAGCCAGTAGGGTCCGCCCGCCTCGCGATGGAGGATCACCACCGCGGCCCAGGCGGGGACGAGCACTGCAAGACCCATGCTGCCACGCAACAGGCTCGCGCGAACGATCGGAATCACCTGGCCGCGCTGATACCCCAATACCCGCACAAACGCCATGCTCCACCACAGCAAACCACACAGCAAAAACCCCTGGCGGCCGGCCTGATAGTCGATAGCGAGATAAGCTAAAACCAACACCGGCACGAATACCAGCGTATACGTCCAGCGGGTGGCATCAGACAACCATCCCATCAATCCGGCCCACTCCCACGCGCTTCTCAGCACGACGAGTCCGAACAACAGCGCCACGTAGATGGAGGGGAGAAAGAGCACGACGCCCACCACGACCGGGATCAGCAGCGCGGCGGTAAATACACGCTTGGCGAGATGACCGCGCTCGACCACCCGGGCCGAGCTTGGCGATGGCTGTACCATCGCCCTAGCGACCTAGCCGGGGCGGCGCAAGAAAACGCAAGAGGGGTTTCCTGATTGGGCGAGGACACAAGCGCGCCGCCCCAAGGCCGTCGCCATCGTCTCGCTCACAACAGACCCTTGACCTTTGCGATCTGTTCGCCGGTACGTCCAAACCGCCGCTGACGGTTCGCGTAGGACTCCAGCGCGAGCTCGAACTGCTCTCGGTCAAAATCGGGCCACAGCGTGGCGGTGAAGTACAGCTCGGTATACGCAAGCTGCCATAGCAAGAAATTGCTAACCCGCTGCTCTCCACCGGTGCGGATAAACAGGTCCGGCTCGGGCAGGTCGCTGGAGCACAGCCCCTCGGCAAGGTGCCCGGCGGCGATGTCGTCTACGGCGAGCTCGCCGCTCGCCACGCGTCTGGCGACTGCGCGGGCGGCCTGAGTCAGGTCCCAGCGCCCTCCGTAGTTGGCGGCGATCACGAGCGTTAAACCGGTATTGTCCGCGGTCAGCGCCTCGGCATTGCTCATGAGGCTTTGTAGCTGCTGACTAAAGCCGTGGCGCTCGCCGATGACCCGTAGACGCACGTTGTTCTGATGGAGTTTGCGCGCCTGCTGCTCGAGCGCCGAGACGAACAAAGACATGAGCATCCCGACCTCGTCCTTCGGACGGCGCCAGTTCTCGCTGCTAAAAGCGAACAAGGTCAGAACGTCGATGCCCTTCTCGCCGCAAGCGCGTACGACCTGCCGCACGGATTCCAGACCCGCTCTGTGTCCAGAGATGCGAGGTAAGTGTCTTTGACTCGCCCAGCGTCCGTTCCCATCCATGATGATGGCGACGTGCTGCGGCAAGTTTCCAAGTTTCCGCAGGATCCCGGAGTCGGTAGTCATGACCAGCAACACTCAGTGTGGCGTCACCGTACGCGCACGAGCACACTCAAAACTCCATGAGCTCGGCTTCTTTTTCCTTTAGCAATTGGTCCACATCGCCGATACGCGCGTCGGTCAGCTTCTGCACTTCGTCTTCCGCGCGTCTATCGTCATCCTCGCTGATTTCCTTGTCCTTGGACAGCGCCTTCAGATGATGGTTGGCATCGCGACGGATATTCCTGATCGCGATCCGGGCACCCTCGGCCTCGTGTCTGACGACCTTTGTCATCTCGCGGCGACGTTCCTCCGTCAGAGGGGGTAGCGGCACCCGTATCACGTCGCCCGAAGTCACCGGGTTGAGCCCCAGGTCGGAGTTCAAAATCGCTTTCTCCACGTCCGGGACGAGCTTTTTCTCCCAAGGGGTTACCGACAGCGTTCTCGGGTCGCTCACGGTTACGCTGGCCACCTGGTTGATTGGCACATCCGACCCATAGTAGCTCACCATGACATGGTCGAGCAGACTCGCATTCGCTCGCCCCGTACGCAGCTTGCTAAGCTCGTGCTTGAGCGCTTCCACGCTCTTCTTCATACGGACCCGCGCATCCTTTTTGATATCCTCAATCATCACCATTCACCGCCACGCCCCAGGTGTAGCTTATAGTTATACCAGAAGTCCTATCGGAGTTGGGAGCCGATGGGAAACGCTGTCAAGCACCGCCGTCGACCAAGGTGCCTTCATCCTCACCCATCGCCGCGCGCAGAAACGCTCCCGGCTTGGTCATATCGAGCACGCGCATGGGCAAGGAGTGGTCGCGGCACAAAACCACGGCCGTCGCGTCCATGACACCGAGCTTCTGGTTGAGCACCTCATCATAGCTCAATCTCGTGAACCGCTTTGCTTGCGGGTCCTTCGCGGGGTCTGAGGAAAACACGCCGTCCACCTTGGTGGCCTTGATCATGAGGTCGGCGTCGATTTCGACCGCTCTCAGGCTCGCGGCCGAATCGGTGGTAAAGAAAGGGTTGCCCGTTCCCGCCGCGAATACGACCACCCGCCCCTTCTCCAGGTGTCTTACCGCGCGACGGCGCAAGTAGTCCTCGCACATCTCGTTGATGCGGATGGCAGACATGACCCGCACCAGCAAACCGGAGCGCTCCAGCGCGTCCTGCAAGGCCAGGGCGTTGATCACCGTCGCCAGCATGCCGATGTGGTCGGCGGTAACGCGCTGCATGCCGCCGCAAGCCAAGCCGGCACCGCGAAAAATATTACCACCCCCGATAACCAGGCCGACTTGCACGCGAGCACCGTGCAATCCGTGGATCTCGTCGGCAATGTGACCGAGCACGGCGGCATCGATGCCGTAATCTCCCCGCCCCAAGAGAGCTTCCCCGCTGAGCTTGAGCAGTATGCGAGGGTACTTTGGGGCGGCCTTTGTCACGCTTTTGTCTGCTAGCTTACTTACTTGTCATCGCTGCCGCGTACCTGAGCCATCACTTCGTCGGCAAAATTCTCGGTGCGCTTCTCCAAACCCTCGCCGACCTCGAAGCGCTCGAATTGAACCACCCGCGCACCCGATTGAGCGAGATACTTCTCTACCGACATGTCCGGGTCCTTGACAAAAGGCTGACCAAGCAATGTGATCTCCGCCAGGTATTTCTTGAGTCTGCCCGTGACCATGCGCTCGATGATCTCGGGCGGCTTGCCGCTGTCCTCGGCCTGGGCAACCAAAATCTCCCGCTCCTTGGCAAGCGTTGCCTCCGGCACGTCATTCTCGGCGACACACATGGGCTTGCTGGCGGCGACGTGCATTGCCACGTCTTTGCCGATCTCGGGGGTACCCCCCTCGATGTCGACCAGCACACCGATCCGCCCTCCGTGCAGGTAGGCGGCCACCAAGCCGGCGTCCGACTCGACCCGCGTGCTCCGACGCACGGAAATGTTCTCACCAATCTTGGCGACGAGCTCACGCCGGCGTGTCTCGACGCTTTCGCCGCCGTCCACAGCCATCTCCAGCAGCGCGTCCAGCGTTGCCGGCGCTTGCTCGAGCACGGTCGCCCCAAGCTGCGCCACGAAGCCCCGAAACTCGTCCTCCTTGGCGACGAAGTCGGTCTCGCAATTCACTTCAACCATGGCCGCGGCACGGCCGTCTTCGCTGGCTTGAATGCCGATGAGTCCCTCCGCCGCGATACGCCCGGCCTTCTTGTCGGCCTTGGCCAGCCCCGCTTTGCGCATCGACTCTACGGCCGCCTCGATGTCGCCGGCGGCGTCCACCAGCGCGCGCTTACACTCCATCATACCGGCGCCGGTCCGCTCTCTAAGCTCCTTTACAAGCGATGCCGTAATCTGCATTGACTTCGTCTCCTGCTCCTCGGTAACGCCTGGATGACTCCGATAGGCCTGCGCCCCGGCTATTCGCTTGGCGCCTCGGGTTCGTCTTCCTGCGCGGCAGCGGCCTTGGCCTTGCTCGTGACCTTCTTTTTCGCAGCCTTCTTCTTCGCCACTACCTTTTTCTTGGCGACCTTTTTCTTCACCACGGGCGCTTCGCCTTGCGCGGTGTCATCGCCAGCCGGCACCGCTGCATCCGTTGCCGTCTCGGTATCCGGCGCAGCGGGCTCGAGCGTCTTGCTCTGGGGCTTGGGCTCGTCCTCGGCAACCGCGGCATCTGCGGGTGCCGCATCCGGGGTGGGCGACTCTTGGACGGGTGCAGCCGCGCCGGTGTCCGCCGCGGCCTCGACAGCCTCGCTTTGGTCAGCCGCAGCCGCTTTGGCGGGCTCTTCCTCGGTCTTTACCGTCAACTGCGCTGCGAGCCTGCCCGCGACGATGGCGTCTGCGGCACCGCGCACATAGAGCTGTATGGACCGCAGCGCGTCGTCGTTACCGGGTACGACATAGTCCACACCATCCGGTGTGTTGTTGGTGTCGACGACGCCGACCACGGGGATACCCAGCTTTACCGCTTCGCTAACCGCAATCTTCTCGTAACCGACGTCGATAATGAAAAGCACGTCCGGCAAGCCGTCGATATCCTTGATACCACCCAAGCTCAGCTCGAGCTTTTGCAGCTCGCGGGTGATGGACAGCCCCTCCTTCTTGCTGAGACGGTCGAGCGATTCGTCCTCGATCATGGCCTCGAGCTCCTTAAGACGCTTGATGGATTGCTTGACGGTTCGGAAATTGGTCAACATCCCACCCAGCCAACGGCGGTCCACGTATGGCATGCCGCAACGCTGCGCCTCCGTGCGAACCGCCTCCTGCGCCGCGCGTTTGGTGCCTACAAAAAGCACCGTGCCCCGGTTTGCCGCCATACGGCTCAAGAAATTGATGGCGTCAGAATAGAGCGGGAGCGTCTTTTCGAGGTTGATGATGTGAATCTTGTTACGCTCGCCGAAGATATACGGGAGCATTTTGGGATTCCAGTAGCGGGTCTGGTGACCGAAATGCACGCCGGCCTCCAGCATCTCACGCATCGATACGTCAGTCATGATTGCTAACTCCACATCGGGTTGATCTTCCATGCGCCCCATGTACCAACCCCGTAGGGCACCCGGATACATGTGTCGGCGTATGGGCGGATTTACCCGAACCGCGGGAGTCGCGGGCCAGGCGGGCGTCCTTATACCACAGTGAGCCGGGGGCTACCAGCCACCACCGGGGACGCCCGACGCGTCATCGAGCGGGGATGCGCGAATCCCGATCACGTTATAATGTTGGCTTTGACGCGATCATCGATGATAAACGAGGGAGTAGGTGGCCATTTCGATAAAGAGGCAAGATGAGATCGAGAAGATGCGGGCTGCCGGACGGCTCGCGGCCGAGGTTCTGCACCTGATCGGGCCGCACGTCGTGCCGGGCATCACGACCGGCGAGCTTGACCGCATCTGTCACGGCCATATCGTCGATGTACAAGGCGCCATACCGGCCCCCTTGAACTACCGGGGCTTCCCCAAGTCCATCTGCACGTCGGTCAACCACCAAGTTTGCCACGGCATCCCCGGCGACAAGCGTTTGAAGGAGGGCGATATCGTCAACATTGATGTCACCGTCATCAAGGATGCCTACCACGGTGACACCAGCAAGATGTTTTTTGTGGGCAGACCGTCCATCATCGCGCGGCGCGTCACCCAGGTGAGCTACGAATGCATGCGCAAAGGCATCGAGATGGTTCGCCCCGGCGTGCGCCTCGGTGACATCGGCTATGTGATACAGCAGCATGCCGAGCGCAACAACTGCTCCGTGGTGCGCGAGTACTGTGGGCATGGAATCGGGCGGGTATTCCACGAGGACCCGCAGGTGCTGCACTATGGCACACCGGGGACACGTGAAATGCTGGAACCCGGCATGACCTTTACCATCGAGCCGATGGTCAACGCCGGCAAACGACAGGTCAAGCTGCTCAAGGACGGTTGGACCGTCGTGACCAAAGACCGGAGCTTGTCCGCGCAGTGGGAGCATACGGTGCTTGTGACCAATGACGGTTTCGATGTTCTCACGCGCCGGCCCGGCGACGATATTTGAGACCCCCCGATACCGGGATAGACCCGAGCGCCCCAGCGTGCCAAAAGAAACACCTATGACGGTTCCCCGCGCGGGGGCGATGCAAGCGCACGGCTTGGTCGACCTCCAAGCGTGCGAGCGTGCGCTGCGCGATGGGGACGACCCACTGCCTTCATTCAGCGCCGCGGTTCACGAGACATCCCAAGCGCTCCAGGACCGCTTTGCATCCGGCGCACCCGTCGAGGACCTGGTCCGCCTTCGGGCCCACAGTATCGACGACTTGCTCGCGCTTGCCTGGGGTCACTTCTTTGCCCCATCGAGCGCTGCAATCGCGCTGGTCGCCGTAGGCGGCTATGGGCGAGCCGAGCTGCACCCGGCCTCGGACATCGACCTGCTGGTCCTGCGCGCAAACGACCCGGACTTCGCTTGGAAGCAATCGGTAGAGCGCCTCATCGCCTTCTTGTGGGATATTGGATTGGAGGTAGGACACAGCGTTCGCACGGTCAGCGAGTGTGTCGAGGAGGCCGCCAAGGACGTCACCGTGGCCACCAATCTGATGGAGGCACGGCTGGTTTGCGGGAAATCGTCATTGTTCGATGAGATGCGTGCGGCCACGTCATCACCGCGCATGTGGCGCAGCCGAGAGTTTTTCGAAGCGAAATTCGCAGAGCAGCAGCGACGTCATCACAAGTACCACGACACCGCGTACAACCTCGAGCCCGACATCAAGGACGGGCCGGGCGGGCTGCGCGACATCCAGATGATCGGCTGGGTGGTAAAACGCCATTTCGGCGCAACGACCCTGTACGAGCTGGTCACGCACGGTTTCTTGACCGAGTCCGAGTACGCTTGCTTGATTGCCGGTCAGAACACGCTGTGGCGGCTGCGCTTTGCGCTGCATCTGCTTACCGGTCGGTGCGAAGACCGGTTGCTCTTCGATTATCAGCAAACCCTAGCCAAGCAGTTTGGCTATGAAGACGAAGGCCATCATCTCGGTGTCGAGATGTTCATGAAGAGCTACTACCGCACGGTCAAGGAGCTCGACCGTCTCAACGAAATGCTGCTCGCATTGTTCCAAGAGCTCATCGTCTTCGACGCGGCCGACACCGAGCTCGTACCCATCAACGAACACTTTCAGGCCCGCAACGGGTTTCTAGAGGTGGTACGCGACGACTTGTTTTCCACCAACCCGCTCGCGCTGCTGGAAGTGTTCTTGACCCTGCAGGAACACCCGGAGCTGCAGGGCGTGCGCGCGGCGACCATTCGATTGATACGCGACAACCGTCACCGTATCGACGAGCGGTTTCGCGGCGACCCCGCCGCTCGAGCGTTGTTCATGCGAATCTTGCGCAAACCACGCGGTGTGACCCACGGCTTGAGACGTATGCATCGCTACGGCGTACTTGCCGCTTATCTTCCGGCATTCGCCCGAATCGTGGGTCAGATGCAGTACGATCTCTTTCACGCGTACACGGTGGATGAGCACAGCTTGTTCGTCGTGCGAAACGTACGCGCCTTTGCCGTTCCCGAGAAGCAGCACGAGTTTCCACTCTGCTCAGAAGTCTTTGAGCGCTTACCGCACCCCGAGCTGCTGTACATCGCGGCGTTGTTCCATGACATTGCAAAAGGCCGCGGCGGGGACCACTCGGAGCTCGGTGCCGAAGAGGCGATGACCTTTTGTGTGGACCATGGCCTGAGCCAGTACAGCACGCGCTTGGTCGCCTGGCTGGTGCGCCATCATTTGCTGCTATCGGTAACGGCACAGCGGCGCGACATCTCCGACCCCGAGGTCATCAACGAGTTCGCATCGAAGGTGGGCGACCATGTGCATCTGGACTACCTCTATCTGCTTACCGTTGCGGACATACGCGGCACCAACCCAAAGCTCTGGAACGACTGGAAGAACGCGTTGCTACGCGACCTCTACGAGTCGACGCTCCGCGCACTGCGTCGCGGTCTGGAAAACCCCATCGACAAAGCAGAGCTCATCGAGGACACCCAGACGAGTGCGAGAGAGATGCTCGCCGGGTCGGGGCTGGCACCCGAAGCGGTAGAGACCCTGTGGTGCGGGCTCGGTGACGACTATTTTCTTCGCGATGCCCCCGACGAAATCGCCTGGCATACGCAAGGCATCATGGGCTCGAACGACACCGGCGAGCCGCTTGTATTGGTGCGCAACGGTCATCGTGGCACCGAGATCTTCGTCTACGCGCCAGACCAGGAGTACTTGTTTGCGGCGAGCACGGCGGTGCTCGACCGTTTGGGGCTGAATATCGTGGACTCGCGGATCATCACCGCCGACAACGGGATGACGCTGAACTCCTATGTCGTGCTGGAACCAAACGCCGAGCCGATCTCGGGCAACGCACGGGCCGAGGAGATTCGCACCCGGTTGAGCGCCGAGCTAAAGAAACCGCGGCCAACGCCGCGCAAGAGTGCACGGCGCGGGCGCCGTCAGCTAAAGCACTTCTCCATCCCAACCGTTGTCAGTTTCGACCGTGACGATGCCAACGAGCGAACCATCATGGAGGTGATCTGCGCAGACCGCCCGGGTTTGTTGTCGCGGATCGGCTGGGGGCTCGTGCGCAGCGGCATCAGTGTGCAGAACGCAAAGATCGCGACCTACGGGGAGCGAGCCGAGGACGTCTTCTTTATCACCACCGGCGACAAGCAGCCGCTCGATTCCGAGCGCGAGGAAGAGGTGCGCCGGCGGATTGTGGAGGCGGTGGGGGATTAGTTGCTAGCCACCCGTCACCGGCGGGAAAAAAGCGATCTCGTCACCCTCCGCTACCCGGTGGTCGTTGTCCACATACTCTAGATTCACGGCTGCGCGCACCTTCGGTGGCATCGGTGCGCCGTCCGTAGCGGCCGTCCAGACATCGGCCACGGTTTGACCGGTCACCGACTCCAGCGTGACCTCGGGGCCACCGAACTGCTCGCGCAAGCTGGCGAAGAACTTTATGGTGACGGACAAGTAGCTCGCTCCCATTGCACACGACGACACTCGAATCATATCATGCTCGCACACCCTGACCGCGAGTCGAGACAACGCCTATGAGCGGTCTCACGCACTTCGACGAAGCAGGTAATGCGGCCATGGTCGACGTGGGCGCAAAACCCGAGACGCGACGCGTGGCTGTCGCCGCGGGGCGTATCCTAATGCAGCCGCGCACCTTGGCGCTGATCGTCGAAGGCGGGCACAAGAAAGGGGACGTGCTTGGTGTCGCGCGCATCGCGGGCATCATGGCCGCCAAGAAGACCTCCGAGCTCATCCCGCTTTGCCATCCCATCCCGTTGTCAAAGCTCAGCGTGGACCTCAGCGCGGTAGACGCCGAGCATGCGGTCCACTGCCGGGCAGTGGCCGAGACGGTCGCGCGCACCGGCGTGGAGATGGAGGCGTTGACGGCGGTACAGGCGGCGCTGCTCACCGTCTACGACATGTGTAAGTCTGTAGACCGCGGCATGGTGATCGGTGATATACGGCTGCTGGAGAAGTCGGGCGGCCGCTCGGGGACCTGGCGGGCGGAGTAACGCCGTTCACGAATGGCCTTTTGCCACACGAGTTGGCACAATGTGGCCTAGCGAGCAGCGACCGCCGCCACGGGCGTCGCCAACCAAACGGCATGGGCGTGCTGCCGCTCGGGCCCTGGCCAATCCGGAAGCGAATTTGAGCACGTCCTCCGCAGCCATGCAGGAACGCTTGCGCAAGTTGGAAGCGCACCTGGAGCAGGAAAACCCCATCCTGCTAAAGATCGTGCATAGCTTTCGACGCCTGGACAAGACGGCTTACAAGCTGGGGTTGCTCGACCGGGGACAGTCCTTTGCCACGCTCGTACCCTGGTGGCCGCTCATATCGGTGGTGGGCACCTTCTCCTCGGGCAAGTCCACGTTTATCAACTTTTGTCTTGGCCACAAGCTGCAGACGACGGGGAGCCAGGCGGTCGACGACAAGTTTACCGTCGTGTGTTACAGCAACGAGGGCCAATCGCGCACCTTGCCCGGGCTCGCACTTGACTCGGACCCCCGTTTTCCCTTCTACCGCATCAGCCAAGCCATAGAGGAAGTCTCCGCGGGCGAGGGTCGGAGGGTCGACGCCTATCTGCAGCTCAAGACCTGTCCGAGCGAGGCGCTAAAGGGCAAGATACTCATCGATTCACCGGGTTTCGACGCCGATGCGCAGCGCACCTCCACGCTGCGCATTACCAACCACATACTCAATCTCTCCGACCTGGTGCTGGTGCTGTTCGACGCTCGACACCCCGAGCCGGGCGCCATGCAAGACACCCTCGAGCATCTGGTGGGCGGGACCATCACGCGGCCCGATTCGGGGAAGTTCTTGTATGTGCTAAACCAGGTGGACAACACCGCTAGGGAAGACAACCCGGAGGAAGTGTTCGCCGCTTGGCAACGCGCGCTGGCGCAAAAGGGTCTGACCGCCGGTCGCTTTTACCGTATTTACGACCCCGAGGCCGCCATCACGATCGAAGACCCGGAGGTCCGCCACCGTTTCGAATCCAAGCGGGCCGCCGACATTGACGAGATTTTCGAGCGTATCAACCAGGTCGAGGTCGAGCGCGTGTATCGGATCATCGGGGTGCTGGAGAAGACCGCACGCGCGATCGAAGGCGACCTGGTGCCGAGGATACGAGCCGCGAAGAAGCGCTGGCGGCGCCGCGTGCTGTGGACGGACGCGGTCGTCATCGGCAGTCTGGTGCTTGGCGCGTTGGCTTGGAGTATCGCCCGCGGTTATTGGCAGGGGCTGAGCTTCCAACCGCCCTGGTTGGAGTCACTGCTAGGCAACGACTGGTTGACCGCTCTCGCCGCCTCCAGCGTGATTCTCGGGACCATTGCGATTCATTTCTGGGTGCGCAAGATAACGGCCGCCGGGCTGACAAAAAGGCTGCGAACCGAAAATGCGCCCGACGAACATCGCGACTGGTTGGTCGCGGCGTTTGCGAAGAATACACGGCCTTGGCGCCCCTTCTTATTTAGCAAACCGGCGGGCTGGGGGCACTTTGCCAAACGCCGGGTTGCCAAGATCTTGAGCGAGGCCGATAGCTTCGTACAAACCTTGAACAACCGTTTTGCAAATCCTTCTGGGAGCACGGCCCCGGCACCCGCCGCGCCCGACGTCCAAGCGCAGTCCGAGCAGCGCGCAGCAGGGCAAAGCACGGCGCACGATGCACCGGCGAGCGATGACCACGCTGTGCAAGCACCCGGGGAGAAGGAAGCCGATGGGGCCGACGCGCGCGCGCCGGCAGATTCGGCAAGCTTTCGCGCTTGACCAAGCGCGTCGCGCCCCGCGGAGCAAAGGCTCAGCGCGTAGCGTCCAAACCCATATCCCAGAATCCGACCTCGAGGCGTGTCGCCTGGGCAAAAGTCCGGCTCAAGCTGTCGAAGCGGCCGGCGCCCGAGCGTGCCTCGGCAAGGACGTCCAGCCTTTGTATCGCCTCGTCGGCGAGTGCCTGATAGGACGGCTCGGCGTACATCGTTATCCACTCGTGATATGGGTTCTCCTTGCCGGAGGTGGGCAACGCTGCGAGCCTTCGTCCAATCTCGGCGTATCCGACCACGCAAGGGGCGAGGGCCACGTGTAGGTCGAGCACATCGCCGGCCGCGCCTCGCTCCAACACATAGCGCGTATACGCCATGTTGGCCGGTGCTTCCTCGGTGCGTTCCATGCGCTCAGCCGTCACACCCCAACGCGCGCAAAACTTCACGTGCAGATCCATCTCCAGATTGAGCACGCCGTCGAGCATGTTCGCCGCCGCGCGCATGTCGTCCAGCGTTTCCGATTTGTACACCGCCAAGGCCCAGGCGCGCGAGAAGTGGGTCAAGAACACATAGTCTTGGGCCAGATAGTGACGGAAGGCGGCTTCGGGGAGGGTGCCATCGCCGATTCGCACCACGAACTCGTGCTCGCAGTACGCCGTCCAGGTCTCGGCGCAGGCGTTCTTCAAACGTCCAAAGAGCGTGTTCTCTGCGCTGGGGCCATTCGGTGCGGTCACAACAAAGCGCTCGCTACGGCTTCTTGGGCTTGCCTGGGGGAGTGCGCGCGAGCATACGGGCATGGTGCAACACAAGCAAATCGTTGGCCCTAATATCCATTACTCGTTATAGTGCGTGGCATCCGGGGGAGCCATGTATCGGCTGAGAGGTCCCATTGGGACGACCCTGAGCAACCTCCCGGGCTTAGAGCCGTTACGCTTTATTTACGCGTACGCCGCGAAGGTCGCTACACCCACCGTCGAGAGACGAGACCACCCACCTACGCGCCGTGCGCCGTACGTTTCGACCGTCTAAGCCCCCGAGCTTGCTGACCCGCGGCTACCGCGGGTTTACCTGATCCGGACAATGCCGGCGTAGGGACGGAGCGACATGACGGCGTGCCAAGACGCATCCCAAAGGCTTTTCGAACAGGGTCCAGCACCCTCGGTCGCGTTGCATGGGGCGCGCTTGGCGTTTGCGGACCACGTCGTGTTCGAGGCGTTGCACATGAACTTGGCGGCGGGAAAAACCACGTGCTTGCTCGGACCCAGCGGGGTAGGAAAGAGCTCTTTGCTCAGGGTCCTCGCCGGCCTCACCGACCAGGCCAGCCGGCTGGCGGTAGTGTGCTCGGATGGCATGGCCTTAGACGGGCGGACCGCCTATATGGACCAGCGCGACCTGCTCTACCCCTGGCTTTGTGCGTTGGATAACGTGCTGCTCGGCGCTCGTCTGCGCGGCGAAGCGCGTGATACCGAGCGCGCGCGTGCGCTGCTCGGCGCGGTCGGCTTGGAGGGCCGCGAGACAGCGGCGCCGCAGGCCTTATCGGGCGGCATGCGACAGCGTGTTGCGCTCGCACGAACCTTGATGGAGGACCGACCCGTGGTGCTCATGGACGAGCCGTTTTGCTCGCTGGATGCCTTGACCCGCCATCGGCTCCAAGGACTCGCGACCCGTCTGCTCCACGAGCGTACGGTGCTGCTGGTCACCCACGACCCAAGCGAGGCGCTGCGAGTCGGGCATGCCGTGCACGTGATGACCGGTAGCCCCGCGAGTATCGATGAAGCGATGCGCCCACCAGGCGACCCACCGCGTGACCCGACGCATACATCACTGCTACCTATGCACCGGGAGCTGATGCGGCGCTTGGGCTTCGCAGCAAACGGTCAAACCGACGCCGGCTAGGAACATGGAGATGGGCGGCTTAACGCAGAAAGGACGAGAACGGCACGGGCGCGCTCTGCAGCGTTGGGTGATCGTCGTGAGCGGGCTGCTGATGACCTGGCAAGTCATCGTCTGGTCGACCGGGACGCCGCACTATATTCTCCCGCCGCCCGCGCTAGTGGCGCGGGCGTGGTGGGCGCACTTCCCGACGCTCATGCATCATCTGGCGATCACCGGTAGCGAGATCGCCCTTGGGCTCGCCTTGGGTACATGCTTGGGCGTGAGTTGCGCCCTTTTGATCGGCTACTTCCAGCCCGCCCGGCGTTGGCTGTTGCCCGTGGTCGTCGCGAGCCAAGCCATACCCGTTTTCGCGCTCGCCCCGCTGCTCGTGCTTTGGCTTGGCTATGGCATGGGCTCCAAGGTCGCGATGGCAACACTAATTATTTTTTTCCCCGTCACCGCCGCCTTCCTCGACGGCCTGCAGCGCACGGAGCCAGGGTGGGTGGACCTCGCCAAGACCATGGTCGACACGCCCGGCGGCGGCGAGCGCCACGCCCGCGCGCACGCCGCGCGCGTGGCGATTCTGCTCCATGTCCGCATGCCGGCGGCGCTCCCCGCGCTCGCCTCGGGGTTGCGCGTTGCTACCGCTGTAGCCCCCATCGGTGCCGTAGTCGGCGAGTGGGTAGGTGCAAGCGCGGGGCTCGGCTACTTGATGCTACATGCCAACGGACGTATGCAGATCGACCTGATGTTTGCCGCCTTGCTCACCCTCGCGCTCGCGTCGGTGCTGCTTTGGTTTGCCGTCGACGCCGCGCTCAGACGTGCGCTGCCCTGGGTTCCCCATTCACTCCAACCCGACTAGGAGTCGCCAACGTGAAAACGCTCTCGCACCGAAGCATTCATCGCCTCGTCATGCTTTTGTTGATGTGTACGACCGCGCGCGGCGCCATGTGCGAGCCGCTTACGGTGGTCTTGGATTGGTTTGTCAATCCCGACCACGCCCCCTTGTTTGTCGCCGAGGCCCGCGGGTATTTTTCGCAGCAAGGGCTCGAAGTCGAGCTGATCGCGCCCGCCGACCCAAACGACCCACCAAAGCTCGTAGCCGCGGGTAAGGCAGACGTCGCGGTCTCGTATCAGCCCCAGCTCCATCTACAGGTCGCTCGAGGGTTGCCCCTAAAGCGCTTTGCGACACTGGTCGCGACACCGCTCAACTGCTTGGTCGTTCTAGCGCAAGGGCCGGTCAAGAGCATCGCAGATCTGCGCGGGCGTAAGGTCGGTTACTCGGTCGGCGGAGTCGAGGAGGCCCTGCTCGGCGCGATGCTCCGCAAGCACGGTTTGAGCCTGGACGATATCGAGCTGGTCAATGTGAACTTCGCGTTGTCGCCCTCGTTGATATCCGGACAAGTCGACGCGGTGGTCGGGGCATTTAGAAACTTCGAGCTAAATCAGATGGAAATCTCGGGCCATCCGGGCCACGCTTTCTATGTGGAAGAGGAAGGTGTACCGGCGTACGACGAGCTCGTGCTCGTGGCCAACGCGGCCAAGCTCGGGGACGACAGGCTACCGCGCTTCGTAAGGGCGCTGGAGGCCGGCGTTCAGTACCTAGTGAACCACCCGCAGGCGAGCTGGGACTTGTTTATAGAAGGACGCCCCGAGCTCGACGATGAGCTCAACCGCAGGGCGTGGAAGGATACGTTAACGAGGTTTGCATTGCGCCCCGGCGCCGTCGACAGTGGCCGGTATGCGCGCTTTGCGGAGTTTCTGGTCGCCCAGGGGCTGATACCCCGCGCCTTGGCGGTTGAAGACTATGCCGTCGAGCTGCGCTAGGTACGCCACAATACGTCAATACTCCGAGCACTGAGCAGGCAACGTAGAAAGGCTAATGCATGGCTTTGTCGAGACATTAAACCATCAATGTGTTCGCCCTCCTTGGGGTACTGCGCTCCAAAACACGTGCGCTAGCGACGCTGGAATACATAAAGATATAATCGCAAACCGTTCGCGAGGATGACACCCGATGAACCTCGAGCAAGCACGATTCAACATGGTTGAGCAACAGGTGCGTACCTGGGAGGTGCTGGACCAGCGCGTGCTGGACCTGATGCTGGAAACTCCGCGTGAAGAGTACGTGCCGCCGGCATATCGCGCGCTCGCCTTTTGTGATACCAACATTCCCTTGGGCGATGACGAGGTCATGATGACACCCAAGGTAGAAGCACGGATGGTTCAGTCCTTGCAGATCCGGACCAGCGACAAGGTATTGGAGGTGGGCACTGGTAGCGGTTTTGTCACCGCACTACTCGCGGCACTCTCGGACCATGTATTGAGCGTGGAGATCAACGAGCGTTTGGCCGAGAGCGCACGCACGACGCTCGCCGAGCATGGTGTCGCGAACACGACGGTCGTCAATGCCGACGGGGTCGCAGGGTGGAGCGAGCAGGCGCCCTACGACGCGATCGCCGTCACCGGCTCTTTACCCTTGCTCGAGGACTGCTTTCGCGACCAGCTTTCGGTCGGCGGCCGCTTATTTGTGATCGTTGGTGAGGAGCCGGTGATGGAAGCACAGCTAATCACGCGTGTGAGCGAAACGCAGTGGATGCACGAGGGCCTGTTCGAAACCTGCCTCCCGGCATTGGCTGGCGCACGGCAGCCGGAACGCTTTGTCCTGTGAAGCTCCTCCCCTCGGCAAACGTTCTGTTTGACGATTGGACACACGCCAGACGCATTAGAGCAGTCACGGCTGGCGCCTGTCTGGCGGTCTGCGCGACACCGGGGCTCACCTATGCGACCGACTTGGTCGAAGTGTTCCGCTCCGCGCAGAACAACGACCCGGTTTATCTCGCCGCCGGCGCGGCAAACCGCGCGAGTTACGAGCTTGTTCCTCAGGCACGCGCCCTACTTCTCCCCGACGTGCAGCTATTCGGGTCGGCGGATGGCAACCGCCAGGACATACGCCGGCTGGGCACCACGACAAACGTCCCCGGCGCCTCGAATTTCTTTAGCGGCAGCATCCAGCTGAGCGTAACCCAGCCGATATATAACAGAGACCTGTTCGTAGGGCTAAAGCAGGCGGATAAACGCATCAAACAGGCAAACGCAAACTTTGCCTTTGCCTTCCAGGACCTGATCTTTCGCGTCGCCGACGCCTACTTCAATGTGCTCGCCGGTGAGGACCAGCTGGAGTTTGCCCTGGCGCAGCAAGAGGCGAACCAACGACAGCTCGACCAGGCGCAGCAGCGCTTCGACGTGGGGCTGATCGCCATCACCGATGTGGAAGAGGCAAAGGCCGGTTATGACAACGCCACCGCGACGGTGATCGAGGCGGAAAATGCGCTGAACAATGTGCGTGAGGCGCTGCGTGCGATCACGGGGGACTATTACGAATACCTCGCCGAGCTGGAGGACGAGATACCCTTGGTGGTGCCCGAGCCCGACAGCATCGAGCAGTGGACAGAGACGGCGCTGAACCAAAACCTGGAGCTGCTCGCAGCGCGCTACGCGGCGGAGGTGCAGCTCGACGAGATCCGCCGCGCCAGCTCGGGACACCTCCCGACCCTCGATGTGGTCGGCACGACGAGTCTGGACAGCAGCGAAGGTCAGTTCTCCAACGACCGCCAGGTCTGGGATTCTTCGGTCGGGCTGCAATTCCGTCTGCCCATCTACCAGGGCGGGCTCGTACTCTCGCAGACGCGTGAGGCGCGTGCGCTGTACCAACAATCCATCGACGAACAAGAGCAGGTCCGACGTGGCACGCAGCGCGAGGCACGCGAGGCGTACCTCGGTGTCAAGACACAGATTTCACTGGTCCAGGCCCGCGACCAGGCCGTCCGCTCGGCCGGAAGCGCGCTCGAGGCCATCCGGGCAGGTTTCGAGGTGGGGACTCGTACCACCGCCGATGTGGTCGATGCCGAGCGCAACCTGGTGTTGAATAAACGCGACTACGCTTTTGCCCGGTATGATTACATTATCGAAATCTTGCGTCTGAAGCGTGCGGCGGGCACGCTCTCCGACCAGGACCTGGTGATTGTGAACAACTGGTTGCGCTAGCCCGCGTACTGCACCAGGGAGGTGCAAGCCGCACGGGCGGCGCGATTCTGGCTTTCGATGTGAAGCTCTCCAAATTCGGCAACAAGTTCACCGGCCACTCGGGCATCTTGAGTCTGATGGACGATCTGGGCGCCGCCATGGCGGCCGGCAGCGATGACGTCCTGATGCTCGGGGGTGGGAACCCGGGCCGGGTGCCGGCCATGGAGGCGCTCTTCCGCGCCCGTATGGAGCAAATACTCGCCAGGCCCGATGAGTTCGAACGCATGGTCGGCCATTACGACCCGCCGGAAGGCAGCCGCGAATTCCGCCGCGCGCTTGCCCGTCTACTCCACAACCAATACGGTTGGGACATCAGCGAGGCAAACATAGCGCTGACAAACGGCAGCCAGTCGGCGTTCTTCATGCTGTTCAACATGTTCGCCGGTACGTGTGAGGACGCAGCGTTTCGCAAAGTCCTGCTACCGTTGACACCCGAGTACATCGGTTATGCCGATGCGGGGATTGAAGACGATTTTTTTGCGGCGGTGCGCCCCAGCATCGAGCATCTGGGTGGGCACCTGTTCAAGTACCACGTCGACTTCGACGGCGTCTCCGTCGATGACGAGGTGGGTGCCATTTGCGTCTCCAGACCGACCAACCCGACGGGGAATGTGCTGACCGAGGAAGAGCTCACGCAACTCCTCGCGCTTGCCCACACGCACGACGTGCCGCTCATCGTCGACAACGCCTATGGAACACCGTTTCCTCACATTATCTTTAGCGATGCCGTCCCGATTTGGGACGACCACTGCATCGTGCTGATGAGTCTGTCCAAGCTGGGGTTGCCCGGGGTGCGTACCGGGATCGTTATCGCACGGGAGGACATCATCAAAGGCTTGGCGGGGGTCAATGCCATTCTCAACTTGTCCACCGGCAGCACCGGTGCCGCCCTGGCGCTGGAGATGGTGAGTTCGGGTGACATCATCCGCTTGAGCCGCGAGCTCATCACGCCCTTCTACCGCGACAAAGCGCACGCGGCGGTCGAGCTGCTGCGCCGGGAGCTGGACGGCTACGAGTGCTACATCCACAAACCCGAAGGGGCGATTTTTCTCTGGCTTTGGTTCAAGGGGCTGCCGATCAGCAGCGCCGAGCTTTACGAGCGGCTAAAGAAACGCAAGGTGTTGGTGATTTCGGGACATCACTTCTTCCCCGGGCTGAGCGAGCCCTGGCCCCACCGCAACGAGTGCGTCCGCGTCACTTACTCGCAGGACACAGCTATGGTCGAGGCCGGTCTCAAGATTATCGCCGAGGAAGTAAAGAACGTGTATCG
>CAJHYW010000195.1_pt1 | contig 27809 bp, 19 predicted proteins | sample 9198811 | NCBI WGS metagenome assembly CAJHYW01 (sample SAMEA7708378, study PRJEB35096) | sediment metagenome | biome: marine neritic benthic zone biome [ENVO:01000025]; feature: sediment [ENVO:00002007]; material: shallow marine sediment [ENVO:03000034] sea grass bed [ENVO_01000059] ...
GACCGCGTCGATGTTGACGATCGTCGCCTTCCTGTTCAGCCTGGGAAACATCCTGCCCAGGATTTCTTACCTCACTCGCATGGACATCTTCGTCTACTCGTCACTGGTGCTGGTTTTCCTGGCCCTGTTCGAGGCGCTGAGCAGCTGCACACTGGCGGCGCATCAAAAGGCCGACTTGGCGCGACGCATCGACTACTGGGCTCGGGTCGCGTTCCCCGCTGCGTTTGTCGTGGTGATGCTGCTGTTTTGGACAGGAGCTTAGCGCTAGGCTGAGTGGGCTGCCGATACTGGGGTCGTGAACGACCGTAGGATCTTCCGCGAGAGGAGTGATGCGTTGTGCGCCGAGGATAGGTCCCGTACGTCTGCTCTAGCTTGGGTGCCGCCATTCAAGCCGTCAACGCGAGCGTCTTCTCTGGGCACATACCCGCCGAAACCTAGCCAGTCAAATTGCGCGTGCTGCGGCAAGCCAGCGGGTTTGAGCAAACTTTGGTCCAAGCGCGCAGCGCCTAAAGTGCGTCAGCGGAGGGATTTCCTCGAAACAGCCTTAGGTTGCCCCCCGGCGGGGGGCAAGAACAGCCGTACTGCGTTTGGCCGCTTGCACCCGGCATGAACCGATGAAGGACGCAGGGGCATGCGAGCCACGACGCGACCCGATAGCGGAGAACCCCGGTTACTGGCACCCCTGAGATCGCCGCGCTGGTAACTCCCAAGATGGTGTTCGAGCTTAGAGCGTTACGCGACAGTCCGCGCACGGCACACGCGTCGCACACCGAAGGCGAGGAGCCAGGCGCCGAGTATTCCTGGCAGGATTCCTACAAACACCATTCCGGCGCCCCAGAGGCGGAAGTACTCGGGCTCGATGCGCGTACCGTCGGTGAGATAGCGGGAATACCTCTGGTAGTCTTCGTCCGCCCAGGTTACAGCGATCGAACTCGCCGATGGGGTCGAGCGTGAACCGGCCTTCGGTCTTCACCTCGCGCGCGGCGCTTTCCATCCGCTTCCCCGGCTCCAATGGGAATACCTAGCGGCTACCGCCTGCTAGCAGGGGAGCGCACCGTGCCGTCATGCGATCCCCGCTACGCTGTCAAAGACATCGCTCGCGGGCTAGCGACCCGAACGCCTCGCCAGCTCTTCCAGCAATGCCTCCCAGGAAGCGAATGTGGGAAGACCATCCACTGTCGTCCCCGCCATCCCCGCGCGAAGCAGCATCGGCTGCGTCGTGCTGCCAATTAATTGCTCGAGATGACGCTCGTCATCGTCGATCAGCATATCGATTCCAAACTGCTCGCAGAGGCTCCTTTTTGTCACATCTGCCGAGCACAACACACCCGCCAGTGACCCCATCAACCCCCGCCGATGCAGCCATTCGCGGGCATACTCGACCCTGTGCTGTAGACGTGCCGTGACCACGTAGACGCGACTGCTCGCTGAGAGCATGCGCACGGCCTCGATTGCCCCAGAGAGCGGAGACGCCGCGAGGGTGGCATCTTCCTCGTATACGAAATCGGACATCGTCTGGTAGTGCTCCGAACCGATGACCGGAACACAGCTCGAACGGTCGCAATTCGAAGGCGGGACCTCGATGCCGAGCCGTTGCCGTATCCACGCGGCTTTGCGCCCGTTGGTATCGGCAATGGTTCCGTCGTAGTCCACACCTACACAGCGCATTAGATGATCGCGTGGCGGACCTTGGCCGAAACCCACTCGCTAATGATCACCGTGCCAAGAATGGCGATAAGGATCAACGAGACTTGGGTCCAAGCTAAATTGGATATCGACGCATCGAGCTGCAAACCAATGCCACCGGCACCGACCAGGCCGAGCACCGTGGACTCGCGGATGTTGATATCCCATCTAAACACGGAGATACCCGCGAAGGCCGGCAGCACCTGTGGCACGACGCCGTAGGCGATGCGTTGCGGTGCGCTCGCACCGGTAGCAACGATGGCCTCCACCTGCGTCTCATCGATTTCCTCGATCGCTTCGTAGAGCAACTTGGCAACAAAGCCGACCGAACGCAGACCGATCGCGATCACACCTGCGAGCACACCGGGACCGATGATGGTAACCAACATGAGCGCCCAGATGAGCGAGTTGATCGAGCGAGAAGAGACGATGATCAACAACGCGACGGGGCGAACGAACGCCCGGCTCGGCGTCGTATTGAGCGCGGCGCAAAAGGCAACAGGGACCGCGATGATGATGGCAAGCGCCGTGCCCAAGGTAGCAATGTTGATGGTGTCCCAGATCGGTGCCCATAGGCTGCCCATGTACGACCATTTTGGCGGAACCATACGCCCTATGAGGTCGCCCGCCTGTGTGGGCGCATCCAAAACAAACATCCATATGGTCTTCTCGGAGATCAACCGCCAGCAATAAACGAAGATGGCGGTGGCGGCGAGCCATCCGGCCCAAACCGCAAGCTGCTTGCCGGTCTCGCGCCGGTGCCATGTCTTGGTGCCGTTGCGCTCCTTGACGGCCACGCTACTTGATCCAATTACGGATGAAGCCGGAGCTATACTCCACGCCCATGACGATGGCGATGATCACGATGAGTATGGCGGCGGCGGAATCGAACTCGTAACGGTCGAAAGCGGTCAACAAGGTGGCGCCGATGCCGCCACCACCCACAATCCCGACCACCGCCGACTCTCTAAAGTTGATATCGAATCGGTACATACCCAAACCAATCATGCGGGGCATGACTTGGGGTTGAACCGCGTAGTTAAGCCACTGAAACCAGCTCGAACCGGTCGCCCGCACGGCCTCGGCTTGGCTCTCATCCATATCCTCGATGTCTTCGGCCATGAGCTTGCCATAAAAGCCGATGGTGCCGATGCTGAGCGCAAGAAAGCCGGCGAAGGGGCCAAAGCCAAACACCTTTACGAAGAAAATGGCCAGAATAATCTCGGGAAAGGTCCTCGATACAGCCAGCACCGCGCGACAAAAATAGTAGACCGGAGACGGGGCGAGATTACGTGCCGCCCCCAAAGCAACCGGTACCGACAGGGCGATGCCGACAACCGTCGAGGTCACCGTCATCCACAAGCTCTCGACTATGCCTTCGAGGATTGAGTCGAAGCGTGATACGAAGTCGGGCGGGAAAAACGCCATCACGAAGCGGTGAGCCCGTGGCAGACCATCGATGACGCGGCCCCAGTCGACCTCCATACTGGCCACTGCGAGAGCTAGGTAAACCGCGGCACCGACCCAGAGTGACCGACGCAACCAGCGCCGTTTGATAAAGGGTGGGCGTTTCCATTGACGCACCCGAGACGTGGCGCTGGCGTCGCTCATGTCACGACCCCGTATGTTGCAACTGTCGCGAAGCGCACGTGCGGTCGCTCTCGGGCGAGCCCGCGCAGCGCAAACATGTGGAGCGCAACAAAACGCGGCTCGTCGGTGTGTTGTCCATCGGTTGGCTGAGTCTTATTGGCTTAAGCCACCGGTGTGTGCTTTGCGGCAGAGTCTGGGCTAGAGCCCACTGACGAGGTCACCGGGGGGCCCTCCGTGCGTGTCGCCTTGGTTTTCCTCCGTGCCACGCTGGATGGTCGCGCTCCAGTCCTCTTCCCCGTAGATCTGGGTCAGGACATCGGGGTCGAGTCCGTCCGGCGGGCCATCGTATACGATAGCGCCATGCTGGAGCCCGACGATGCGCTGCGCAAACATCTGTGCCAGCATCACATCGTGGATGTTGATGATCGCGGCTAGCTTGCGTTCTTCGCAAAGCTCGCAAATCAGCCGCATGATCTGTCTAGACGTCTTTGGGTCCAGGCTGGCCGTCGGCTCGTCTACGAGCAACAGCTCGGGCTCTTGTATCAGCGCGCGCGCGATTCCCACGCGTTGCCGCTGCCCTCCGGAGAGCTCGTCGGCTCGCTTATCCAGCATGTGCACCAGACCGACCCGCTCGAGCAAATGAAAGGCTGAGTCGATGTCGGTCTGCGCAAAGCGTCGCATGAAACTTCGCCAGAACCCGACATAGCCGAGCCTGCCGGACAACACATTCTCCATAACGGACAAGCGCTCGACGAGCCCATACTCCTGGAAGATCATGCCCATCCGCCGGCGTGCCCTACGCAACGCGCGCGACCCAAGCGAGCTCAGCTCTATATCGTTGAGCCAGACCTTCCCTGTGGTAGGCTCCACAAGCCGGTTTACGCAGCGGATGAGTGTGCTCTTGCCGGCTCCGGACGGCCCGATGAGCGCGAGAACCTGCCCCTTGGGTATCTCGAGCGTAACGCCCCGCAGAGCGCGGTCGCCGGTCTTGTACTGCTTGACCAGATTATCCAGACGAAGCATTAGCGCGCTCGCGCCGTCACTTACACTCGTAGCTTACCCCGTTCGCCGCGTCGATTTTTCGGATGACCGCCCAATCGTGTAGATGATTGATGGCGATGAATCGACCTTCCTTCTTGAACTCCTTCGCCAGGTCCGACCCTTCCCATTGAAAGGTGAAAAATGCTTGCTCGATCTTTGCCGCAACGGTTGGGTCGAGGTTGTGCGCATAGCCGTAGCCCGTCGTCGGGAATGTCGCCGACTTGTATATGCTACGTATCTTGGCAGGGTCCACCGCATCCCGGTCGATCATGCGATTCATCACCGAGTTGGCCACGGCCGCCACTTCGTAATCCTTATTGGCAACGCCAAGCACGGAGTTATCGTGCTTGCCCGAGAAAGTGGTCTGGAAATCTTGCTCGGCCACCAAGCCGAACTCGGACTTGAGCAGCGCCGAGGGTGCCTTGAAGCCGGAGTTCGAGGTCGGAGAGGTAAACGCCATGGTGTGTCCGCGAATATCCGCTGGCGACTTGATGTCGCTATCCGCGGGGACGATGATCTCCATCTCATAGCCAAAAGAACCGTCCGCTGACGCCATCATGGCAAAAGGGACAAAGCCCGCGCAGTTGACCGCAACCGGGTTGCCGCCCGTGTTGACGCCGGCGATGTGCAGACGACCGGAGCGCATGGCCTCGTACTGAGCCGCGTAGGACTGCACCGGGAAGAACACCACTTTCTTGCCAGTTACCTGCGCCATGTGCTTTATGAAACCGTCCCATACCTTGGCGTATATCGCTGGGTCCTCCACCGGTGTGTACGAGAAGATAATGGTGTCCGGGTCGACCCATTGGTCTGGATCCAGCGGCACGTCGGCGACCAGGTCAGCATTGCGGTCGCAATACTGCTTGTCCAAGGTGCCGCGCGGGCAATCCTCGGCCAAGACCGAGAAGGAGAAGACGAGTGTGGCGGCCGCAGCAAAAGCCCAACGCGTTCTTACAGAGACTATCGATGACATGGGTACACTCCTGAGGGCGGTCGGACAGCCCAATCCTCCCCGGGCTATCTCGACCGGCGGTATTAGTTGTTATGCTCGAGACGCTATTATGACAGGCAAGCCTTGCGCAAATACAGCGGCTCAATGTTTTGCTAATCCGGACCCGGGCTGCAACCGGGCTCGAGCAGGTGCTCGGCAACTTCGGCAAAGCCATCGCCGCACGCATGCTGTGTCCGATAGCGTGGCTCGGCATCGGCCGGTAGCGAATACTCGCAGACATTGGCCACACCGACCGCGTGCGGGAAATACGCAAACATGGGCGCGTCGTTAGGTGAGTCTCCGACAAACACAAAACGCTCGCGTTGCGAATCGAGCGCAATATCGAAGACTTCCTGCATCAGCGTACGCGTCATGCTGAGCTTGTCGTAGGACCCAAACCACCCGTTGACGTGGATTGAGGAGACCTTGGCCGTTGCACCCGCGGTCTCGAACAGCGCCACAATACGCTCGATGTCCTCCGGGCAAAGACGCCGCACATCTTCGCAAAAGTCGATGGCCAGGTCGGTCTCTCTGTAGTGCTGGTCCGCCGCCACGCCCGCGCCGGGCACGTCACGCACGATACGCTCGGCCAATGCGCTGAGCCGGCGGCGTTTGTCGGCGCGCTCGGCGTCCGAGTCTTGCCAGCGGCGGCACATCGTGTGCTCGACTTCGTCGTAGTGGAAGTAGAAAGCACCATTCTCGCCGACCACCGCGCTCACCGGCCACATACGCGCGATGTGGTCACACCATCCGGCCGGGCGACCGGTAACCGGTATCACCAGCTTACCGGACTGTTTGAGCGCCTCCAAAGCCGCGTAGGCGCGCGCCGTGAGCCGGCCTCGCGTGGTGAGCGTATCGTCGATGTCAACGAATACACCTCTTATGCCTGCGCGGATGTCATGTGGCATTTCCTCGAGCGCTAGCAAGACAAAACCTCCTGATGACGGCTACGCCGCCGCAACGCGAAAACCCGTCCCAAGCGGGCTACCCTGGGCATCGCTACGCCCGTATATTGCATCAGTAGCCCGGAGCATGGCGAGATGGATTGCGCGGAAGCGGGACCCGGGGACATCGCGGGGGCAGTGAAAGCACGGCACCGAGAACGCTCATATCGCGTGGGCGATACGCGCCTCATGCACAAATAGAACTTGCTCTTCGCGCAGCGCTCATACACACAGGCGCAGGTGCCTTCATGACACATGTAGCACACGCCTACGCCACCCGATACCACAGGAGACCGTCATGTCCGCGGATATCAAGATTCAGCGAGAAAAATTGACCTTCCGCAACAACGAAGGGCAGGAGCTTGCCGCGCTCTACGAGCATGGACCCGACGCGCCGATTGCTTGCGCGCTGTTCGCGCACTGTTTCACCTGCTCCAAGGATGTGGCCGCCGCGGCGCGCATCAGCCGCGCGCTGGCCGAGCGCGGCTTCGGGGTCTTGCGTTTCGACTTTACCGGGCTGGGTCACAGCGAGGGCGAGTTTGCCAATACGAACTTCTCGTCCAATGTGCAAGACCTGGTTTGCGCCGCCGACCACATGCGCGAGACCCATGGCGCACCCGCACTGCTCATCGGCCACAGCTTGGGTGGGGCCGCGGTGCTGGCCGCGGCAGGCGGCATCGCGGAGGCGAAGGCGGTCGTCACCATCGGCGCACCTGCGGAACCGGCACACGTCGAGCACTTGTTTGCCGGGCAACGCCCCGATATCGAGGCACAAGGATGCGCGATGGTGAGGCTCGCGGGCAGAGACTTCCAGATCAAGAAACAGTTTCTGGAAGACATCGCCAAGCACAAGCTGGCGGGGAGCATCAAGAACTTACGCAAAGCCCTGCTGGTCATGCACTCGCCCGTCGATGACATCGTTGACATAGAGAACGCGAGCCATATTTTCGTCGCCGCGCGGCATCCGAAAAGCTTTATCTCCCTCGACAACGCGGACCATCTGCTGACCCGCCGCGAAGATTCGGCGTACGTGGCCACCGCGGTGGCTGGGTGGTCCAGCCGCTATGTCTTGGGCACCGATGCAGGGGTGCCGCGGACCCGCCCCAGCGTGTCCCGGGGCGAGGTTCTGGTGGAAGAGCAGAACCGCAGCTACGTGCAAAAGGTGTACACGGACCGACACGAGCTACGTGGTGACGAGCCCGTGAGCTTTGGTGGCACCGATACCGGACCCTCACCCTACGAGCTGCTACTCGCCGCTCTCGGCACCTGCACATCGATGACCATCAGAATGTATGCGAACCACAAGCAGATTCCGCTGGAGGGCATGTCGGTGACGTTGAGCCACCAAAAGGTCCACGCCAAGGACTGTGAGAGCTGCGAGACGCAAGAAGGCAAAATCGACCGAATCGAACGCGAGATACGCTTCGAAGGCGCATCACTCTCGGAAGAGCAGCGTGCAGCTATGCTAAGAATCGCCGACAAGTGCCCGGTCCATCGGACACTACACTCAGAGGTCGATGTCCGGACCACCGAGACAACCGAGTGACCCGCGCTCGTCGGGCTTCGTGTTAGCATTGCCGACGCGCCACGCGATAAACAGACCATTATGACAACGGGATTTCTTTACGACCCCGCCTTTCTGGAGCATGACCCCGGCCCCGGGCATCCGGAACGAAGTGACCGGCTGCGGGCCGCCTACGGTCATCTCAGCAAACAGCCATGGTTCGACACGCTCGTGCGGGTCAGCCCGACCACCCCGGACCGGCACTGGGTGTCGGAGGTGCACTCCACCGAGTACATCGACCGCGCTCAGACGGCCTGCTCGTCGGGTTATCCTTTTCTGGACACGATGGACGTAGGCATCTCCAGGAAGTCCTTTGACGTCGCACTGCTTGCGGTGGGCGCGACGATCCAGCTTGCCGACCGTGTGCTGGACCGTTCCGTAGACAACGCCTTTGGCCTGGTCCGCCCGCCCGGTCATCACGCCGAGCAGAAGGAGGCGATGGGATTTTGTCTGTTCAACAACGTCGCCATCCTAGCGCGGTACCTGCAAAAACAACACGGTCTTGAGAAGGTGCTGATCCTCGACTGGGACGTGCACCACGGGAACGGGACACAGCACACCTTCGAAGAGGACCCATCGGTGTTGTATGTGAGCTTGCACCAGTACCCTTACTACCCGGGCACGGGCGCGTACGCGGAGACCGGGACGGGGCGTGGCCGGGGCGCCACCTTAAATTGTCCGATGAGCGCCGGGTCGAGCGATTCCCAGTACCAAACCGCCTTTGGCGAGAAGATTCTGCCGGCGATCGACGCCTTTGCACCCGATGCCGTGATTCTGTCAGCGGGCTTCGACGCGCACCACGCGGACCCGCTCGCCCAGATGTCGTTGACCACCGAATGCTTTGCCTGGATGACTCAGCGCATGTTGGAAGTTGCCGAGCGCCATGCGGAAGGCCGTTTGATCTCGATGCTCGAAGGCGGTTACGACCTCAACGCGCTCTCCGAGTGCGTCGTCACCCACGTGGCCGCGCTTGCGGGGCAGAATTTCGGGAATTTCGGGGACAGTTTACTTATTTCCCACACGTCCTCGTCTTGAACCACAGCGTTGGCGGAAATAAGTAAACTGTCCCCGAAATTACATGGCGTCGAGCTGCTCGCTGAGCGATAGCCACTCGCGTTCCACTTCCTCGATCTGCTGGCTCACGCGCGCGCGGTCGAAGTGACAAGCGCGGAGCTGGTGTTTCTGGCTCGCCTCGTAGATCAGCTCGTCGGCCAGGCGCGCATCCAAGGCAGCGCGCTCCTCGCTCAGGCGGCTGAGCGTTTTCTCCAAACGCTCCAGCCGCACCCGCAGCGGTCTTTCGCGTTCGCGTTGACCGGCCGCATCGCGACGGCGTTGTCTTCGTTCGTCGGTGGCGGTGCTGTTTTGTGGGACGCTGGGTGGCGGCCGAGCGCCCCCGGCGTCCAACATGGCGCCCCGGTATTCGCCGACGTCACCCGCGAAACGCGTCACCGCGCCCCCGTCCACTATCCACAGCTCGTCGGCGGTGGCGCGGATCAGGTGGCGGTCGTGCGAGACCAGGACCAGCGCGCCCACGAAATCTTGCAACGCGAGATTGAGCGCGTGGCGCATCTCGAGGTCGAGGTGATTGGTGGGCTCGTCGAGCAGCAACAGGTTAGGCGCCTGCCATATCAACATTGCCAACACCAAACGCGCCCGCTCGCCACCCGAGAACACGGCGCATGGTGTGGTCACCCTGTCGCCGCTAAAGTCAAAGCCACCGAGAAACTGGCGAAGCTGTTGCTCGGTCGCGGCGCCGAACCTGCGCTGGAAGTGCTCCAGTGGTGTGGAATCGGGGTCTAACTGCTCGAGCTGGTGTTGGGCGAAGTAGCCGATATGGAGCCCCTTGCCCTCGATGCGCGCGCCCCGGTGCGGCTCGAGCACACCGGCCAAGAGCTTGACCAAGGTCGACTTCCCGGCGCCGTTTTGACCGAGCAAGGCGATACGCGTGCCGGCGCGTATGCTCAGACTCAGACCACGCAGCACCACATGGTCGTCGTACGCGGCCTCGGCCCGCTCCAAGGTGATGACCGGGTTGGGTAAGGCGGCCGGTGGAGGAAAGCCAAACTCGAAGGGCGCATCGGCGTGGGCGGCGGCAATCTGGTCCATGCGCGCAAGTGTCTTCAGACGGCTTTGGGCTTGGCGTGCTTTGCTGGCTTTGGCGCGAAACCGATGTACAAATGCCTGGATGCGCTTTATCTCCCGCTGCTGCCGGTCGAACAGTGCGCTTTGACGTGCCAGATGCGCCGCGAGCTGCCGCTCGAAGTCCGAGTAGGTGCCGCGGTATTTGCTAAGTCTGTGCTGCTTGACGTAAACGATGTGGTCCACCACACCATCGAGCACGTCGCGGTCATGCGAGATGAGCAAGAGGGTACCCGTGTAGCGCTTCAGCCAGCGCTCCAACCACATGACGGCATCGAGGTCGAGGTGGTTCGTAGGCTCATCGAGTAACAAGAGATCGGAGTGGCACATCAGCGCACGCGCTAAGCCCAGGCGCATCTGCCAGCCACCGGAAAACTGATTTACCGGGCGTGTGAGGCCGGGTTGGGTAAAGCCGAGGCCGTGCAACAAAGAGCCCGCGCGGGCATCGGCCGTGTATCCGTCGATCGCCGCGAACTCCGCGTGCAACTGGGCAAGACGCTGTCCGTCGCCGGTTTGTTCGGCGCGCTCCATCGCGTCTTTCACGCGGCGCAAACGTGCGTCGCCGTCCATCACATAGTCGATGGCCGGGGCGCTCGATACCTCGCTCTGCTGCTCCACGAATGCAAGCGAGAGGCTGGAAGGAACCGCCACATCGCCTTGGTCAGGGTGAAGCTCACCGCGCAGCAAAGCGAGCAAGCTGCTCTTACCGCTTCCGTTACGCCCGACAACGCCCACTTTCTCGCCCGAGTACACCGTGAGGTCAACGCCCTCCAACACGACGTTCACACCGCGGCGCAAGCTCACGTTATTGAGCTGGATCATTGTTCCAGAGTATGCATACAAAGACGCAGGCCGGCCAGAACGGCCAGCCAAAGAATCCACCCTAGGTATTCGATGCGGCTATTTGACGCGACCCGTCGACGCCGTGGTCGACGGCCCGAAGCGTACACACGGTCACCGCTTCGCGTATACCGCGCACCGGTGCTCTGCGCCACTCGCAAAAGTCGAATGCGGCGACACCCCCCGCCTTGGCCGCCGCATACTCCGACACGACAATGCTCATGGGTTCGGCGACACCACATAGGCGGGCGGCCAGGTTCACCGTCTCGCCGATAGCCGAATAATCCAGGTGGTCCGCCGACCCGATGTTTCCAATCAACGCGTGTCCCATATGGATTCCGATCCCCAAGCGAAACCGGGAAGACGCCTGCTCATCCTCGGCGCACAGACTCGAGGCCATGATCTCGAGCGCGCAACGGCATGCCTGCACGGCACGTTCGGGCATGTCGAATATCGCCATGATGCCGTCACCGCCAAACTTGTCTATGTATCCGCCATGCTTGTAAACGCAGTCGACTTGTCTTCCCAGATGACGGTTTAGCGTGTGAAACAGCGTACCGGGGTTGAGCTCCTGGCTAAGCGCCGTGAAGTCGCGTACATCGGTGAACATCACACACACTTCCACATCTTCGGGTGGTGGCAGCTCGCCGGTGGTCGTAAACCGTTCTGCCATCCGCTGCGCGCGCGTTGACAAATAGCGCTCTAGATTTTTGCGCTCCAGCTTCATTGCGGCCACGGAGGTGACCCGTTTGAAGTGGCTGCGCAGACGCATCTTGAGCGCGACCTCGTGTATCGGCTCCGTGATGATGTCGTCCGCGTCTGCATTGAGTAGCTGCTGCTCGCAGGAGTCAGGCTCGGCCACCAGCAACAAGATGGGTGTGGGTTTGTGGCCATCCATTCGACGCAAGCCGCGACACAGCTCGCCCGCGCGAGCATCGGCCACATTCCAGGCAATCAGGAAGGCATCGACATGGCGTTCTTTCACCATGCTCAGACACTGCTCGGCGTCCGCCACCGATATTACCTGGTAGTTCTCGGAGGACAAGGACTGCTCGAGCCGGTCGAGCTTGGTAGACCCTCGGCCCACCAGCATCACGGTTTTCCTTTGCTCGACGTCGCGCCGCTCGGGACTATCCCGCCTGCTCGCTTCACCCGCTGACGGCATCGAGGCTTGTGCTCCTGTGTTCTTCTCGAGGCCTACTAGCCCCTACGTGCGCGGTGTACACCGCTCGATGATAGGTGGGAGATTGACCCGGCGCGTGGGGCGCCGTGCCGACGGTCGAACACCTTGACCCACATGAAGACCGGGTCATCCGTCTATCGGGTATGGGACACCGACGCAAAAGCCTTGCGCATAGTCCACGCCGGTCTCGCGTAGCTTTTCGAGAATCGCCTCGTCCTCTACAAACTCGGCGATGGTCTTCTTACCCATGACTTGTCCAATCTCGTTGATAGAACGCACCATGGCGAGATCTATCGGATCACTGACGATGTCCTTTACAAACATGCCGTCTATTTTGAGCACGTCGACCGGAAGGTTCTTGAGATAAGCAAACGAAGAGAGACCACTGCCAAAATCGTCGAGTGAAAACCGACAGCCAAGCTCTTTTAGCGAACGAATGAACCGCGTCGCGCTCACCAGATTGGCGATCGCCGCCGTTTCCGTCACTTCGAAGCAAAGCTTGTCCGGGGGCACATCGGTCTCGAGGAACTGCCGGGTCACAAAGGCCAGGAAGTCCTCGTCACCGAGAGAGTGACCCGAGAGATTGATAGAGCATTGATAGAGGTCGGCCAAATGGTCCTGATGCTGGGTCAGCCAGCGTAGCGCCGTTTGCACGACCCACCGGTCCAGCTTGGTGGCGAGACTGTAGCGCTCCGCCGCAGGTAGAAAGGCACCAGGCGGTACAATATGCCCGTGCTCGTCCTCCATGCGCAGCAGTAGCTCGTAGTAAGCACCCTCATCCGTGGACCCGGAGATCGGAATGATCGGCTGCTTGTAAAGATGGAAGCGTTCTTCTTCAAGCGCCCGGTTGATGCGTTCGACCCATTGCATCTCGCCGTAGCGTCGTGCCAGGTCCTCGTCGTCCTCGTGATAAATGTGCACGCGGTTTCGACCTTGGTCCTTTGCCGCGTAGCAAGCGCTATCGGCGGCGCTGAGCACCGAGCTGATACTCTCGCTCATGTCCGACAACGAGACCAAACCGATGCTGACGCCGACCCCAAAACGTTTCTCTTCCCACACGAACTGAAACTCTTGGACGGCCGTGCGTAAGTTGTTGGCCACCTCCTCGGCCTGCGTCAAGGAACAATGCTCCATCAGCACCCCGAACTCGTCGCCACCGAGCCGCGCAATCGTGTCCCCAGCGCGGACATTCTCTAGCAGAACCTTGGCGACCTGGCGCAGCAGCTCGTCACCGGCGATGTGCCCGCAGGTGTCGTTGATGAGCTTGAACTGGTCGAGGTCCAGGTAGCACAGCACGTGCTCGGGCTCCTCCGCGCCCACGGTTTCCAACACGCGGCGCAGGCGAACCGCCTCCAGCACCCGGTGCAGACGATGCTCGAACTCGTTGCGGTTGACCAAACCGGTCAATACGTCGTGGGTCGCGTGGTAAGAGAGCTGCTCGGAGAGCACATGCGCCTCGGTGACGTCACGTCCAACACCCCGGTACCCTAAAAACTGACCCTCTTGGTCGAAAGTCGGCTTGCCGCTCAATCGCAGCACGCGTGTGCTGCCGTCGGGACGCTCCCAAAGAAACTCCAGGTCCTCGAAGGACCTATGGGCCTCGAGGTCGCCAAAGTGGCGCGCCCACTTGTCCGCTTCGTCCGGGCGACTGGCGAATATCTCCACACGGGTGCGGCCGAGCACCTGGTTGGGGAGCCACCCGGTCACCTCTTGGAAGCGCTCGGACAAGTACGTAAAACGCAGCTCGGCATTCATCTCCCAGAACCAGTCCGCCGCGATGTCGGCAAAGTCCTTAAAGCGCTTCTCGCTGCGCCGGAGCGCTGCCTCGACCTGGACCCGTTCGGCAATCTCGTCGCGCAGCGTCTCGTTGGTCCTGACCAGCTCCGCGGTGCGCTCCGCGACCCGGTTCTCCAGCTGCTCATGCGCCTCTCGAAGCGCGTCTTCGGCGCGCTTGCGCGATAGCTGCGCCTGTATGCGCGCGAAAAGCACGGGGAAGTCGATGGGCTTGGCCACATAATCGTTGGCGCCCACATCCAGCGCGGCCACCGTGTCGCTGCTCTCACGTTTGACCGTCACCATGATCACCGGGAGCTCGATCTGCGAGTGACTCGTACGGATGGCCTTTAGAACCTCGATGCCATCCATGTCGGGCATGACGATGTCGAGGATCACGAGGTCGAACTCGTGCTCATCGATGAGCGTTAACGCGTCGACACCGCTGTTCGCTTCCATGACCTGGTAGTGCGGCGGATGCAGGACTCCTTTGACCACCGCCCGACTGGTCGGTCGGTCGTCCACGACGAGAATGCGAGCGGGTCGGGGGATCCCCGAATCTTCGTCCGTACGATAAGCAAGCGGTTTGTGCGTGCTCATGCCGACAAGCAGGCTACCACCGGTCTTCTCCCTTCTTAACGCGCGTTGCGAGCGAACTTCAGCCGTGGTTCAAACTGTTGGAGACAGTGTCAACAACTGTCACGCTGGCATTGCGCCGAGCCAACACACTCGACAACGCGTGGTCAGGCTAACATGCGCTTCTCCCGGCGCCACCCAGGGTCGCGATGGCCGTGGAGCTACCACCGGAAACCGAAACCAATTCCCCTGAGCACCGTAAGTATAGGTCACATAAGCAGAAGTTGAAGCGGCGGTGGGTTACCGGCCCCGCCCCCCAGCGCCACCTTCGGTCTCGAAGGCGGCGCGACAATAACTTGCCAAGAAATATGACGAGATGGTAAGCATGGGCTGGCGAACACCCGGCGAAGCCCCCGCCGCCCACCAGGCCCTATTCGCGCGCCGCTGTCGGCGTCCTGACAGCCAGCCTGGAGCGGGGGGGGGTCGGCGCCGGTCTCCCGGTCCACACTGGAACCTTGCGATCGACCCAATGTCCATTTGGAACGGCGTGGCTCGGACCGTATCCAGGGTCGCGCCAACGCCGACACCGCGCTCGGGAACATCGCAGTTCGCTACAGCCGGCCGCGCAAATTCGTGCGACAATCGTCGCCAAACATGGAGGTCGCGTTGCTCAGAACCAATTGCCTGGCTCTTTGCGCCACCCTTGCGCTAAGCATACCCTATGCTCTTGCCGCACAAACGCGCACGAGCCATGCGCTGGCGCTCCACGGCGCACCCAAGTACCCGGCGGACTTCACACACTTCGACTACGTCAACCCGGAGGCGCCCAAGGGCGGCGAGATTCGCCTAGGTACACAGGGAACCTTTGACAGTTTCAATCAGTACATCCCAAAGGGTAACGCGGGCCAAGGGGCTCAGTACGAAACCCTTCTTGTCAGCAGCGAGGACGAACCCTTTACCGAATACGGACTGATCGCCGAATCGATCGAGCTGCCAGAGGACCGGTCGTGGGTGAGCTTTCGCCTGCGTCCCGAGGCGCGCTGGCACGACGGCACACCGATAACGGTAGAAGACGTCATCTGGTCGCTGGAGACGCTAAAGACCAAGGGACACCCTTCTTACCGCTTCTACTACGGGAGCGTGCAAAGCGCCGAGAAAGTCGGTGAGCGGGCCGTCAAGTTCAAGTTCTCCGAGCGGGGGAACCGCGAGCTTCCGCTGATCGTGGGACAGCTCCCCATTCTTCCAAAGCACTACTGGGAGACGCGCGCCTTCGAGGCAACCACGCTGGAGCCACCGTTGATGAGCGGGCCCTACCGGGTGGCCGAATTCGAACCGGGTCGCCACATCGTCCTCGAGCGGGTCGATGACTATTGGGGAAAAGACTTAGCCGTCAACGTCGGCGCGTCGAACTTTGACCGTATCCGCTACGACTACTATCGGGACGACACGGTCATCCGCGAGGCCTTGAAGGCCGGAGACATCGACTACCGCGCCGAGAACCAGGCCAAGGCGTGGGCGCTGGACTACGACGTACCCGCGGTACGCAGGGGCCTGCTAAACAAGGAGGCAATACCGCACCAACGTCCCACGGGTATGCAGGCCTTTGTACTAAACACCCGACGGCCGACCTTTAGCGACCCGCGCGTCCGCCGGGCACTCGCCTATGCCTTCGATTTCGAGTGGACAAACCGAAACTTGTTCTTTAGCCAGTACACGCGCAGCGAGAGCTTTTTCTCTAATTCCGAGCTGGCCGCGACCGGGCTGCCGGAGGGCGAAGAGCTGGAAATCCTGGAGCGCTACCGCGGCCGGATCCCCGACGATGTCTTCACCACCGAGTACAAGGCGCCCGCCACCGATGGAAGCGGCTGGCCACGCGAAAACCTGCGCCAGGCCTTTAGGCTCTTCGAGGAGGCAGGCTGGATGGTCCGTGACATGAAGCTGGTCAACGCCGAGACGGGTGAGCAAATGCGTTTCGAGATCCTGCTGGTCAGCCCGGCCTTCGAGCGCATCGTGCTCCCCTACGTGCATAACCTAACGCGTCTCGGGATCGATGCGCGGGTACGGCTGGTGGACCAATCCCAGTATATCAACCGGCTGCGGAGCTTTGACTTCGACATGATCGTAAGCGGCTGGGGGCAAAGCGAGTCACCCGGGAACGAGCAGCGCAGCTTTTGGACCAAAGCGGCAGCCAACTCACCGGCAAGCCGCAACTATGCAGGCATTGCGGACCCGGTAATCGACGAGCTGGTCGAGCTGATTATCACCGCGCCTGACCGCCAAAGCCTGGTCGCGCGTACTCGGGCGCTGGACAGGGTGTTGTTGCACGGGCACTACCTCATCCCGAACTGGCATTCGCGGGTGCAACGTATCCTGCATTGGGATAAGTTCTCCCGCCCCGAGAAGACGACCAAGTATGGCACCTCCGTCGACCATTGGTGGTTTGACGAGGCAAAAGCCGCGCGGCTCGCGGCCAACCGCCGCGGTGGTAACGGGATGGAGCAAAGCTCATCGGAGACACCGGGTCTTGGTCCGACGCTGCTTGCCGTCGTGGGCCTTGCCATTGCGGGATTCTTCGTGTTCCGACGCTCGCTAAAACACACCTAGCGTGCCGCCCGCCCGGCTCTACAGGATACTCACTCGACAATGACCAGCAGGCCAAACGAGCGCACTGTCAACCTGCACCCCGGCATCCGGACCGGCGCATCGAGCTCCGGGGAAAGCGTCCCGGCTAACGGACGCGGAGCGCACTGAACATGGGCGCGTATATCATCCGACGGCTGCTGCTGATCGTCCCGACCTTGCTCGGGATCATGGTCATCAACTTCGTCGTCATCCAGCTCGCACCCGGCGGACCGGTGGAGCAGGCCATCGCCGAGCTTACGGGTGAAGGTGTGGACATCACCGAGCGTGTCACGCGCGGCGGCTCGGGTGAAACACTGGACACGGGCGCGGCAGCGGGTAGCGGCGCTGCCCCGCGCTCCACCGCATACCGTGGCGCGCAAGGTTTGGACCCCGATTTTATCGCCGAGCTGGAGAAACGCTTTGGCTTTGACAAGCCCCTGCACGAGCGTTTCTTCCAGATGATGGGCAACTACCTGGTCTTCGACTTTGGCGAGAGCTTCTTTAGGGACCGCAGCGTCATCGACCTGGTGTTGGACAAGATGCCCGTGTCCATCTCCTTGGGTATTTGGACCACATTGATCGTCTACCTAATCTCCATCCCGCTGGGTATCGCCAAGGCGGTGCGCGACGGCAGCCGCTTCGACGTGTGGACGAGCTTCGCTATCGTGATTGGCAACGCGATACCGAGCTTCTTGTTCGCCGTTCTTCTGCTGATCCTCTTTGCTGGGGGCAGCTACCTCGACTGGTTTCCACTGCGCGGCCTTACCTCCGACAACTGGGAAGAGCTCGGCCTGGGGGCAAAGATCCGGGACTATTTTTGGCACATCACCCTGCCGGTCACGGCGATGGTCATCGGCGGCTTTGCCACGCTCACCATGCTGACAAAGAACTCTTTCCTCGACCAGCTTCACCAGCAATACGTGATGACCGCCAAGGCCAAGGGGTTGACGCAAAATCGTGTGCTATACGGTCACGTGTTCAGAAACGCCATGCTCATCGTCATCGCCGGATTCCCGAGCGCCTTTGTCAGCATCTTGTTTACCGGTTCGGTGCTGATCGAGGTGATCTTCTCGTTGGATGGCCTGGGTCTACTTGGATTCGAGGCCGCCTTCAACCGCGACTACCCCTTGATGTTTGGCACCTTGTTCTTTTTCTCGCTGCTGGGGTTGCTGCTGAACCTGGTTGGCGATCTCATGTACACCGTCATCGACCCGCGTATCGACTTCGAGAGCCGGGAGGTGTAGCGCGGTGATTGGCACGGCGTATCGATGAACACAAAGCGCAACACCTTTCTGGGGTTGGCCGTCTCGCCCATCACCCAGCGTCGGATCCACAACTTCAAGGCGAACCGGCGTGGCTTCTGGTCGCTCATCGTATTTAGCATCGTCTTCGTGGTCGCGCTGTTTGCCGAGTTCGCGGCCAACGACAAACCCATCGTCGTCTACTTCGACGGAGGCGTGTACATGCCCATCTTCAAGGCCTACCCGGAGACCACGTTCGGCGGCGAGTTCGAGACCGAGGCCGATTACCGCGACCCGGTGGTGGAGTCACTCATCGACGCAAAGGGCTGGATGCTCTGGCCCATCGTGCGTTACGACTACCGCACGGTGGATTGGAGTCTGCCCGTCCCCGCCCCCTCGCCGCCGGATGCCGAGCACTGGCTCGGCACCGACGACCAGGCGCGAGACGTCATCGCCCGGTTGCTCTACGGGTTTCGCATCTCAGTGCTGTTCGGATTTGTCCTGACCATTATCAGCGCCGCCATCGGGGTCGCCGCCGGTGCTGTGCAGGGCTATTTCGGCGGCTGGGTGGACTTGCTGTTCCAGCGCTTTATCGAAGTCTGGTCCGGGTTGCCGATTCTCTACTTGCTGATCATCCTCGCCAGCATTGTCGAGCCGAACTTTTGGTGGCTGTTGGGACTGCTGCTGCTGTTTAGCTGGATGGGTTTTGTGGGCGTCGTGCGCGCCGAGTTTCTTCGTGCGCGCAACTTCGACTACACACGCGCCGCGCGTGCGTTGGGTGTGAGCGACGTGACCATTATGTTTCGCCACGTGCTGCCAAACGCCATGGTGGCAACGCTCACCTTCATGCCGTTTACGCTGGCAGGCTCGGTCACCGTGCTCACCTCGCTCGACTTCCTGGGCATCGGGCTGCCACCGGGGTCCGCGTCGTTGGGTGAGTTGCTCGCACAGGGCAAAGCGAATCTTCAGGCGCCCTGGCTGGGCTTCACCGGGTTCTTTGTCATCGCTGTGATGTTGAGTCTGCTGATCTTTATCGGTGAGGCCGTGCGCGACGCGTTCGACCCGCGCAAGCTGTTCACCGGACCACCGCCGCCCGAACGCACCGAGGACATGGATGTCGATTCCAGACCGGCGCTAAAGGAGAGTCGGTAGCGTGGATGCCTTGTTGCAGATCAGGGACCTCAGCGTCGAGTTTCGGCTTCCGGGTGGCACCACGACCGCGGTAGACAACGTCTCACTGGAGGTGGCGCCCGGGCAGACGGTGGCGCTGGTGGGCGAGAGCGGCTCCGGCAAATCGGTGACCGCCTTATCCGTGATGCAGCTTTTGCCCTACCCGCTTGCCGCGCACCCGCGTGGAAGTTCCATACGTTTTCGCGGCACCGAGCTGGTCGGCGCCAAGGAAAGCACCCTCAGAGCGGTGCGCGGCAACGAGATCTCGATCATCTTTCAAGAGCCGATGACCTCGCTCAACCCCTTGCACACCGTCGAGAAGCAGATCAACGAGGTGCTGATCCTGCACAAGGGACTGTCCGTCACGCGCGCACGCGAACGCACCATCGAGCTCTTGGACATGGTGGGGATTCCGGACCCGGAACGGCGCCTGGCGTCCTATCCGCACCAGCTCTCGGGGGGGCAACGCCAACGGGTGATGATCGCGATGGCCTTGGCGAATGAGCCCGACCTGCTAATTGCCGATGAGCCCACCACCGCGCTTGACGTCACCATACAAGCACAGATCCTCGCGCTGCTGAACGACCTGCAAACGCGGCTTGGGATGGCGGTGCTTCTCATCACCCACGACCTCACCGTGGTGCGCAAGATGGCCGAGAATGTCTACGTGATGTACGACGGCCGCATCGTGGAAGAAGGCGCGACCAAGCAGGTGCTGGAGCAGCCGTCACACCCCTATACCCAGCGACTGATCACCGCGCAACCAAAGCTGAGCGGTAGAGCACCCGACCCCGACGCCGCAAGCGTCATGCAAGGGACGGACATCCGCGTGTGGTTTCCCATCAAACGCGGCGTGCTGCGACGTACGGTGGACCACGTGAAAGCCGTCGATGGGATCAGCGTAAAGGTGCGCGAAGGACATACCGTTGGCGTGGTGGGCGAAAGCGGGTCGGGTAAGACGACCTTGGGTTTGGCCCTTTTGCGCCTGGAGAGAAGCGAGGGCGCCATCGAGTTCAACACGCAGCGTATCGACGCGCTCGGCTCGCAGGCACTGCGACCCTTACGCCATGAGATGCAAATCGTCTTTCAAGACCCCTTTGGCAGCCTCAGCCCCCGGATGTCGGTCGGTCAGATCGTCGAGGAAGGTCTGAGGGTGTACAAGCCGAAGCTATCCATGGAGGAGCGCGAGACACAGATCATCGCGGCGCTGGAGGAGGTCGGCATCGAGCCCGAGAGCCGGCACCGGTACCCCCACGAATTCTCGGGCGGTCAGCGTCAGCGCATTGCGATCGCGCGGGCCATGATACTCAAGCCACGTTTCTTGGTGCTCGACGAGCCGACCTCGGCACTGGATATGTCGGTGCAGGCACAAATCGTCGACTTGCTCCATACGCTACAGGACAAGCACCGTCTCGCCTACTTGTTTATCAGTCACGATCTGCGTGTCGTGCAAGCGTTGAGCGACGAGGTCATTGTCATGCGCGATGGCAAAGTCGTGGAGCATGGGACGGCAAACCAGATCTTCGAAGCGCCGCGCGAACCCTACACGCGCGCACTGATCGCGGCCGCCTTCGAGCTCGCCGTCGCAGAGCAGGAAAGCGTTCGTACCTAAGGACTCGGAAGCGGTCTTCAACGCGTAGCGGGAACACGTGACGCGGCGTTTGGCGGCAGGGCACCGCTCTCGAGTCGACAAGCACAGATGCACGGCGGGTGCCGGAACCTTCTGCCGCCGCTCGACGCTCTTATCGCAAACGGACCACCGGTACCGCCACCATCAACGTTCTCTGGGCCGGATGGAGAGCCCGCTGCCTGCCGGACTACACGTGCCGGAACGTCATTTGCTCGCGGTCTTTGACCACACCGGGAAAACGCAGCACACGGTTGTGCATGGCCACATAGACACCGGCTGGCGAGAGCCGGCATGCCAACAACGCCTCGGTGACGTTCTGGGTCGCATCGGAATCGCGCAGCTCGTAGGGCTTCATGGCGCCCGTGAGCACGATAGGCACATTCGGAGACTCGATGCTAGCGGCAAGCAGCTCGCCGGTCTCCGCCAGCGTATCGGTACCGTGGATGACGAGCACCGCATCCGAATGGGTTATCGCGCCCTGCACCGTGGCACGGATACGTTCCCGGTCCTCCGCGACGAGCTCTAGCGAATCCTTGTTGAGCAGGTGAATGTAAGCAACCTCGACATCCACCAGACGCAGGGTCTGAACCAGGGTTTCGATGACCGGCCGGCGATTTCGCATCGAGCCGTCACGCTCGTCATAGGTTTTTGCAATAGTGCCCCCGGTCGTAATGATGGTGACTCTCATGCCCCGCTCCGCCTCTCAGCCCGGAAGTGTCGTCAAACCCAAAGAGCTGTACCCAGTGGACGGGCGCCCTGGCGCAGGCTGCCGACTGGCTGCCCGCCCCCCCTGTTTTTGCGGACCGTATAGCGCTATGCCGACCGTGCAAGACCGCCCACTTGTCGTTACCATCCTGCCAATGGCTGGTGTCGAGTTGCATCCGAACACAATGGGGACGCGGACCGCAAGCGCGCCGGCGCGGCGCTACGTGGCTGGCGTCGCGTTGATTGTGTCGCTCGCTTTCGCCGAGCAGGCTCCGTCACAATCCACGAGCACCGACCCCGCCACGACCGCCGAGGCACCCACAGCCGAAATCGACCTGGATGGAGTCAATGCCAGGATCAAGGCGGTCGAGAATGCGCAAGACCTGGACCCGGCCACGGCGGAGAAGAGCCTCGAGCTGCTACGCGCGAGCGCGGCCCAGCTCGAGCTTGCACGGGAATTCACGGCCAGAACCGAGGTCTTTATAAAGAGTATTGAAGAGGGTCCACAACAGCTCGAGGAGCTGAAAAAAGCCCTCGAATCGGAGGAGCTGACGCGTCATGTGGAGAGTGACTATCTGTTCCCGCCCGAAGCGCCGCTCTCCGAAATCGAGCCCCTGCTGGTCAAGGCACACGCGCAGCTCTCGGAGCTAAGGGGCGAGCGCGACGCCATCCAGAAAGCGCTGCAAAGAGAACGCGACCGACCCGAACGGGCTCGACAGCGCGCCCGCGAGGCCGCCCGTACCGTCGCGGAGACCGAGAAAGCGCTTTTTCAAACCCCACCGCCCGACCAATCGACAGGCATAGGCCAAGCGCAGCGGCTGTTGTCGAGGACGCGGCTCAAGGCCGCCAAGGCCGAGCTGAACATGCTCGAGCAAGAGATGCTGAGCCATGACCTGCGCATCCGTATCAACATGGCGAAGGCGGACCTGCTAAACCGCGAGATTGACGCTGCCGAATCCACCGCAAAACGCTTGGAGCGTGTGGTGGACACGCGGCGCCGTGAAGATGCCGAACGTACCCAGCAAGCGGCGATCCGGGCGCGATTAGAGGCAGTCGGCAAGGACCCCGCCATCGTCAAAGTGGCAGAGCACAACGCCAAGCTCGGTGCCGAGTTCTCCACCACCGTGACCGCCCGCGAGCAAGTCAGAACCGAGTTCTCCGCCACCAATGAGCTGCGCTCGAGCATCGAGCACAAAGCCGATATCGCCAGACAGCGCCTGGAAATCGCCGGGCTCAACAAAGCGATTGGACACATTCTACGCGAGGAGAGCAAATCGCTGCCGAATGTACGCGGCTTTCGAAAACGCGCGGACCGGCGCGAGCAGGAGCTGGTCGACATCGGACTGCGTCAGCTACGGGTGGGCGAGCAGCTCAAGGCGCTGGATAACATCGATGCGCAAGCAGCTCGGCTCTTGAGCGAAGAGCCGCTCGACGAGCAAGCGCCCCCTCGCTCAGCGGAGACCGAGACCGAGCTGCGCACGCTGCTCGAGCAACAGCACTCGCTGCTGGAAAAGCTGGACGCGGCCTATTCCACCTATGCGCGTGCGCTCAGCGACCTCGATTTCCAGCAGCGCCAGCTCATCGACGTCGCACAAGCCTACGGCGAGTTCATCGACCAGCGGCTGCTGTGGATCCCAAGCCATACGCCAATCGACCTCGACACCTTGCGCGACCTGGGTCCCGCTGTCGTGTATCTGTTTTCTCCTCATCACTGGTCAGCCGTCCTCGAGACGCTGGTCGGTCTGTTTCGCGACGCACCGGTCACCAGCGGGCTTGGCCTGCTCGTGTTTGTGTTGTTGATTGCCGCCCATGGTCCGCTCATGCGCAAGCTGCGGCGTATCGGCGAGCGCGTCGGCCAGCTACACACCGACCGTTTCTCGCTCACCATCTATGCGCTGGGGATCACGTTGCTGATCGCCGCCGCTTGGCCTTGGCTGCTCGGCTTCTTTGGGCGAAGCCTGCTAGACGCCGAAGTATCCGACTTTGTCCATGGGGTCGGACTGGGCATGTATACGGCGGCGCTGTTGTTGCTCGTCATTCTGAGCTTTAGCGGGCTGGTGTGCAGCGGCGGCGTTGCGGACCGGCACTTTAGATGGCCCCAGAAGACCCTCAATCTCCTACAGACCAACTTGCGTTGGTCGGTCTTTGTAATGATCCCCTCCTTGGTCATTACGGTCATTCTGTCCGAGGTACCCGAGCGCGAGCACTTGGCCAGCCTGGGGCGTTTTTCCTATCTGGTGTTCTCCGGCTCGGTGGCTTTTCTGCTGCACCGCGTTCTCAGCCCAAACCACGGCGTCCCCGCGCACCTGATGACCGTTCGGCCGCGTTCCTGGCTCGTGCGCATGCGTTATCTGGTCTACCCGTTTGCGGTGGGCACATCGCTGGTGCTCGGCGGGCTCGCGGCCGTTGGCTATTTCTACAGCTCCGGCGCGCTCATCGCCGTGTTCGAGTACAGCCTGTGGGTGGGCGTTGTCGCGGTGATTGTCGGCGACCTGTGCTTACGCTGGCTGCGGCTCACCCAGCGACGGCTGGCGTGGAAGAAGGCAAAAGAGGAGCGCATCGCGCAGCTAGCCGCACGCGCGGAGCACGATACGCACGGCGGCGAGGGCGGCCCCGTGGTGCCCGAAGAGCCGGATATGGACCTAGCAACCATCGACGAGCAGACACGGCGGCTGATAAACGCGTTGCTGGGTATCTCGGTGGTGGTCGCGCTTTGGCTCATTTGGTCAAACGTGTTCCCGGCCTTGGGCTTCTTAAACGAGGTGGACCTGTGGAGCCACAAGGAAGTGGTCGACGGCAAGGAAACGCTGATTCCCATATCACTCGCGGATGTGCTTCTGGTGGTGGTGCTCCTGGTGGTCGTCATAGCCGCCGCCCGCAATCTGCCCGGTCTGCTCGAGATCGCCATCCTCCAGCGGCTGCCCCTGGATGCGGGCGTACGCTACGCCATAACCACGCTATGCCAGTACAGCATCGTCACAATCGGGGTGCTGGTGATGTTTGCGACCTTGGGGATTGGCTGGTCGAATGTTCAGTGGCTGGTCGCGGCCGTCAGCGTGGGGTTGGGATTTGGTCTGCAAGAGATCTTCGCTAACTTCGTATCGGGCATCATCATTCTCTTCGAACGGCCGGTGCGCATCGGCGACACGGTCACGGTAGGCCAGATCACGGGCACCGTCACGCGGATCCGGATTCGTGCGACGACGATCATGGACTGGGACAACAAAGAGATCGTGGTACCAAACAAGACCTTCATCACCAGCCAGCTCACGAACTGGACGCTCACGGACCCAATCGTGCGGGCGGTCCTGCGCGTGCGGGTCGCGCACAACTCCGATACCGAGCTTGCGCACCGGATCATGCTCGAGACGGCGCAGAACATGCCGCTGGTGCTCGACCATCCGGAACCCACGGTGTACTTCCTGGGGCTCGGTGAGAGCTCGCTGGATTTTGATGTACGTATATTCGTCAAGGACCTTTGGGACTGGCTCCCAGCCATGCACGAGTACAACATGAAAATCGAGAAGGCGCTGCGCGAAGCCGGGGTCCAGATCCCGTACCCGCAGCGCGATATTCATGTGCGCTCGGTGACGGATATGGCCGGCCGGCCGCTTTACCCGGCCGGGGAGGAAGGCAGTGTCAAGCCGCTGTTCGAGTCCAAAAAGGGCGCGCAGAGCTAACGCCATTCGTCGGCCCTGTCGAGCTGGGTGTAATTCTTGACTAAAACACTCAGGTACGGCATAGTTTTCCCAGTATTTTAGTCAGGAATTATTCCCGTTCCCGGTATCAACCTACGAGTACCAACAAGATGGTCGCAAAACCCCAGCCTGTAGAAGAGTTTGTACGCAAAGAGTACGAGCATGGCTTTTTTACCGATGTCGAGTCGGACACCGCGCCACCGGGCCTGAACGAGGAGACCATCCGGCTCATATCGGCGAAGAAAAACGAGCCGCAATTCCTGCTCGACTGGCGCCTGCAGGCGTTCCGGCACTGGGAGACGATGACGCCGCCCGACTGGGCCAAGCTCAACATCGCCCCCATCGATTACCAGGCGATCTCATACTACTCCGCCCCGAAGTCGCGAAGCGACGGACCCAAGAGTCTCGATGAAGTCGACCCCAAGCTGCTCGAAACCTACGAAAAGCTCGGGATCCCGCTACACGAGCGCGCCGCCTTGGCCGGTGTGGCCGTCGACGCCGTGTTCGACAGCGTGTCGGTGGCGACTACCTTCAAGGACAAGCTCGCCAAGCAGGGCATCATCTTTTGCTCCTTCTCCGAGGCCGTCCAAAGCCATCCGGACATCGTAGAGCGCTACCTCGGCTCCGTTGTGCCGTACACGGACAACTACTTCGCCACCTTGAACTCGGCCGTATTCTCGGACGGGTCCTTTTGCTTTATCCCCAAGGGTGTGCGTTGCCCGATGGAGTTGTCGACCTACTTCCGGATCAACGCCGCCAACACGGGACAGTTCGAGCGTACGCTCGTGGTCGCCGAGGAAGGTAGCCACGTAAGCTACTTGGAGGGATGCACAGCTCCGATGCGTGATGAGAACCAGCTCCATGCGGCGGTCGTCGAGCTGGTCGCGCTGGAGGGCGCCCAAATCAAATATTCGACGGTGCAGAACTGGTACCCGGGCGACGAGAACGGTGTCGGTGGCATCTACAACTTCGTCACCAAACGCGGCGAGTGCCGTGGCGACAACTCGAAGATTTCTTGGACGCAGATCGAGACGGGCTCTGCCATCACCTGGAAATATCCGGGCTGCGTGCTGCGCGGTAACAATTCCGTCGGCGAGTTCTACTCGGTGGCGCTGACAAACAATTTCCAGCAGGCGGACACGGGCACAAAGATGGTGCATATCGGCGAGAACACCCGCAGCACCATCCTCTCCAAAGGTATCTCCGCCGGTCATGGCCAAAATGCCTACCGCGGGCTGGTACGCATCGCCAAGGGCGCGAATTGCGCGCGCAACTACACGCAGTGCGACTCGCTACTGCTTGGGAGCCGATGCGCGGCACACACCTTTCCGTACGTGGAAGTCAAAAACCCTACTGCCAAGGTGGAGCATGAAGCGACCACATCGAAGATCGCAGAGGACCAGCTCTTTTACTGCAAGCAGCGTGGTATCTGCGAAGAGGATGCCGTCTCGATGATTGTGAACGGCTTTTGCAAAGAAGTCTTTAGAGAGCTACCCATGGAGTTTGCGGTGGAAGCGCAAAAGCTTCTCAGCGTCAGCCTGGAGGGTGCGGTCGGCTAGGCGGCCAAGTCGGCGGCGCAGCACGAGGCGACCACGCTCTGCGTGCGCGGCATTAGCTCTTATCTAATCAATTCTGGAATTGCTGGGCAAAAACTATGTTGAGTATCAAGAAACTAACGGTAGCCGTCGATGGCAAGGACATATTGCGCGGGGTCGACCTCGAGGTCAAAGCAGGGGAAGTGCACGCCATCATGGGGCCCAACGGCTCCGGAAAGAGTACGCTTGCACACGTGCTTGCCGGTCGCGAGGGATACGCCGTGACCGGTGGTGAGATTCTCTACAACGGGTCGGACCTGCTGGAGCTTTCCGCAGAAGAGCGCGCCCGCCAGGGCATCTTTCTCGCCTTCCAGTATCCCGTGGAGATCCCCGGCGTAAACAACGTTTACTTCCTCAAAGCGGCGCTGAACGCGGTACGCAAGAGCCGTGGTCAGAACGAGCTGGACGCGGTGGACTTCCTCCAACTCGTGCGCGAGAAGCTCAAAGTCCTGCATATGGACGATGCCCTGCTCCAGCGCGCGGTAAACGAGGGTTTCTCGGGTGGGGAGAAGAAGCGCAACGAGGTGTTCCAGATGGCAATCATGGAGCCCCAGCTGGCGATTCTGGATGAAACGGATTCGGGTCTGGATATCGATGCGCTGCGCGACGTTGCCAAGGGTGTCAACGCCCTGCGCAGCAAAGACCGCGCGATGATCGTCGTCACCCATTACCAACGGCTGCTGAATTACATCGTGCCGGACTATGTGCACGTGCTCTCACAGGGGAGAATCGTGGAGTCCGGAGACCGCGAGCTCGCCCTGCACTTAGAAGAGCAAGGCTACACGTGGATCCAAGAGCGGGTTGTCAACGAATGACCATGA
>CAJHYW010000174.1_pt1 | contig 27712 bp, 26 predicted proteins | sample 9198811 | NCBI WGS metagenome assembly CAJHYW01 (sample SAMEA7708378, study PRJEB35096) | sediment metagenome | biome: marine neritic benthic zone biome [ENVO:01000025]; feature: sediment [ENVO:00002007]; material: shallow marine sediment [ENVO:03000034] sea grass bed [ENVO_01000059] ...
ATGTGAGCCGCCCAAGGCGGCTGGCCTACATGCCGAGCTTCATCTGGTCGTAGCGCTCGTCCTCGGTTTCCTGGTTGCGGATATAGGCTCGTACCATGTGCTCGTCCAACCCAACGGTTGACACGAAGTAGCCCCGGGCCCAGAAGTTCTCGCCCGTGAAATTGCGTTGCCGACCTCCGAATTTGCGCGCGATCTGGATCGCACTCTTGCCCTTGATGTAGCCCACCACATTGGCGACCGCGTACTTCGGCGGGATGCTGATGCAGATGTGGACGTGATCCCCCATCAGGTGACCTTCGACAATCTTCGATTCTTTGTACCCGGCGAGGTCGTGGAATATCTCCCCGAGGTGGCGGCGCAACGCCCCGAAGATGCGCTTCTTCCTTCGTTTCGGGATGAACACCACGTGATATTTGCAGTCCCATCGAGTATGACTCAGGCTCTGGTATTCTTTCATCGGTGAATCCCCTTCTCTTGGCCGAGATAGGAGATTCATGCGCGACCATCGTAAAGGTCAAACCCGGGTTAGATAAACGTGTGAAGGCTTACCGTGTCAGTGGCGGTCGCGGTGAACCTGCGATTAATTACGACCGCGTTCCCAATTCTTCACAGCCCTGAATTCCGAAAATCACGTTAATCAAAGCCGGGACGGGAGCCCTCAGCGCTTCACTCCGTGTTTTCAGGACTGGCCATGAAGCTGCACCAGCATATCATGAAGCAGAGATGCCGTCAGCCGCGACAACTCGACGACCCCGACGAGGCGTACTTCGTCATCTACCACCGGTAGCCAGTCTGTCTCGGACGCCTCTAGCTTGATCAGCGCGTCCAAGCGATTGTCTCGGGTGCGTAGCGCCTTCTCAGAGGGGATGAACCCTTTGAGTTCGGTACGTAACTCTTGCCAATTTCGAATTTCAGTGCCTGGACATTGGCCTGCAGATATTTGGGGATGGCTGTCGGACCAAGTTTTTCGGCTTCTTGTAACTCTTGCGGGTTGACCTTTTGACTCGTGAATTCCATCCCCGGTGTCTCGACGCTTGCGCTAGCGGCCTCCTCCAAGGCTGCCAAGATCCAGCCCACTTCTTCCATCGAGTCCTCCGCCCGCCTCAACCAGAACTTACTACTTCGGCCCGACATCCCGGCTCCAAAAACTATCATACGCTGGGCCCTATCCCAGATACACTGTGACGACCCGGAAAATCGTTCCAGGCGCTGTCGGCGCCCTGGCACCGGATCCGTGCTCGGGGGGCAACTCGCATCTACGGAGGAAACGCGATGGGTGAATCAATCAACATGCGCTCCATTCAGGATTCGCGCCTGGGAGCTGAATTGGACGCGGAGGAGTGTGAAGCGCTTTGCGGAGCAATGCGCGTGCACGCGGTTGCAGACGGTGATGTTCTCGCGCAGGAGGGCAAACACGATGAGATGCTCTATCTCCTGGCGAGCGGTACCCTAGACGTATTCAGGCAGGAAGAGCATGCGGAGCAACATCTGCACAGCATGCACGCGGGTGAGCTTGCGGGCGTCACAGGGCTGCTCGGCTACTCGAGCCGCAACACAACGCTGCGCGCGCGTGGCGACGTCGTCGTCTACTCGCTCGAACGCGATGCACTCGAGTCTCTTCTCGACGGCCACGCGCCGGTAGCCTATAAAATCATGCGCTCGATCGCCCGTATGGCCTACGACATCATCGCAGAGCTAGGGGGTAGCATCGAACAGCTGACGAATTATGTAACCAAGCAACACGGTCGTTATTGAACGGCGACGAACGCAAGATGGGCGATGGGGCGGTCGGTGAGCGTTCGGCACCACCGTCGCCACCATCTTGGACTGGTTGGCTCGACCAGAATTTCCCGGGCTGTTTACCATCGATCCGCCGGAATCCGACCAATCACGGGGACCCGCATCCAGCAGTCCAGCAGTACCACGACGGACATGGCCGCGATGCAGACGGCAAGAAGACCGCCGCCACCCACGACAAACCACGCGGCCCATTCGCCGAACGAGCCTAGGACCCAGGTCAACGGCGCGCCAAAGCTAGCGTCGACCTCCATGGATGGCGACGATCACAGCCTCGTCCAGGAACCACGTATCACCCAATCGTCTCTGGCCCCTTCGGGGCCGATGCGCTACGTGGGCCCGAACTTGAGGCACCATGGGCGTATCGCTTTGTAGGACACGACAATGCCGCGCTCTGCGAGTAGGTTTTCGAAATGAGATAACCTCACCAGCATCTCTGTGGGAATTCCCACACTTTTGACCCCTTTGGGGACTTGTTGCACGGCACAGGCGAGAAACGCCGGCGTCGCTCCCGACGGCCGGCCGGCTAGGGTATCGATGCGCGTATCTGCGTCGTGCTGGGTTCGGATTCGCTGCGGGCGATGGGCAAGGCCTGCTTGATACGTTGATGGAAACCAGCCACACCGGCTTCGAGGCTCGACAAGCGGTCGCGCGGAAACACGCTCGAGCGCATTGCATCACGCAACCAAGTGAAGTAAGCCTCGTCCTCCTGGCCTACCTCGTCGTTGATACGCACGTTTAGATAACGCGCCGCTCGGACCTCGCGCCGTGGGTCCCACAACCCGAAGCGCCTGCCTCGCAGCACCGTCTTGTCGACCGACACCGGGATCGTCTGGTAGTACTCGACCATATCAGGATAGAGCGCGATCACCAGATTGGGGAACAGCCCGTAGTAGGCCCACACGCGCTGTCTATCGGCGGGCAAATGTGCAAACTCAGGCAACAGCTTTTGATACTTGCCGACGCTCCAGTATGGCGAGTCATGCTCGACCGTCGCGTAAGACGCCGATACCAGATCGCTCACTTCTACATCGCGATAGTCTTTACCGTATAGCGTTTGCAGCGAAGGATGGCCGATCGGTACGTGATAACCCTCATTGTCCACATCGTGAATCAGCTTCCAGTTCACCGGCTTGACTTCCCAGTGGCACGACGCGAGCGGCTGCAGTTCCTCTAGACGGTACGCACCGATCTCTTCCGCAATCGGCGCGGCAGCCTCCGCGATGCGTGGGCCGTCGCCGCCGAAGCGGATGAAAACGAAGCCGTGCCAGACCTCGAATTCGATCGGCACCAGGCCTTCGGTGGCTTGGTCCAGCCCTGGAAAGGTCTTCTTAGCTGGCACACCGCGCAGCTCGCCGTTGAGACCGTATGTCCATCCGTGAAAAGGACACACGATAAGCCGGTCGCAACGCCCCTGCCGTTCATTCACCAGGCAAGAGCCGCGATGTCGGCAGACGTTGTGGAACGCACGAATCTCACCGTCTTCGCCACGCACAACCAGCGCACGTTCGCCGGCCACGTCAAAGGTCAAATAGCCCCCGACTTCCGGCATCTCGCTGCTGTGTCCTACGAGCAGCCAGTGGCGTTTGAAAATGTGCTTCTCTTCCAACTCGAAGAACGCGGTGTTGCTGTACGTCCAGGGTGGCAGGCTTTGTTTCTCTAGGACGTGGTCAAGCGTGATCCGTACGGCGACATCGCTGAACGCGCCCGGCGCAATACTGCGAAGAAAGTCACGGCACAGAGTGACCGCTCCCGCGCGGTCGAATACGTCGCCTTCCCACAAGATGTCTTGCCACAAGGAATCGAGCATGCCGACTAGAGCAGCACTGTGCGCGGTGACGGCTTGGGTATCGATGCCCGGCAACGCACTGACCAGGGCGCGCACGGTCTCGTCGAACTCCCTGTCCGCCGTACCGCATATACGCAGGTAGTCTTCCCGTGCACGCGACTCGCCCCAGAACGCAAACCACACCGCGACCTTGCGTGCGTCGGCGAGCTCCGCATCGAAGTACACGTCGATCAACGCCAACAGTGCGCCCGCTGGATCGCTCCCGCTGGACGACAGAGCCGCCTGCAGCGCGGCGCGGAACTCTCTATCGAGGTGTTCCAACGTGGCGAGCAGCAGCTCGTCTTTACCCCGAAAGTAAAAACTCACAATCCCCGCAGACAGGTCCGCGGCCTGCGCCACCCGTGCCACCGTGGTCTTGGACAAACCGTACTCGGCCATGACACGGATCGTGGCGTTGATGAGTTGTCGTCTGCGCTGCGCGTTGGGCGTTGCCCGAGCTGCGTCGAGCGTGTTGGCAGCGGCACTCATGTGGCTTCTTGATCCATTTTTGTATAGTCATTCAAATATCTGAATAATTGTACAATATGTTGCAAATCCTGCCAACAGGGGCAGGCACACGTGGCAATCGACAGGGTGTGGCACCGAACATTTATGTCGGCCCTCCCAGCGGCAATACCCCGTGACTGCAACGCGCAAACCGGCCACAAAAACGCTACTGTTGCAAACCCGTGAGACGGGTGTGGGGATCCTCACACCTGTCTAGGAGACAAGCCGTTACGCTGTCGTTCGAGTAGCCGGAGCGCAGGTATGCTCTCTACTCGGCGAGGGAAGACACGACAGAGGCACCCGAACTTCCCGAACATTGGCTCCGCTAGGGCCGCTGAGCCGACCGGCGGCCCGAGGCGCGCGCCTCATACGAACCAGGAGGCACCCTGATGGCGCTGTCCGTTATGACTTGGAATGTTGAAAACTTGTTCCCGAAGGGTCCGGGTGACCCGCAGGACGACATCGACCAGTATCAGGCAAAGCTTGATCTGCTCACTGAGACAATCATGGTCTTGAGCCCCGATGTCCTGGCTCTGCAGGAGCTTGGCGCAGGAGCGCTGGCGGACTTGCAGGGGCGGCTCCCGGCCTATAGCGCGATGCATGAAGGTATTCCGGATGGCCGGGGCATACGTGTTGGGATTCTGTCCCAACTGCCTTTCCATGGAAGTGTGCAGGACATCACCACCTTTACGGGCCCTCCCCCAATAGATTCCATCGATGGTTTGAACAATTCGGGAAACGTCATACAGATTAGCGCCATGGGCCGGGGAGCGGTGAGAGCAACGGTCGTGAGCAACAACGTCACGGTTCACGTTCTTACTTGCCACCTCAAATCAAAGCTGCTCACCTTCCCGGGAGGATCCTTCTCGACGAGCAATGAAGACCTGCGTGCCCAGGTCGGAGCCGTTGCGCTCATGCGGCGAACCGCTGAAGCGGCTCAAGTTCGGCTGGCCGTGAACCAGCTTCTATCGGCCAACACGAATCATGGTGTCATCGTGCTGGGCGACCTAAATGACGGCTCCGAGGCCGCAACCTCTCAGTTGATTCTCGGACCGCCAGGCAGCGAGATCGGCACCTTTGGTTTCGACCGCCCCGACCAAGGCGACGCCGGTCGACTGTTCAACACAGCGGTTCTCATCGACGAGGCGCGAAGATTCTCTCGCGTGCACCGAGGTGTCGGTGAGTTGCTGGACCAAATCCTTGCGTCGGAAGAATTGTTCCCCAGGACCAACGGTATCAACCGAGACCTGCCTGTCGTGGACAGCCATGTCGACTTCGCCGAACAGCTACCCTCGGTCACCGGCAATCCCAATATCCGAGCCCGAGAGATCGTGCCAGACCATGCACCGGTGACCGCAATGTTCGAGGTCTAGCTACCCGCGGAAAACTCTGGACGATGGAAGACGGGGCGCGAAGCAACACGCGCCCGGTGTGAGCTGAATCGGCAAGGCCTACTTGCCGAGAAGGGTCGGTAACCGAGCACGCAGACAAACGCCTGCAGCGTCGGGCGACGCCGATGGGGGGCCGCGCGGCACCAATTCCCTCGCGGGGCGGTTGAACGACGGCTCGGGCGGTTAGCGTTGCCAAACCGCCTGTCTCGGCCATTTGCCGAGCTAGGCGGCCCCCTGGCCGGCGCCATCTGCTCCCGACTTACCGATTTCATCGAGCCGTCTCTGTAGCGACAGCTTGTCGATGGACTCGATAGGCAAGCTGGTAAAGATGCTTATCCGATTGTCGAGCATGCGGTAAGTGTCGGCAAAGATCGCCGCGATCTCGGCTTCTTCTCCGGTCGCAGCCGCCGGGTCGGGGACGGCCCAGTGCGCGCTCATCGGCTGTCCCGGCCACACCGGACAAGTCTCGGCCGCCGCGTTGCTGCACACCGTGAACACAAAGTCGATCGGCGGCGCATCGGGCCCAGCAAATTCAGACCAGTCCTTGGACCGCAGTTGCGATACATCGTGGTTGGCATTGCGCAGGAGTCGTAGCGCCATCGGATGCACCTCCCCCTGCGGGTGGCTGCCGGCGCTGTATGCCCTGAAACGGCCACGTCCAACTCGGTTGAGAATGCACTCGGCGATGATGCTCCGCGCCGAGTTTCCGGTGCAAAGAAATAGCACGTTATACGGACGGTCTGCTTTCAACATGGCCTCATCCCCCCATCAGATTAGTGAGAACGCCGCAGAGCTTTGGATGCCCGTGACAGCCGTCCGCGGCCAGATACCTCAGCAGCGCCCGCACCCCGTCTGCGTTTATCAAATAGTTGGTCCGTCGCCCTGCCCGTCGGGTCCGCACCAAGTGCGCCCGCTCCAGACGTCCCAAAACGCCTCTTCGCGGAAACCAAGTTGAACGACGTCGGCGATGGTGGATCTACGCTGAGCGCAGACGAGTAGAACCCGACGACTAGGCTTACGCGGCCTGCCCTTTGGAACGCGGCTTTGGTTGTACTCCCTCGGTGGTATCGACCCCCGCGACCAAACGGCGCGTATGGTCAGCGATTATCGCCTCTTCATCGGTAGGGATAGCAAACACCCTACAGCGCGCGCCGTCGGTCGAGATAAGCTGGTCTTGCATGCGGTTACGGTGCTGGTCCAGCTCGATGCCAAGCCACTCGAATCCTTGGCATACGCGTTCGCGAACGCGGACCGAGTTTTCCCCGATACCGCCAGTAAACACCAACGCATCAAGACCGCCGAGCACCGCCGCCATGGCACCTAGCTCGCGGCGAATTCTAAACACGAAATAGTCAATCGCCTGCGCCGCCTCGGGTCGGGGGCTTGCCTCGAGCTCGCGCATGTCGTGACTCACGCCGGAAAGACCTTTCAGTCCAGAACGCTTGTGGAGCATGTCGCTCAGCTCCTCCACGCTAAGTCCCTTTTGCTCGAGCAAATAGAGCAACACACCGGGGTCTAGCTGTCCGCACCGTGTCCCCATCGGCAAACCGTCCAGCGCGCTGAACCCCATAGTTGAGCCGACGCTTCGTCCATCTCGGATCGCGCACATGCTCGCACCGTTGCCCAAGTGCGCGACGACCAAACGACCGCTCGCGTACAGCGGCGCGACCCGCCGTAGCGTTTGCGTCACGGATTCATAGGAAAGACCGTGAAAGCCGTACCGTCGTACCCCTTCATCGTACAGCTCGCGCGGCAGCCCAAAGACGTCGTTTACCCACGGGTGCAGTCGATGAAAGGCCGTGTCGAAACAGCCAACCTGTGGAACATCTCCGAATAACTCCCTGACTGCGCGCACGCCCGCGAGGTTGTAAGGCTGCTGCAGGGGTGTCAGTGGCACAAAACGCTCGAGCTCCTCGAGAATGGTGTCATCCAGCAGGACGGGTTGTGACCGGTCAGGTCCACCATGCACGATACGGTGACCAACGCCGTCGATGATGGTCTCTGGCAGCGTCTGTCCCAACCAATGGAGCACGGCATTCAACGCGTTCAAGGCTGTGTCCGGTGGGCTCGACTCAGACCACGTCTTCGCTTCGTACTTCCTGCCGCCCGCCTCGCGCACCATAAACTTGGGCTTGGCGCAAAGCCCTTCGACTTGACCACGCACACGCTCGCCGGCGCTGCTAAACACCGCAAACTTCAGACTCGAGGAGCCGGTGTTCAAGGTGAGGATATTTTCGACCACGGTGACTTCGCCCTCATCGCAACAACGATGCACTTGCCCCCCTCTCGTCGACGACAGCATGTCCAGGCGCTCTTGTGCTAGGGTCGACGATGACCGGCCGCTTACGCAACGTCTGTTGCCGGCCTTCGACGCAAGCGTTTGAGTGTATCACCACTTGGACGCATCAACCCCCAGCCCGGGCCACCCCGAACAGCACACAGATGACGGCGTCAGCGCCTACGCCCTAAGTAGGAGCGTAAGCGGTCTCTCTGGCGCGGGAATACGCATCCACCACTGTCTCCACACGAAGGCGTGCGGTGGCGAAGCGCGTCGCCTCGCAATTAACGCCTAGAGCGGTTTGTTGCTCCGCAACATGGAATCGAGCATTGCTGCGTTACATTCGACCCTTGGGTCATCGTGGCTTCTGACCGGCGCTACGACGGCTACGCAACTGAAAACATGAAGACGAAATGGGTTGATGCAGATCAAGGGAATCAGTCTCCACGGTCTTAACATAAGAATCCCTTGGAACGCATACTCGTAGTTCAAGTGCCTAACCTGCCAAACGGATTCACGGGCCAGCACGGTCATGCAATCGGCACTTCTCTGTTCGTGACTTGCCGTTGCCGGCACGGTGCGGTTTGCCCCGCCCATGACCCACAATTCCGGAGGACCATCCATGACAAAACTGACCCGAAGACAGTTTGCCGGGCTGCTAGGGACATCTGCCGCAGCCTATAGCTTGGGCGCACCCTCTCTCGCATTCGCATCGGCGAGTAAAGTCGTCGTAATTGGCGGGGGTGCTGGTGGGGCGACCGCCGCGCGTTATCTTGCCAAGGATGCAAGGGGCGCGATCGATGTCACTCTGGTCGAACCCACGCGGCGCTACTACACGTGCTTCTTCTCAAACCTCTACCTTGGCGGCTTTCGAGAGTATGAATCGATCGGTCACTCCTACGGGGACCTGGCATCCAAACACGGCGTCAACGTGGTTCACGATTGGGCCACGGGTGTCGACACGGCTGCAAAGACCGTGTCTCTCGGGTCCGGTAACAAGGTCTTATATGACAGACTCGTCCTCGCGCCGGGAATAGATTTCAAGTTTGACAGTGTCCCCGGCTACTCTGTGGATGCTCAGACTCGAATGCCCCACGCATATCGCTCGGGTACGCAGGCGCAACTGCTCAAGTCACAGATCTTGAACATGAAGCAAGGTGGCACCTTTATCATGATCACCCCACCGAACCCCTACCGGTGTCCGCCGGGACCCTATGAACGGATCTCGATGATCGCGCATCAGTTCAAGAGGACAAATCCCAGCGCCAAAATCATCGTCATCGACCCAAAGCTCAAATTTTCGAAGCAAGGCTTGTTCACGGAAGGATGGGAGCAACACTATCCCGGGATGGTCGAATGGGATCCTACCGGGCTGGTCGGCGACATCAAGAACGTGAACCCCCGCACCATGACAATTGAAACGGAGGATGAGACCTTCAAGGCGGATGCCGCTTGTCTGATTCCCGCACAAAAGGCCGGAGCGATTGCGGAGCTAGCGGGTGTCACCGACGGTGACTGGGCGCCGATCGACCCAGCAAGCATGCGTTCGAGGGCAGACCCCAATATCTTCGTGCTTGGGGATGCCTCAATCGCATCGGCAATGCCGAAGTCGGCATTCTCGGCAAACAGTCAGGCCAAAGTCGCGGTCAAGGCCATTCGCGCCGACCTGATGGACTCCTCAGCCCCCCAAGCAGAATACAACAACACATGCTGGAGTCTGATTTCGCCGGACAACAGTGTAAAGGTGGGTGCCGCCTACCAGCCTGGTAAGGAGAACATCGAGGTCGTGAGCAATTTCATCTCGCAAACAGGGGAAACGTCAGCGACCCGAAAGGCGAACTTCAAAGACTCGGTGCAATGGTATCGCGACATCAGCAACGACATGTTTAGCTGACTAAGCCGCTAGGACGCAGTGTCTATCCTCGAGGACCGTGTCCCGGCGCGCGGCAACGGGATCGACCTAGCTCGGTGTATCCGCTGTCGAGGAGGGCTTGCCTCGGTCAAGCGAGTCTCGAAACGCTGCCATCAGATCGATGGGCACCGGAAACAAGATCGTCGAGCTTTTCTCGGTGGAGATATCGAGCATTGTCTGCAGGTACCGAAGGGTCAGCGCCTGCGGCTCCTGCGCTAAGACCGCCGCCGCCTGCCGGAGCTTCTGCGACGCCTGGAACTCGCCCTCCGCCGCGATCACCTTGGCGCGCCGCATGCGCTCGGCCTCTGCCTGTCGCGCGATGGCCCGGACCATGGTGTCGTTGAGGTCGACGTGCTTGATCTCGACGTTTGCGACCTTTATGCCCCAAGCATCGGTTTGCTTGTCGAGGATCTCCTGGATGTCCGCATTGAGACGCTCCCGCTCTGAGAGCATCTCATCGAGCTCGTGTTGGCCAAGCACCGAACGCAAGGTGGTCTGCGCGAGCTGACTCGTCGCCGCGTGGAAATCCTCCACCTGCACAATCGCCTTCTCGGGGTCCAGCACCCGGAAGTAGATCACCGCATTGACCTTCACAGAAACATTGTCTCTAGAGATGACATCCTGAGTGGGTACATCGAGCACGCGGGTGCGCAGGTCCACGCGTATGATTTGCTGCACGCCGGGGATGAGAAAGATGAGCCCCGGGCCCATGACGGACTGAAAACGCCCAAGAAAGAACACCACCGCCCGTTCGTACTCCCTGAGCACGTAGATCACCCAGTACGCAAGCGTCAAAACGATAATAGCGATGGTCGACCACACTAAGCTCGGTATGAAGACCATTTCATTTCTCCTTCTCAATGGGCTCGACTTCTAGCGTCAAGCCGTCGATGTCTGTGATTCGCACATGCTGGCCCTTGCAGACGGGCTGGGTTGAGCGGGCCGACCAGAGCTCGCCATGAGCCCGTACATGGCCTGCCACCGAGAAGGATTCCGTCGCCTGCGCGGTGGCGCCGACCATCTCTTCCTGACCCGATACGATGGGTCGGGTACGTTGGCGCACGGCTAACAAGATGGTGGAAACGAACAATGCGCCCGCAATTACCGCCACGCTTACAACGAGCGGCAGGGACACCGTGAGCCCCTCCACGTCCGTGTCGATGAGAATGATGGACCCTGCGATGAAGGCCACGACCCCTCCCACACCAAGTGCACCAAAGCTTGGCGAGACCAGCTCGGTTAACATGAGACCGATACCGACCAGAATCAGGGCTACACCGGCATAGTTGACCGGCAATAGCTGAAAGGCGTAGAGCGCCAACAGAAGCGAGATAGCACCAACCACGCCGGGAATGATGGCACCCGGGCTATAGAGTTCGAATAGTAAACCGTACACGCCAAGTAGCATCAGCACGTAGGCGACATTCGGGTTGGTGATAACGGCCAGCAGCTCGCTTCGCCAGTCGAGCTCCAAGACCGCGGTCGTCCATCCAGCCGTTTCCAGCGTGACTTCCTCATCCCCAACCTTCACTTTCCACCCGTCGAGTTTCTGCAAGAGCTCGTCGATGTCTTCGGCCGTTACATCGATCACACCTCGCTCGAGGGCGGCCCCGGCGCTCAAGCTGGCGCCTTCGCGTACGGCGTCCTCGGCCCAATCGACGTTGCGCCCCCTCAGCTCCGCTAGGGCGCGGATATACGCAACGGCGTCATTGAGCATCTTGCGCTCCATGGCATCCGACGGCGAAGCGGGCGCACCCGTTTCGTCTTTGCTGTCGCCCCCGTTCCTGTCATCGGGGCGCCGATCGTCACCTGGTGCCATGCCCGGGGCGATTGAAACGGGGGTTGCCGCGCCTAAGTTTGTCGCGGGCGCCATCGCCGCGACGTGACTCGCGTAAAGAATATAGGTGCCGGCACTCGCCGCTCGCGCACCGCCCGGCGCAACGTAGCTAATCACTGGCACCGGCGAGGCAATAATGGCTTTGATAATGATGCGCATAGAGCTGTCCAGGCCACCGGGGGTGTCGAGCAGTATGATTACCGCCCGTCTACCCTCTTCGTGGGCCTGGACCAGACCACGCGCTACGAAGTCACTAAGAGCGGGACCGATCGGGCCACTGACGGGGATTACTAACACGTCTGCCGCGAGTGGCGGGGATGCGTCGCGGGCGAGGCTTCCCGTGCCTACAACCGCCAGCATTACATAAAACAGTGTAAGTACTACGCGCTTCACCATCGGGCCAGTGTCGTGACTTTCTTGTCGAATTCTACTCGACCACCTGCGAGCTGAATTGATTCAAATCAGGACGTGTTCAGCACTGTTGGGGCTCCAAAGACCTATGATAACCTCAACAGGTCGTTCTGACCCTGCTAAGAGACAAGTCGTAGAAACGATTGTTCTCAATTATTCTCGACAGGCTTCACCAGTGTGTTCGTTCCTCGAATGATGTGGAGCGTCGAGTTCAGCGTCTTGGGGTCATTGTCAAAACCGCCGTGCGTCGTGCTGGCGCACTCTAGACCGACGCTGGGACCGCCCTTGGTGTAGATCACCACGCGTTCGGCCACAATCGGCTTGCCGAAGAATTTCTGTTTGACCGAATCATTTCATGCTGGCGATGCGTGAAGCCGAGGACTTCTCGATGTTCAACCCGCAGTGAGCGTACAGCAGCACCCAAAGGCTTCCCCAAGTCGGCAGTGACACCTATGACGGAGTGCCTATTTTGTTTCGGAAACTGCGCCACCTTGGTCGCCGAGAAAAATGCCTGACTCGACCCCTTCGAAAAAAAGCCCCCGGCGAGACGATGTCGCTACATCCGCCGCTGCCGCCAACGAGCGATTGGAAGTTGCACTCATTGAGAACTTGGTAACACACATCGAGGCGCAATTCCCGTCCAGTGAGTTCAGCATTACACTGGAAGTGTTCGAGAAGAGGGGCAAGATACGCGCAGCGTTAGAACGGTTGCAGTTCGTTGCCAGCTCCTACTGCCACAGCATGCTTGAGCAAGGCGGTGACAGACGTGATGCAATTCAGTACATCCGTCTCATTGGCTTCGACTTGAAGGCGTGTTCGGTCGTGCTGCAATCCCTGGACTGGCCCGAAGCTCGTGCCCTCGTAAAGCATGTCATCTCGGGCTTTCTTCGACGGGAAGGTGAGACGTACAAAGGCAAAGGATGCCGGGTTGAGCGCCTACGCTCCGTTCCACCATCGTGGCCCCGCGCGCGGCCAAGCTAGCGCGATAGCCAACTAAGGCTCAAGACGCCTCGATCGAGTCGAGCGCCCTGCCGAGGTTGTCGACGGTGCGCTCCACATTGTGCAGCTTGTCGAGCCCGAACAAACCGATCCTGAAAGTCTTGAAGTCAAGGGGCTCATCACACTCCAAGGGGACACCCGCGGCGATTTGCAGACCTTGGACGACAAATTTCTTCCCACTCTGGATCTCGGGGTCATCGGTGTAGCACACGACCACACCGGGCGCCTGATACCCTTCCGCGGCGACGCTCTTGAAGCCTTTGCTTTCGAGAAGAGCGCGTACTTTATCGCCGAGCTGTTGTTGCTCGGCGCGCACCTTGTCGAAGCCGTACTCCTTTGTCTGGCGCATCACATCACGAAATGTCACCAACCCGTCCGTGGGCATGGTGGCGTGGTAAGCATGCCCACCGTTCTCATAAGCTTGCATGATCTGCAACCACTTCAAGAGATCACAAGCGAAGCTGGTGCTCCGCGTCTTTTCTACACGCTCCTTCGCCTCGGCACTCAGCATCACCAGGCCGGCGCACGGAGAGGCGGACCAGCCTTTCTGTGGCGCGCTGATCAAGATATCCACGCCCGTTGCGTGCATGTCGACCCACATTGCGCCCGACGCGATACAGTCCAACACCAGCAGTCCGCCCACGGAGTGAACTGCATCGGCGACCGCGCGGATATAGCCGTCGGGCAATAGCATCCCGGATGAAGTTTCGACGTGTGGTGCGAAGACGAGGTCGGGTTTCTCAGTCTCGATGGTCGCGACCACGTCCTCTATCGGTGCGGGAGCCATCGCCGCGTGCTTCCCCTGCTCGACCGGACGAGCTTTCATCACGGTCGTCGAGGCCGGGATGTTGCCAAGCTCGAAGATCTGGCTCCAGCGGTAGCTGAACCATCCGTTTCGTATGACAAGACACGTTTTCTTCGTGGCAAGCTGGCGTGCGACCGCCTCCATCGCATAGGTCCCGCCACCGGGAACCACAACCACCGCATCCGCAGCGTACACTTCCTTTAAAGTACTTGAAATATCATTCATAACAACTTGAAAAGTCTTGGACATATGGTTGAGCGAGCGGTCCGTGAAAACCACGGAATATTCCAAAAGACCATCGGGGTCAACGTCGGCAAGCAGTCCGGGCATGTTCGATTTTCTCATAGGACCAAAATCTGAAGACGCGAAAATATACCTGACACGCGTTAACGCGCGCTAGCATCCTCTGCACGCACGCTCCGTTACGCCTGCCCGAGCGTTGGCGGACGCTCTACGCTACCCACCCTGCGGGTCATCCGCAAAGTGGTCATCAGGATGTTTAGCTGTATAAATTTTCTACCGCGACCAAAGCGAAGCGCGTAATTCAATCCACGTAAACCGCGTCACTCGGGATGGTGGGCGTATAGTCTCTGCGCATTTGGATGCGTTGCTGCACGCTGGTGTGAATCCACGCACCGGCGGGGATGGTGCGGGGCTTCCAACCGGCGAGATACCAAGCGCCTTTTAGAGACTCATGGGCGTCCGTCAGCGGGTCGCCAACGATGTTCTCTATGCTGTGCTCGTGCACCAACAGGTCACGCGCTACTGCCCCCTCGAGCATCCAGCGCAGCGCGATATCGGATAAACCCGTCTCGACATAGCCACCACCGACATCCGAGTGCACGCCGGCAAACCAAACCTGCTGGTGCGCATCGCCATTTTGCGGCGCCCATTTGTTGGTCCGGAAATTCGCGCGGCGCTCGTCGATGGAGATCCCATGCCGCCCGTATTTCATATCGGGCATCTGATAGGTATACGGCAAGGCGGTGCGCAGCTTCAAGAAGTCCAAAGACTTGAGGTTGTCCCAAAGACCGACCGACTTGACCGTGTCCCACACGCCAACGAAATGCAACGGGCACTCCCGTGAGAATGTGGTCTTGAACCCGGCAGCGATCTCGAAATCCGGCGCCCTCGCCCGGTGAAGCTTGAGAGCGTAGGGGATCAGGTTGTTACTCCCCTTCTGCAGCAGACCGCACATGTGCAGCAGTCCGCTGAGCGCCCGCACCGTGTATGCACCTCTGCTGAACCCAAACAAGAACACGCGGTCGTCGGGTTGATACTCGTCCATGAGGTAAGCGTAAGCATCCGATATGTTGGCCGTGATCCCTGCACCAAAGGCAAGACCAGCGGCGATCGAGAGCTTCTTGCGTATATATGTGATCGCACCCGGGCGCGGAGCCGTTCCCAAGCCGGGGTCGTAGAACGCAATCTGCCGACTCTTGTCGCGCAAGTCCAGCGCTTCGAACAGCTTGACGACGTTGCTGTTCCTCCGGCCATACTCGTTTCCGGTACCATCACAGCAGATTATGATGTTACGTGCCATTGGCTTAGCTCCCTGGTTGCACTAGCGGCGAAAACATTGTCCGATGTCCGCTGCAAAAGCAGTAAAGGATTCATGCAAATGAAGCCGTGGGATTTCGCACATTCCGCTAACCCTAAAAGCGGCATAGTCTTTGTCACGACAACTGGATACCACGATGCGGTCGCGACACTCGAAAGTGGACGTGGTCGAGTCACGGAGAAGCGGCTTCCCTACGTCGGAAGCTGCACTTTGGTTAGCAACGCCGCCTAATCGCGGATAAGAGCAACCTCATCGAACGAGAGGGAACGCGATGGCTCGCAAACGCCCGGGTCGTATAGTAACACTTGAACTTCTACGCGCAGGCCCACCGCACAACCAGTTACTTTCCCCATTAACCCCATACCTCGCTGTGTGTGGTGAGGCAGGCGCAACCCTTGTCCACGTTCAGTGGGAGCACGCGCCCTTCGCGCGCCGTTTGGAAGAGCTGCGTTACGAGAATGGTGTCGACGGGGACCCAGCGCGCCGGCTCGCGCTGCTGGATGAGCTAGGCCGACAGATCGCTCAACTCATCGGCTCCATTCCGGCCTTGTCGGGCGTGTTGTCCTTGGACAACAGCGAGGGCACGCCCGACGTCACGCATCTGCGTCTGGTTTTGTCTGCCTCGGAGCTGGGGTTGGTCCCCTATGAGCTCTCGAAGATCCCCGCCGGCCTACAGATGCCCGCCGACAATTGGCTGTTGCTACAAGTGCATATCCCGGTCTGTTTGACCCGACACATCAGGTCTGTGCCATATGACAATGTCCGGTGGCCGGACCAGGCACGCGTGCTCTTTGTTGCGTCGGACCCGGATGAGCTGCCATTCGAGGACCATCGCCGAACGCTGCTCGATGCGGTCGGTCCTTGGTTAACCCCCGGGTCTTCGACACCCGCAACGAGAATTCCTGGCGTGTCCTGTGATGGAGAGCTCGAGCTGTACGGCGATGTGCTCACGATCATAAAGGATGCGTCTATCGAGGATGTGAAGGCGCTTTGCCGTGCGGCGGACTACTCGCACATACACCTTCTAGCCCACGGCGGGGAGGACTTGACGACCGAGCACCGCTCATTCGGCATCGGATTGCGCGGCGAGATCGTCACCGGTACGCGCTTTGCCTCGGCCATTACGACGACCAAGCACTGCGGCACGACACAACCCACCATAGTCTCGCTTGCGAGCTGTGACAGCGCCAATATCGGCTCCGTGGTGCAGGCGGGCGCAAGCTTTGCGCATTCATTGCACCAGGCCGGGGTCGCACTCGTCATCGCTTCACAGTTTCCGTTGAGCTTCGAGGGGTCGGTGACAGCGCTGCAACGGATGTTTGTGCCGGCCGATGGCTTGCTGTGGGCTGGCGGCCACCCAATCTGCATGTTCCATGACCTGCGCCGCGAGCTATTGGTGAAGAACGAGGCGCACTCCCATGACTGGGCCAGCCTGGTCGTATACGAAGCATTGCCGCCAAACCTCCACGAGCTCATGGATGGTTTCCAGTACCGGCAAGCCAAAGCCGCGCTCAAGGTCAGCGAAAAACAGCTTGCTCATGCATGGGACACGGCGTGGAACGCCGACACCGGAGCGTGGGTCGACGAATCGTTGTTCGAAAACGCGCTCCACGCAGCACGAGCGCGTTGCGAGCGGGCACGGGACGCGCTGCCGAGCGAAGGCCCATACGCGATGGAGGCGCTTGGACTCAAAGCGAGTAACTTCAAAACCAATGCGGAAATATCTTTCCAGGTTTCAACCAGCTACAGCACAGATGACGAACGCCACGAGCAATACCTCGCACAATGCCACAAGGATCTGGAGCGAGCATTCGACGAATACGGTAAAGCGGTGGAGGGTTTCTTGAGGCTTCGCGGTGCGCACCCTCAGCTCGAGGCGACTCTGCATTGGGTCCTTGTCCAAACACTAACCATGGGGACGGTGCTCGGGCGAAAGATGGAGCCCGACTACTGGGGGCTCGGCAGACGGTCGGCGAAGGCCTATTTGCAAATGCCCGACCCCGATGAGCGCGCGTGGGCGCTTGGCTCCTTGTCCGAGCTGGCGCTGCTACAGCTCGCCAACGAGAAGCTCACGAACCAAGCTCGTTTGACGCTCTCGGAGCAAGCCATAGGTTACATCCGCGCCTTAATCGAACTTTGTCCGGAACGAGGTGCATGGCAAATCGAATCGACGCAGCGCCAATTTGCGAGATATCGAAGCTGGTGGGGCGACGACGCGTTCGACGCTTACATGAAAAGCCATGGCGTAGAGCGTCTCCAGGATTGGCGCGTCGAGAACGGTGTTTTGGAAACGGCGTACAAGATATCGAAACTTCTGTCGGAGCGAATGTGGCGGTCAGGCTAAAGCACCCACCATTCGTCGCCAAAGGAGCAAGAGCCGGTCGTGTTCAACATTGAGATGCTACCCGCCGAAGAAGGCGACTGTCTACTCATCGAGTACGGCAAGCGGGGCAAGGTGCACCGCGTGCTCATCGACTGTGGCACGCGTGGTACGATTCACAGGCTGCGCCGTCGCTTGAATCATTTGGATTCATCGGAGCACGCATTCGAGCTATTGGTTCTCACGCACATCGATGGGGACCACATCGGTGGCGCCATCGAGTTCTTCAAGGAGGATGCGTGTGGCGTGACATTCGATGATATCTGGTTTAATGGTTGGCGACACCTGCCAAGGCGGCGGCTGGGTGCGAGACAAGGCGAGATTTTCTCCACGCTCATTCGCGATAAGAAATTGCCCTGGAACAAATACACTGGCGGCGATGCCATCATGCTAATGGGCACCAAGCTCCCGACACACACGCTTGCGGGTGGGATGAAGCTCACCCTCCTCTCCCCAACACGCGATAAGCTCGCGCGCCTGGCGACCACGTGGCAGAAAGACCTCGAAAAGCATGGTCTTAGCCCTGGCTCACGCACCCAATATCGCCAGTTTCTCGGTGGCACACGGCCCACTGAAACAAACATCGACCGTTTGGCCGAAACCAGGTTCAAGGGCGACCCAAGCAAAGCGAATGGGAGCAGTATCGGCTTTCTGGCCGAGTACCAAGGCAAAAGCGCGTTGCTGGTTGGCGATGCTCATGCGCCCGTATTGCAAGAGTCGATTGAAAAGCTCGTCGCCGAGCGGGGCGTTGACCGGTTGAAGGTGGACGCATTCAAGCTTCCACATCACGCCAGCCAAAACAATCTCAGCAAAGAGCTGGTCCAATTGCTGGATTGCCGGAAGTGGCTCGTTTCCACGAACGGGAACAAGTTCAAACACCCGGACGGCGAAGCCCTGGCACGCATTGTCAAACACGCCTCGGGGTCTCCGCAGCTCCATTTCAACTACCGTACGAGGTTCAACACCTTCTGGGATGGAGAAGACATCAAGAAGAAGTACGGCTACACGACTGCTTACCCCGACGACAACGAAAGGGGGATTGTCGTGTCCGTCTGAGCTGCTCGCGAACAAGCGCGCGAGCGATGGACCGCGACCATACCCTGTGCTCTTGGAGGAGACACATGACCGAACGAAAGCGATTCGCGGGCTATCCATCCGCGGTGGTGTATGAGAAACCCGACGGCAAGAAAGCAGTACAGCACCTGCTATGGGGCGCTTTTGTGCAAGACAAGGGGGAGATGATGGGCAGCTACAGTACCAAGGACGTGCACGGGGAAAAACGCACGGGAAAATATGTTCGCGTGCATATTCGTGGGCACAAGGAAGACCGGTGGATTCGTGAGCACGAGATCCAGGACGAACGTTGTCTGGAAGTCATCTTCATAGATATCGGTCAAGGTGACGGCTGTTTGCTAATCACGCCCGACGACAAGCACATGATTATCGACGCGGGTGAAGGCGACAATATGTACCGCTTCTTGCGCTGGCGCTTTGGCAAGTTCAATCGAAAGCACGAATTCGAAGCAGCGGTCATCTCCCACCCCGACGCCGACCACTACAAGGGTTTCAACGCGCTTTTCGACAACCCGAAGGTGTCGTTCAAGACCGTCTATCACAATGGCATCATGGAGCGAAGAGGAAAAAACCGGCTTGGACCAAAACAGAAAGCCAACGGGCGGACGTTCTTGACCGACCTGGTCACGAACAAGACCCAACTCCAAGCGTTCTTGAGCAAGAAAAGCAACTGGCAAAACACCAAGAATGCTCGCACCAGCTTCAAGCAATACCCCAAGATGCTCAACGACGCGCTGATCAACAAGAGTATCGGCGGGTTTCGCATGTTGAGCGTCGAGGATGGGTATCTACCCGATTACGGACCGGACAAGGAGTTCTCTATCCAAGTGCTGGGGCCGGTGGTCGAACGCCAGGGCAATTCCGCGGCGCGGCTGCGCTGGTTGTCCAGCACCAGCAAGACCAAGAACGGCCACTCCGTGGTGCTGCGAGCGCAGTATCGAAATGTGAGCATCCTGTTCGGGGGCGACCTCAACATCCCATCCGAGCACTTGCTCCTTGCGCACCATACGGGGCTCGAATCGCCGCCGGATTCCGCAGACGATGAGCAGGTGCTGGTCGAAGCGGCGCGAGGGGTGTTTCAAGTGGACATTGCTAAGTCCTGCCACCACGGAAGCAGCGACTTCCTCTCCAGCTATCTGCGTGCGACCAACCCAATCGCCACCGTGATCTCGAGCGGCGATGATGAGCCGCATGCGCACCCGCGCGCCGATACGCTGGGCGCGGTTGGCATGCACTCGCGCGGCACGCGGCCACTCCTATTCAGCACGGAACTTGCGCGCTCGGCCAAAGAGGCGACCAAACACCCCAATGTGCTAAAGCGCGACCTGTACGAGCAGTTGGAAGCGATCAAGCAGGCACCCACCAAGACCGAGAAAGAGAAGAAAGCGCGGCAAAAGAAAATTGACGATTTCAATAAGGACCTCGACCGGGTCATCGACCGTAGCGTCGCCGTGTATGGCGCAATCAATGTCGTTACCGATGGGCATAAAGTGGTCATCGCGCAAAAGCTGGAACGACCAAGAAGCGCGTCCAAAAAATGGGATATTTATCGCTTGGAGCGTGAAGGTAACGGGCCGCTTCGCTATCAGTCCAAGCACTAATCAGTCCTAAGACTCCAACATACCTGCGCCTTCGCGCTGTGCCGCGCTCGCAAGCCTGCAGTCAAATGATGCAATATGACGGAGTATCGCCCACATCGGGTCCAGGTGAGCAACTTCGGAAACACTATGCAAATCTCGCGTATGATCCACGCCATCGACCTCCACGCCGGCGGTGAGCCGGGGCGAGTAATCGTAGGCGGCGTGTTGGATGTCCCCGGTAGCAGCATGTTCGAAAAGATGCGCTTTCTCGCCACCGAGGGTGATGACTTGAGAAAGCGCATGCTGCGGGAACCACGCGGCTATCCGGCGGCGAACTGCAATCTCATTCTACCGCCGACGACTCGCGAAGCGGATGCAGGATTCGTCATCATGGAGCAGGTCGAGTACCCGCCAATGTCGGGTACGAACACGATCTGTGTAACGACCGCATTGATCGAGACCGGAATGGTCCCGGTGACGGAGCCGGCGACCACGCTAGTGCTCGAAACCCCGGCTGGTCTCATTACCGTGACCGCTGACGTCGAGAATGGAAAAGTCAAACGGGTCACTTTCGACAACGTGCCCGCCTTTGCTGTTCACTTGGATGCGACGCTGGACGTCCCCCATTTGGGCAAGGTCAGCGTGGATATCGCTTACGGCGGGATGTTCTATGTCATCGCGGAAGCTGCATCGCTCGGGGTTAGCCTCAGGCCCGAGAACGCCGGCGAGATCACCCGGGTGGGAGAAATGGTGAAAGCAGCCGCGCGAGAAAACCTAGCGGCGGTGCACCCGCACAACCCCGAGATTTCAGGCGTCACCATCGGGGTCATCTCCGGCCCACCCACACAGCCCCAGGCGACATTGAAGAATGCCGCGATCGTCTCGACGGGGACCCTGGACTGGGACCGGCCGGCGACTTGGACGGGGGCATTGGACCGTTCCCCTTGCGGCACGGGCACCTGCGCGAAAATGGCGGTGCTGCATGCTAAAGGTGAGCTTGGGCTCAATGAGGACTTTCATCACGAGGGAATCCTGGGGACGATATTCACCGGCCGTTTGCTCGACACGACCCGGGTGGGTGAGTACGAAGCCGTGTTGCCTACGATAAGCGGCCAAGCCTGGATAACGGGCTTTGCGCAATACGTGGTCGACCCCGACGACCCGTTCCCCGAAGGCTTTAGGGTCGGAGATATCTGGGGCGGCAACATCGAATAGCCGGCGGCACGCTTTCTCGCCAACAAAACGCGCCGCGGCTAACGCTCTCGAGTGACGCTTGCTTCGATGTTGTCATTTGCAGCTTGTCCATCGAATACTTGGTGCGTCCGGCCGCCGTCCTGAAGGAGGTCGCGCGCGTACTCGACCGCGATGGATTGTTCATATCCAGCTTCTCCAATCGCTGGTTTCCGCCAAAGGCCATTCATATCTGGCCGGTCTTGCACGACTTCGAGCGTGTTGGACTCGTGCAGGCCTTGCTAACCGACGGTGACATGTTTCATGCTGTACAAAGCTGGTCGGCGGTTAGACTAGCGCGCCCACTGGACGACCCTTAGCGCGACCGGTTTTGTTTCCCTGACCCGGTATATGCGGTTTGGGGTACGCGCCGCAATTAAGACTCTAGCGGTGGTTGGCCACCCGTCACCCGTTTCTTGGGAATGAGCGAATGCGGATAAGCAAAATACAGACGACACCGCTCATGGTGCCGTACACAGAGCCCTATTATTGGGCACAGGGGGTCGTCGACGGCGCCGTTGTCGTACTCGTCGAAGCACACAGCGATAGCGGGCTGGTCGGCTATGGCGAGTGTATCGGCACACCGGCGACAGCCCCGGTACAGGAGTACATACGGCTCGCGAGCGAGCGCTGTGTAGGCCGTGATCCGTTTGAAAATGCGAAGTTGTTGAGCGAAGCATATCACTGCCTTTTCCAGGCGCTTGGCAACTGCAGTGCACCACGCTACGCCGGGCAGGTCTTTTCCGGTTTGGAAATGGCGCTGTGGGATCTGATGGGCAAGGCGACCGGCCGGGCAGTGCATGAGCTTCTTGGCGGTGCCGTCCACGACCACATCCAGTACTTCGGCTTCGCCCAAGGCGACACACCCGATGCGCTGGCGGGCAGCGCACGCGCACTCGCCGAGCAAGGATGTGACGTCATCTATGTCAAGGTCGGTCGAGGCGATGCATTGGACATTGCCATCGTCGAGCGAGTGCGCGCCGCAATCGGACCCCATCGCCGTCTGCGTATCGACCCGAACGAGAAATGGTCCCCGGTGAAAGCGTCGCGGATGATAAAGAAAGTCGCCCAGTACGACATCGAATTTGTCGAGCAGCCGACCGATTGCGAAAGCCTGGCGGCATTGGCGCAGGTGCACGCCCACAGCCCGGTTGCCATCGCCGCAGACCAGCTCGTGTTTACACCTTACGATGTTTTTGACGTCTGTCGCGAGCAAGCCGCTGATCTCATCGTCTTGGGTTTACACGAAACCGGTGGCATCAAGCGCTTCTGTCAGAGCGCCCACATCGCCCAAGCCGCCGGGCTCAATATTTGCATCCATGGGCTTTACGAGACAGGAGTAACGACCTGCGCCGCTAATCAGGCCGCCGCCACCGTTCCAAATCTCGACGATGGAAATCAATATATGAACCATCTCTTGGAGTGGGACATCATCGAGGCACCGGATTTGAGTTTGCGCGACGGTGCGCTCCCGGTCTTGCCGGGGCCTGGTCTTGGTTTCTCCCTCGACCTCGATGCCGTGGCGCGGGCACATGAGGCATACCAGGCGCGTTACACGACGTGACACTTTGGCGAGAAGAGCAGCACTCACCCGCGTACGTAGAGCCGTACTGACCTTGACGAAGGTGTGGGCCGCCAACCCCTTCCAACGCTGCCCGGCCGCGAATCAGACCGACCGCCAGCGCTTCCAGCATCATTTGACATTAGCATGCGCCGAGCGCACGTTGTAAATTTAGTCACTTGGGAGGGGTCGTGTGACTCCGCTACAGCAACAAAGGGTGCGCAAATGACAAAGACCATACTAAGCTGCTTGTTTCTGGTTAGTTTCGCGACGGTCGCTGCCGCGGGGCAAACGCCCTCGCCATCTGGGGCGGCGGTTTATATCATCTCTCCGAGCCATGGCGAGACGGTTTCTAGCCCCGTCAAAGTCGTGTTCGGTATGTCCGGGATGGGCGTGGCACCGGCGGGTACGCAGAAGGACAATACCGGCCACCACCATTTGGTTATTGACTCGGATCTGCCGGCGGCCGACAAACCGGTCCCCGCCGATGATAAGCACATCCACTTTGGCGGTGGACAGACGGAGACCGTAATCGAGCTACCCCCCGGAACCCACACACTTCAACTGCTGCTCGGGGATTGGTCGCACATTCCGCATAACCCACCGGTCGCATCCAAGCAGATTACGATTACCGTAGAGTAATGGTACCGGTGCGCGCCGCCACCTCCCGGGCGGCGCATCGGCCGCGTTTCACCCTACCGCGACCTCACGTAGGCTCGTGCATGTGGCTAAAATGGCCCGAATCGCGTCCCACCTGGAGGCAGCGCGAGCATTGGGTCAAAAAACCTGGACTTACTGTATGAGCGTGCGACGAGTGGCCGCCTGCTTGTTCGTGGTAAGATACGCTGTGTTGTCGCGAACCTAGCTGCAGGTTGCCCTGTAGTTTCGCGCTAGGTCAAAATCGCGCCCCACACAACCCGCGCGCTACGCTTACCACGCAGGGCACCTGTTAGCCGCTCCGATACATGCCACCTCGTCTTGAACGACAGCGCACATGAGCTATCAATTAAGTGAAGGGAGAGAGCGATCTCTACGGGTGTTCGGTGTCCGGCTCCTCCTAGTTAGAGCCGCACGGAGACCCATATGGGCTGGGACAACCTAATGCATACCATAGTCGGCACCGTCGCGGTCGCCTCACTGGTCGTGGTTTGCGTTGGTATCGCCCTCCAGCTACTTGGCTTTGTCGGGCCTATAAGTGCGCTCAACTGCCCTCCCCACCTGCTCCTCTACTGTTAGACGGACACGCACGCCCCAGAGTCTGCTAAGCTGCCTCGCGCCCGCGCTTGGCGGTGCGCAGTCCCCATCGTATGTCGATGAATTACACGCTAGCTACGATTCCAACGCCTTGCTATGTAATAAACGAGGATGTGCTGAACCATAACCTAGAGGTCCTGCGCGGGGTGCAACGCAGGACGGGGTGTCGCATTCTCTTGGCATTGAAGGCATTCGCGATGTTTGACGTGTTCCCCCTCATCGCCAAGACCTTGGCCGGGACCGCGGCGAGCTCACTTTATGAGGCGCGCCTAGGTTTCGAGGAGTTTGGCGATTCCGTGCATCTTTGCGCACCAGGTTACCGCCCAAATGAGATGGAGGACCTACTCGAATACTGTGGGCACGTCGTGTTCAACTCCTTTGCCCAGTGGCGCCGCTTTCGCCCAGTCGTCGAGCGCGCCAAACGCGATGTGCTCTGCGCCATACGCGTCAATCCGGAACACTCGGAGGTCGAGGTCCCAATCTATGACCCCTGTAGAGCCGGTTCGCGTCTGGGCGTCACACGGGCGCACTTCGAACCCGATGCGCTCGATGGTCTGACGGGTTTGCACTTCCACACGCTGTGTGGCCACAACGCCGACGCGCTCGCGAGGACCCTCGGCGTGGTCGAACGGAAGTTCGGGACATTTATCCGAAACTTAGACTGGGTGAATCTCGGTGGTGGTCACCATATCACACGGGCTGATTATGACGTCGATGCGTTGTGTTCGCTTATCTCCAGCTTCAAGGAACGATATGGAGTCGAAGTTTATTTGGAACCCGGAGAGGCAGTAGTGCTCGATGCCGGCGTGTTGGTCGCCTCGGTGCTCGACATCTTACCCGACGGGGGTGTTATTTTGGATGTGTCGGCCACGGCACACATGCCGGATGTCATTGAAATGCCCTACAGGCCGGATATCAGCGGCGCGGGTGAACCAGGACGCTACCCGCATACATACCGTTTGGGCGGTCCAACCTGTCTTGCGGGTGATGACATCGGTGTGTATTCATTCCCACGCGAGCTCGAGCTTGGCTCGCGCATCGTGTTCGAGGACATGGCGTGTTACACCATGGTAAAGAACACCATGTTCAATGGTGTCCCGTTGCCTCTCATTGCGAAACAAGCCGCAAGAAGCACGGAGTTGCGGGTCGTGAAACAATTTGATTACCTGGACTACAAGCATCGACTTTCATAGACACAAAGGACATTTGATTTGAGCACCTTGATCATCGGCGCCGGAGGCGTGGGCGCGGCAACCACCCACAAGTGTGCGCAACACAACGACGAGCTGGGCGACATTTGTCTTGCTTCGCGCACCATCGACAAATGTGAACGCATCGTCGAGGAGGTACGTCGCAAGAATAATCTCAAGTTGCCGAATCAAAAGCTCAGCACGGCCCGGGTCGATGCGATGGATACCAACGCGGTTGTGGCGCTTATCAAACAAACGGGGGCGCAAACCGTGCTGAATGTCGGCAGCCCCTATTGCAACCTGTCGATTATGAAGGCGTGTTTAGACGCGGGTGCGCATTATTTGGACACGGCCGTGCACGAGCAAGAAGGCATTATCAACGAGCCGCCGCCTTGGTATGAAAAGTACGAGTGGAAGCTTCGCGACCGATTCGTTGAGCAGGGCAAAATGGGCATTCTCGGTATTGGTTTTGACCCCGGCGCGGTCAACGCCTTTTGCGCTTACGTGTACAAGCATCTGGTAGACGACATCCACACCATCGACATCATGGATGTCAACGCCGGCGACCACGGCCGCTACTTCGCGACCAACTTCGACCCGGAGACAAACTTGCGCGAGATCATGGAGGACGTGATCTACTGGGAGAACGGTGAATTCGTGAGCATTCCCTGCCACTCCAAGTCGCGCACCTACGACTTCCCCGTTGTGGGCGTGCACAAAGTGTTCTCGATGGGGCACGACGAGCTGCACTCCTTGCCACGCCACATCCCTGCGAGACGTATCGAGTTCTGGATGGGTTTTGGCGAACGCTATCTCAATTGCTTCAACGTGCTGCGAGAGCTTGGTTTGCTCTCAAACACTGCCATTGATGTGGAGGGTGTACCGATGGTTCCGATCAAGATGGTCAAGGCGGTGCTGCCCGAGCCCGCATCGCTAGCCGCCGGCTACACGGGTAAAGTCTGTATCGGATGTCTGGTCACGGGTACCAAGCGGGGCGAGAATCGCGAACTCTTCATCTACACGGTTTGCGACCATGCGGATTGCTACAACGAGATCGGCTCTCAGGCTATTTCTTTTACGACGGCCGTGCCCCTCGTCACGGCAGCCCTTTTGGTCGCACGCGGCGATTGGTGTGTCGGCAAGCTGGTGAATGTGGAGGAGTTGGACCCAGACCCGTTTATGGCTCTGATGCCACAGGTCGGGCTCTCTTGGGACATACTAGACTCAACAAGAGCCTCATCGTAGGCCGGCGCCTAGTCAGCATGCACCGCCGTCTGGGGCTCGACGGTATCCAGCGCCTGGCGGACCATCTCGCAAGACCGAATCCAACCGTTCTCCTTCGAATGAAACTCGAGCGCGCAAACAAACATGGCGTTCGATACTAGGTCGGGATTGATGCCGAAACGTGTTAGCTGGCTAATCTGCTTGTGGAAGATATTGTGGACATGACGTTCCTGTTCCTTGGGCGGTAGCTCGGCAAACTCCCTCATTGTCAGCTTTCTCATCGCTCGACTCGTCCTTATGAATCAGTCGCTCGCTCGACCTCAAATCGGGAGTTCTTCCTGGCCCGAAATTACGCCGTGACGGACACTGTTTCAATCATGGACCAGACAGGTTCGCTTCGACACCGACACGCGTCTTTCTGGGCGATGGGTCACAGCGTCACGCCGAGCATCACTACCGGCAACTCGCCGCCAAACGGTAGCCATCCGCTTCGGCGGCTTGCGTACTCAGAAACAACACCCGCTCGCTCCCCGCGACCTTGGCGGATTGTGCACACCCTGGCGGGTGGTATAGACGCGTGCGCGAGTTTCCTACTACAAATCCGCGGACATCGCCCGCTTCGCGTGGCGTAGTGCGTACACCGTCGCGCCATTCCCAAGGTGAAATTGCACCCGCGTTCGCCCACAAACCCAGTTGCCGGCGCCCGGCACGGGCTTCTTCGCCGAGTGCGGCGGCGTCGTGCCGATGATCTCGATGCACCCAAGCACACCCTCGTTCGACCATCGCCGCGCCGAGATCCAACCCACCGACACGCACGCGTCCGACCAGAGCGCCGTGTGTGTTTCGCTCTGTCTCGACCACATGGGCCGTCTTGCCGAGGGCCAGCTCGCCCA